>VOFI01001438.1_pt1 | contig 36001 bp, 39 predicted proteins | sample 5384131 | NCBI WGS metagenome assembly VOFI01 (sample SAMN12384728, study PRJNA508395) | human gut metagenome | isolation source: healthy gut H | host: Homo sapiens
CCTGCGGCACTCAAAAGCAACAGGAAAGACAAGCTGAAAATTATTTTTGCTTCTATTCCATTGAAGGCTGATAAAAGCCAAAACGCGCAAAATCGTATTAAAAAATTGAAACGGAGGCCTTGCCTATGGAAACCAGAATCGCTCTCATCGGCATTATCGTAGAGGATCCGGACTCGGTCCAGCAAATCAACGCTGTTCTGCATGAATACGGCGGCTATATCGTTGGGCGCATGGGGCTTCCCTATCGGGAAAAAAAGGTAAACATCATCAGCGTGGTGGTCGATGCGGAAAACAACGTTATAAGCTCTCTTTCCGGCAAGCTGGGGATGCTTCCGGGGATCAGCGTAAAAACCGTTTATTCCAAGGCAGGCGCCCAATGAACCGGCGGGATCTGATCGACGCGCTGAAGGCCGAGGATTTTCTCCCTACTACCGCCTGGCGGATAAAATCCGTTTTCAGGAAAAAGGAAATTATGTGGATATCCGGGCGATCCTGGAGTTTTCGAATATCTGCCGTCGAAAATGCGTTTACTGCGGACTAAACTGTAGGAACCAAGCCCTGCACCGTTACCGCATGACGCCTGATGAAATCGTAGACACGGCTTCTGCCGCCGCCCGTGCCGGCTACCGCACCTGGTGATGCAGTCCGGAGAGGATCCATGGTTTACGCCGAAAATCCTGGGCGGCCTGGTGAAGGAGATCAAAAAAACAGGCATGGCCGTCACCCTGAGCTGCGGCGAGATGCCGGAGGAGGCTTACGCGTATCTGCGGGAATGCGGCGCCGACCGGTATCTGCTGAAGCACGAAACCGCCGACCCTGAAATTTACTCCGCTCTTCATCCAGATTCCTCTTTACAGCAGCGGATAGCCTGTCTAAAAGTCTTAAAGCGTCTGGGTAAACCGGCAGCGGATTTATGATCGGCCTGCCCGGTCAAACAGCGGAAACCCTGGCCGACGACCTTCTCCTGCTTCAGGAGATTGGCTGCGATATGGCCGGCATGGGACCCTTTATTCCCCATCCCGACACGCCTTTGCGAGAGCTTTCCAGCGGCAGCACCGAAACCACCAAACGGGTTGTGGCTCTCGCCCGCATCCTGCTTCCCAAGCTGAACCTTCCCGCTACCACTTCTCTTGGCGTTCTGAGCGGCAGTGAAAAAAACGATGTGTTCTCCTGCGGAGCCAACGTGGTAATGCGAAAGGTTACTCCCACTAAATATAAGCGGTATTACGAGATTTATCCGGCAAAGCTCGGAGAAACCCACGTAATCGAGGACCGCAAGCTTTTAGAACAGCAGATTACAGCGTTGGAACGTGTTCCCCGCTGACAAATCATATTTCCATCCAAAATATTTTTGAAAGAAAGAAGATAGAGCGTTATGTATGATGTAAAATCCAGCAAAGCGGAAGAATTTATCAGTGACGAGGAGATTTTAGACACTCTGGACTACGCGGAGAAAAATAAATCCAACAAGGAGCTGATCGAAGCCCTGCTGCAAAAAAGGCAGCAAGCCTGAAGGGCTTGACCCACCGGGAGGCGGCGGTGCTTCTGGACTGCGATCTGCCGGAGGAAAACGAGAAAATGTATCGTTTGGCGGAACAAATTAAAAAAGATTTCTACGGGAACCGTATCGTTATGTTCGCCCCGCTGTATCTGTCCAATTACTGTGTCAACGGCTGCACCTACTGCCCCTACCACTACAAAAAACAAGCATATCTGCCGGAAAAAGCTGACCCAGGATGAAATCCGCAGGGAGGTCATCGCCCTTCAGGATATGGGACACAAGCGCCTGGCTCTGGAAACCGGCGAGGATCCGGTGAACAATCCCATTGAGTATGTTCTGGAAAGCATTAAGACTATCTATTCCATCAAGCATAAAAACGGCGCCATCCGCCGGGTGAATGTAAACATCGCCGCCACTACGGTGGAAAATTACCGCAAGCTGAAGGAGGCCGGCATCGGCACCTACATTTTGTTCCAGGAAACCTACAATAAGAAGGCTTACGAGCAGCTTCATCCTACCGGCCCGAAATCCAACTATGCTTACCACACAGAGGCCATGGACCGGGCGATGGACGGCGGCATCGACGACGTAGGCTGCGGCGTCCTGTTCGGCCTGAACCTCTACCGCTATGAGTTTGCGGGCCTGCTGATGCACGCCGAGCACCTGGAGGCCGTCCAGGGCGTAGGCCCTCACACCATCAGCGTGCCGAGAATCCGCCCTGCCGACGACATCAATCCCGACGAATTTGAAAACGGGATCAACGACGATATTTTCGCTAAAATCGTAGCGGTTCTCCGGATCGCCGTCCCCTACACCGGTATTATCATCTCCACCCGGGAAACCAAGAAAACCCGGGAAAGAGTGCTCCATCTGGGCGTTTCCCAAATCAGCGGCGGCTCCCGCACCTCTGTAGGCGGCTACTGCGAGGAGGAGGAAGAGGATTCCGCCCAGTTCGAGGTCAGCGACACCCATACCCTGGACCAGGTAGTCAACTGGCTGCTGGGGATGGGGTATATTCCCAGCTTCTGCACTGCCTGCTACCGGGAGGGCCGCACCGGCGACCGGTTTATGCGCCTGGTAAAAAGCGGGCAGATCGCCAACTGCTGCCAGCCTAACGCTTTAATGACCCTGAAGGAATACTTAGAGGATTACGCGTCGCCCGATACCAAGGAAAAGGGCTTAAAGCTGATCCAAAGCGAAATTCCCAAGATTCCCAGCGAAAAGGTCCGCCAGGTGGTGCTGAAGCACCTGAACGAAATGGAAAACGGCATGCGGGATTTCCGTTTTTAAGAATATCCCGCAGCTTTCCCGATGCCGCGGTGGTTGAATAATAGCGATAAAATCCCTGCCGGAGGAGCAGCTGTTCTTTCGCGAAGGTCCGCCGCCCTTCGGGGAAGCTGTAATACCACTAATGCCAAAAATTTAATTGCAAATAGCGAAACGCATGAGCAGCGGCTTCGCTTTTGCCCGCGCACTAAATACACCGTGTATTTTTGAAAGGAGGCTCCAGCCATGAGCCTGTCAAGCACCCCAAGCGCCAACCGCGTCCATATCGGTTTATATGGTAAGCGGAACAGCGGGAAATCCTCTCTGATCAACGCCATCACCAACCAAGAGACCGCTTTGGTTTCCGATTTCGCCGGCACCACCACGGATCCTGTTTATAAGGCCATGGAGATTCACGGCATCGGCCCCTGCATGCTGATCGATACCGCCGGCTTTGACGACGAGGGCGAACTGGGCAGGCTTAGGGTGGAAAAAACCCGGCAGGCTTTGGAGAAAACAGACATCGCTGTTCTGGTGTTTGACGGCCGTCCCGTCACCGAGGAAAAAGAGTGGCTTTCTCTTTTGAAACAGAAAAAAACGCCGATTCTGGCCGTGGTGAATAAGCTGGATCTTTTAGAGAACCCCCAAGCCTATGCGGACACCCTGAAAAGGGATTACGGCCTTTCCCCCGTACTGGTCAGCACCAAAACCCGGGAAGGCATCGACAAGGTTCGTGAGGAGCTGATCCGGCTTCTGCCCGAGGATTACGAGCAGGAGAGCATCACGGGACATCTGGTGTCTCAGGGGGATTGTGTGCTTCTGGTAATGCCTCAGGATATCCAAGCGCCAAAGGGCCGGCTGATTTTGCCCCAGGTGCAGACTATCCGGGATCTTTTGGATCACAGATGTCTGGTGATGAGCTGTACCACAGACAAGCTGGATGAGGCCCTTTCCGCTTTAAAGCAGCCGCCGAAATGGATTATCACTGATTCTCAAGTGTTTAAAACCGTTTACGACAAAAAGCCAAAAGAGAGCAGGCTCACCTCCTTCTCGGTGCTGTTCGCTAACTACAAAGGAGATCTCTCCGAGTTTGTCCAGGGCGCGGCTGCCATCGAGAGCCTGACGGAACACTCCAAGGTGCTGATCGCTGAGGCCTGCACACACGCTCCTTTATCAGAGGACATTGGCCGTGAAAAGCTTCCGCGGATGCTGCGAAACAAGGTGGGCCAGGGGCTCGCGGTGGACGTAGTGGGAGGGCCCGCCTTTCCCGAGGATTTATCCGGCTATGACCTGATTATCCACTGCGGCGCCTGCATGTTTAACCGCCGCCATGTCATGTCCCGTATTAACCGGGCTAAAAGCCAAGGCGTGCCTATTACCAATTACGGCGTGGCCATCGCCAAGCTCTCTGGTATTTTGGATAAAATCGATTTGTAAGCTGAGTCTTAAAACAAAAAGCGTAGGGAGGATCAGTTTTTTACTGATCCTCCCTACGCTTTTCGCGTGCTTTCACCAAAAGGCCTATGGTAATGGTAAAATCGGAGATCTGACTTTATTTCAGTTATTTGACGATAAACCTCCTGATGATTACAGCATTTTGTTAAACGCATCTTCAAAATTCTAAGCCGCGGGGCGCTACGGCTGCGGGACCTGCCTGCCCTCATGGTCCACAAGGTAGGAACCGGACAGCAGCAGCTGGGAAACCGGTACAATTTGATATCCCTCTCCCTGGATAGCCGCTATCGCGGCGGGCAAGGTTTGAACCGTGGCCTCTGCGCCGTTGTGCAGAAGGATGATGGAGCCTGGCTTCAACTGGGACGAGAGCCTGTTTTTCATGTTTTCCGGAGAAGGATCCTGCCAGTCGTAGCTGTCAATATTCCACTGGATACAGTACATTCCCAGGTCATTGGCGGCTTCCACCACCGAATTATCGTAATCGCCGTAGGGCGCCCGGAATAAAATAGGACTAAGTCCGGTGATCTCCTTAATTTTTTCATTGCATCCGGTAATTTCCGCCAGCTGCTGTTCCTTTCCGACCTGAGGCATATGGGGATGTGTGTCGGAATAGTTGCATACGTCGTGTCCCTGGCCGCTCATCGCTTTCACCATTTCCGGATATTCCTGGGCCCATTCCCCTGACAAAAAAGGTGCTTTTCACTTCGTATTGCTCCAGAATATTCAGGATATCCTCTGTCTGCCCGTTTCCCCAAGCGGTATCGAAGGTAAGGGAAACCACCTTATCCTCTCTTTGTACGGAATAAATCGGGCTTTTCCGCGGAGACGCCACCGTCTGCAAAATAGCGCCCGCCCCTTGGAATCCGATCATTACCGCCAGCGCTCCTACCAGCACACAGCATCCAAAGGCTAACAGCTTCTTTTTGGTCAGCACAAAAAATCTCACCGCAATCCCCCCTTAGTGAAGCTTATGCCTTAAGCGGCATTCTTATGTTTTGAAAGGCAAAAAAAGCCGCCGGATTCGGAATCCGGCGGCTTAAGCTTTTTCTAATTCTTGTTTTTCATCAACTGGTTTAATTCCTCCAGGAAGGAATTAATATCCTTGAACTGCCGGTAGACTGAAGCAAAACGCACATAGGCTACCTCATCCACCTCTTTCAGCGCCTCCATGGCATACCCCAATCAGAGTGGAGGAAACCTCCCGGTCGAGAGAATTTTGAAGCTTCGCCTCAATATCATCCACCATTTTTTCAATGGCGGCAATGGAAATCGGCCGGTTGGCGCAAGCCCTCAGCAGGCCGTTAATCAGCTTATTCCGGTCGAACACTTCCCGGGACTTATCCTTTTTAATGACAATTACAGGAACCGTCTCGATCACCTCATAGGTGGTGAAGCGCTTGCCGCAGCCCAGGCATTCCGTCTTCTGCGGATTCTTTCCCCGTCGTCGGCGGGCCTGGAGTCCACTACCCTGCTTTCCTCATAACCACAAAACGGACACTTCAAAACTCTTTCCCTCCTTTAATAAAGCGCGTGACAAAAATCAATTTCACGATAAAAGCGAAAGCATTGCTACAATTGTAGTATAACACACAGTTTCTTTCCCCGCAAGAAAATTTATCCAAAGCAGGACTCAAAGCCAGCGGATTGAAGAAAGCGGTAAGCGTCTGCCAGCTCGGAAATCTGAGCAAAATCCTTCCGATACACCTCGATAATGAAATCCCCTCGATAATGGTTCTCTCTGAGAATACTCAGCAGCCGCGCGTAATCCATTTCCCCGCGTCCCGGCAGCAGGCAGTCGCGTCCGGGCCTGTTGTCATTAATATGGATATGAACTAAGTTTTTTCCCATAGCCTCGCACATTTCATAGGGATCCCTTCCCGAGCGGACGGCCTGCTTCACATCCAGCACAAAGCTTGCGTCTTCTTTTAAATATTCCCGCATATTCCGTATAAAGCCGCAGTCCTGGGCTGCGGAAGGCGTTTACGTTTTCCTGAGCCAGCGTGACGCCGTATTCTCTGGCGATCCGGGAAAGGATTCCAAATCGGTCATAGTATTCCCGGTCATTCAGGCCGCTTTTTTCAAAGCTGCGGTCACCGTGAATCACTAGGATTTCCGCTCCCAGCCGCCGGGCCATTTCAAAATACCTGCGGTAAAAAGGAAGCGCCATCCTGAAACCGCCGCTCGTAATTGGAAAACAACAGATAAGATTCAAACCCTGAGGTAAATGGATGCAAGGACTTCACCCGGCACCCCTGAGGCTTCAGCTTTTCTTCCAGCATGGTCAGAAATTCCGGCTCCATCTCGGAATAGGTATTGATAAAAATTTCGAATTCCCGAAATCCTGAATCGATCAGGGTCTGCAGGCTGTCCTCCATCGCCATAGGATAAAGGCAGGCCGTTGAAATTCCCAGCGCCAAAGCTTTTCCTCCTTTCAAAAAGGCCATCCGCGCGCCGCGAATGGCCTTTTCAAATTCTCTATGTTAGCTTTACCGGATTTATGCTTTTTTTGCATCCAATTTTTTCGCGCGGTACCGGCGCCATACCACCCAAAGAGGGCCGGTAATACAGGTGCTGGAATAGCAGCCGCAGATGATACCGAACATCAGCGGGAGGGCGAAGGTTACCACAGAAGACAAATTGTATACCAGGCCCACCACGACTACAACGCCTACGGCCATTACAGTAGCCACAGAGGTATTGATGGTACGGGTCAGGGTCTGATTGATGCTGGGTATTGACCAGTTCGCCGATCTCGGCTCTGGGGCCCATAATCCTCCTGTTTTCACGAATACGGTCGTAAATGATGATGGTATCGTTCAGCGAGTAGCCCAGTATCGTCAGAACCACAGCGATGAAATTGTCGTCTACCGGCATCCGGAACACCACAAAGGTAAAGTAAATAACCGCCACGTCGTGCAGCAGCGCGATAACAGCTACCACGCCGGCGGACCAGCCGCCGATTTTACGGAACCGGAAAGCGATATAAATAATCATCAGCACGGCGGCTAAGCCTACCGCGCAAAGACATTTCAGCAGGAACTTTTTTCCCCGTTGACCGGGTCAACCGAGTCAGACTCCAGCTTTTGAAAGCCATTATCCGGATATTTTTCCTGAATCGCGTCCTCCATAGCCTTTTGGCCCTCCAGAGACAAGGCGTCGTTGCCGGCAAACTCGATAGATACGTTATTGTTAATCGTGCCATCCTCACCAGCCACAATGTCGGTGCTCTCATTGACATTGACGCTTTTTCCGGTAGTTTCCTCTACCAGAGCCGCCAGCTCGTCGGTACTGATCTCTCCGGTAAAGAGTAGTTCACGATCGCGCCGCCGGTAAACTGAATATCCAGCCTCGCGCCGAAGATCACATTAAAGATTACGCCGATCAGCAATACGGCGATAGAAATCCCGAAGAAAATCTTCTTATTTTCTACAAATCTGATTTTAAACTGATGGAATTTCATTCTGCGCCACCTCCATACCAAGATTTTTTGCGCATGAACTTATATCCCGACAGGGAAGAAAGCATCAGGCGGGAGGCGGTGACGCCCATGAGGAAGTTGCCGATGACGCCCACCAGCAGGGTATAGCCGAAGGAGTAAATAGTCCCGGTAGTGGAAGCGCCGAAAATGCCGGACAAGATATTGCTCGGCCCGAACACCAGCATCAGGATCACGGCCACGATGATTACCGTAATATTGCCGTCAAAAATCGCGGCGAAGCTTGTCTTGCTGCCGGTACGGATGGCGCCATCCAAGGTTTTGCCAGCTCTCAGTTCCTCCTTGATGCGCTCGTTGGTAATAATATTGGCGTCCACACCCATACCAATGGAAAGAATCACGCCGGCGATGCCAGGCAAGGTCAGGGTGAAGCTGGGCACAAAGTTAAAGAAGCCGGAGACACAGGCCAGAGACAAGGCGACCTGTCCCAGCAGGGCGATGCAGGCTACAAAGCCCGGCACCCTGTATACAATTAACATAAACAGGCAGACCAGCACCAAAGCGATCGCGCCGGCCAAAGCCATCGCGTTCAGGGCGGAAGCGCCCAGGGTCGGGTTAATGGTTCTCAGGTTCGTGGTTTCCAGTTTAAAGGGCAAGGCGCCGGCCTGAATCTTGCTGGCTAAAGCGGCTGCCTCAGAGGAAGTGAAGTTGCCGGAGATATTACATTTTCCTTCGGTGATCGCTTCCTTTACCGTAGCCTGAGAGATCATCACGTCGTCCATCCAAATGGAGATGGTTTGTCCCACCAGCCGGCTGGTGGCCTCGCCGAACAGCTCCCTGCCCTCGTCGTTAAATTCCAGATCCACTACGAACTGCTGAGCGCCGTTATCGTCCTGAATCATACCGGCCTTGGCGGACACCACGTCCTTACCGTCCATAATCACGTTCTCAGCGGTAGTTCCCGCAGGCGTCTTATAGATCGGCTGTCCGTCCGAGCCCACCTCGGTGGTTTCATATTCCCCGCCCTCCCGGAAGGTCAGCAGGGCGGTTGCGGAAAGCTCCTCTACGGCAGCTTCCGGATCGAAGTCGGTCTCATCCTCTTTCCAAGGAAAGCGGACGATGACCTTTCCGTTATCGTAATCCGCGTAAAGCTCATAATCGGTGATGTTGTTATTCACCATACGGAGCTCAATAATGGCCTTCGCGGACTCCATATCCTCTCTTGTAGCCTGCACGCCGTCCGCGGGGCTGAAGGTAGCCTCCACGCCGCCTTTGATGTCAATACCCCATCTGATATCGTTAAGCCCCTTTATGTAGGTAACGGGGATATCTCCGTTCCTGCCGTGGACGCCGAAAAACGCCATACAGCTCAGGGCGATGATCAGGAGGGCAACGATAAAAAATACCGGTTTTGCTACTCGCTTCATGCGCAAATCCTCCAATGTAGTTTGGTATCCGCGAAGAAATATGAGAAAACGTCCCCCAAAACAGCTTTCAATATCCACTCGCAGACGTAACAAAATTAATTATATGTTTTTTAGACGAAAAAGTCAATGGAATGTCCTGCCGCAGCAAGGCAGAATTTGGAAATATTTACGTACCACGGTTAAATTTCCAGAAAAAACCGCCGCGAATTTTCATATAGAATCGTCTGTCGGGCTTTGCACGGCAACGGGCCTGCCGCAGCAAGAAAATCAGGGTGTTTTATCCCCCGCAGCCCATTAACCGTGAAGCGTTCTGTTTGCCGAATAAGCCTCCGGCATCCGCTGCCCTGACAGTACCGGCCGGAAGATGGCCTCATAATTCCGCCCGCCTAAAAATCCTTCGCCGCCTCCGTTTCCACGCTGCCGCCCGCCGCTTTCCAACGCCCTGTGCTTTACCTGACAGCAGCCTTGCTGAAGCGGGCAAAAGCAACGGCCGCCGGATGCTCCGGCGGCCGTTTGCAGCGCAAATGCCGTGATAATGGATTCTTTCCCTTACATTTTTTCCAGAAGCTTTTCCACCGCCGCCAGCTTGACGCAGATGCAGAAAAGCTGCATCGCCGTCTCCAGCTCGCAGACCGGCGGGTAAGTGGGCGCTAAACGGATGTTGCTGTCGTTAGGGTCCTTGCCGTAGGGATAGGTAGCCCCGGCATTGGTCAGCGCTACGCCTGCCTCCTTGCACAGGGCAACCACCTTGGAAGCGCAGCCGGAAAGCACGTTGACGCTGACAAAATAACCGCCGTTCGGCTTTGTCCAGGCGGCTACTCCCCTTCCCAGCAATTCCTCATCCAAAATGCTGAGCACAGTCTGAAATTTCGGCTCTAAAATCGCCCGATGAAGCTGCATATGATCCAGAAGCCCCTGATAATCTCCAAAAAATAGCGTACATGCTTCAATTGGTTCAGCTTATCATAGCCAATGGTTTGGTATTGGTACTTTCTTTTAAACACCGCCATATTGCTTTCCGATGCCGCCATAGCGGCTACGCCGGAGCCTGGGAAGGTAATCTTCGACGTGGAGCAGAACAGAATAGGAAGATCCTCGCTGCCATTTTTTCGGCATTCATCCATCAGGTTTAAGAGATGGTCCGGCGTATCATTTAAATCATGAACCGCGTAGGCGTTATCCCACATAATGCGAAAATCCTTAGCCGCAGGCTTCAGTGCCGCGAAGCGGCGGACGGTTTCATCTGAATAAGTAATTCCCTGGGGATTGGAATACTTTGGCACACACCAGATTCCCTTGATTTTGTCATCAGATGCGGCCAATTCCTCCACGATATTCATATCGGGGCCTAAGTCAGTCATGGGAACATTGATCATCTCGATGCCGAAAAATTCCGTAATTCCAAAATGACGGTCATAGCCAGGCACCGGACACAGGAATTTAATGGCGCCCTGACGGTTCCAGGGCTCGCATCCGCCGATTCCCTGGCTCATCATACAGGAAATGGCGTCGAACATCATATTGAGGCTGGAGTTGCCTCCCACAAACACATTTTCCGCCGATACTCCCAGCATTTGAGCGAACATCTCGCGCATTTCCGGAATACCCTCCAGCAAACCGTAATTACGGCAGTCCACCCCGCTTTTGCAGCGAAAATCCGAATCCTTATTTAAAATGTCGAACATGCCTCCGGACAAGTCGGTCTGATCCGCTCCCGGCTTGCCTCTGGACATATCCAGCTTTAATCCTTTTGCCTTAAAATCATCGTAGGACTTTTGCAAAAGCCGCTGCTTGCTGCCGCAGCTGCGCTTTATCAAGCGATAAATAATCCAACATGAGAATCCTCCTTGCGGTAATTGCAATCATCAGCCAAAACCATAGGTTATTTTTAAACCATCCAACAGAAAAATGCAAGTCTTTTTAGTTTTTCCTGCATTTTCAACGTTTTTCACAAAAAGAAAGGGCAGGCCGCCGCCTGCCCTTATACTGATAGGATATGCAAATTCCGAAAAAAGGTTCTTTCCTCTTAAAACTCCGCTACTCCCGTAGTCCTTGGGAATGGAAGCACGTCCCGGATGTTCTGAATTCCGGTAAGGTACATAATCAGCCGCTCAAAGCCCAGGCCAAATCCCGCGTGCTTGTTGGTTCCGAAGCGGCGCAGATCCAAATACCACCAGTAATCCGCTTCCCTTGAGGCCCAGCTCCTTCATCCGCGCGGTCAGCCGATCCAGGCGCTCCTCACGCTGGCTGCCGCCGATGATCTCCCCGATGCCCGGCACCAGCATGTCCATGGCGGCCACAGTCCTGCCGTCGTCATTCATGCGCATATAGAAGGACTTGATCTCCTTGGGATAATCCGTAACAAATACCGGCTTCTGGAACACCTGCTCAGTCAGGTATTTCTCATGCTCAGTCTGCAAATCCACGCCCCAGTCCACCTGGTACTCGAACTGGCTGTTATGCTTTTTCAGGATCTCCACCGCTTCCGTATAGGTCACATGGGCAAAATCCGATTCCACAATATGGGTCAGCCGGTCGATCAGGCCCTTATCCACAAACTGGTTGAAAAACTGCAGATCCTGAGGACAGGTATCCATTACATAGCGGATAACATATTTCATCATATCCCTGGCCAGATCCATGTCGTCGTTTAAATCCGCGAAAGCAATCTCCGGCTCGATCATCCAAAACTCCGCGGCATGGCGCTGGGTATAGGATTTTTCCGCCCGGAAGGTAGGGCCGAAGGTATAAACCTTTCCGAATGCCATAGCCATGCATTCCGCTTCCAGCTGTCCGGATACCGTCAAGGAGGTGTGCTTTTCAAAGAAATCTTGGGAAAAATCGATTCTGCCGTCCTCGCCTCTGGGCGGATCCTCAAGATCCAAGGTGGTGGCGGTAAACATTTCGCCGGCGCCCTCGCAGTCGCTGCCGGTGAGAATCGGCGTATGGGCGTAAATAAAGCCCCTCTCCTGGAAAAACTTGTGGATGCCAAAGGCCGCCGCGGAACGCACCCGGAACGCCGCGGAGAAGGTGTTTGCCCTAGGCCGCAGATGGGCGATGGTTCTCAAGTACTCCAAGCTGTGGCGCTTCTTTTGAAGCGGATATTCCGGAGAAGACGGGCCTTCCACCAGAATTTCACAGGCGTGAAGCTCAAAAGGCTGCTTCGCCTGAGGAGTTTCCACAAACTCGCCGTTAACGGTCACCGCCGCTCCTACGTTCAGCTTGGCGATTTCCTTAAAGTTATCAATTTTCTTATCCTCAAAGACCACCTGGACGCCCTTAAAGCAGCTGCCGTCGTTCAGTTCCATAAAGCCTAAGGCCTTGGAATCCCGGATGGTTCGCACCCAGCCGCAGACCGTAACCTTTTTTCCGCTGAAAGAGGCTGGACTTTGATACAAGCTCGCGATTTCAGTTCTCGTCATGGTTTCAATCTCCCTCATCGTTTCTCAATCGTAAGTAGCTTTATTTTATACCAATTCCCACCTCCATGCAAGGGGAAACTTGGCCTTTCTCTCCGATCAAGGGCGATTTCTTTTTGTTTTTCTCCTTGTACCCCTTTTCCCCCATGCGGCATAAGATGATACAGGCCCCTATTTTCATGTTTAGAAAGGAGAGCTGCCATTTTGGCTACTGTCAATTATACGGTGCGCCCAGGGGACACCCTATGGAACATCGCGGAAAAATTTGACACCTCGGTCAACGATATCGCCAGGTATAACGGCATCAGCGACGTAAACCAGATTTATCCCGGACAGGTGCTGCGGATCGCCACCCAATTTCCGGTGGCATCCAAATGGTATATCGTCCGCCAGGGAGATACCTTGTCCTCGATTGCCGACCGGTACAATACCACAGTGGAACGCCTGCTGCAGCTTAACTGCTGCATTTACGACCCCAACCGGATCTATCCCGGACAGGTACTGAGGGTCAAGCCATAGCCTCGTGCCATTCATCGCCACAGCTAAAAGGCGTGGCATGAATTTCGGCCTATCAGGCCAAAAGAGAAGCCAGCGCCATTTAGGCGCTGGCTTTCAGTTTGTTTAGGCCATGGTGGTAGGACTGCTTTCCTGGAAAAGGGGTATCCTGCCCCTTCTTATTCAAACCGCCTTCTCTCTGATCTTGCCTTTCCGGTTCCCGTATCTATTTATGCACTGCCGCCGCATGAAGCCCTACTGTACTTGCAGCAGCACGCCGCCCAAAATTAACGAGCCTCAAATTTATCCTTTAAATTTTGGGGCCTCTCAAAAATATAGCGGGATCAAAGCCCGTCTGGATCATCTGGCTTTAAGCCAATGCTTTTATTCGTTTTCCCCTCACAGCATACACCATATAAATCATGCCCCTTGTGGGAAAAGATCCCCAACGGCATTACAAAACAGGCAAAGGTCTTCTGCCCAAAAACAATAAAGGCCGAAAGATACTTACCGCTATAAACTCACTTGGAACCGAATCATATTGTCCTCCAAAGGGGATGCCTTGATATTGCCATGATGTTTTTTCTACTATGGCTTTCGCGATAGAAAGGCCTATGCCGAAGCCGCTCCCGTACGTCCTCGCTTTGTCCGCACGATAAAACCGGTCAAACAGCCGGTCAAGCTCCATGCGTCCTACAGCCATGTAAGAATTATCAACCAGGATGACGGGGTGTTTCCCTCCCCGGAGAGTTACTCTTATCATTCCATCCGGATCGCAGTACTTTACAGCATTATCCAGCAGGATAGAAATAAGCTGCCGCATAGCCGCTTCATTTCCGTGATAGCTAATATGGTCAGGAACATCTGTCAGAAGTCTTTTCCGTTGGCTGTTAATATGCTGTGCAAATGCAGATACGGTATCCAAAACGACTTCGCTGAGTGAAAAAGGCTCTTTAGTGAGTTTAGTGCCGTCCTCATCCATTCGAGCGAGAGATACCAGGCGGTTAACCAGTTCCGTCATTATTTCAGCTTCTTCCCGAATATCGGAAAGCCATTCATTTGCTCCGATCTCCGTTTCCATAATATCAAGGTTGGTACAAATCAATGTCAGGGGCGTTTTAAGCTCATGATTCGCGTCGGTAATAAATTGTTTTTGCTTTTCATAGCTCTCAGCCGCAGGCTTAACAGCCCTTCGGGAAATGAGAACAATCAAAATAATAATCACAATACTGCTCGCAGCGAAAACCAATGAGGCGGCAAGCATAAACTGTTGATTGCTTTGTTTGGTATTCAGCCCGTTTATGAATACAACAGCCTGTCCCGCCGCCGTGTCGTATCTCTTATAGCGGAAATCGCCTATCCAGCCCCGCTCGTCTGAGTACTCCATCACCTTTTCAGCATAGGCAATCGCCTCGTCCCGCGATACGCTGGCAATTGATCGAATATCCGCAGACAAAACGTTTGTGCTGCGGTCAAAGCGCACAGTGAAAAAACGGGTGGTAAAAGGAGACTCCGAGTTTAATCCATCAGGCATGGGCGGAGGATTCGGGGCATTACTGAATTCATTCCATTCAGGGAAAGTACCGTCATTAGAGGATACAACATCGGCAAGCATATCAAGAGACCGGTTGGTTTGCGCTGTTGTGACTAAAAAGATGGATATAAGCAAGATCACAAAAACCGCTGTAAAGGAAAGAATACAGATCTTTATAAAATTTTTTCGTAATTTATAAATCATTGGCTTCCTCCAGCTTATAGCCTGCCCCGCGAATAAATCGAATTTCAACGTTTGCCTTCATAGAAGCAAGCTTTTTGCGGATATTGGAAATATGCACCCAAATCACACTAACATCCACATCGCTCTCCCAGCCCCAAACGTGGGACATAAAATCATCAATCGGGATAATGAAGTTTGGACGGTCCATAAGCATTTCCATAATTTGAAACTCCCGGCCGCTCAAAGCTGTTTTCTTGTCCTCACATTGGAGCTCATAGGTGGAACGGTTTAGAATGAGTCCTCCAAATTTACATAGATCCGGTACAAAATTGTCACGCCTTCGCAGCATCGCTCTGACACGCGCAAGCAATTCCGGTGTGGAAAACGGCTTCGGCAGATAATCATCCGCGCCCGCATCCAGGCCCTCTACCCGCTGGTCGATTTCCGTTTTAGCAGTTAAAAACAAAGCAGGCGTACAAACTCCCTTCTCTCTCAGGCGTTTCAACACTTCTACTCCATCCATTCCAGGCATCATAATATCAAAAATCAACCCGTCATATTCTTCGCTTTCTGCATAGGCTAGCGCATCCATACCGTTTGAAACGGCATCTACCATATATTGGTTGGCTTCAAAAATATGCTTCAAGGACTTCAATAATCTTGTGTCATCCTCCGCGATCAGTAACGCATACTATATAATCTCCTTGCGTGAAATTATTTTTATTTTAGCAGCTCCGCCTTAACATTGGCTAAAGGCGCCGTTTTTGTTTCCTGTGCTCTTTCTATTATAGCACTCCCATATAACTTTTACGATTCCCCTGCTGAAAAGGACGCCAACATTCACCTAGAATTCACAGCTTCTTTAGGGCGATTTTAGTGTGCGCAGCTATTATCTTAGATGGCACAGCCATACAGCCGCCTTCTGTTGTTCTTCAAATCAACCGGCCAAGTCCTAATCAGGGACACAGAACAACGGAGCCTAAAATCATTTTCCTCTCCAAAGCGGCTATTGAGCTGCAATCCAAAGCAACGGAGGACGAGTACGTGGATTATGAAACATTTAAAAGAATAAAAAAAGGAAATGGAAAAGCGCTTGAAGCCCTGATTGACGCCCATCTGAAAAAAGCTTGGTTCATCAGCTTCCAGCTAACGGAACATGTTTGCAGAGGCGCGCCGCTTCTAATAAAGCATGGAAAGCCTCTTTGGAACAAATTATAAGCGCTCAAACCGCTCCAAAAGAGGACTTTAGAGAAATCCTCCATAGTAATCTTTTGAAGCTGTATTTAATCGGCGTGGAGGATGATCCTGAGTTTGAATCCTTACCCGTGCCTCAGGTGGCTAAAAAATACCAGCAGTTTGTGGCAGAAACCGAATTATTGCCAAACGATTTGAAACCGGCTTATTTAATGAATGTCTATGGAAATCTCAGCACAAACCGTCTTGCTCAAATTCTTGGAATCCCCACCGAATCCGTAGCAGATTCCGTAAAGCAGGCAGCGGAAAATATTACGAAGGCAAGCGGCGCCTTACGCCGGGATAAGCAGGCGGCAAAAATTCAGTTATCCGCAGAATTCAGGAATCCAAGTGACAGTGGATTTGAAGACATTGTTATTCCGGCTTATCTTAGCACAGCTCTTATCCACGAAATCAATCATTTATTGAATAAACCAGTAATTCACAACCGAAAGGAACAAAACGCTATGACGACGAAAACAAATAATATCAGAGCAAAGGGCAGCACAAAGGCCGTGTCCAAAAGAAGCAATAAAAAGGCAAAAATCATCGTGATATCCGCCGTTGTTCTTGCTGTGGTGATTCTCGGTGTGATTTTTATTCCAAAGCTGGTTGGCAGAAACACAGGAAAGAACACCAGCATTACCACATATAATGTTGAAGCGATTACAACTGGTAATGTGGATACCACGATTAGTGGAAGCGGCACGCTGACGCCTGTTTCTAAAGAAACGCTTGCAACAGCAAAGGCGGGTACGGTCACGGCTGTAAACTACGAGGTTGGCGACAAGGTGGAAGAAGGCGCGGTGATCGCAGTGATAAAAGAGGAAAAATGGCAGCGAAACCGATTTCACAGCGCCTTACGACTGTATTCTGATTGAGCTTCCTATCTCTACAGAGGATGAATTAGCCGCGAACAGCCAAATTGCGATGGTAATGGGCACAGACGGCTTTACCATGGGAATTGCCGTAGATGAGCTTGACATTTCCACTGTTAAAGTAGGGCAGGAGGTAGATTTTACAATTGACGCCGTTGATGGCAGCTATACCGGCAGGGTTACGGCTGTTTCCTATAATGGAAGCTCCAGCGGCGGTACGACGGCTTATCAAATAACCGCACAAGTGGACTATGTGGAGGGCGTATACCCGGGCATGAGTGCTTCGGCTGAAATTGTTATTGAATCCAGCGGCGAAGGCTTACTGGTTCCTGTTGACGCCGTCCGTACCTCCGGTGATCAAAATTATGTTTATCTTGCGCCAAGCGGCGCTGCTGAAGGGACAGAATATGAAGAGGATCAGCTTGATGTTTCCAACCTCACAAAAGTCACGGTTGAAACCGGAATGAGTGATGGCAGCTATATTCTCATCGAAAGTGATGAGCTTGCCGAGGGCGACTTGATTGTAATTACAAAGATTACTTCTACACAAACCGGTTCAGACAGCGAAAGCCAAGGCGGTTTCGGCGGTATGAGCGGATTCCCCGGAGGCGGCGGAATGAACTTTGGTGATTTTGATTTCGAAAATTTTGATCCCAACAATATGCCGCCCAATGGAGAGGGTGGATTTCCCGGCGGCATGGGCGGCAATTAACGGAGGGGTCAACATGATAAAGCTAAAACACATTTATAAATCCTATTCTCTAGGCGATGAACAGGTGGATGTTCTTCACGATATTAATCTCCATGTGAAGCCGAAAGAATTTGTATCCATTCTCGGGCCATCCGGCAGTGGTAAATCAACGCTGATGAACATTATTGGCTGCTTAGATATCCCTGACTCCGGGGATTATATCCTTGACGGCGAGTATGTGGACAATTGTACGGAAAATGAGCTTTCTGAAATCAGGAGCAAAAAAATTGGGTTTATTTTTCAACAGTTTAATCTTCTACCCGAGCTTACTGCGTACGAAAATGTAGAAATGCCGCTTTTGTATCATAAGCTCTCTCCAGCCGAGCGGCGTGAGAGAGTGGAAAGGACGCTTGCACAAGTAGGACTTGCCGACCGCATGAAACACAAGCCGGCACAGCTTTCGGGCGGGCAGCAGCAAAGGGTTGCCATTGCCCGTGTGCTTGCTGCGGAACCGTCTATTATTCTGGCAGACGAGCCAACCGGAAACCTTGACTCCTCTTCCGGCGCTGAGATCATGGGGATTATTAAAGGCTTGCACCAAGCGGGCAATACCATTGTTTTGATTACGCATGACAGCAGTGTCGCCGGGCAGGCACAGCGCAAGGTATATGTTCATGACGGCATATTAACAGAAAGGGAGGCAAGAACATGACGCTGAAAATCATCATGCTGTCCCTCCGGGCAATCTATAACAATAAAATGCGTTCCTTTCTTACCATGCTCGGTATTATTATTGGCGTTATGGCCGTTGTCATTCTCGTTTCTATTACACAAAACGCAACCAGCGGTATCACAGACAGTATTGCCAGCATGGGCTCAGATCAAATCACCGCTTCGATTACGGGAGAAGACGTATCTGTCAGCCGTGACAGTATTGAGACACTGAACAGCTATGGTGCAATTGATAAAACAGCACCGGTTATTACAACCAGCCAAACCGTAAAGCATAACGGCGAAACCGGTTCCTATTCTATTGTTGGTGTTACAAACGACTATTTTGACGTACAGGATATAGCAATTCAAAGCGGACGTCTCATTGCAGATTCCGATATTGAATGGACAACTAATGTCGCCGTGATAGGCACGGAAGCGGCAACCGATTTATTTGGCACTTGGGACGCTGTGGGCGGCACCATCACAATTGGAGAAAGAAATTATAAGGTTATTGGCGTGCTGGAAGAACAGGGCAGCAGTCTTGTCGGATCGGATGACAGCAAAATTTTGATTCCATATACAACAGCCGAGCGTATTACAGGCCAAAAATCAGTTTCCACTTTTTATATTAAAGCTTCAAGCTCCAATTCTGTAAATGTGGCGATCAATATGGTAGAGTCTTTTTTATTGCAAACCACCAGGGATGAGGACAGCTTTACTGTAAATAATCAATCTGATGTTCTTGATACAATGGATGAAGTTAACAACACCATGTCGCTTCTGCTTGCAGGGATCGCTGCGATTTCCCTGTTAGTAGGCGGTATCGGGATTATGAATATCATGCTTGTATCCGTAACCGAGCGAACAAGAGAGATCGGCATCCGTAAAGCCGTCGGCGCCAAAAGGCAGCATATTATGCTGCAATTTCTGTGCGAGTCATGCATCCTTTCCGTCCTTGGAGGCTTGATCGGATTAGTTTTATCCGCCGCTGTTGTCAGTGCATATAATACAGCTGCTGGCAAAGCAGTGCAGCCATCAACTGGGGCATCGGTATGGCAGCCATCGCATTTTGCGCGGTGATCGGTATATTGTTTGGCAGTTATCCGGCCGCAAAGGCATCGCGTCTGCAGCCAATTGACGCGCTGCATACTTCGTAAACCAGTGAATAAGGATAGGCAAAAAGGCAGGCGGATTATGATAGATTTCCGCCTGCCTTTTTTATTCTGTCGTTTTTCTAAATAAACGCAACAAATCCGAACCCATCACCAATCGGTAAAAGGTTCGGATTTATTTGTTGTGGTGGAGCATAGCGGGATCGAACCGCTGACCTCTACACTGCCAGGAAAGATATTAAAATGCTTCCTTAAAAATTTCTCTTACATAAGCATCAAATTTATCTATTGACTTTTTCACCATGCTTTTTTCCAAATGTGTGTATATTTCTAAAGTCGTTACCACGCTTTCGTGTCCTAATAATCTTGAGGCCGTTAAAACATCAACGCCAGATTTATAAAGTAAAGTGGCATATGTATGTCTTAAATCATGAGGCGTAAAAGATTTTTTTACTTTCGGTAGCCCATAAGGACTATATTTGCTTCGCGGCACCATAAAGCCATAAGCAGCATTTAAGCTGCATTGATAACTATTCCACATGGCTTTCCAAGAACTCGGCGTGTGCATTTCCCCATTAAGTTTATGAGTAATAAATGGGCTGACCGCTTTCTCTCTTTCTTTTTTCAAAAATAAAGCTAAGTCCAAGGGAATTGGTACGGTTCTCTCGCCTGCTTCGCTTTTTGCCCCCGATTTGATAATAAATATGTTTGCTCTGTTTTTCATTCTATAAACCGATTTGTTTATATCAACTTCTATTCTTGTATCCAGCTTAAGATCTGACCAGCTAAGGGGTATCAGTTCTCCGCGTCTTAATCCGCAAAACATCATTAATAGGGCACACACGCGGCAGCGATGTGGGGGTACTGATAACCTGCATTTGTTCTGAAAAGGTTATCGCTCTTCTTCGCTTATACAAATTCCCGTGTGGAAGCTCTCTGCCTGCCGCTGGATTCTTGACCATTAAATCATTTTCGATCAGGATATCAAAAACAGCTGCAGTAATATCCCGAACATCTTTTAAAGTGCATTTTGCCATTGGTCTATTGGTGTTTGGATTGTTTTGCGATAAATCCGTTAGCATATCATCGATTTGGTATGGTTTAATTTCGTCAACAGGGAGTTGACCTATAAATTTATTGATAAGGCTTAAGCGGCAAGCGATATTATCTAATCTTCCTTCGCTAACTCTAACTCGTTTTTTGCGATATAGAATTTTTAGACCATTCCTCAAATGTAGATTTACTTGTTAATTCTTCAAACATTACTGTTGTAACCTTCTTTCACTGATCTTGATTTAAGAATTTAAAAAATACAATTTTTAAGGAAGGACAGACGTTTATGAAAACAAGCAAGCCACCCCCACAGAAAACCACTATGCTTTCAAAACTATTGTTTAGTCTTGAAAAAGCATTACCCTACCCTGTATAATTAAAACTACTAAGAGGTGATTAGAATGGACATGGAACTTTTAAATGCTATTTCGAAATGCTGGATAAAAAGCTCGATGAACGTTTTGAAAAAAAACAACGAGATTTTACGGCAGGAAATGAAACAGAACAACGATAGTCTGCGGCAGGAAATGTTAGAGGATCACAACCGCTTGTTTAACCAATTCAGCGCATTGATAGAAGAAAAGGTTACAAAGGAAATTCACCTGATTGCGGAGGGACATGCCGCTCTTTTAGAAAAGCTTGATAACCGTGCTTCCGTATCTGAATTAAAAGAAGTTAAATCCGATCTTGCCACTGTGTATGACAGCACGATAAAACACAGAAAACGGATTGAAAAAATTAGAATCAGAAGTTAAAGCATTGAAAAAAGCCAACTAATTATCATTACCTCTCGAAAGGTGCGAAACTGTTTAAACGGTTTCGCACCTTTTATATTTTGCAAGGAAGTGACAGCATGGAAATCACAGATATCAAAGTGAAGCCGCTGCAAGGCTATCCCCGGTTAAAGGCAATCGTCAGCATTACGCTGGACGATCAGCTCATTATCAATGATATCAGGCTGATTGAAACCGGAAATAAAACTGTTATCGACTTTCCCAAGGATACTTTCGCACGGATTCATAATAAAGAAAGCTTTGTCCCCGTACCAGAATTAAGAAAAACTTTAGAGGTGCCGCTGTGAGAGCCTATCAAGAAAGCATTGGAGGGCAAAAAAATGTGTAAAACAATAGTGATTACAAACCAAAAGGGCGGTGTGGCAAAAACCACAACAACCGCAAATATGGGATACTTATTAGCGCAAAACGGATTCCGCGTTTTATTGGTGGATTTCGACCCCCAGGGTAATTTAACAGCTACCAGTACCACGCAAAAAGCGGCCTTATCTGTTTCAGACATCTTGCAGATAATGGTAAAGAGGAACCATTACCGGAACTGAGCCAATTCATCGGGAAAGCTGGAAACGCGGATATTATCGGCAGCAGCTTGTCCCTGGCTGTTGTCGAAAAAGGATTGTCTGCAGAAACAGGCGGCGAATATGTTCTGCAGGAGCTATTAGACACCTTAAAGAAATCCTATGACTATATTCTGATTGACACCAACCATCTTTGGGAGTATTGAGCATTAATTCCCTTGTCGCATCTGATCTTGCAATTATTCCGGTCTGTCCTGAATATTATGCCGTTGTCGGTCTGAACGATTTATTCAGAACCATAGCAATCACTAAACGGCGATTGAACAAAAATTTAGAAATCGGCGGTATTCTTTATACAATGGTTGACAGTCGGACAAAGCTGCACCGGGAAATTATGGCAGATATCCAAAAACAGCTTAACGGCCATGTACGGATTTTTAATTCCTATATTCCCCGGTCTATCGACGTAAGCAACGCCGTCAGATACGGCTCAGGAATCTCCGAGCGCATAAGGAAAAACAAAGCTACGATTGCATACCAGTCTTTTGTAAAGGAGGCGCAGAGCTATGGCATTTGAAAAAATGAAGAAAATAAGAGACAGCAACGACTATCAGTTAGAGGCTATGCTGGGCCTGACGGAAGATTTCAGATCGGGCCTGCCTATCATTCCATTTAACCAAATGCGGCCATACCGCGGACATAAGTTTCACCTTTATTCCGGCGAGCGCCTGAACGACATGGTGGAAAGCATTAAAGAAAACGGTATTTTGGTTCCCCCATTGTTTGGGAGCTGCCGGAACCGATAGACGGTATGAGATATGAAATTCTGGCCGGGCATAACCGTATCAATGCGGCCACCATAGCAGGCTTGACGGAAACGGCCTGCGTTGTCAAAACTGATTTAACAGAAAGAGAAGCCCGCACCTATGTAAGAGAAACAAATATCCTGCAGCGTTCTTTTTCGGAAATGCTGCCGTCTGAGCAAGCCGCCGTTATCGCTGAACGATACGAGGATATGAGATCCCAAGGGAAAAGAAACGATATTCAAAAAGAACTGGAAGCCCTACAAAATCCAGTATTCATGGGAAAAGTTCAACTTGTTGCCTCGCTGACAACAAGTTGAAAAGCTCCGATAAGCTGGGCCAGGAATATAATTTATCCAGCCGGACAATCGCCCGGTGGATTCGATTGATAAGCTTGTCAACGCCCTAAAAATTCGGTTAGATGAAAAAAGATTGATATTTTAGCGGGTGAAGAACTCTCCTTCTTATCAGAGGAACAGCAAAACAATCTGGAATTTGCCTTGCTGGAAAATCCACAGCATATTAATTTACCCAAGGCAAAGCAACTGCGGTTAGCCGCTAAAAACGGCACTCTTTGGAAAAAATTCAGGCCGTGTTAGCCGGTAAAAGCGGTAATTCTAAAAGGCCAAAACTTCCCGTTGCGAAAATCAAACCAAGCATTTATACAAAATACTTTCCAGCCGATACTCCTATTAAAGAGATCGAGGCAGAAATCAGCAAGGCTTTAGACGCTTATTTTTCCCAAGGATAATTTTCACGGAAAGCAGCGGTGCCGCTTTCCGTGAAATTGAGAAAAAGCTGTTGTGAAAAATTTTTATCTTGTATCTCAAACCTGTCACAAATTTTATTTAGTTTAATATATCACAAAATACAGCCATATTCCAGAGGGATAATACACGATAAGACAAAAATTTATAAAATGCAGGAGGGTGTTAAAATGCTGAATTGTATTGTTTTAATGGGACGCTTCACCGCCGATCCCGAGCTGAAACATACGCCTAATAATACCGCTGTCACAGAATTTAGGCTGGCAGTTGATCGAAGCTATATTAAATCCGGCCAAGAACGGCAGACAGATTTCATAGACATCGTGGCTTGGCGAAGCAATGCGGAATTTATTTGTAAACATTTTAAAAAAGGACAACTCGCAGTTGTCCAGGGATCGCTTCAAATTAGAAGCTATACCGATAAAGATGGTATTAAGCGCAGAGCCGCCGAAGTATTGGCCGACAGCATTTATTTTGCCGGGTCTAAAAAAGGAAACGGAGACAAACAAAGGAAATCAGCCGGACGATTTGCCGGAGAACATATCTCCCAAGAGTTCTAACTTTCTGGAAATGCTGGACGATGATTTGCCTTTTTAATGTAAAGGAAAGAGGTGATTCATATAAAAGAAAAGCCCGCGTTCATGGGAAAAACTCAACTTGTTGTCAGAGAGGCAACAAGTTGAGTTTTCTATTTTTATATTTAGTTTCCGACCCGGCTTTCCCTTTCCATAACAGTATACATTTCTTCTAACCAATGGAAAATTTCGTCTGTTCCTTCTTTGGTTAGAGGAAACTCCGCTTCTGCTTTGATCTGACCGTTATCCCGGCAATAGTTATAGCAATAGGAGCCATGCCATACATACCCCTTTTATGCTTTCCCCTTTGTCTCAAGCTTATACCGGAACTCATCGATCATATGATCCACACGGGGAACTCTTTGCTTCCGGTCATAACCCCTTGATTTTCAAAATAATCCAGACGTGGAACGACATGCTTTTTACTTTCCCAAACCATAACATTTCCCCCAAACTAAATTCAAAGCGTAACGACTTTACTATATCACAGAACAATATCATTTACCACACCCAAAGAAAATTAAAATAAAAGGAGGAATCTTGAAAAGATGGACATAGCCGCTATAATAATATTATCCGCGCCGTCATTTTTCTAACGGTTCTGCTATACAGAGCGTCAGTAAAAATACGCAGCCAGGCTGCTGAAATTAACATTGCGGGAAATCGTAGAAAGATTGGATAATAACGATTTGATGATTAAAAGCTGTATTTCACCAGAAAGGAGCCGTAACTTATGAACATAAAACAAAAAATAAAAGAGCTGTTTCATGACAGCAAAAAGAGAAACATCGTAATAAGCTGTGCCGCCGCCATCGTCATTCTTGCCGTTGGAATCCCGGTAGGCTTCTCCATCTACGGAAACAATGCTTCCCCGGTAACAATGGCGGTTGCTTCACATCAGGAAAACGGACAGGAAGGTTCCTCCGCTTCCCCATCAAGAAATTCCATCTCGAAAGCTTCCAGTGATAAGGATTCTTCCTCTAAATCTGAAAAGGATTCTAATAGTTCAAAAGCTGATTCAGACGGCAAGAACGATAAAAATTCCAGTTCGTCCTCTAAGGATTCCAGCCAGTCCGGCGATAAATCCTCAAAGAGCGGAACCAGTTCCTCCCCCGCAAAGCCGTCCGGCTCTGATAACTCTGCCAGCCATAGGCCCAGCAATTCCCAGCCGGATTCTCCCAGCGGCAATAACGGAAACAACGGAGGCGGGAATAAGCCTGTAAATTCTGATTCCCCCACTCCTGCGCCTGATCCTGAGCCAGCCCCAGAGCCGGAACCCGAACCGACCCCGGAACCGGAGCCACAGCCTGAACCAGAACCCGAACCCGAACCGGAGCCGGAAATCATCGATCAAAACGAATTAATCAGCTACGGTATTTCTTACGGGCAAAGTTTGGGAATGGTTTATGATTCCTCTTTAACTCTAAGCAATTCTGGCTGGTGTCCACCATCTGACTTTATGCTTTGGAACCCCACTTATGAACAAGCATTGCAAGCCGTAAAAGATAATATTGATTATATGTTAGACAACAATATTCTTTGCCGGAGCTTTTTATAGTCCTGTAGGAGTTCATTTCAATCTCTGTTTTGATTCCAATAATCATTTTGTCGTCATGTACGGCTAAGACTTCATATATTTCTTTTTAGCGCCTGTTTTCTGAGCAGGCGCTTTTTTCATAGATATCTCTCATTTTAAAGGAGGAAAAACGTAATGAAACATCTAAAAAGGCTCACCGCCCTTCTGCTCACATTGGTTATGCTACTCGGTATCCCCATCTCAGCCAATGCCATTCAAGACTGGTACGGCGTAAGCGACCCTTTGCAGTACACCTCTGATTTACACATCGGAAGCTACACCTACAGAGCGGGAACCTCGAGCACCGTTATGCGGCTGGACGAAACTAACCGAATCGCCTACTGTATTCAGCCCGACGTACAGATCGGCGGGAATGAATCCGACTGGTTCTACGAAACTGTTTCGTCCACTCCGGCCTGGAACGCTTTAAGTAGGGCGCAACAAAATACAATAAACTTGTTATTGCTCTACGGCTATCCGAATCAAAGCCTGCCCGGAAACAAGCCGGAACAGTATTTCGTCACCCGTAATATAATTTGGGAAATTGTAATGGGATACCGGGACAGCACTCACCCATATACCAGACGGGACGCCCGGTGCTACAACGCCTTTTCCGGCCATGCGGGATTTGTCCAGGCGTATAAGGAACTGGAAAAACGTCTAACCTCTCATTTTATACGACCTAGTTTTACTATGGGTGTCCCCTCAGGCCCCCACCATCATTTTAGACTATAATCCTTCCACCAAAAAATATGAAAAGACAGTTACAGATACTAACAATGTTCTTTCCAGTTTTAATTTTTCCATTTCCGGCGTGACGCTCTCCCGAAACGGAAACACTCTGAGTATCAGCACCGCAAATAAAATTACAGCCGGGACAGCTGCCAGCTCGACCAAGCCCCTCCCCTCTCCGGCTTCTACTGGTATCCTGATCTGGCAGTCGGTAAACAATCCCAGCGGCAATCAGAACATGATTACCGGCGGCGGTGCCGGAGACCCGGTTCCGGCATATTTTAAGCTGGCTATCGGTGAGGGCACTGTCCAAATTAGAAAAACCGACGATACTCACGGCGGCTTTTTTCTCCGGGGCTGTTTATGGCATTTACGATAGCAGCGGCACAAAGGTTGACGAGCTTACCACCTCAGCGACCGATTACGTCAAAAAGCAAGCCCCTCCCCTGGGACACTACTACCTGCAGGAGCTGAAAGCCCCGTCCGGTGCCATTCTGGATACCACAAAGCATGAATTTGATTTAACTACCAACGGGGCCACTCTGAGCCTGTCGGTTTCCGATCAAAGCCAAACCGCTAATATTCTGATTACCAAGCAAGGCGAAGTTCTGACCGGAGCCACGCAAAGCGATTCTGAATTTGGCCCCCTCTATACGCCAACCTACGGCCTCTCTGCCCTTTCCGGCGCTGTTTACGATATTTACGCCAATGAAAATATTGTATCTGCAGGCGGCAAGCAGTTATATACAAAAGACCAGCTTGTCTGCACTGTAAACAGCGGAGCAAAAAGCCCGAATCTCCCCCTGGGTCAATACCGTGCGGTAGAGAAAACCGCACCGTCCGGCTTTGCCCTGGATACCACGCCGCATATTATTGACCTGACTTATAAAGGGCAGACCGTTACAGTCTACACAGAGCCAGTCACAGTCACCAATCAGCGGCAGAAGGTAACGGTGAGCCTAAAAAAATTCATAGAGGAAAACACCCTGTTCCCAAACCCGGACGCTTACAAAGATATCCGGTTTGGGATTTTTTCATCTAAGGACATTCAGGACAATTCAGGAAATACCGTAATCCCGAAAAACTCCCTTCTGGATATCTTCGGTATCGATGAAACCTTGCAAGGCTCGTCCTCCGCTGACCTTCCTATCTCCGACTATTATCTGAAGGAGCTTCAGACCGCCCCAGGCTGGGTATTGGACGAAACTGAATACCCGTTTTCTTTTTCAGCACAGCCCCAGGACGTGCAAAGACGTCATAGTGGAACCCAACGGGGGCCAGCCCATCAGCAATGAGACAGTCAAAGGGTATGTAGAAATTTACAAATCCGACGCTACCTATGGCGGGGCGTTGGCAAATGCCGTTTACGGTATTTATACAACAAACGGCACTCAGGCTGGAAGCTTAACCACTGATTTAAAGGGCTATGACAAAAGCGGCCCTCTCCCCCGTGGTTCCTACTATTTGCAGGAAATCTCAGCGCCGGAGGGAACCGTCCTTGACCCGAAGCAATATCCTTTTACCATCAGTGAGCAAGATGCCGTCATTACAATCCATCTGGAAAACATCAGCCAGCAAGCCAATGTTCTGATTACCAAAGAAGGAGAACGGCTCACTAACGCCGATCAAAGCGAAACAGAATTTGGGATTCAATACACCCCGGTATACGGTACGGAAACATTATCCGGTGCTGTCTATGAAATCTATGCGAACCAGGATATTTATTCTCCCGGCGGTATTCTTCTTTACAGTGCCGGTGAACTGATAACGACGGTTAACGGCGGGGAAATCTCCCCGGATTTGCCTTTGGGCCAGATTCGGATACAGGAAAAAACAGCGCCGGAGGGCTTTGTCCTGGATACTGCCCCCTACATCGTAGATTTAACCTACAAGGGCCAAAATGTCACAGTTTATACGGAGCCTGTCACTGTAACCAATCAGAGGCAGAAAGTAACTGTTACCCTGACAAAGCTTATTGAAGAAAATCCTATCTTCCCAAACCCGGGCGCTTATAAATATATCCGGTTCGGCATTTTTACCGCACAGGATTTTAAAGACAGTTCCGGGAATGTGGTAATCCCTCAAAATTCTTTAGTGGATATTATCAGCCTCGATGAATCCCTGAAAGGTGTGTCCTCCACTGATCTTCCGATTGGGCGCTATTATCAAAAGAACTCCAAACCGCCCCAGGCTGGGTATTGAATGAAACTATTTATCCTTTTACCTTTGAGGCCCAGCCCCAGGAAGTTCAGGAGATTACCATTGATCCCAGCAATGGAGAGCCTATCGTCAATAATACGGTAAAGGGAAGCATAGAAATCTCTAAGCTGGATTTATCCACCGGACAAAGACTTTCAGGCAGTAAAATACAAATTCTCGACCCGGATAAAATTGTTGTCGCAGAAGGCGTTACCGATGAATCGGGAACTGTAAGATTCACCTTGCCTTATGGCAATTATTTCTATTGTGAGGCAGAAGCGCCGGAGGGGTATGTAATCGACCCTACTCTTTACGAATTTACGATTGCAGGTGACGGAGAAATTATAAAAACATCGCTGCACAACAGAATGATTTCCTCAGAGGTCGTCATTCATAAGGTGAGTTCCAAGGGCGGAACCCCTCTTTATCAAGCCGGAATCCGGTTTATGGACGCGCAGAGAAATGTCGTAGCCGAAGGATATACCGATCAGAATGGTATTTTTTCGACAACCCTCACTTACGGCGAATATACCTGGGAGGAATTTCAAGCCCCGGAGGGCTTCATTTTTAGACCCTACGCCTCATAAAGTAACTATCACTGAGGACGGAAAAGTAATTGAAGAAACGTTTAGAAATGACGAAAAGGTGGAGCTTGTGGCAACAGGGAGAGAACGTCAATACGATAGTATGGAGTATTGCGGCCGCCCTTTCCGGTGCAGTTATTATCTGTTTCTTTATTTTTACAAACAGACAGAAGCAGAAAATAAAGAAATATTAAATTCCTATAAGAGAGATGCCCGGTAATTACCGGGCATCTCTCGGTTTCAGTAAACCTTGAAAGGAATAAGCTCAGAAAGATTAACTATTAAGTGTCAACCCACAAAATGAATGGTGGTGAAGAGAAAAGATGTCTCAGAAAGGGTATAGCAAAGCCGAGGTCTTGTCAGACCCCTGCTGGCTATTCAGGTAGCTGTACTCAAGCCGCTGAACAATATGGCTGCCTGGATTTCTCCATGGCGAATATCAGACGGACCAACTTTTTGGCAGCGTGAGAAAGCGCGACATTGTAGTGTTTGCCCTCCGCCCGCTTCTTAGCAAGATAGGCAGCAAAGGTCGGGTCCCAGTGGCAGACATACTTGGTTGCGTTGTAAAGTGCGTAGCGTAGGTATCGGGAGCCACGCTTTTCCATATGCGGGTAGCAATTTTTGAGCTGTCCGGATTGGTAAGTAGAGGGAGACATCCCGGCATAAGCCAATAGCTTGTCCGGGGAATCAAAACGGTTGAAGTCGCCAACCTCAGCAAAGATCATGGCGGCCATTCGGAATCCAAGCCCTGGGATCGTGGTAATGGGAGAATTAAGTTCATCCATAATGGCTTGAATCTGCTCTTCAATTTCAACGATTTCGTCGTCCAGCTCTCGGATGAGCCGGATGGTGTGCTGCAATTCAAGAGACTTGGCGGGCATCCAGGAGCCAATAGAGTTTCTGGCAGCATCTCGGATTTCAAGAGCCATGTCCCGTTTGTAGTGGCCTTTAGAGGCGGTTTCGAGCAATGCTTTCAGCCTCGTCAAATGGGCAGCGGCAATCTGTTTGGCACCGGGAAACTCCGCCAGCAGGGCGTAGACAGAGGCAATATGTAGAGACGGAACGAGCTTTTCCAGTTCGGGGAACAGGATGCAGACCAGCCGGGAAACAGAAGTTTTCAGTTTTGCTCGTTCTTTCACCTTGTCAAAACGGTATCTGGTTAGTGACTTTAGCTCCTCATTGTGGTATGCTGTATCTGTGTAGGGTTTGAGGCCCACATCGGATAACAGCATAGAAGCAATCGTTCGTGCATCCACCCGGTCGGTTTTGGTCTTTCTCAGACTGAGGCTCTTCCGGTAAAGGTTTGTATGTAAGGGATTCAGGACATAGGTGGCCAGACCATTGTCAAGAAGAAACCCGAGCAGGTTGTAGCTGTAATGCCCGGTCGCCTCAAGCCCTACTTTAATTTTGTCCTGAGATGTGGCACATCTCTGAATTTTCTCCAGCAGTAATTACCATAACCAATCCCTCCAACGGTAAATATGTGATGCTGCATCCACAGTACACCTTACTTTTGTAGCCTTGTTCCACATAAACCGTCTGGCGATATTTAACTGATTAACAAAATTGTAAGGAGCTGTGGTTGGAACCTTTCTTGAACCATCTTGTGGTAGGAGGTATACACCAATCCACAGCATCCCTTACAGTGTAGCACAGCCCTTGGAGAGGGGCTCTAATAACTACTACTCTATAATACACAAACAGCCATGCAGTTTCCAGTTCTATCGGCACTCAGGAGAGCGAACCGACTTTCGCGCCTGCCAGTTCCTCAGAGGACAGCAAGCCGGAAAGCAAAACCCAGGCATCGGAAAGCCGTATCCCGGAAACAACAAGCAGCTGTTCCCCATCAGAACCGCAAGAGGAAACCCCTTCGCCTGCCCCGGCTTCTTCTGCCGATCCTCCTGCTCCCGCGCCAGAACCAGAACCACCCCGGAGCCAATGCCGGAACCAGCCCCGGAACCCAAACCAGAATCAGCACCAGAGCCGGAACCTGATCCGCTGCCCCCAGCCACCAACCCTACGCTGTGGGCCAGCCCCCAAACCGCTGCGGTTGGCAGCACTATTTCAGTGGGAATCAGCAACGCCCCCAGCTCCATTTATACCAGCGGCGTGACCTGGGCGAACAGCAACGCCTATGTGGTAAAGATTTCAAGCTATGGCCTGGATTCCATTCAGCTGCAGGCTTTGGAGCCGGGAAGCAAAGCATCATTACCGCCACACTTGGGGGCAAAGAACAGTATTAGCATCTCAGTCTATGTTACCAATGAAAACCCTTAAACTTTTTTAAAGGAGCAATGCACTATGAACACAAAATTTTTTACACTTGCCAGCATTGGCGACGCTTTCACCAGCGCGATGGAAAATAACGTCCTCCCGGAAGTAAAAACGATCGTCAATACCGCTTTTATCATTATTGCCGTCATTCTGCTGGTTTCCTTAATCGTCAAAGCGGCTATGCTCTGGAAAGCCCATCACGCGGGAGAGGAATTAAACTGGATTCCCCTTATTCTAATCTTTATTGGTTTAGTCCTTGTTTCCACGGCTCCCACTTGGATGTGGAGTGTGATCGGGGTATAACCGCATGGATACTATCATTAACCAAATGTTTGAGATCACCATTAAAAAAGATATTTGAATTTTGCGTCAACACAATTCAGTCTTTAATCGATCTCTTTACTGATTTATCCGATACGCTTTTTTCAAAGCGCCTATGTCCAGGGGTTATTAAGCTTCTTCCAGTATTTCGGATACTGTCTGTTTATCATCGCCTGTATTATCGGAATCTTTGAAATGGTAATCCAATATCAAAACGGCGACGGAAGCGCGGCCAGGTCGCTGTTTATGAACTTTATAAAGGGATTAATGGCGCCCTCCTATTTACCACTCTCCCCGTCCTTTTGTTCCAGTTCGTGTTAGAGCTTCAAAAGTATATTACCGTTGCCCTGACCGGCAGCATGGATTTGGACGGTCAAATGCTGAACGCGATAGAGCAGATCGGCATCATACTGAACGGCGGGAGCTGCCTCCTGGAAGCGAAACCGGAGCTGCCGGCGTTACGATTCCAGCCGGCCAGATGGCTATAACCCTTCTAATCGTAGTGATTCTGCTGGTCTACGTCAGCATTAAGGTGGTATTCGGAAATATTAAGCGCGGGGGAATTTTGCTCATTATTACCTGTATTGGTTCTTTTCATATGTTTAATGTCCCGCGCGGCTATTTCGATGCGTTTTTTGGCTGGTGCAAACAGGTAATCGCCCTTTGCTTCACGGCGTTTTTCCAAAATATCTTATATGTTTTGGGGATTCTGTTAATGGCCGACACCGCATATTTACCGGGATTCGCCCTTCTTCTGGCCGCCGCAGAGGTGCCAAGAATTGCACAGCAATTTGGTTTGGATACGTCCGCAAAAGGAAATATTATGGGAGCCGTTCATACGGTGAGCACGGTAAAACACATTTTTACAAAGGTTAGGTGATTCAATGGAATACTTTTTATCCCGATAATCTGAACGCAGAACCCCTCATTCTGTTTTGGAACATGAGGGATACCTTAATTATAGGCTGCTGCCTGGTGATTTCCCTTATTGTTCTGTTTTCCACCTGGCTGTACCTTCCTCTGCTGTTTTCTGCCCTGTATGCTTTTCTTACTATGCGTTTAGCGGATACCGGATCTATTCATGAATATATAAAACGGATAGGCCGATTTGTAATAACAGAACAGCAGCTTTTCAAATGGAAATGAGGTGAATATCATGCGTTATACAAATGATCGAAGAAAGAAAAAAGAAGTGCAGACAACCTTACAGCTTATGGACATCAAGGAGATTGACCAAAGCTCGGTTATTACCCCGGACGGGCAGCGTATTTCCTTTATTCTGATTACGCCCGTTAATATGAGTGTGTTAAGCGATGAAGTGGTCGCGGGCCGGATTTCTGCCCTGGCCAATATTCTTACCAGCATTGAAAATCTGCAGATTTTATGCCTGAACGCTTCCCAAAGCTATGAAAAAAATAAGGAACACCTTGCCGCACAAATGAAAACAGAAACAAACGAAGTTCTTGCGGAATTAGACCGCAAGGATATCGAATACCTGGACGATATCCGCATTTCAATGGCCACCGGCCGAGAATTTGCCTTTGCCGTCCGGTTTAAAAAGAATATCGGGCGGCCTCAACAGGAGCAGACCTTAAAGCGTCTGCTCCTAATTTTATTAGAAGCCGGATTTACCGCCCGGATCGCGGAAGAACAGGAGTTGAAAGGAATCCTGGCAATCTACTTTGCCCAGGATATCTATAACGATTATTGGCCAGATTTTGACGGAGAGGAAATCCTTTCCCCCCGCAGAGGCAAAACAGGAAAAAAGCTTTTTAGAGCTGATCGCGCCCTCCATTATTGACTTCCGCAGACAGCGTTACTACGTCTGCGGCAACACGCAAAGAACCGTATGGGCTGTTAGAGGCTATCCCACCACAACAAAAAGACCAGGCTATTTTCCGGGAACTGGGAGAAAAGGACGGCGTAACGCTGCATATCTATACCCGGCCAGTCGGCTCCTATGAAACCAATAAAATACTGGAACGGGCCGAGCGAAGAAACCGGCACATGCTCAACAACAGCAGCCGCATTAAAGGAGAAGGTGGAAGCCGAATCCAATATGCAGGACGTACAGCTCCTAATCGAGAATATGCACCGAAGCAAAGAACCGTTTCTGCACTGTGCGGTCTTTATTGAAATGGCGGCCGGAAACGATAAGGCCCTGGAACTCCTGCAGGGTGATGTTGCCGCCATTCTGAACCGGCACAAAATCTTATATGACAAGCTTTTCCTCCAGCAAAAGGAAGGCATGATTTCCGCAATGCCAACAGGACAAAATCTGTTCGAGAATCAGTTTGAACGGGTGCTGCCCGCGTCCAGCGTGGCGAATATGTTTCCCTTTTCCTATTCCGGCAAGACTGATCCCCAGGGAATGTATATCGGCCGGGACGCTAACGGCTCCAATATCATTGTTAATTTTGACCAGCGTGGCCAAGACAAAACCAACGGGCACATTATCATACTCGGTAATTCCGGCGAAGGAAAAAGTTTTCTTTTAAAAATTCTGTCCTGTATTTTCCGGCAGAGCCGGAAAAATTTATATATTCTCGATCCTGAGAACGAATATAAGGAGCTGACCGAAGCATTAGGCGGCACCTACATGGATATGATGACAGGAAAATATATCATTAATCCGTTGGAACCCCGGTTATGGAATCAGGAACCGGCAGCGGAATTTGAACCCATCGACACCTCCGAAAGCTTTCTTGAAGCCTCTGCGTATTAATCAGCACATTGCTTTTCTCCGCGATTTTTTCTCTGCGTATAAACCATTCCCCACAGAGCAGCTTGACACATTGGAAATTATGCTGGAGCTTCTTTACAAGGAATTTCATATTACCGAGGAAACCGACTACGGCCGTCTGCGTCCGTCTGATTACCCGATTTTAACCGATCTGTATAAGCTAATGACACGGGAATTGGAAAACTACGAGGAAAAAGCGGCAACCGGATTAATTGTTTACCGCAAAGAAACGCTGCGGGAGCTTTGCCTTGGCCTGCATGGAATCTGTACTGGCGCGGAATCTGTCTACTTTAACGGCTATACTAATATTCCCAACGCAAAGCATATTGATTTCGGCGTCAAGGACATGCTTTCTACCAATCAAAGTCTATCCAACGCAATGTATTTTAATATTCTTTCTTTCATGTCCCACAAATTTTTGACCGATGGCGATACCAACATCTCTTTGCGACGATGCACGAGCTTCTGAAGAACTGTATCGCCATCAGTTACCTTCTCAGCTTCATTAAACGGGGACGGAAACGCGGCAAAGCAACGTGATTCTCGCCTCTCAGAACGTTTCCGATTTCTTTTTGCCTGAAATCGTCGAATACACGAAGCCCTTACTTTCTATTCCTACCCATCGTTTTCTATTCTATCCGGGTAGTTGTGATACGGAAGAATATAAGCGTATTCTCGGCGTTTCGGATTCCGAATACCGGGTAATTCAAAATCCGAACCGCGGCCATTGCTCTATTCCTGCGGAAATGAACGGTATCACCTGCATGTTATCGCACCGAAATATAAAAAGCCCTGTTCGGGACAGCGGGTGGCGCGTAATGGCTGTTCCGTTGTAGTTAAATTTGCTGCAAAACTTGCGGCAGATAAAAAAGGCCGAAAAAATTATCGGTGGGATTATTACCGGCGTTTTGATTCTTCTTTTTCCTTTGTATCTCCTGTACGGTATCCCTGTTTGGTTCTTCCGCTATGGGAAGCGGCCAGGTGATCGATCAGGAATCAAAACGCATCGTCGCTCAGATTGCGGATAACCTTTCCGACAAAAGCCCTATGTTTAATTATAGGCTGTATAATGCGGTCTGCCTGTTTCTTCTCCCCGAACATGAAACACTGGATAAAGAAGAACTGGCCTTATGTTTTGTAACGGTTAATCCAGACGGCACCTATTCCGCGATTCTGGATTCAGATACCATATACCGCAATATAGAAAAAACCTTCGGCATTACGGTTTTCGCGGAAATGAAATCTGCCATCTCCGATTATATGCGTCTGTCCGCACAAGCTGGATTATATGGTGGGGACGGTTCTAACATTGTCGAGGTTGCCGTATCGCAATTAGGAAATACCGGCGGGGAGGTTTATTTAAGCTGGTACGGCTTCAACCGCTGGGAAAATTGGTGCGCCTGCTTTGTTTCCTGGTGCGCTGACCGCTGCGGCTATATCGATGCGGGTATTGTTCCTAAATTTGCCGTCTGCGATGTTGCCTGGTTTCGGGAAAGGGGGCAGTTTCAGGAGCGCGATTATCTCCCCCGCCCCGGAGATATCGTCTTTTTCGATTGGGAATCGGACGGTCTGGACGGATTAGAGGATCATGTCGGCATTGTAGAAGCCTGCGATGGGGAAACCGTTTATACTATCGAGGGAAATACCAACGGTGGATTGGGCGAAGTGGCCCGGCATCAATACCCGGTAGGCTATTATGAGATATTCGGATACTGTAC
>VOFI01001477.1_pt1 | contig 36001 bp, 42 predicted proteins | sample 5384131 | NCBI WGS metagenome assembly VOFI01 (sample SAMN12384728, study PRJNA508395) | human gut metagenome | isolation source: healthy gut H | host: Homo sapiens
AGGAGCAGACGCCTTGACAAGGCATGCCCCGTTGCTTCGCCCAGGAAACAGGATACCGGGGAAACCCGCATGGGACCGGATTGCGGCCCCATGCGTGAGATCCTTCCAACAATGACCGGCGGGGACCGGCAGCGTATTCTTATTGTGGAGGACAATGACGATTTGCGGACCTACCTTGAGGGGCTGCTGAAAGAGGAATACCTGGTCCAAACCTGTTCCAACGGACGGGACGCGCTGCTTGTGGCGAGAGAATACAATCCGGACCTGATACTTTCGGACGTTATGATGCCTGAAATGGGAGGGGACGAACTTTGCGCGTCCGTCAAATCTCAGTGCGTATATGTTCGGCTATCCCGAAAAACATTCCTGCCAGGGCTGCGGCGAACTCGGCCGTTAATTCCTCCTTGCCGTATTCCTCTGATCCGAACGGGTGCGCAAGATCCCGGTTCAATCGGGTGGGGTGTCCCGTGGAATGTCCCATTTCATGCAGAAGCGTTTCGTAAAAGCTCTCCATATCGACGAACTGCGAGCGAAGCGGCACTACGATATAATCGGCCAAAGGAGAATAGAAAGCCCTGTCGCCTTGCTGCTCCCGTATCGGGCAAAACCAGCTTTTCGCCTCCAGCATGGCGTCTATGAGCCAGTTCTAAAGGTTGTTATCTTTTTCTATACCTCTAAGATAGCACTTTTATTTGAGAGATGCAAGTATTTAAACAACGTTTAACTAACTATTTATAAGATAATTATATGCAAAAGTAGTATTTTAGTATTTACTAAATTTAGTATTTACTACCTGATTTTTTCCGATAGTAAACTCCCCACCTCACCCCCTCCCCCACACAAAACTTGCGGATGCCTAAGATTCCGATGTTTTTGTATCAAGACAACCTCATTTTGGTCTTTCGGGGCTGTCGGTGTGGTCGTCTTGCGTTTACCTTGAGTTCCGAGGAGGTTTTTGTATGAGAACACCCCAAACGTTTTTTTCCATAGCACAAGTTTTTTAGGAAAAATACTACCTGGCTTTAGCCAGGCTGGAGATTTTTTCTAAAAGCCGCTTGCGGCTCAACTTGGGATATGGAAAAAGCCGTTTGACCTTTGCAGACAAAAACCCCCGGTCAAGGTAAACGCAAGGCGGCCACGCCGGAAAAACTAAAATACCTCTCTCCCCTGAAAGGGGGGTTAAAACCGGGTTCGACAATCGGCTACCGGAGTGCCCGACAAGGAATGTTCCTTGCCCAGCCGACGAGTGCCTGCGCTCATCAGCCGGGCAAGGATCATTCCGGGTACTCCTTTCCGGATTGTGCCGATCAGTGAAAAGTCAGGCGGCTTTTATCCGGCTGGCTTCACCGAACGGCTCTATCCGGAAATAGCCTACCTTAATCGGGTGGGTGGGTGTATTCATGCGTTAGGGATTGCAGTGGAAAGCCCACAGCCTTTAGGCGAGGACTTGCAACGGAAAGCCCGACCGTTTACGGGAACGCCCAAATCCTCCAAAAGAAAAGCGTACTAATACATGGTGAAGATACAAATTAAACGAGATATACTCCCTATATTTGCGTAGTAATCCCCTATTGTCCCTGTCGCAAGACAAACTCCAGAGTTTTGTTTTTATATACTCCCCCCCCTATACGGTAGCGTATGGATCTTTTTCCTGAATCACCTTTTTAATCTTGAACAGCCGTTCTTTGGTTAGCGGCTTTATAGTTTCCGGATCCTCACCGTCGAATGTTTCCCCGAAGATCAGATCGTCCACCTCCAGGCCATGATTAAAATTCTCCCTGATACAGTCCCTTAGCAACCAAAGGTTTTTGAGGTTCACCCAATCGGCCGTTATGTTCCTGATCCTTCTAAACATGATTATCGCAGTACGAAAATAATGCCCCACATGATCGTAATCATGGCAAACCCGTTTATCCAGATAATAAACATCTATTTCCTGGTTTTCTTCATCCTCCGCGATCCGGCAAAGGCAGAACGGGATCTGCTCCAGTTTATCCCATTCGATATATTCCGTTGATTTCATATTGTCATTATTATAAATATCATTACTTGACCAGCGAGGCTATCACTTTGGCAAATTCGGAAATATCCCCCTCCACGCTGGCCTTTTCCAACGCTTTCATATATTCTTTTCTACGCTCCACCGGAACAACCGTCCAGTTATAGCCTCCAGACGCAAGCATGGCGTTCAAGACGAACCGTCCCATTCTCCCGTTCCCGTCCATATAGGGGTGAATATACACGAAAAAGAAGTGTCCCACGACAGCCCTTACCGCCGGGTGCGGCTCATTCTTCAAGAGATCGAAAAGGACGGGCATAGCGTCCCTGACCGCTTTCGGGTTCAACGGGATATGTTGCGATCCCCGTATATAGACCTGCCCGGTACGATAACCCACAAGATCCTCCCTTTGCAAGATCCCCACCGTAACGAACGGCATCCACATCTGCATATACCAGAGCGGATGATCCGCCCTTACCGCTTCCCCTGCGTTCTTTCCTTTCAGTATATCGGAGATCGTCCCCCTGACAGCCTGGAACGCCTGGTAATACCCACGTGCCACCAGTGCGTTTTTATGCTCCTTATCTTCTTCCTCCGGCTTCCAGTTCCCGACACGCACTTTCTCGATCAGTTCCGGGGAAACCCTATATCCCTCGATCGAGAGAGAATGATAAGCGTCCTCCGAATACTTTTCATCGACGGATCTCAAATACCCCTCCACGTCATCAATCTTTCCAGGGTTCAAATATCATGTTTAGACATCAGGCGAAAAGCGTGTGACGTAAGGCGACACCTCATAAACAAGGGGCGTTCGTGGTTTTCGAACGGCTTTTTCTTTTGCAAATCATAGGAAAAACCCCCGCATTTGGAAACGATGCTGTCGGCGATTTCGCTGTTCCCGATGTTCGGAAGACATTCTTCCGGCAGGGTTTTGTTTTTATATATCGGCCCGTATTTTCAAGCCCATACGGTAACGTATGGATCTCCTATCATGTCATTTATCTATAAATTCTTTTTTTATTATCATACATCAGCTTTTGCGTGTTGTTATTTCCGGCTTCCCGGCTTCCGTCCCCAGCCTGCCCCCTTTCTGGATGTACAACTCCCGTCCGCTATTAAGGCGGTCGATGATCCCCTGGCGTTCGATCGCGGCCAGTTCCCCCAACAGGGTAGTGATCAGAGAGGACAAGGGGTTTACCGTCTTGTCCGGCCGTAACGTTTCCAGGTTCAGGTTTTGAATATACACGCATATTTTATGCGTGTGCAGCGTATCGAGTGACTTTAGGATCTCCAGGGTTGAACGCCCCAGGCGTGAGATCTCGGTCAGCAACAGCATATCCACCCGGTTCTGCGGATCTGTGCAGTATTCCAGGCAACGGCTTAAAACCGGGCGTTCGATATTGGCCTTTCGTCCGCTTATCTTTTCCTCAAAGACCGCCGTCACCTCGTACCCCCGTCCGGCTGCGAACCTCTCCAGATCGACAACCTGCCGTTCGGTCGATTGCCTGGCCGACTGCGAGCTTACACGTGAATAGATAACCACATTCATAAAACAAGGGATATTATAACAGGTCAGTTATCACAGCCGCCGGAATATCCAGCTTTGAGAAAGCGAACATCTTTTTCCCCAGATCCTTTAACGAGGCTCCGATATGATACACGTCCGTTTCATCAACGATCAGGAAACGGTCGTGACTGTCCCGGTACGTCCTGATGTCGATAGGTGGGTACTGGCTGTTATGCCTGTCAAGATCAAGTTGGAGTTGCTGCGTGATACGCTGGGTGTAAATGGTGGCCGAGACACCGACGCTGCGTTTACTCAACATGAGCAAGACCGTTTCGTCCACATAGTTGTCGATAAGCACGATCGAACGCCTGGCCGACCTTACCAGATCGGTGGCGAACTTGTACGCATCGAAAATCTGGCCGTTATAAAAAATGCCTTCGACCGGGGGCAAGGCAGTACGCACGAAAAAATCTATCTTCTCGGTATGTTGAGCGACAGTCCTTTCAAGTTCTGACAAACGTTTATTAATGGAATACCCTTTTAAAAGATAGTCCTTTAAAACCTTATTCGCCCATTGCCTAAATAAAATACCTCTTTTACTATTGACACGAAACCCAATGGATATGATCGCATCCAAATTGTAATAAGTCAGATTGCGCATCACTTGCCGTTTGCCTTCCTGTCGAACTGTTCGGAAATCCCGAACAGTTGAACTTTCCTCTAATTCTTTCTGATCATATATGTTTTTTATATGCTCGCTTATATTTGCTTTGCTGGATTGAAAAAGATCCACAATTTGCGCCTGTGTCAGCCAAACGGTTTCATCTTCCAGCCTCACTTCCAACCTGACCGCTTCATCCGGCTGGTATAATATGATTTCTCCCTGTTCCATTACTTATTTACCTTTTCTTAATTCATCAAGCCTCTGCATCGCACCGCTGAACTTCTCACTAAACATCATATCATCGGGCAAAACAAACCAGGTGGGAATACCTCTCGACTGTGGATTACCTATACATTCATCTTGCCCGTTCTGTTTGCGGTAATCGTCCCATTCACTATAAGCGATGTTCCAACGAATACCTAATTTATAGGTATTTTCCCATTTAATAATAGCCAGTGAATAGGCCGGATCATCTTTGCCGTCATAAATCACTTCTACAACTTCAACCACCCCTTTAGGGGAATTTATAAACTTCGGATTTTTATACGAATACATATATCATACATTTTTAATTTAACATATGGCAAAGATAACACAAAAACAAATACATACGTATATACATACGTATGATTAACGTACAGAAACATTTATGGTTATTCTAATCTTTGATTAATTCCGGTACAGAAACAAAACGTACCGAAAGACGGAAACCTGATTTATTTCGGTACGCTTCCCCGATCGGCACAAAAAACACGCAAGAAAACGAGGAAAATACTACTTTTAGTCTTTTAGTATATTAGTTATTTTGACTATATGTTGCGGACATGACAATCATTTAAAAAACTGAATTTATGAGCAAAGCAAAAGTAATCTCCGTATTGAATCACAAGGGGGGAGTAGGAAAGACCACAACCGCGATCAACCTGGGCGGTGCGTTACGTCAAAAAGGGTACAAGGTTCTTTTGATCGACCTTGACGGGCAAGCCAACCTCACCGAATCGCTGGGCTTCTCCGCGGAGCTTCCCCAAACGATCTACGGCGCGATGAAAGGCGAATACGACCTACCGATCTACGAGCATAAGGACGGCCTTAGCGTCGTTCCCTCCTGCCTGGATCTCTCGGCCGTTGAAACGGAGTTAATCAACGAGGCCGGGCGGGAACTTATCTTAGCCCACCTTATCAAGGCCAAAAGGAAAAATTCGATTATATCCTGATCGACTGCTCCCCCCTCGCTGTCGCTGCTCACGCTTAACGCACTGACGGCCTCGGATCGGTTGATTATCCCGGTTCAAGCTCAATTCCTGGCAATGCGTGGAATGGCCAAACTTATGCAGGTCGTCCACAAGGTACAGCAACGTTTGAACTCGGATCTTTCGATCGCCGGGGTCCTGATAACCCAGTACGACGGAAGAAAGAACCTGAACAAGAGCGTTTCGGAACTGGTACAGGAAACATTCCAGGGCAAAGTGTTCAGCACCCATATACGCAACGCAATTGCGCTGGCCGAAGCCCCGACACAAGGGCAGGATATTTTTCACTACGCCCCCAAATCTGCCGGGGCAGAGGACTACGAAAAGGTATGTAACGAACTGCTAACAGAAATAAAGTAACCATATGGCAAAGAAGAACGATTTAAAAAACAGTATGTCGGCCGGGCTGACCGGGGGGATTAGACAGCCTGATCCAATCCACGGCCGGGCAAAAAGAGGCTCAAAAGCCGAAGAAAGCGAAAACCGTGCATTGTAATTTTGTCATGGACGAAACCTATCACCAGAACTTAAAGCTACCATCCGCCGTAAAAGCGAACACGTCGAAATCGGTGTTCTTCAAGTTGGTGGGGGTAGTAGGGGTAGCCCTCGTTTCCGCCGCATTACTTAACACGTTAAAACCAATCGCATTCTGCGAGGAGGTTTCCACATTCGCAATCTCCTCGTCTGAGCAACCCATGAGTAGAGCTCCAAAGATTGCCCAAAGCATTACTGTACTTTTTTTCATAAATAAAAATAAATTAAATTGATACATATAATTAATAAACTCGATTACTTAATAGTTGACATAGCGTTTACCTGGCATCCAATCCGCACTGAAAACTCAAATATCCGTTTATAACACTATATCCATATTCACATCATCCCAATCATCAACGTCCACATCAAATCCCGGACCGCCACTTCCCGGCTCGAATGGTACCTCATAATCAAAATTCAACACCAGATGCACATCACCGATATGCCCCACTACCGGGACATCATGCACTTGGCCGCTCACGTCCTGTTCCAATACAGACATGCTGCCTGAACGGTTCTTGAGATACAACCGGAAAACATTGGGCTCTCCTTCAAGTGCGGAATGTCCAAACGTATAGAATCCGCCTATAATCTGATTCCGTGAAACCATTCCATCAAAGAGCAGGCTCTCCGAAAGACCGGCGGGCAAACTGTCGGCGGACATGTTAAGCGAGCCGGACATGCCGGAAAGAGCGGCCCGCAAATCCGCCACCCTATCCAGTCCCCGAAGACCGTTCACCTCATACGTGTAGTGACATACCATGTTTACGGGAGTCAGCCGTACTATCTCCGCGCTTCCTCCCGGAATGTCCTTGAGGATAACTTGTCTATATGGTCGCCACACAGCCAAGGTGGGGTGACAGCCATTGTCCGGTTATCCGGCGACTGCACATCACGCGTATCGGCAGTAAAAAGCGTGTAACTGCCGTTTTCTTTCCAAACCATCCCGTCGGTATCGTAGTTGAAGCAAATTACCCGGTAATCATTCTCGGGAAAGCTCCACTTCCCCATCCTCTCCTCCGGGGAAATCAAATATCCACGTGTTGCTTTCATCGTCGGTCGGATAAAATACGACCCTCATGCCTTCAGGCTTGTCATGATTGGAAATCTTGGTCCAGTCGAATATTACCCGCACCGTGGCAAAGTGCGGATGATCGTAACATAAATCCTTATGCTCACAAGCCGTCAGTCCTATCCATAAAAATATGAACACCAGACTAAAGCGTATCCGTATCACTGCCTGCCTCCTTTCTTCCGGCTATAATTCCCCCGCCCGATCAACCACACCAAACTCAACCCCGATGTCAGGTATCAAAACAGCGTCATAAAGCAAGTTTGTTTTCACCGCCATGCAAAACGGCCGTTTCTTTACCGGAGCTATGACGGTAACGGTATCACGGATGCACAACGTATCACGTGTATGTATATATACCGTATCTCTGACGGGATTTATCGGATCACTATCATAGCATATTTTCACCATCGACGAACGAAGTTTCGGAAAATGGAATTTATACAAATATGAGTATGGCCTCCCCCCTTTCAGTCTTTTCAGTTCTCCCCCCAAATAAGGGCTGTCCTGGTTTTCCAAACGGACGATCTTCTCCAACAAACGAAGGACATCCTCCCTCTCCGGAACATTCACATCCGCTCTCACCATCGTTATAAGTCCGTTCCAGTCACTTCCCGAAAAATGAAAATCCTTCTCCAATACCGGAATCTTTATATAAGGTGATATATACCGCCACAAAACCTCTGCTCGTTTTTCAGACAGCCTTCCATTCAACAGCCCCCCTCCTTCCGGGGAAGCTCCTCCTATTATTTGAATTTTCCTGATAAGACGGACGGAGTCGTTCAATGCGGAACAGATTTTAGCAAACCGCTCCATCTCGTTCCCATTGTCAAGTAAACATGTATCTATATTTACCTTTCCTTGATGAAAATAGATCCTTACCGAATCACGCTTCTCCTGAGCGGATATTTCTCCGCTTATACTCAACACGAGCACGAACAATACACATTTAATATAAAAAAAACATCTTTTCGTCATTTAATCATTTGTTAATATGACAATCCAAACCCAGGCTTTTACACCCCCTGAATTTCAACCGCTAAAGATACGCACTATAAACCAACCTCCAAAGCAAAAAACAAGTATTTTAAACTTATAAATACTTAAAAAGACAACCACACAACAGCTACAACACTTACCACAGCAGCCAATCACGCTTACACAACAATTAAAAACACTTAACATCATAAAGAAAAGTACTTAAACATACAAAAAAAACAGTTATTTTTGCAGAAAACATTATACTTAATAACACTTAAAACAATAAAACACATGAAATTCAGCACAAAAGCCGCTACTTTTCTAAGTTCAATAAAAACTCAAACTTACGACAAAAAAGAAAGCGAAATGATAATAACGTATCAACAAAAACGTGTCTTTCATCTATCCCTGCTCATGCTGGCCTTATGCGCACCCATATACATATATTCAGTTCCATTTCCCAATGAACAGTTTTATTATATTAACAGCGTATTATTCCTGTTTATCATTATGTGCACTCTCGCTTATTTTAAAAAGAGAGTAAATCTGACCACGACCTTTTCCATTATACTGATAGCCATACATATCGAGATTTTTATCGAGATAATTTATTGCTCAATATGTAGCGGATATGAATATAGTTATCAAAGAGCATTGATAATGAGTAACATTACTATCTCTCTCTTATTTACCATGCTTTCCATCTGTGCCTATATGAGTAATATCTCCATCCTATTGTCCTCCCTTATCATAGCTTCCTATACAATCTGCACACTTATCACCGACGAACCGTTCCTATACAGTTATCTGCCTTTGGTCATCATCATATACACCATGATCCCCTTATTAGGAAGATCCTTACACAGTAATATCAGCAGCTTGCTAAAAAGTAGCAACTTGCTAAAAGAGGAAGAGAAAATGCTTTTGAAACGTCTCCAAATGAAAAGGGAAGAACTATTCGCGTTCGCCGAGTTGTTAAGCGAGAATAACCCGGAAGAAAAGACAAGCTCCCTGTTAAGCATAATAGGGGAACAATCCAAAGAAAATCTTTTTACAGCCCTTGCCGCACACCAGAAAAAGGAAAAAAGTAAACTTGATACGATCAGGAGAATATATCCCTATTTATCCCCGTCCGAATTAAACATCTGCCGTTTAATACTGCAAGACAAGACCGTCAGCCAAATATGCGAATTATTACATCGGAGTAGCGGAAACATAACCAGCCAACGAGCGAACATACGTGCCAAACTCGGACTGAAAAAAAGCGACAATTTAAAAGAAGCATTACAAGAACGCATGAGGCTGTATGAAGAAGAACACCGGCAAGAGGACTTTTCAGCCATGCGTTAGGGATTGCAGAGTAAAGCCCACAGCCTTTAGGCGAGGACTTGAAGCGTAAAGCCCGACCGTTCCACGGGAACGCCCAAAAGAAAAAGAATCCCCCGAACATTCATCCGGGGGACATTCAGGCCGTCACGTCAATTATAATACAGATTCAGATCATCCGTGCCAATCTCCTTTCCGTCCCGGAAAACAAGGCGTAAATCAATCCTCTCTCTGTTTTCATTGCCACAAAGATAGACATACCGGCCAACATACGCATCATACTTATCAATCAGTTCTAACGGTATGACCGGCATGGGAAAAGGATACACCTATATTGCATATAGCGGAAAATTTGTAAGATTACCCTGTACTTTATAAGGCAACATAGAAAATCTCTCCGCATGCAATTCCGGTCTTTTTCCCAGTAATGCTGTCAACGAATTGGCCCGGACATTCCCTTCGGCCTTCACTTCTATCGGCACCATTTGGGCATTACGTTGAATAACAAAATCCAACTCAAGACGCGAATTGTCTGTGTTATGGTAATAAATCGGTGACACGCCCTTACTTTTCATCTGCTGCAATACATACTGTTCAGTCATTCCTCCCTTGTATTCCTTAAATATGTCGTTTTTAATCAAGACTTGGGCCGGATCTGTCTTGACCATAGCACCCATAAGCCCCAAATCAACCATATAGAGTTTGAAAGCCGACAGGTCTTCATAAATATCAAGCGGAAGCTCCGGTTTGGTACATCGAGGCACTTTATACAACAACCCGGCATTTACAAGCCATTGAATGGCCATCTCAAAATCATTGGCTCTGGCACCTTTTCGCAAAGCTCCGTAAATGAATTTCTTGTTTTCTTTAAATAATTGGGAAGGAATGCTGTTCCATACCATTCGGACACGCGGAACCTGTTCTTTGGGCGCATGTTTTGAGAAGTCAAGATCATAGCCTTGCAAAATCTCCGACTGTATTCTTCTGACTTCCAGCAAGGAATCCGTTTCTACATATTTGAGTACAACTTCCGGCATACCACCTACATAATAATATTGCCGAAGGAGATCCGTATATTTGTCATGCAGGAGGCTTATCGTTTCAAAATCCCCACTCATAAGCAATTTACAAGCTTCTTCTTCTCCCTTGGCGACAAGAAACTCTTCAAAGTTCATAGGAAATATATTGATGACATTTACCTTCCCTACGGGATAAGACACATCCTGATGAAGGGATATCCCCAAAAGTGAACCTGCCACAGCTATATGATACTCCGGAACCTCCTCTTTAAAATACTTCAAAGATTCCAGTGCTTCCGGGATATCTTGTATCTCATCAAGGATAATAAGCGTATCACCCGGAGTAATGTCAACGGAAGTCATCGCACGCAGCCCCCGTAAAATTCTGTCAACATTGAAATCCTGAGAAAAAAGCTGGCGTGCAAGGTTATTCTTACGGCATACCACATAAGCCTCTTTTTTGTATTCAAGTTTGGCAAACTCATGGAGCAGCCATGTTTTCCCAACTTGTCGGGCACCATTTAAAATCAGAGGTTTTCTATCCTCACGGTTTTTCCATTCTATAAGTTGTTGCAAAACAAATCTTTTCATCTACAAACAGCATTTTTATACATGTAAAAACAGCGTATAATACATTTATCCGCACTTATTTAAAGCACAAATATACTAAAATAAGCAGATAATAGAAGCAATCTTATACATTTTTCCGCACTTTAATCAACTCCAATGGAAAGCAGTAGCCAATTTAGGATTGCCTTCTCCACGCTCGATGGCCACCAGCGTATTGATGCCCACGCCCGCCAGTTCGGAGAAGTTCCAGCTGATTGACCTTCAAACTCTTCCTGCACTCTTTAATCATCTTTCCTAGCTCTTTCATATTCACAACACATTGTGATTTTAGTCAGTTTTCATCCTAGTTCAAAGAAAAAAACAGCCGATAAAGCAACTATAATCATTGTATTCATATAGATTAACATCATATATTCAAGTTAATCTATATATTTACATGGATTATTTGTATATTTGCAAAAAAGGAACAACCATGTGGAATGAAATGAGCAATCCAGCTGTGCTGATGAGAATCGGCCAGCGCATCAAAGAGACACGTATCAGGCAGCATATCACGCAGGAAGAACTGGCAACGGCTTCCGGTGTAAGCCCCTTGACCGTTGCGAACATCGAGAAGGGCAAATCGGTATCGCTGCTGTTGTTCATCAGCGTACTCCGCTCGCTCGGCCTGCTGGAGAACCTGGAGCAACTGGTACCGGAAATCCGGGTCAGCCCGATAGAGCTCAAAAAACTGCAAGGAAAGAAACGCTACCGTGTACGCCATTTAAAACAAGATAACCATGAATGATTTGATAGTAGATGTAAAGCTATGGGGAGAAAGCGTAGGCTCTCTCTATTGGGAAAAGGAAAGCAATGCCGCCTTGTTCGACTATGAACGGAAGTTCATCCGCTCCGGTCTTGACATTTCTCCCATCATCATGCCCATCAGCCAGTACAGGAACACCCCCTACCGGTTCCTTGAAAACCGTACCGACTGTTTCAAGGGGTTGCCCGGCCTGTTTGCCGATTCACTGCCGGACACTTTCGGAAACCAGATCATCAATGAATGGTTTGCCAGCAAGGGATTGTCCGGAGAAGAGATTACCCCTTTAGACAGGCTTTGCTATGTAGGCAAACGTGGCATGGGCGCACTGGAGTTTGAGCCGTCCTCGCCAATCAACGGCATGAACGAATCATCAGTGCTCCATATCGAGGAACTGACGGAGCTTGCCAAATCCGTATTCACGGACAGAATGGCTTTTCAGGTCCAACTGCGCCAGGAAGGAAGAAACATTCTGGATATACTGAAAGTGGGAACATCTGCCGGAGGTGCCAAGCCCAAGGCCATCATCGCCTACAACGATATTACCGGAGAGGTACGCTCCGGACAGGTAAAAGCTCCTGAAGGATTCGGATATTGGCTGTTGAAATTTGATGGCGGCAAATACAGCGAACACACGCAGATAACGGACAATCCACAAGGAATAGGAAATATCGAATATGCCTATCACCGGATGGCAAAAGCCTGCGGTATCGATATGATGGAATGCCGGTTACTTCAGGAAAAAGAGTCATATCACTTTATGACACGCCGTTTTGACCGTATGAAAGACGGAGAGAAAATCCATGTACAGACATTGGCCGGGCTTGCCCACTATGACCGTGACCAACGCCATTCATACGAAGAGATATTCCGTATCATGCGGCAGATGAACCTCCCTTATCCAGATCAGGAGGAACTATACCGAAGAATGGTGTTCAACGTCATGAGCCGTAACCATGATGACCATAGCAAGAACTTCTCTTTCCTGATGGATAGACAAGGGAAATGGAAACTGGCCCCGGCATACGACCTCTGCTACTCATACACACCGGGCGGCAAATGGACGAACCGCCACCAACTGTCACTCAACGGCAAACAAGACAATTTCACGATGGAAGATCTGCAAAAGGTAGGTGAGAACATGGGCATCCGGGAACACAAACAGATTATCGAAAAGGTACAGGAAACCGTATCGTATTGGCATGAGACTGCCAAGGATTGCGGGGTCAAGCCGGAACACGCCGATTTTATCGGAAAAAACCTGCTCTTGTTCGGCAAGCAACTGCATACCATCCAAATGCCGGACATTGCCAACGAACAAGAGCAGGCTTTCATGAAGGCTATGCGAAATGATGACTTCAACGCCATCCTGGAACTGAAGATGAGAGGATATCAGCCATCGGAGAACGTACTGAAAAGCCTCCAGCCGGATATATCCGCCACCAACTTCATCGCTGCCGCCAAAATCTTCCAAATGGAAGGGATGCTAAAAAGCCTTCAGGACATAAAGCCTGTGCAAAGCCCGATTATAGGCGGCAATAAGCGTAGCATGGAATTGGGGGATTAGCACACAAACGACATCCCGCACCATTCAATATAACAGTAAATATATTAATTGTTATATATCATATTTTGATTTAACAATTAATATATTTACCTTTGTAATATGACAACGAATCACATCACCCAAGCCATGGCCAATCCGGAAATCATAGCGGAACTGGGCAGGCGATTTAAGGAATACAGGCTAACCTATAGGCTCACCCAAAAAGAGGCTGCCGAGAAAGCCGGTGTCAGCCTTATCACCTTGCGCCAGTTTGAGAACGGGAAGGCCTATAACATCAATATGGGCAACTTTCTTGCCCTGTTACGAGTAGTGGACTGTCTGGAACAGATGGATGATCTGATGCCGGAAATACCTGTTTCAGCCTATACAATGGAACGAATAATGAATAAAAAGCCGAAAAGGATAAGACATGGAAAATAATGTTGTGAGTGTTATGTTATGGGGAGAAGAAGTCGGAAAGCTCTATTGGGACGAAAGAAACAAAAGAGCCGTCTTCAACTATCATCCGGATTTCATCAAGAAAGGAGTGGAAATCGCCCCACTGACCGCTTCTGTCAAAGGACCGGCGGCAAAGGGTATGCCCATACTCGGAAACAAAGAAAAGACTTATCAAGGTCTCCCACCGTTTTTGGCAGATTCATTGCCTGATCGGTGGGGTAACATGGTCTTCGACCAATGGGCGGCACAAAACCATATCCCCAAGCGCAAACTCACACCGGTAGATAAACTGTCTTTCATCGGGAAACGGGGAATGGGAGCCTTTGAGTTCATCCCGGCCACTCCTGGATTGGAATCCTCTTCCACTCTCCAGATAGAGAGTTTATACCAACTGGCACGCCGTATCTTTGAGGAACGGGAGGAAATATCCGTGCAAGATGACGAAGCACTGCAACTGCAAAGTATCTATGAGATAGGGACATCAGCCGGAGGGCAGCACCCGAAAGCCATCATCGCCATCAATGAAACGACACATGATATACGTTCCGGCCAAGTTCCTTTGCCGGAGGGCTATACCTACTACATATTGAAGTTTGCAGAAGGGGACGATTTTCCGTTCACGCAAATGGAAATGGTATATTATGAGTTGGCAAAAGAAGCCGGGATTACGATGATGCCTTCCCGACTCATTCAAATTGAGGGGAAACATCACTTCCTGACGGAGCGTTACGATAGGATAAACGGAGAGAAGATACATACACAGACGCTTGCTGCCATGAATCCGGACGCAACAAGCTATGAGGATTTGTTTGAAGTCTGCCGAAAGCTGAGCATCCCGGCAAGCGAACAGTCCGAACTGTACCGCCGGATGGTATTCAATGTCATGGGCGGCAACGTGGATGACCACATCAAGAATTTCTCTTTCCTGATGGAAAGAAACGGCACATGGCACATCACCCCAGCATACGACATGACATTCACCACCAATTTAGACGGTGCGGCATACGAAAACGTACACTCTATGAGCATTGCAGGAAAAGATAACGACATCACGGAAGATGACCTCTTGCAATTTGCCAGACAGAACGGAATAAAGAATGCGAAAAGGATAATCGAAGAAGTCAGCCTTGCCATCAGCCATTTTTACGATTATGCCACCAATCATCAAATCGATGACTATTGGAAAGACCGCATCGAAGAGCATCTTTCCGGTTTGGTATCTCCGATCATAGGGAAAACCATGAAACACTACCTGCCCACCATTGTCGAACCCTACGAGACAGAGGATGGCTTTTTGGTATCAGAAATCAACATCATCGAAAACACCCGGCATGATTTCCGTATCGAGGCCTTCATAAACGGAAAGCGACAGAAATACATTGCCGGGCGTAAAAGCGATTTGGCTGCTGAAGTCATTGCCAAAGGCAGAAACAAGATGCCCGTTGAGAACAAGAAAGAACTTGTGGAACGGTTGTTACTGCCTTTAGCTAGAAGATAAAAACAGACGAATAGCGACACTATTACATTAATAAAAAGTCTGTTCTTGTTCGGCAAGCAACTGCATACGATCCAAATCCGGACATTGCCAACGAACAAGAGGAGGCTTTCATGAAGGCTATGCGAAATGATGACTTTTCAATACCATTCTGGAACTGAAGATGAGAGGATATCAGCCATCGGAGAACACACTGAAAAGCCTCCAGCCGGATATATCCTCCACCACCTTCATCGCTGCTGTCAAAATCTTCCAAATGGAAGGGGTACTAAAAAGCCTTCAGGACATAAAGTCTGCGCAAAGCCCGATTACAAGCGGTAATAAACGTAACATGGAGCAAACAAATTTACTATTCAATTTTCAGTTTTTTTCTATTTCTATACTACTGTACGCCATAAAATAACGAAGAAACTTATTCCTATATCAATTCATAATCAATAACATACAATTCACCAAGAATATTAGGGAATGCTACAGTATCATATATCACCTGCCCTACTCCATTAAAATTACCCGGAGATATTACAGATGCTACAACACCATGATAAGCTGTGGGAGAAAAAGAAAGATCTGCTAATCCATTTATCCCAATAACATTTTTCTGTACACCAGCATTATTAACATTACAAAAAATTGCATAATGAATAGTTTGATGTAAATTTACAGCAGCATTAGGAAGATGCACAAAATATAATATATCTCCATTATTACATTTAGCTAAATCATGATAGGTATTTATTTTTTGTATCATACTTTCTAAAGAAGCTCCAAAAGGATTAACTGAAATTCTTTTTTCCTGTTGCCTGTTCTATAATTCCTCTAACTAAATTAGCACACCCTCCACCATTTGTAGGTAAATTAACATTCAAATTCTGAGTATTAGTAATAAATTGTGTAATCAATTGTCTATCATTTATACTTATAGCCATATATTATAACTCATGTTCTCCTACTCTCTCAAAGGCTTTTCGGAACCTGCCTATAAAAACTGTCTCTGTAAGCTTACCCCACAAATCTACCCTATAATCCCCAAACCGCTATCATCCCTTTTCTGAATGCCATGGAATTTTTTCCGAATACATAAGTTAGAAGATGAAAAAAGATTGTATTCAAAGTTTTTGGTTCTTTTTTGAAAAAAGAACCGCTGGCCAAAAATCCAACGGTTACTTTACTTTCGGAAAAATATGCAATGAAGTTTATAGGCCGAATGAGGAACGCAGCTTCTTCATGGCATTCTCCACATCAAAGAAAGACACATCCATAAGATCTTCTCCCCATGCTTCCGGAAAGTCAAGAATGGAACGTCCGTTATTAAGAACCGCATCACGGATGGCTTTCATCACATTCTGCCGAGTCGGTTCCAGCTTGAAGAAAAGGCAATGCCTGACTGCCATTGTAAGGGTATCATCATCTATAAAGAAACGGATGGTGACGGTCATGTGTACCTGCGTCCGTTTCTCCAGTTTCTTCTTTTTAGTTTCCAGTTTGGCCAACCGGGAAACATAGAATGAAGGGATATGTTTCCCGGATTCAACGCAAGTCTTCATCGCTTCATGTATTTCAGCGATGCCGTCACGTATATCCGTCAAGTCGGTGCAGTTGGATGCAACCGTATAAGCCGATAACTTTTTCATCTCAAAAGCCGTTTTTATATGGCAAAAGCCCTGTTTGTGAAACTTATAATATATGAATCTCCTTATCACCTACCTTCTCGTCCGATACGACCAATACCTCGTACTTCATCCTCTTGTAATTATAGACTACGGCAAGCGTATTAAAGCCACCGTTATCATACCGCCTGTCATAAACGGTATGTACATACTCATACATCGCATTCCCCATCATGAACTTTACGGAAACATCCGTAAAGTAAAATGCCACCGCATAAGCCAGCGTTTTCTTTTTATCAACCTTTTTTGTTTTCATAACCATTTGTCCTTTATTGTTTTCTGATAAAATATTCAATGGCCGAATGAACCAATATATAATGTGTGGGTGTCTGCCTGCACTGTTCCGCATAAGGATTATAGAACTGGAGAGCCAGCGCATGGTATAATTCCGGCAATTCCCGCTTGATTCTCGCCGTAAGCAGCCGATAGGAGCATTTTCTACCGTACTTCATCAGCTCACGCCATTTGTCCTGTGTTATTTCCGTGCAATTCGTCTCGTAAACCATAACTTCCGTTTTTAAGTTCAATATTCCGGTTGGAAAGCGGAAAGGGGTTGTTCCCTCTCCGTTTATTCTCTAATCAATTCAGGCAAGCTTTTACCGTTATACCGGTTTTCAGTCCTTTATCCAGCTGCACGGTCAACCCACGAACATTCACCTCTTGAATTTGAGAAAGAAGCACATACCCCCATTCCCATTCTTGAATATGGCAATAGCCGAAAAAAGCCAGTCACCGTCTTCCTGCTGTTCAGCTTCCGTTACCAACCATACCGCCGAAGAAAAAAGGAAGGAAAAACCTTGCGATGACTTCCGCATTAAGCCCCTGCCCCTCTTGAGTACAAAGGGTTGGCTTCAAACACATTCTTTAGTTGTTCCGTCACTGTAATCATATGTCACATTTTTAAAGGGTTAAACTTCTAATTTTATGCTTCAGCTAGATTTAAAGACCTTTTTTTAAAACCCCTTTCCGGGATGACCTTTTCTTTCTGCCGACTTTTTTTTTGAGCTTTCATGCCCCATCTGAGTTTATAAGCCTTTTTTTTACGGCACACAACAAGAAGGAAGGAGGGATTGAGAAAAGTTTTGGACGACAAAAAATGTTGGGGACAGCGAAGCCGTCCGGCGTTATTTTTTTCGGTACAAAGGGCGAAGACCGGAACTCTTTCGTATCCATCCACCGAAATAAATTTGCCGTTCAAAAACAAAGGCTCTCAGACGGGGCTATGAAAAAACGTACATTAGGGGAGGCAGAAAACAAGGAAAAGGGCAGTACGGAAATAAAAGAAGAATAAAATCCAACATTATTCACATTGATATATAATAGCCAAGTATTTCGCCATATTGATACAAATCCAACTATAATCAAAATTAAACAGATGTCTAATTTATTGGTTATTAACCATATAATACACCAAAATATTTATTTTGGAGAATATATAATATTAATTAAACAAAAAATGGCATCATTGAAAATAAAGTATCGACATTCCTCTATAGAAGGAAAAGCGGGAACATTGTTCTATCAAGTAATTCATAATCGTGTAGCAAGGCAGATAAATTCAGGATACAAGATTTATCCTGACGAGTGGGATATTTTCAATTCCCAAATAATCATACCAGCAAAGACAGGAGAAAACCGGCATCGGTATTTGGTTTCTTTAAAAAAATGTATTGAGGAAGACACCTCACGTCTAAAAGATATTATGATAAGATTTGAGAATCTTGGATACAAATATACGGCAGACGAAATCATTGAATATTATTCCGCTCCTCCTGTAAACGAATACTTTGTGTCTTTTTGTGAGAATCTCATTGAACAACTGAGACAAATAGGTAAAATACGCACCACAGAAACTTATACCACTACGCTCAATAGCTTCAAGCGATTCATGAATTTCAGAAAGAAAGGCAGAGACATCCCTTTCGACAATATAGACTCCAACCTGATGATGGAATATGAACAATATCTAAAATCTAATGACATTTGTCCGAACAGTACTTCCTATTACATGAGAAACCTCAGAGCCATGTATAATCGTGCCGTAGAAAAAGAATTGGTCATACAGCGATATCCGTTTAAACATGTATATACAGGCATAGATAAAACTATAAAACGGGCGGTTCCGGCCAAAATTATCCGGCAGATACGCGATATGGATTTAAGCCACGATTCCTCTTTGGAATATGCAAGAGACCTATTTATGTTCAGTTTTTATACTCGGGGAATGTCATTTATAGATATGGCTTATCTAAAGAAAAGTAATTTGCAAAACGGTTTTTTATCATATCGCAGAAAAAAGACCAACCAACAGCTACTAATCAAATGGGAAAAGCCCATGCAAGAAATCATAGATAAATACGATACCATAGGTTCTTCTTATCTATTGCCGATCATTCTCGACGCAAATTCCGCTGACGAGTTATGTGGCACGTCACGCCTGGGCTTCTATCGCCAGAAGCAAAAACATTCCGTTGGCTACCATCAGCGAAGCTATGGGACATGATTCAGAAAGCACTACACGGATTTATCTTGCATCGTTAGACACCTCCGTAGTGGATAAAGCGAACAGTATTATTTTAAATACACTTTAATTCACATTATAAAACAGTTTACGCCATAGGTTTCAGCATACGTGCCCAATCGGCCCGCTGTTATTCTATGGCAATTATTATTTTTATTTATCTGACAAAAAATAAGTTGGAATTATGTTATACAAATTGAAGTTTTCTTTCTGAGAGAAAGATTTGTAAATGCAAAAGTACAAAAGATAACACAAAAAACACTAAAAATCAGAAGAAAAATATTAGTCATACCATAAAAAATAAGAGGTATGATTAGAAAAAACTGATTATTTGTTGAGCAAATTGATTATACCAATCTTATAAATATTTGATATACATCAAAATACCAATCACCCCATTTCTCTCAGAAAGAGAAACACCGAAAATAGGAGAAATTTCCTATACGAATGCCATAGGAATATAATGAACAAGTATATACCCTATACTTTCAGTTGTATGACAAGATGGATTCAGAAAGGAAAAAGCCCCGTGAAAGTACAAAATTCTTGCTTGAAAAAGATTGAATAAATGACGGTTTTCTCCATAAGAGACATGTTTTGAATATGCAAAAATACATCAATTATTGAACATAATAGCATAAAACAAAGAAAAAACCTTAATAGCCACCTCGTTAAATGTCGTGGTTACATAACAAATGTTGAGTAAACTAGATTGTATTTACAGCGATGCGGCAAGATAAAAGACGGCATGAATGGTTGATATGACAGCCAAAAAAAGACATAAATTACTATAATACAGACCAATACATAAGTTGGGATGAACTATGGGTATATCTTGACCTGCCGTAATAACTAAAAAAAAACACACGACGAATGAGTACTCCCATAACCACAAGGGAAGATCTAACTAGAATCCAATGGTTCGCCATGAGCGCTTATAAAAACGAGAAAAAGGCGGAAGAGATGCTCAAAGGCAAGGATGGTCTAGAGTATTTCATACCGAAACACTATGCCGTAAGGGTCTATCACGGAGTGAAATCCAAAAAGGCTTGTACCAGTCATCCGAATCTCGTCTTCGTGCATGCTTCCCGAAAACAGATCACGGATTTCAAAAAAAAATATAATTTCTTACAATTCATGATGTGGGAGAAAAGCACGGGACTGAAATATATCGTGGTGCCGGATAAGCAAATGGAGAGCTTTATCAAGATTGCCTCGCAGTATGAAGAAAACACTATTTATTATAAACCGGAAGAGATTGACATACGGAAAGGTACCCACATATGTATTTACGGTGGCAAGTTCAATGGAGTAAAGGGCGTATTCATGCGGGTGAAAGGAAAACGTCGCCGCCGGGTGGTTGTGATGCTTGAAGGGATTATGGGTATATCGGTAGAAGTTCATCCCGATTTGATTGAAGTCATCAATGATTCCGATTGTGACAAATTTTGAGAGATGACACAAAAAGGAGATGATGAAGTTCCCCTTCCTCGTGGCCTTACACAAATAAAATAATATTTGAATATATGTATTTTTGGATTGTAAATTGTTCACTGGCATTTTTGCTTTGTGTTCTCTGTGCGGGTATCGTCATTCCCCAGATTCTGCTAATCGCTTTCCGTAAGAAATTGTTCGACTTTCCCGATGAGCGGAAGGTACATCATTGTGCGGTGCCCCGATTGGGTGGTATCGCATTCAAGCCGGTAGTGTTTTTCACCATAGCCCTGTTGCTAGGAATCAATATGGTGCTGGGACATTCGGAGATATTGTCCGAAATCGGGAACGACGTGTGCTCTTTGGCTTTTGCTTTCTGCTCCATCATGGTACTATATCTGGTTGGCATGGCCGATGACCTGATCGGTATCCGTTATCGTGCCAAGTTTGTCATCCAGATTCTGTGCGGCGTGATGCTTATTGCCGGTGGGGTATATATCAACAACCTATACGGTGTTCTGGGCATCCATGCGGTGCCGTTATGGTTAGGATATCCCCTGACCATCCTGATCGTGGTCTTCATCATCAATGCCATCAACCTGATTGACGGCATTGACGGGCTGGCTTCCGGGCTATGCAGTATCGCCTGCCTATTTTATGGACTGACTTTCTTTATGCTCCATCAGTATGTTTATGCCATGCTGGCGTTTGCCACATTGGGAGTGTTGGTACCATTCTTCTATTACAATGTTTTCGGGAACGCCAAACACGGAAGGAAGATCTTCATGGGCGACACAGGCAGTTTGACCATCGGCATGATGCTCTGTTTCCTCAGTCTCAAACTGACCATGTGCGGACTAGACGATAATACAGGAAATGTACATCCGATGGTGCTGGCCTTCTCACCCTTGCTGGTTCCATGCTGTGACGTGGTCAGGGTTTACCTGCATCGGGTACGCAACGGAAAGAACCCGTTCCTGCCGGACAAGAACCATATCCACCATAAGCTGCTTGCTCTCGGAATAAAGCAGCGCAATACCATGATCATCATTGTTTCCGTGTCAACTATATTCATACTGCTCAATATTCTTCTGTCCCTTTATCTCAATGTGAACTGGATCGTTTTGGGTGATATATTGATATGGACTCTCGCCAACATCAGGCTGACAAAATCTATCGCACAACTTCAATCGGAACAGAAAACCAACAAATAAAAATCAATAAATATGAAAATAAATATTTTATTTTATCCTTATTAACCGTGGCCTTTCTATTGGGATCATGTGCCACACCGAAAGTCGCTTATTTCACGGACCTGAAACGGGGTACCGCAGAGCAAGTCTTGAACCCGCTGGAAATCCGGATACGTCCAGAAGACAAGATTTCCATACAGGTCAACAGCAAAGACCCCTTATTAATGAACCTTTTCAACCTTCCGATCATATCCCGACAGATTGGTACGACATCAGGTACATCCAATAGTCAGGGAATATCAGGATATACAATAAATAAGGATGGGGATATTGATTTTCCTGTGCTGGGACATATCCATGTGGCAGGAATGACACGCGCGGAGATCGCCTCGTATATAAAAGAGGAATTGGTTTCAAAGAATCTCGTGAAAGACCCCGTTGTTACAGTGGAGTTTATGAACCTGACCGTTTCAGTGTTGGGCGAGGTTGCCACCCCCGGACGTTTCAATATCGAAAAGGACAAGCTGACACTTTTGGAGGCCTTAAGCATGGCCGGGGACCTTACCGTCTATGGGAAACGGGAAAACGTGCTGGTACAACGGGAGGAAAACGGGAAAAAAACCCTGTATCAGGTCAACCTGAATTCGGGATATGACCTTTATGCCTCTCCTGTGTATTATTTGCAGCAGAACGATATCGTTTATGTGGAACCCAACTCAATGAAAGCACGGCAGGCGACCGTCAACGGCAATAACGTCCGCTCAGCCTCTTTCTGGATGTCATTGGCCTCGTTGCTGACGACCATTACCGTGTTGATTGTAAAATAATATAGAATCAGATATGATGACCGTAAATCAAAAGAATATAAAACCGGGGCAGCAGGATGATTTCCTGCGAATACAGGACCTGTTATACCTGTGCCTCGCAAGATGGAAGTGGTTCGTCTTGTCTTTAGCGGTAACGATCGGTGCCGCTACTGCCTATCTGTTACGCACTCCTGCCGTATATACACGTACCGCTTCGGTATTGATCAAAGAGGATTCCAAAGGCAAGTCGGTCTCCTCGGATTTGGAATCCTTCTCGGAGTTCGGGCTGTTTCAATCCGGTACAAATGTGAATAACGAACTCATCACCTTTCGATCACCGTCTTTAATGACCGAAGTGGTTAAACGGTTGCGTCTGGATATGAATTACTTCGTTCGGGGAAAATTCCACCGTCAGGTAGCCTATGGACTGACATTACCGGTGGATGTAACGATAAATGACTTGCCTGAGAATGAATCAGCCGGTTTTACGTTGGAAATACAGCCGGACGGTACGTTATACCTATCCGACTTTATACGTAACGGGACAGATCTTGAAGAAAAGGACGTAAAGGGAAGCTTGCTCGACTCCATCACTACGCCATTGGGAAAAATCATTATCCATACAACACCCAATTACGTGAAAGGCGAGGCATATACATTATATGTAGGCAAATCCAGTCTGTATAACGCCGTCAACTCCTGCTCGTCCAATCTGTCCGTTTCATTGAACAGCGAGAAAGCGTCAGTCATAGACTTGTCATTCAAGGATAACTCCACACAGCGGGCAGAAGATGTATTGAGCATGTTGATTTCCGTTTATAACGAGAATTGGGTGAAGGACAAAAACCAGATCGCTGTCAGCACCTCAATGTTCATCAACGAGCGTCTGGGCGTAATCGAACGGGAACTGGGAAATGTGGACGAGGATATCTCCTCTTACAAGTCAGAACATCTGTTGCCCGACGTGCAGGCGGCATCGAGTATGTATATGGCTCAAAGCAGTGCGGCCAACGCGCAGATCCTGTCCCTGAACAACCAGCTTTATATGACCCGTTACATCCGGAACTATTTAGCCAACGATGCCAACCGTACCCAACTGCTTCCGGCCAACTCCGGCATTGAAAGCGCCAATATTGAATCGCAGATTGCCGAATACAACAAGCAACTGTTGCAGCGCAACAGTCTGGTTGCGAACAGCAGCACGGAAAATCCGCTGGTCGTGGATATGGATCAGGCTCTGGCATCCATGCGTGGGGCGATAATCAGATCTATCGACAATCAGATAGTGACCTTGAATTCGCAGATAAAAAGTTTGCGGCAGACGGAGCAACAGACGACATCACGTATAGCGGCCAACCCAACACAGGCCAAGTACCTGCTTTCGGTGGAGCGCCAACAGAAGGTAAAGGAAGCTCTTTACCTATTCCTGTTGCAAAAGCGTGAAGAGAACGAACTCTCACAGGCGTTCACGGCTTATAATACCCGCATTGTTACCCCGCCACACGGCAGCATGTTGCCGACATCCCCTGTGCATAAAAATATCTTTATGGTCGCATTCGCTCTGGGGCTGAAGGAAAGACCTGGAAAACCTGACTATACCGTTCATCGGTGAAATTCCGCTGTTCACAAGAAAGAAAAAAAAGGGATATTAGGAAAGAAACCGCAGGAAGTCAAGGCCGTTATCGTCAAGGAGGGCAACCGTGACATCATCAACGAGGCATTCCGCGTAGTGCGTACCAACCTGGAATTTATGACCGGCAAGGACAAGACTTCGAATGTCATCATCATGACCTCATTCAATCCGGGCAGCGGCAAATCGTTTCTGACCATGAACATCGCCGTGAGCCTTGCCATCAAAGGAAAAAAAAGTGCTGGTAATCGACGGAGCCCTGCGCCACGCCTCTGCATCATCCTATATCGACTCTCCTGACAAGGGATTGAGCGACTATCTGGGAGGTCGTATCGATAATCTGGATGAGATCATCGTACCCGATCCGAAACATAAATCTATGGATATACTACCCGTGGGAACGATTCCTCCTAACCCAACGGAATTATTGTTCGACGAGCGGTTAAAGCAGACAATCGATACTGTAAGGGAGCAATATGACTATGTGCTGATCGACTGTCCGCCCGTTGAACTGGTGGCCGACACGCAAATTATTGAGAAACTGGCCGACCGTACCGTTTTCGTAGTTCGTGCAGGATTACTTGAACGGAGTATGCTTGCTGAATTGGAGAAAATCTACGAGGAGAAAAAATACAAGAACATGTCCCTGATCTTGAACGGGACCGAGGGAAGTGGCGGTCGCTATGGATACCGTTATGGCTATCGATATGGTTATCACTACGGTTACGGCTCAGGATACCACTAAGGTTCCGACGGAAAACAGGGTGGGGATAAATGGATGATTATTAATTAAAAAAAATAAAATGTTTTATATAAAAATACTCGTATCATTGTGTGGCCATTCAGGAAACGTATATCGCTGAAAGATAGCGGTATATTCAAGAATTTTACCGACTGTCACTCGCACATTCTGCCGGGTGTGGACGACGGTGTGCAGACGATGGAAGAAGCATTGGAAATACTGCGCCTGTATGAAGAGTTGGGCATAAAATCCGTATGGCTTACACCGCATATCATGGAAGATATGCCCAACACCACACTGCACCTCCGGGAGCGTTACGCTGAACTTCAAGCCACCTATAGCGGTCCGATAAAACTGCATCTGGCCTCAGAGAACATGCTTGACAACCTCTTCGAGGAACGGTTGGAAAAGAACGATCTGCTGCCCTTGGGTGAAAGCGGTGACCATCTACTGGTGGAAACCTCCTACTTTAACCCTCCGATGGGATTGAACAACATTCTGCTCCGCATCAAGGCTAAAGGCTATTATCCCATTCTTGCCCATCGGAACGGTATGTTTATATGGGTGAGTCGGATTATCAACAATTAAAAAGACATGCGAGTGAAGTTTCAGTTCAATCTTCCGTCAATAGCGGGTATGTATGGCAACCGGATTAAGAAAAAAGCCATGCTGCTATTAAAAGAAAAGGCTATTACTCATATAGGAACGGACATTCACAATTACAATATATTTCAAAAGTTCATTTGTACGAGTATTACAAAAAATATACAAAACTGTTTAATTGATAGTCAGACTGTTATAGTTTAAATAGATTATAATTATCGGTTATTAAGACCTGTAGATTCTGTTTAACTTTTTCTCTCTAGGTGGATTTGCATAAAATACATACAAAAAAATCCAACAGGCTGGAATTCAATGGAAATTGTAACAATCGACTTGGAGCAGATACACACAATCTCTCTTTTATCCAAACCAGTCTTAAAATAAATCATTACACCCCTATCAAGCAATAGGCTTGCAACTTCAACATAAAACAACAATCCATATGTCATTAACAAAAGTTTTAGTTACTGGTGGAGCGGGATTCATCGGCTCCAATTTATGTGAGTATTTATTGGCTCACGACTATGATGTAATCTGTTTGGATAATTTTTCCACAGGTAAACCTGAAAACATTTTTTCCATTTCTACAACGATATCCGAATAAGTTTAAACTTATCGTAGGAGATATACGGAATCTGAACGATTGTAAGAAAGCTGTAGAAAATGTAGATTACGTTATGCATGAAGGAGCATTAGGCTCAGTTCGTTCTATCAAAGATCCTATATAACAAAGTATGTAAACGAGCTTTACGCCGATGTGTTTGCCAAAACCTATGGAATGGAATGTATCGGCTTACGATATTTCAATGTTTTCGGTCGTCGTCAAGATCCATTCGGGGCATATGCTGCGGTGATTCCTTTGTTCGTTAAGAAATTCATGGCTCATGAGAGTCCTGTCATTAACGGAGATGGTGAATATAGCCGCGATTTTACTTATATAGACAATGTGATTCAAATGAACATGCTGGCTATGACCACGACAAATCCGAATGCAACCAACCAAGTATACAATACTGCTTTCGGAGAACGCACCACATTAAACCAGTTGGTCGGTTACTTGAAAGAATTTTTGAGTGAATTTGACCCCGAAATTGCCAACGTGAAAATAATTCATGGTCCCAACCGCTTGGGGGATATTCCCCATTCCTTGGCATGTATTGATAAAGCAAAATCCCTTTTAGGTTACAATCCTCAATACAGTATGCGTGACGGTTTGAAAGAGGCTGTCAAATGGTATTGGAAGAATATTTAAAGTAATAATAACAGATGAAATTATGAATGAAACTAAAATTTGCGTAATTGGTCTTGGTTACGTAGGGCTCCCTTTGGCTCGTCTTTTCTCGACAAAGTATAAAACGATAGGTTTTGACATGAACCAAGCTCGTGTGACTGCTTTGATGGCAGGACATGATGCGACGCTCGAAGTGTCAGATGAACTACTCCAATCTGCCCTTGCCAATGGTTTTAAGTGTACTGCCAATATAGAGGAAATCCGTGATTACAATTTTTATGTAGTTGCCGTTCCCACTCCGGTAGACAAAAACAACAATCCGGATTTGACTCCGCTTTACGGTGCCAGCACAACTGTTGGTTCTCCAAAGGGGATATTGTGGTGTATGAATCTACTGTTTATCCAGGTGTTACAGAAGACGAATGTATCCCGGTTGTGGAAAAAGTGTCGGATTGAAATTTAATGAAGATTTCTTTGCTGGCTATAGCCCTGAACGTATAAATCCGGGAGATAAACTTCATACAGTAGAAAAAAAAATCAAAAGGTTACTTCCGGTTCTACGCCTGAAATAGGTAAGAAAGTAAATGAGGTATATGCTTCTGTAATTACCGCCGGTACACATCTCGCTCCTACGATGAAAGTAGCGGAAGCAGCCAAAGTAATAGAAAACTCACAGCGTGATATCAATATCGCATTTGTGAATGAGCTATCCAAGATATTTACTAAAATGGGCATTGATACACAGGATGTACTGGAAGCAGCTTCTACCAAATGGAATTTCCTGCCATTTAAGCCTGGGCTGGTTGGAGGCCATTGCATTGGAGTTGATCCGTATTATTTGGCTCAATGTGCACAACGTCACGGTTATAATCCTGAGATAATCTTAGCCGGTCGCCGAATGAACGACGGTATGGGGGAATATGTGGCCAACCAAGTTGCGAAATTGATGCTGAAGAAAGGAATACAGGTGCTCAACTCTCATATCCTCATATTAGGGTTTACTTTTTTAAAGAAAACTGTCCTGATGTGCGGAACACAAAGGTTATAGATATTTACAATGCTTTGCGAGAGTATAACGTACATATCACCGTATATGATCCTTGGGCCAATCCTGATATAGTTATGCGAGAATATGGAATCTCGGTAACGAACCAACATCCTTTGGATAAGAAATTCGATGCGGCAATTATAGCTGTAGCACACGAACAGTTTATAGGCTTTGATGTAAAAACGTTACTAAATGCTCAACACGTCATATTCGATGTTATAGCTATCTTTGAAAAAAACGTTGTAGATGGCAGACTCTAATCGGATTGTCTCCTTTGACATATTGAAAGGGGGAGGAATTTTATTGGTCATCCTTGGTCATATACAAATCCCTTACATGTTGAAAACCGTTATTTACAGTTTTCACATGCCCCTTTTCTTTTTTGTGTCAGGCTGTTTCTTTCGTCCAATCAGTTTGAGAGAGTTTTTTTGCAAAAAAGACCAGACAATTACTGATTCCTTGGGCCTTTTTTTGCCTTTTTGTTGTTCGCATATTTGTTCGTTTTGAAACTTAACGAAACTCATAATTGGGCAAAAGCGATCTCGCTCCCTGTAACGAGTATGTTTGATGGTTTTCTCGGTGATGAAAACTCTTTTATTTTATTTCATGTAATTTGGTTTTTAATTTGTTTGTTCGAGGTTTCATTCGTTTATTTATTGATACATAAAATCACCCCTACAATAAAGCATTAACAATCAGCGCATTATGTATATTATTATATGGAGTAGGATATTGGTTAAATGCTAATAACATTGATTTGCCATATTTTATTGACACAACAATGTCTACCTTGATTTATTACCATCTTGGTTTTTGCTTCATGCGGAACAAATGGTACGGCATGAAGGTTTCACCGATATACTCATTATTCTTGCTTATTATCGCCATTGTTTTCATCGTTCTATTTCCCTCTTACGTTGACTTAAAATCAAACAATTTTCCATTGCATCTATTGTTGCTTTCAATGGTTTTTATTATGAATTTTTATTGGTTTATCAATTCATATTTTAATTCGAGAAAGCTGAAACTTATTCCATTGGATAAAATATTGATTTGGTGTGGAATTAACAGTTTGGCATTATTGGGGCTACATATATTATTTGTAGATACATTCTGGATCGTGCGCAATAAGTTACATCTTGTAAACTACAGTTGGACCATATTGGAATTTGCACTCATTGTTGCAATATGCTATTTTGCGACAACCTTAATAAAAAGATACATTCCGTCTGTATTAGGAAGATCATAAGCTTGCTATGAATAAGACATCGTCCGTAAATAATAAAAAAATATTCAAGAATACAGTGGCACTTTATGCACGTATGTTGCTGTCCATGATTGTATCACTATATACATCACGGATCGTGTTAAATGCACTTGGTGTAGATGATTATGGCATTTATGGACTTGTCGGCGGTATTGTTGTCCTATTTAGCTTTTTGAATGTAACGATGAGTGGAGCGACTTCACGCTTTCTTACAGTCGAACTTGCCAAAAATGACCCTCGACAACTCCAACAAACATTCAATACAGCCTTTATATTACATATAGGAATTGCAATTATAGTCTTGTTTTTGGCTGAAACGGTCGGACTTTGGCTGTTATTCGAAAAATTGAACATTCCAGATGAGAGAATGAGTGCAGCTGTTTGGGTGTATCAATTTTCAATAATTTCCTCAATGGTCAGCATCACTCAAGTTCCATACAATGCGACTCTTATTTCGCACGAAAAAATGGACGTGTATGCTATTGTGGAAATTGTTGGATCACTGTTGAAGTTGCTGATCGCTACACTTCTACTTATTACAGTATGTGATAAGCTCATTTTATATGGAGGACTTATGCTCTTATCTTCATTCTTGATTGCAATGACATATCGCATTTATTGCATTAGGCATTATGACGAATGCCGGATTAATTGGGAATGGAATAAGGTTATCGGCCGTTCTCTGTTTAGCTTTTCAGGATGGAATCTTTATTCCAATATTTGCTTTACTACTCGTCAACAGGGAACAAATATGTTGCTTAATATATTTGGCAGTACAGCTGTTAATGCCGCAGCCGGATTGGCAACAACTGTGCAACTGATGATTGAACAAGTATCAACCAATTTGGTAATGGCTTCGAGGCCGCAAATTATAAAGCAATACGCATTGACCGATTTCAATGCCATGATACAATTACTAAAGCAAACTACTTGTTTGGCAAATGTGTTATATCTGTTGGTTGCTATTCCTTTTATCTCTGAAATACATTATGTAATGAATTTATGGCTCGTGGAAGTTCCTCCATATACAATTGAATTCTGTATTTTATTGATAGTCTCAAGCTTCATATCATTGAATAATAATATTATATATATTGGAATACAAGCTGTCGGACGTTTGAAATTTTATTCATTTATGGCGGGGACAGTATCATTATCAGTCATTCCGATACTTTGGTTATTGTTTAGTAAAGGTATCGGCTTGACTTGGGCTTTTGGATTGCCTATAGTGAGCACATTATTGATTTATATCGTTTGCTCATATACACTCCATCATTATGTTGAAGATTTCAAACCGATACGTTTTTTCTTCACAACGATGGTAGTGAATCTTTTCATAAGTATTCCTTCTTTTACCGCAATCCTACTCATACAACATATCTTGGTTGAGTCCTTTACAAGAGTGATTATCGTGGCTCTTAGTTCTTCAATAATATTGGTTGTTCTGTCCTATTATGTGCTATTAGACAAAGAAAATAAGAAAAAAGTAAAAGCATTGATTTTAAACAAATTAAAACGATGAATAAAAACATACTTATAATTACTCCTTTTTTCCGCCACAGACTCATGCTGCGGTATTTAGGGCATTTAAACTTGTAAAATATCTTAAACGTACAGGTTGGAATCATTAAAGAACATGATATATCTATCATATATACCACTTGCCTGCCTTTTACCTCAAATAGAATCGGTATGCGACTTAAACATCTAACCGGAGTAAAATGGGTTGCTGATTTCAGGGATCCTACCACATACGCTAAGCGAATGTATTCTGATTATTTTCCTGTTTTTGCCAAGCAAAAGAAAATTGAACAAGATACTTTTTAAATACGCTGATGCTATTACTGGTCTGTCGGGAGCATACCTGAATATATTTAATGATTTATATGAGGGACGATACTCAAATAAATCATATTTTATTCCAACTGGAGTAGATGATGATTATTTGCCTTCTTTTCAAAATAGAGAAAAAGAGAATTATATAATATTCGTGGGTGAATACCTCCATGAATATAAAGATAATTTCTTGAAAATATTTGCCGAAGCTGTCAATTCTAAGGAATTAAAAGGCAAGGGTTGCACCCTTAAAATTGTGGGTAATAAGAATATCAATCAAAAACAAACGGAAGAATTTGTCAATGATTTGGGAATCTGTAACAACGTGGAATATATCAATCATGTACCGCAGCGTAAATTGTATGAATTGATAGTTAATGCAAAAGCAGCAGTACTTATTCCCGGACACACGGCTTTATGGTGGACTAATTTCGCAAAAATGGTCGTCCTCAGCAAGGTGTTACTGTCATCAAACAAGTATTTAGCGAAAAATTTCCAATGACGGCAAACAAAGAATATTGCCGCCGTTACTTGGCATCGCAACAAACAAAATCTTTCATTGATATTTTCCAAAAAATACAATAGAGATGCATATAGCGTTTTTAACTACAGAATATCCGATATTGGGTATGAAATGTGGCGGAATCGGAATTTTTATCAAACATTTGTCTCATCTTATCGTTAAGAGTGAGACTGGTGTGAAGGTATCAGTTGTGTATTGGGGCAATAAGTTTACAGAAACTGTGTGGGACGATGGTATATCTGTGATACCTATAAACCAGCCTCATAAGTCTCCATTTTCTTCTTTTATCAATAGAAGGTATCTAAATAAAAAGTTAAATCTATTAGTGGCAAAGATTGGCATCGACCTCGTTGAATCTATCGACTGGGAGGGACCTTTGGCTTTTTGTAGTTTATCTGTACCAGTAGTTACAAGATTACATGGTTCAAATGTGTATTTCGATCATTTGTCTGGAAACAAAACTCCATGGAACGTACGGCTTATGGAATATAATGCTTTGCGTAATTCTGATGCCTATATAGGAGTTAGCCGACAGGCTCTCGACCTGACGGATAAATTATTCAGTCTGTCTTCGAATAAGAGAAAATGTGTAATATATAATCCTGTGGATATAAACATGCCCCCTCTTTCATCTAGTGACATGAACAAAAATACAATAACGATACTTTATTGGGGGACAATTGTTGAGAAAAAGGGGGTACTTGATTTGCCTCTTATTTTCAACAGGATATGCGAGCAAAACGACAATGTCAAACTCATTCTCATCGGACAGGATGCAGTAGTGAATGGTTCTTCGACATGGGAAAAATGCAAATCTCTCTTTTCAAAGCAATCGATCGGTTGTGTATCGTATTTAGGTCGCTTACCTTATGACAAGACTATGTCATACGCTAACAGTGCCGATATTTGCATATTTCCAAGCCATGCAGAAACTTTCGGTTTGGTCTTACTGGAGGCAATGTTACTGCGGAAGGCAATTGTTTGTTCCGATATCGATTGTTTTCAAGAGATTATAGGAGACAGTAACTGTGTTTGCAAATGCAGGGTGAAACGTATCGATGAATTTGCAGAGGCTTTGCAACGGCTAATCTCGAATCCCATTTATAGGTGTGAACAAGCCGACAGGGCTTATCTAAATGCAACTGCTAGATTCAACACCAACGAGATAGTGGCACAAAACATCGAATTTTACAATCGAGTTATAAGAGATAGCTCCAAACATCATGTAGAAGAATCCTAACTCAACTGCTTTATTAGAAAATTTAAACGGACTTTTTATTTATAAAATCACATATTCATACGAAGGGGAGTTAAGGCTTTTTTTGTATTGCCATCTTGAAGAAAGTCAAACATTTCAGTACAACTACGTAAAATATAGAAATGCTTCATTATAGTGAAATTTCTGATAGAGTATAATTCCTAAACGAAGTGATTAATTTCTTAACTCTTGATTCATATTATTCATAAACGCCTTATGCAAAAAGGGATAAGCATTATTTTGCCCACACTTAATCGGGCTGATTATCTGGCAAGTACAGTTGATTGCTTAATAGAGCAAGATTTTGGGGAGCCGTATGAAATAATTATTGTAGACCAATCGGCAGCCATTGACAGTACTATGTATAGTCGTGCAAAAGATAGTGATACATTGATTAAGTACTATCATGTGACTGAATTTAGAGGGCTACCTGAAGCTCGTAATTTCGGTGTGCAACACACACAATACGCCTACATCCTATTTCTAGATGATGATATCGAGTGTGACTGCAACCTGCTCAAAGAGCATTACAAGTTCTTGTCACAACCTGATATCGCAGTAGTGGCAGGGGGAATTACAGAAAAATATAAGAATAATCCCAAATCGAAAAATGTAGGCAAGTTCCATTTCTATACGGCAACTCCAGAACGGGGATTCCACATTAATCATAAAGAATATGTAGATCATGGCGGAGGTGGAAATTATAGCATAAAAAAAGACATATTTTTAGAAGTTGGTGGTGTTGATGAATATTTGAATTATGGAGCTGCTCTATATGAAGAAACCGAAATATGTTTACGAGTAAAGGAACTTGGATACAAAGTTTTTTTTAATTATGATGCTCATGTATGGCACTTGGCTGCTGATACAGGCGGTTGCAGGGTTCTGGATATCAATCGCTATATTGCTTCATTAGTACATAACCGGGCTTTATTGATTAGCCGTCATCTCAAATGGTATCATAGGCCGACTGCTTACATCTATTTGTTGCGTCTTGTTGCATCATACGCTTTTACTTACCGCAATCCCGGACTGTTTAGACTTTTTGCAAAAACTTATAAAGAAGGTTATAAAAAAGGAAAACTAACTCCTAAATATACTCATTATGCAAACATCTAACAAACACATTTTTATTGTAACCTATGATTATCCACCAAGTAATGGTGGTATTGCAAGGCTTTGTTTTGAACTGAAAAAATATTTAGAGAAAAAAGGACTGAATGTTACAGTCATTTGTCCCCAAAGTACTTCTACCGATGCAGAGGAGGATAATAATGTGGTGAGATTGCATGGAAGAAGAGGAATATTGGAGTTGCGTACATTGAAGTATTTACGCAAAAAAACTGTTCCCGGTGATATTGTAATTACCGGGAATTATCATCCAGAGGGAATGCTGTCTCTATTGTCAAACAGAGAAACCTATATATTGGCACATGGAGCCGAATATCTTGCCGGAAAGAGTTTTTTCCGACGCTGTATTTGGCCTACTTATCGACGTTTTATACTAAGAAACGCCTCTTGCGTGATTGCTAACAGTCATTATACAGAGACATTAGTAAAACATTGTTCTCCAAATGCTAAAACAATCGCTATTCCGTTAGCGGTTGATGCAATTCATTTTCGCCCTACTTGTGAAAAAATATAAGGATGGCTTGCTACACCTCTGTTCTATTTCTCGATTGGAAAAATTTAAAGGACATGATTTTATTATCCGGACGATAGCTTCTTTACCGGCAAAGTATAAGCAACAAGTGCGATTGCATCTCGGAGGTAAAGGAAAATATAAGAGTGCACTTGAGCGGATGGTTACCGATTTAGGATTGTCAGATATTGTATCATTTGAAGGTTTCATTGATGATAATAAACTTTGCGATTTCTATTCAGCCTCGCATATATTCATTCTCTGTACACGTGAAGAAGCGGATAATAGGAATGTAGAAGGATACGGGCTTGTTTTTGCCGAAGCGCAAGCTTGTGGAACCGCCGTTATAGGTACTCGTACAGGTGGCATTCCCGATGCTGTCGAGGAGAATAATGGCGGTTGGTTGATACATCAGGACGCCCACGAAGAATTGGAGAATTTACTCATTAAGTTAATCGACGATAAATCTCTTGCTATAAATGAAGGTCGTAATGCACGTCGGCGCATAGAAGCTAAAATTACGTGGGAACATTATGTGGACCAAATTTGTGATGTCATTTTATGAGTATTAGTCTATATATAGCCTTATATTACAACTTGTTGCTGCTATTAGTTGTTTACATCGCTATTCAACCGGTCAGGGCAGAAACAGTAAGACAGCCTTATATCAACAACCAGATATTTAGCCTTGCTTTACTCTTGATTGTATATGTTCATGTAACTTTCCGACCGACCGATTATCACTACTTTGGAGATACTTCAGCTTATGCCATGGCTTTCAAAAGAAAGCCTTCTATGGTACGGTTGCTATAAGAGATAGAGATATTGGTTTTTGAGTATCTTACCTATTGGCTTTCACAACTCGTCAATTTAAAAGGGTATTGGTTTGTTCTTTGCTCATTATATATATTGCCTGTTTTCTTTGCTTTAAAGAAACGATTCAAACAACAATATGCTGTAGCACTAGTGTTGTTCGTTTGTTCTTTGAGTTTTTGGGGATACGGAGTAAATGGACTGCGTAACGGAATAGCTACATCGTTAGTTATCTTCTCTTTTTCTTGTTCCAAACAACGATATTAAACGAATTCCTGTTTGGATTATAGCATGTCTTTTCCATCAATCCGTCATGTTGCCAATTGGCTGTTTCTTGCTGACCCGACTTTCAAATAATCCCAAACACTACTTATACTTATGGGGAACGTTTTTCCTGCTTATGCTTGTTGCACGTGATTCTTTCTCCACTTTGTTGACAAACATTCCTTGGTTTGAACAGGATAAAAGGATGTCTGAATATTTGAATATGTCTTATAAAGGCATGGAGCAAATGTTCTCTAATATTGGATTTCGCTGGGACTTCATTATTTATAGTT
>VOFI01000212.1_pt1 | contig 36000 bp, 53 predicted proteins | sample 5384131 | NCBI WGS metagenome assembly VOFI01 (sample SAMN12384728, study PRJNA508395) | human gut metagenome | isolation source: healthy gut H | host: Homo sapiens
TAAAATGGGGTGGCTCCAGTTAGTCGGACAGGTGGCTCTCGCCCACCGGACTGGCGGCTCTGCCGCACCGTAATATTCATTTTCTGCACCTGATTGCTGTCTGGCCTCGGCGATCTTTTCTCCAATCGTCCGGGCTGGATAGGGCAGACGGTAATTCTTCTGAATATCTTTTACCAAGTCCATGCACTCTGCATTTGACAGAACACGAAGTTTTGCCATAAGACCTTCTGCCGCCTCCCGCTGTTCGGAATTATTTGAATACCGCACGGTCATATAAAGTTCATTCAGGATCTTTGTCTGATAATCGCCCTCCACCTGAAAGAGCAGCTTTTTTCCATTTCGTTTAATTCCATGGGGATCTCCTTTCTCTTGAAAATAGGTATGACGCCACCTATAAAAGTGAAACGCCCTTTGGCTTATACACTATTAAATTTTATATACAAAGCAAGTTTGCCGCTGTTATGCCACATTTTGCTGGTATCTCAATGTTACCTTTCCATCTTTGAAAGGATGAATCCGTTCAAATTGAATATGAGTCAATGCTATCTTTTCTAAACTTTCTTTTACTGAAGTTCCTTCAAAATTAGCACTTTTTCCAAAAACGTATCCATCAATTCTGGAACGTTATCTGCATTTGGTGAATAGTAAACAGCTTCTACTAAATTCCCTATATATACCGATCCTGTTCTATAGTTTCCATCCGTTTCTATAATTTCCCCATTTGCTTCTTTGATCCAAGCTTCTGTAATCTCTCTTTTTTGCAATGGAAGCATTTCCTTTTAATTGCTTTATACAAATTTTTTCGCTTCCTGATATTCCGTGTATGTATGACCTGATCTTACTTCATCATAATCAATCAAACAGATTGTTTCATCAAGAGACAGCGTGTTTCCTTCCAAAGCATTACTGACCAGCAAAAGCGATAAGCAAAATCCTTAATAAATGGCTTCATAATTACTGGCTGTTCTTTTTTGCAGCTTTTATCAGTTCTAATTTTTTTCTATATTTTCATATAATTTTTCATTATCAATTAATGCCATATATTCATTTTTTCCCTTTCAAATATTTCTTTTTATAGCTCTGCAGCGTTCCTTTTGATATATTAAGACTTTCTGCAAATTCCTTATCCGTTACATTCTTTCCCTTCTGATCCCACTTATTCAGAAATTCTTCCTGAGTCATTTTGACTGGTCTTCCCAGTTTATCCCATTCTCCTCTTGCTTTCAGGGGCTTCGTATCCTTCCCTCTGCTCTTCTCACGTTTCTCCATCTCAAACTCGGCACAAGCTGCAAATACTTCCAATAGCAGATTATTAATCATATCCATCTTGACACTCCCCACAGCTAAAGCAGGGGGATTCTTGCTTCAACCACTACTGCATTGTCTGATACCATTCGGTATCTCAATGTCTTACACAGTGTCCACAAGCTAGATTATACTGTTCCCGTATGCCCTACGGTGCAGTTCATAGGTTCTATTGTTTTATGTTTACTATGCTGACTGCATTTGCAGTCCTTTATCCAGTATGTTGATACTTGCGTTGGTATCCCTATCATGCTTTGTATGGCACTCCGGACACTCCCATTTACGGATTGCAAGATTCTTTACAAGTGGATTTTTAAATCCACAACAGGAACATGTTTGGCTGTTTGGATACATTGTAGGCACTTTTACAATGTCATTCCCATACCAGACAGATTTATAGGACAACATATCAAAGAACTTAGACCACGATGCCGAGCCAATGTGCTGTGCCAGTTTATGATTACGCATCATGTTTTTTACTTTCAAATCCTCTATGCAGATGGTTTGGTTTTCTCGAATCAGCATAGTGGATTCATTTTTTGTAAAAAATCGTTTCTCTGATTCGTAATCTTTTCATGGACTAAGGCAACCTTAACACGCTGTTTATTGCGATTGGTTGAACCTTTTTCTTTGCGTGACAATTTCCGTTGTTCACGTATGAGCTTACGCATTGATTTTTCAAGGTATTTCGGGTTGTATACTACATTTCCGTTACTGTCGGAATAGAACTCTTTAATCCCCACATCAATGCCAATCTTACCACCTTTATTACTCATTGGCTGTGGTTCAAATTTCACATTCAGAACAGCAAAATATTTATTCGTCGGTGTACGCTCAATGGTTACGTTATTGATTTTCTCCACCCCCATAGTTTGACGGATTTTCACAAATCCTGACTTGGGAAGTTTTATATATTTTCCCACAATGCGAATGTTATCGCCCTGATTGATTGTTCTGTAGGACTGGTGGTGATTCTGTTTACTTTTAAATGTCGGATGGGATGCACGTTTCTGAAAGAAGTTTACAAAACCTCTGTCAAGGTCACGCAAGGACTGTTGTAAAGCAATAGAATCTACCGCTTTAAGAAATGCAAAATCATCACTTTTCTTTAAGTCTGTCAGCATTGCAGAAGTCTGTGAATAGCCAATTTTATTGCCATTCTGATAGGCTTCATTACGCATAGCAAGACCTTTGTTGTAGATTAATCTGCAACAACCTAACGTCTGATTGATGATAGTTTGCTGTTCCTTATTCGGATAGATTCTAAATTTAACACCTTTTTGCATTATCCTAATTTATCCTTTTGTCTTTGCGATGTTTTCTGATTTTCGATATATTGCTTGATTACATCAAGCGGAGCACCACCAACAGTTGATACAAAATAGCTGTTTGTCCACAGTGATGGTATTTTTTGTTTTCAATGACGGATATTCACTTCTCAAAACTTTGGAAGTATATCCTTTTAATGATTTAACTGCTTTGTGAATACCAAACTGAGGGGCTACTTCCATGAGTATGTGTACATGGTCCGGCATGATTTCCATTTCCATGATGTCTACAGAAATATTTGCAGCATATTCAAGGAGAAGTTCCTTTAATCTGGTATCTATTCCATTTGTTAAGATTTTGCGTCTATACTTAGGACACCAAACAACATGGTATTTACAAGAATAGATTACATTGTTATTGGATTTATATGTAATATTCATATATGTATTATATGCCATTTTTAAATCTATTACGAGGATATTTTGTTCCATCTTCAATTACTTGCGTAAATTCGATGGAAGTGTCTTATATCCCCATAGCTAAAGCAAGGGGTTTTACGACACGCTGGATAATCCTGCATATCCGCCACCTCATACTGAGGTCGTTTTGCTGACTCTCCTGCCCGATCACTTCGGTCTTTCCACTTTCTGTATAAGTGATCGTTGCCTTTGCCGCTCTTGGATAATCATAGATTTCGATAAATCCTTTTTCGCCTGCCACTACGCCACGCTTTGGCTGTTTTGCACGCATTGTCAGTGCCATGACTGCCATCTCTCCATCCGGGTTTTTCAGAAGGATTTCGCTTGTCTCATCTACTCCGGTCTCAAAATAATTGGCTGTCGTCAGTACAACGTCCGGCTTGCTCTTCATAAAATATCTTGCGAAAGAAGTCGCATACACTCCGATATCAAGCAATGCTCCGCCTGCCAGTTCTTTTGAAAAGAAACGGTTCTTTACATCATATTCCTTGCAGCTTCCCAAATTGACCTGTACCATTTTCACATCACCGATCGCGCCTTCTGCAATCTTCTTTTTCAGTTCTTTATACAATGGCATATGAAGCAAGGTCATTCCGTCACAGATCACAAGCCCTTTCTCCTGTGCGATTGCCACGCACTCTTCCAGTTGTCTGCTGTTGACCGTGATTGATTTTTCACAGAAAACATGCTTTCCGCTGACCATCTCGATAAGAAGTTTTTAGCTCCACAGCGTATTCACTCAACAATGCAAATTTATCCAACTACAGCCAGTATCTGGCTGATTCCATCAACCGATTCTCTCAGTACTGCTGCGATTGCATCCAAAGAATAGCCAAGCTTTTTGCATTTGAAAGGCAACTTCCTTTTTTTTGGGAGGCTTCGCCCTCCGCAATTCCCGATCGTCTGCCCTGTTCCATACCATCCTGAACGCCATCATTATAAATGTCTTCCAGTGCTTTACACATATCCAGTTCCTCCCTTTCGTTCTTTTCTACGTTTATCTCCATAAGCTGCCGGGAATTTAAGAATGCTCCAAGTGCATGATAAGTCTCCAAATCCAGCTTTTGGAAATAGTCTTTATGATTTGCCACATATGTACGCAATGCGTATTTATCCTGACTATATTGTAGCATACCGAAGATGATTTGTAAATCACTTTGAAAAGATTCTAAATTTTTCAGTCTTCTGACATCGACGAGGTTAATGTGATAATTGGGAAGATACTTTTTCATCATTTCCGCATGCTTCTTTTCTGTCCCAAGATCGAACATCTGATGCAGTTCCAAAGGTCCATCCCACTCCTCTGTCCCATAATAGAAGATCAAAGTAATCACCGGGATGAGTTTATCATTCATTTTTGAAACCGGGAAAGAAATTCAGCCGAAGAAAGACGGGGCGGACGTTCTTTCCATTTGACCCGCACCTGTTCTGCGTATTCCATGCTGTCATAGAGCATTACTTTCAACGGTGCAGCGTAATGAATGGCAGTCTGTGATTCCACCGCCAGCAGCATCAGCAGAGCCTGATCCTGCCAGTTCATGATGATATCGCGGTATTGCTTTTTACAACATTTTTCCCCTGAGTGTCCTGGAAGACTGACTGCGGTTGTCTCCGGGCTGGGGTAAAGGTTCTCCGGCAGGATTACGGCTTTTCCCTGAAATAAAATGGCGTTGAACAGATCTGCGAACCGTTTCGTATCCTTAAGCCAAAGATTAACATTTACATCTGCTTGTCCCATAGGCAAGTCCTCCTTAATAAAAAATATAATCGTTATCATCAAAATGAAAATCTCTGACCGAAATGGTCTTGAAATATGAAATGCTCTCCATACTGGACATCAGACATAGAAAATGGGAATTGGATCTGTCTGAGATTTTGTTGTGAAATGAGTATAAGATAGTGTAAGAAAAAAAATCAATTAAAAGAGTTTAAAGTTTGTATGAAATAAGTATAAAATTTGTATTTGTTGGGGTGAAAATGTTTCAGCAGTCAGAAAGATTTTAATAGAAAAGCATCCATATCCGCCCTTGCTGTTGCATCGCAGTGCAGGATTCCCGCTTTACCTCAGCCCGTTGACAACTTGTAACAGGAACGTGGAAACATTCGTGCAGAGGCACTCCTGTTTACGTTCCTTAACAAGTTGGGCAAAGTGTCTTCGGAACGCTCCCTGTCAATGCACTGCTCACGCAACAGCAAGGGCGGATATTAGGCTTTTCAAATCAGAAAATTTTCCCTCATGCCAGAACCTTTTCTCCCAACAAAGACGATATTCCAATAAGAAATAAAAGAGCCGGATGGCTATCAACTAAGATAAACGCTCCATCAAATAGTAAATATCATATTTACTGTCTAATATTTACTATCGAATATCTTAGTCAATAGCCATCCGGCTTTTTTTCTATTCTTTTTAAATTTGCATTGTTGAGTGAATACGCTGTGAAGTCAGAAAAAACTTCTTATCGAGATGGTCAGCGGAAAGCAGGGTGTTCCTGAGCAGGTGCATTAGCAGGAGCGTTCCGAAGACACTTTGCAGCGTTTGTTAGAGAAAGTAAATCGAGTGCCATTGCACGAAGATTTCCACTTTCGAGTTACAAACGGTCAACGGGCTGAGGTAAAGCAGCCTGCACCGCGAAGGAATATCTCTGATTTCCGCGTCCGCTTCGCCATAAAGAAGTCTTTTGCTTTACAAGTGTATCATTCCAACAACTACAAACTTTTATGGATGATCCTAAAACGAACCAAAGCACCCCAGATTCTTTCCGGCGATATTGTCGCAATGACTTTCATTGGCAAACTGGTTTCTGTATTCGTCACAATCTACACGATCTTCGTTGTTGCAATCGTGACAGGTGTTGTGGTCAATTATTACGGACAGATCGTAGAGATGCAACGTCGTGAAACAGCAATGATGTTCCTGGATAAATTAGAACGTCTCCCGGAACTTTCCAAAGAAGACCTGGAAGACATCTCAAAGAGTACAAAAATTCCGCTGAGTGTTCACTCAACGGAATTTTTGCTTTCCACTTTTTTCTTATCTTTATGTCTTCTATTTCTCGGATACTTCTGAGTTTGTATCTCTCACCTGCGGAATTAATGAAGCTGCCAGTTTCCCTTTTCCACGATGTGTCAGATATAAAATTCCAATTACAGAAAATACAACAGCTCCGACAAAATTCACCATAAGATCTTTCATTGTATCTACGATTCCAATGTCTAAATATCCGCCCAGATTCCAAGTCTCACCGTTGATCACAACGGACTGAACATCTACATTGATCGGGATATTTGCTCCTGTCGGATTCAGCTTTACTGAATTGATTGCCGGAACAATCCAGTCTTTCTGCATATCCATTCCGAAGAACCAATCCATACTGAATTCAAAGAACTCCCACAAAACACCAACTGTCATTGAAAAACAAAATGCAAAAAATGCCACAAAATATGGGGACATCTTAATTGAGAATCGATCACTTCGGTTGAATAAATCAATCAGTGCAAACCCGATGGCTGCCATCAAAAATCCATTCGTTGTATGCAAAATGGTATCCCATACCGGAATCTTTACATAAAATGCATTGATTTCTCCAAGTATCTCTGCCGAAAAGATAAAGATCAGAATCACCGTTTCCAAACCAACCGGAATTGTCACTCCCAAGTTTCTTATCAATAAACTGTTAAGACCATAAATAAAATCAATGTTAGAATCCCAAGAAACATATTGTGATAGTTCCCAAGAAAGAATTGTCTGATAATTGAGACAATAACCAACATTGTCAGTATCATCTGGACTCTTGTTCTATTTCTTGCTTTTTTACTTAATTCGCTCATTTCTTCCCCTCCTTTTTTCTCTCAACACATGCGGTCAAAAACACTTTTATTGCATATTTAGGATATACCGCATCTTTTTTCAACAAAAGGTGTCAGGCCGAAGTTTAAAATAACAGTTTCCACATATGCCTGACACCTTTCTATCTATCGTTTATAGATTCACTTTTATTTTACTTCTGTTTTCTTCTTCTAATAACATAAATCATTCCACCGATCACTGCGATTGATCCTGCAATCATCAGAATCCAGATGTAGCTGATGCTGTCTCCTGTCTTTTGCTGTTTTCACCTGTTTTCCTGACACTGAAGTTCCTGTTGGTTTCTTTCCGGCAGTACCTGTCGATGTTTCCTTCGAATCGGTTGGATTCTTTGTTTCTTCTTTCTTCACGATCTGATACTCTATCTGATAGTCTGTATCCTCTCCGTGAAGCACATAATTATCACTCTGTTCGCCGATCATTCCGACAATAGTGGCTGCATATGTTCCGGTCTTGATTTCATTTCCACCTTCTACAACCGCCTTGCAGTCATCTTCGAACAATACCCCTGTAAATTCTGCAGACACATTTGCTTCTTTCCCTGTATCAATCACAGTTCCGTCCGTATTCCATGCAACGCCCAGTGGTTTTGGCTGTACCTGCAGCGTTCCCCGGTTTAAACAGTACTGTGTAATTCACATTATCTGCTGTCAACGGAGTTTTTCTGTAATATCATAAAGACCGACCTTACAGTTTTCTTTTTCTGCATTTCCTGCTGTCAATGTGACATTTATTTTCAAATCCTCTAACTGATCATCCCCTGCCAGACTTCCATCACTGATTGACCAGGTATACTCTGTAATTGTCTGTCCATATTCTTTCTCCATACGGTATCCGGTCTGATCGTAAGCTTTCTCGGCAATACAGTTACAGGAACTGATGACGTAACTGTTTTATAATTCGGATTAAATGGAGTGAAGATCATCTCCTGCTCACTCTGGTTCTCTGCTACCGTAAGCATTGCAGTATTATCTGCAAAACGAAATACACCATTACCTGACTGACCTGTACGAACTGCCTTTCTCAAGCTATCTCCATAAGTCACTTCTACTGTAGGGAAAGTCACTTCCGGATCTGCCGGAAGAATCTCATATTTCCATACACACACACGTCTCATGCCGGAAAAGATATAATTCGCATTTGTCAGTCCTATTGCAAGTGCTTTATAAGAACCGACTTCTGTACGCTGTGCATTCAGCAGTCTCTTAATCTCACAGCTGTCATTTTCTAAAAGACTGTCTGCTTTCACGTTTGCTTCTATTCCACATGCATTTCCTGTATATGTATACTGTGCTGCCGCATTCCATTCTATCTCTGCTTCCTTTGGTGATACATTAAGGAATGCTGGACGAACTACAACATCATAATTACTATTTGATGCATTATCTTTCAGAATAACATATTTTCCTGCATTTCCATAAGCACCAAGAATGTCATCTCCATCTTCATCTATTGTACTTCCTGACAAAATATCTTCCTGTACGATTGTTGTTGCTTTCAGTGTCAGTCCAAGACTATCAACTGTATCTCCCGGAAGAAGTTTCTCCTTTTCTGAATCACTGATCGTAAATGTAAGATCTTCACTTGTCAATATCTCTCCGTATGTCTTTGCTTTCTTTTCTGCATTGACAACAATTCTCCGTGCACTGCTGCTTTCATCAATCGCTTCACTTTGCAACTGTTCTATCTCCTGGATTTCCATTTCATCTGTTGCATTTGCTGAAACGACTTCCGACTTGTTCACTGTTTTTACCGGAACGCACATAGTAACACTTTTGTATTTTTTATTATCTGCCGGCTGAAAGATCAGTTCAAATTTTGTCTGATCTGTCACTTCCTGATCTGTTACAACATGATCTGCATCTTTGAATACCCATACCCCAGCCGGTGCATCTTCAATCCCTTTTAATTTAGCTTCTGCCAGTGTCTGACCATATTCAACTTCTACTTCCGGTGTCGGAAGCTTTGGTTCAAATATCATGTTGCTGTTTGTCTCATAGATCAACCGTGCCATTGGATCATCAATAAAGTTAAGCATTACCGTTCCAAGAAATCTATTATCAATACAGTTCTCTTTATCTGTATATAGATCCGGATTGATATGTCTTGTCATATTCAGTGGAATTCCGTTTGCACAAAAGTATAATTAAATACCCACGAATTATACTCAATCGGGTGGCTCTTATCCTTTCCTGTTGTCTGTTTCATTGCTCCTGCTATATATTCCCACTTCTTTGAATAAATGTCACAGTCATAGGTATTATATGCATCTTGAATATATACTCGATTTTTCCCGTCATCATAAGTTTTATATGCATACTTATAATCTCTATAATTTACATCATCCCAGTTTGCAAGATTAAGTCCCATTGCCTGTGTCTGCCAGTCTTCGTAATTCTGAGTTAATTCGAATCTTCGGATAAGTACAATTTTTCCACGAGCTTCCTTCATTGATGGAATATCTCCGTCACTGTAGACTTTTTCCTTATTTTTTCCACAAATTCTGCGACTGCATGCTCTAGTCCTACAACAGAACCAGCATCTGGTTTTATTGTAAGAATGATTGTTTCTGAAGGATGCTTTTCCAGGAAATCAAGTGATGTATTAAAAATTGACTGTAATCTAAGATGGCTACCATCTTTTTCTTCGCATTGCCATATTCCCTTTCCATGTACGATCAACACGTCTGTCGGAGATGCTTTATCTTTTGTTGCATTTCCTCGTATATCAAAACTACGTGCACCCACATTCAACTGCTCATCATAATAAAGATTCTGACAAGATGTGCCTGATACCTGTGGTATAACATCCCCTACAACTCCTGCTGTTCCTGTATCATGTGTTGCCGGAATATTTACAGATGATAAAAGTGCATCATCCGGAATATTTGCCATCCAGTTTTCTGCATAATAGTACTTCGTCTTCTCTGTGTTTCCTGCCAAAATAGACAGATCTATTTTCGTTCCTTGTTCTCCAAGCTTTAATCCATTAACAGTCTCCTGAATGTACAAACCACTTCTTGCATTCTGAATCAGGTATGTTCCATTCGATTGTTTGAAAAAGCGCCAAAGCTGACTTGTATTTTGATTATGGCCAAATTTTTCTTCTACCCACAAATTAATAGTAGCATTTATTCTTCCTGATTCTGATTGCACATCAAGAGCAAGTCCTGTATCTTTTCTCCTTCTGAAATGCTTTCGATTTGATAAGCATTATAATCCTTAACCCAGGTCAGCTTCCATTTACTTGTTGTTCCCATTGTATAAAAATGAGGAAGTGCACCATAACCAGACTATCCGCCATTCTGTTTAAAGCTGCCAGTTCTCCGGCTTTGCGAATCTCACAGACGGCTGTTGTATCATCTTTGTGCAGTACCTGACTTTCCTTTCCCGTAAAGCAACCACGGATTTTGTAATCAACCAGACTTTTCTATTTTTCTCATCTGTCTGAATGATCTTTGGATTGTTATTATTCAGTTTTCCTTCATATCCGATCCATTTTCCACTGTTTCTATTTTTAATATAGTACCTCGCATTTCCATTTGCATCATTACCAATATAGTAAAATGCAAACTGACGGTGATTGTTTCCCTTTACTTTACTGTCTGAAGACTCCCATAAATGAAGTACTGCACCGTTGTTTTTACTTTTACCATCTACATCTGCAAAACGATCTGTTCCATCAACTTTAATATGTTTAATTCCATACCATTCATTTTCTATATGATCTAACCGAAAACGACAATTATCTCCTCCTGAAGTATCCAAATGAACTACACTGTTTTTTTCTGCACTATCGTTTACATTCCAGAGATATCTCGTATTTTCCTCAAGTGTAATAAATAATTCATTTCCTGTCTCCATCGTCTGTACACTTTTCCCACCGGAATTCTCTGCATTTACACTGACTGGTATTCCTGTAAGTGTGATTGTCATACATATGAGCACTGCCATTATTCTTTTGATTTTTTCATGTATTTCTCTCCTCCTCATTGTATTTAGGCAACTATATTTCTTTTTATTATATTTTTGATATCTTTTTTACAATATTTCTGACACGAATTGCCCGAAAATGGCACGAATTGTCATTCTGTGGTATACTAGTTTTAGATTTTAACTTAACTATCTGCTTGTTATCGGTCATGTGTAGTGTGTAAAGTAATATTTGCTTCAAGCAGATACAACTCTGGGAGGATTTTCATATGACAATCGCTATTGTTGATGATATTAAGGAAGAACGTGTTCTGCTGCGAACACGGTTAGAAAAGATTTTTCATCAGAAAGATATGGGATTTCATTGCTGTGAGTATGAGAATGGGGAGGCATTTCTTGAAGCTTCGAAGGATCAGGACATCACAGTTTTATTTTTGGACATTTATATGGATGGTGCAAATGGGATTGAAATTGCAAAGGAATTCAGGAAATCGAATAAAGACTGTCTGCTGATCTTTACAACAACATCCTCGGATCATGCGTTGGAAGGTGTTTTCAGGTTCGTGCCATGCACTATCTTGTAAAGCCATATACCGAGGATGAACTTTCTTCTTTAACTGATGAGATTTTTGTCCAGAATCCCAACTCCCGAGAAAACACTTCCATTGAAAGTAAATGGGAGTGAATTTCAAGTACCGTTTAAAACGATCGTCCATGCGGATCATTTTTCTCATATGATCCACATTCATACAACTGCAAAAAAAGAACTTGTCATCCGACAATCCTTCAGTTCTTTTACTGCTCCATTAAAGAAGATTCCCGCTTTTTTTGTCTGCAACAGGGGAACGATCATTAATATGGAACATGCAGTTGATTTTGATGGAACGATGTTTCTATTGGATGACGGAAGCAAGATTGCCGTCAGTCGTGAACTAAGCAAACTGGCACGACAACACTTTATGGATTATTTATTTCAAAGGGAGGATTTCTAATGCGTACAATAATTTTTCAGGCTTTGGAATTTACAGTTCTGATTCCGGGCATGTTGCTTGCATATCTCCCTGTGAACTCATCTTTAAAGCAAAAACCTAAGAAAATGATTGCCTGGATGCTTCCTCTTCTTGTCATAATTTCTTTTTTGAGTGGATTTGTATGCAACAGATTTCATTTATCAACAAGAATGATTCTTCTGCCGTTTCTGTTTCTTACGTTTATCCTGTATCAGGCAACACTGCGAATCTCACTATGGAAATCCGTCAGCATCTATCTTGCTGTCTGTGCAGTTTTTTCTTGCTTTAACAGTCTCGCAAGAGCAACGTCTGCTATGCTTAGCTTCAATTCTGAAGAACAGGCTTTTTCTGATTCTCCGTATTTGCTGTCCTATATAACATTTTCTGTATCCTTTTTGTTATATTGATCTGGCATCCGGCTTCTCACGTTGTCAAGGACATGGTCGAGGATGAAAATCTTGCCCAGACATGGTATGTATTCTGGGTACTTCCGGTTCTTGTCATCGGATTGAACCTTGTTCTCATTCCAAAATATAATACGATGCACACACAGCGTTTCTTTGCGCGGATACATTGTGATTGTTTACGCCCTTCTTCTTATTCTCGCACTGTTTTACACAATGTTTCTGATGATGGCTAACATTTTGAATAAAAACCAAAAACTGCAGCAGGAAAATCTGTTTCTTTCTGTACAGCAGGAACGATATGAGAATTTAAGATCTGCAATCGAAGAAGCAAGACAGGCACGACATGATATTCGTCATCATTTCGTTCAATTATCTGTCCCTGGCCGAAGATGGTAATCTCGAGAAGATAAAGAACTATCTGCAGAATGCAATGGATAAAATTCCGGCTTTGATTTTCATTTCTGTGAAAATCAGTCTGTTGATAATGTGATCGGATATTATTATGCGTTGGCTCAGGAAGAAGAAATTCCGTTTGATGCACGTGTCGATCTGCCCTCAGGAGCTTTCTGTAGATGAAATGGATCTGTGTCTTATCCTTTCAAACCTTCTTGAAAATGCATTGGAAGCCAGCCGCAAGACTACAATGTCACGGCAGCAGATTTTGCTTGAGATCCGCCAGCATTCAGCTTCTCTTCTTTTAATTCGGGTTGAGAATAATTTTGATGGAATCATCAAAGAAAAAGAACCATCTGCTCCATTCTACCAAACGGAAAGGTCTGGGGATTGATGCCCAGTCTGTCCGCAGAATGGCAGAAAAGAACGATGGTTCTTGTAATTTCACTTATGAAAATGGAGTCTTCACTGCAAAGATCATGCTTCGTGCTACTCTTTAGGTTGCTCCTCTTTAATATGTAAAGCGAAGGGCTTTTGATCAGTCTTTCGCTTCTTCGAGTTTCTTTTTCCCAGAAAGCATTTTATGTCCTGAATAAATAGCCATCCGGCTTCTTCCTATTATTTTTAAATTTGTATTGTTGAGTGACTACGCTGTGGAGTCAGAAAAAATTTCTTACTGCGACTGCCAGCGGAAAGCAGCGTGTTCCTGAGCAGGTGCATTAGCAGGGCTCTAAAGCGGGTCTGCACTGCGAAGGAATATCTCTTTTTCGCATCCGGTTCGCCACAAAGAAGCTTTCTGATTTACAAGCATATCTCTCCAACAACTACAAATTTAAAAAATACAACCACCAGCAGCATTTTAAATTGTTCTTGTCCATAAACTGCATGTGGATGTTTTGCCGGCATTACAATCGATTCTCCTTCATGAAGAATATATTCTTCTCCATCAATCGTAATCTTTCCCACTCCGTCCAGGCAGGTTACAAATGCGTCTCCACCAGATTCATGTGCTGATCTCTTCATCTTTATCAAACGCAAATAAGGTTACACTGAGATGCTCGTTCTGTGCCATCGTCTTGGAAACGACCTGGCCTTTCTGATAATCGATCTGCTCCTTTAATGTTACTACTTCTGCTTTTTTCAAAATTTTTAATTCCTGCCATCTTTTTTCCCCTTATAAAATTATATGATGTCGAGGTCAAAAGCCCCCGACTTTTGATGCTCATATCGGGTGGCTAAGGTTTTCACCCCCATGAGCAAGCTCATGGGCTTAGACCTTTGCCCTGGCATCATTATATTTATTGTTCTAAAATTCTTCCGTCAATCGAGATCGTTATGACCTGCCATGGAAGAAATTTTCCACTATTTTTTAAAGCTTTTTTACTGCTGCATTCTCCAATCCGCCACAGCATGGTACTTCCATTCTGAGTACCGTCACACTTTTTATATTATTCTCTCTGCAATGATCTGTGTCAACTTTTCACTGTAATCAATTTGATCTAATTTAGGACATCCGATCAATGTTATTTTTTCCTTTCATGAACTCCTCATGCATATTTGCATAAGCATATGCAGTACAATCTGCAGCAATCAGTAATTTTACATCTTCAAAATATGGTGCATTAACAGGAACAAGTTTAATCTGACACGGCCACTGCTGAAGCTGGGACTGCACCGTCTCCCCGAGATACCTCTTCCTGTAAACCACGCCTGTTAAATTCGCGGATTGCCTGTCCAGGGGCAACGATGCACAGCGGAATGAAGTTGATCTGCTTTATGGGTTTCTTTTCTTTCCATATTAGCTTTTACTGCTGCCTCATCATATGCCGCAGCTTCTCTTTCTATAAAACTGATCGCACCGGTCGGACAATTTGGAAGGCAATCTCCCAGTCCGTCGCAATAATCATCACGCATCAGTCTTGCCTTTCCGTCAACCATACCGATTGCCCTTCATGACAGGCGGTCACGCATATTCCACAGCCATTACATTTTTTTTTTCATCTATCTGAATCACTCTTCTTATCATATTATATCTTCTCCCTTCAATTTCTATTGCAATTATATTATAATAAATTTAATATTTATGTGGTTATAACCACGAAAGGAGATTTTTATGAAACTTTTTCCACACTCCGCTTTTCCTTGGAATCACAGAATCCGGAATTTGAGACCATGAAAGAATTACATTCCATGCGTTCTTCTTTTTTTTCTTTAAAAATGGAACTATCTTTCATACCGGGGATCTGATCCACGAAATTTGAATCATTGAACTGGTAGCGTAAATATTGAAAATATTGATCTTTAGGCAATAAAAGTATTTTTGCCAATATTTCACAGGCAGATTTTTTGCCGAAACTTATGCAATCTGCCATGAACCGATGCTGGTCGATGTCGTTGCTATAGAGGATACACAAGTTCTCTGCTGATCTTGATATTCTCCTTTTAGCAATCGGTATGCTTCTCAGCCATGGCACGCAAAATCATGCAAAATATCCTGAAGCTTTCTGGTACAGAAAAATCTGGTTTTATCGAATCGTATTTTCTGTACTCTGCTAAACGATCCGCCCCCGCCTTTTAACTTATCTGTCCATGGAATCTGTCAAAGTTGAATACTTACCTTTCAGATCCTTTTGACCGACAGCAGCTCGCTGACTATCTAAATGTAGATCGTACTGCCCTTTCCAAAGAACTTGGGAAAATGCGGACCGATGGGATTCTCGATTTTATAAAAAATAAGTTTACGCTGCGGTCTTTTTGAATCCCTTGACCGACCGCTGCATAAACTTTTCCTTTGTCTTTTCCCTCTTCCGATACATTCGGCTATTTTTTAATCTTTATATGTTCAGACTTTTTATCTTTCTGCCCACTTGTTCTCCCAGCTTCACCAGTCTCATACCTGGCTTCTGTATTCCGATCAGATCTTCATCCGGCTGTACTTTGTCCGGTTCTATTATCAGGGATCACAGTTGATCCCCCAAACTCAAACATTCCTTTTCTGTTCCACGGCAGACCCTGCAGTTTCTCTTGCTCATGATTTTTGGATCTTTCCTACCATCAAAGCACCAACTTCCATCATCAGCACTGTCTCCAAGAGTTTCTGTCTTTAACAATGCTTTGCCAGATGTGCGTCCTGAAGTAATTGCTCTGCTGCGCTGCACAGGCTTGATCTCAAATTTCTTTTCACAGATCGGATATACACTCACTTTTCCGTCACACGGACTGATCAGCACTCTTCATCCATTTCCACCGGACGTTCTTCTCTGCTTTGTCTTTCTTGTGAAAATTCATTATAAGAAGCAAACTCCCATGTTTTCATATTGACTGAGATTGATCTGATTCTTTTCAACAAATGGATTTGCCACCGTGTGAAAGTCTTGTACTCAGAAACGTTCCGCCAAGCTTTCTTGATACCCGTGTGTGTGGACCGAGAAAAGGACGGATCAGAAGTCTTGTCGCGGTATGCGGCAACAAATCTTCAGCAGCCTGTCCTGTCCTGTTGTTCCCTGGTTCGGTTTCCATTTCCCATTCACATAAATCGTTTCTTTCCTCTGTATCCTGCCTTACTTGATTGATACATGTAAATTTAAGTACTGCGGCTGCCACTATTACTACCAGCACCACCAGTGTTGCATTTTTCGGCTTTCACTTAAAATCAGCAATAAAAAGTCCGATCGCTTAAGCGCCCGCTGCGCTTATAGTACTACAAACTCTTTTCCTGCTGAATGGGCGGAACACTACAACCAATGGAATGATCGTTAATCGGAAGTCCCTGATGCACGCTCGTATCTCTTGCACTCTTCCGTCACATTAAACCATGCCAGACGGACTGTCCTGCAAGGACATAGAACATCAAGATCACCATTCCTGACGTAGCTCCTCCACCCCAATACAAGACAGGATCCGTACCCCCTGCAAGGACATAGAACGAATCAAGATCACCATTCCGATCCTTTTCGTCCTGCGATCTTCCTGTCAAACATATCACCCCCGAAATTGCCAGACAAAGATGATCTCCGGTCCCATCATTCTGATGGATAACAGACTTACATATACACTAACGAATCAACTCCCAACATTTTCTCTCACCTTTTTCCTTTTCCTATAGTAAAATTAGCCACGATCGGGGACTCCCGGAAGAAGCAGCCCCGTTCCAAAGATTTATAGCATAACTGAACAGCTGCTGATTCCATTCCGCCCGGAAGTGGCAACATATCCACTGAAACCGAGATGGTTGACTGAAGCAGAATAATCAGCCACGCACTCTGACCTGACAATCCAAATGCCTTATATACAAACCATGTAGCTGTAAAAAGTGCAAATCTCTGAAACAACGTAATTCCAAATACATTTACCAGCACTTTTACATGATTCTTCAGATACACTGCCGTTTCCCGGTACTGATCCATGGAGGATTGAGCCTGTCAAGCCGACTGCTTCCTTTTCATCAGATGCATCCGCTCAAGAAGTGCCATTCCTTTTTACAAGGATTGTTCTTGCAAGTACCGGATGAAACACAAGGATCAGCATTGTCACCACGCAGAAAACGTTCAGCCCTGTTCCAAGATAAAAAACGTATCTGACATCATAAAGATATTTATGTATAAATCCCTGCCCGAAAAAGTCACCACAACCCGATGACAACCAGCACCAGCTTATACGTGATCGTTACGATCATAAGCACCAGTGTTGACACCGGAATTGGGATCTTTCCTTTTTCATATAATAAATCTGTGCAGGCTGTCCCCTGAAGCAGACGGCGTAATACAACTAAAGAAAAATCCAACAGACGAAAACAAAAAGCAGATTACTTTTTCTTTGATTCCAAGAGTTCTCATCATATAATAGATAATGATGGATTCTCCCCCATATAAATACGATCACGCATATAAATCCGGGAATGAGCCACAGCAGATTCACGGTCTTCAATATCCTCGCAATCTCTCTCCAAGATCTTCCCCGTGGAAGACTCCATAAATTGTACCGGCGAATACAAGGATCAGAAATACCACATTAAAACGCCATCTTTTTTTTCTTATTTTCCATGATTTTATCGTCCTAATCTTCTGCTTATACCGACAGATATCTTTTCATTCAGTCTCTGATATGTCTTCCAGCCATTCGTCCGGTTGCTGATAAACCAGTCAGCTCAGCTACCCCGATGCCCTCCTGCCACATCCCATAATACATGCTGTCTCGTTGCAAGCGTAGAAATGAAGACCGATATTGCAATCAGTACTGACATCAGCTTATACCACTCAGAATCTCCTTACACTTTCTAAGACCGATACAGCAGAACCAGCTCGCCATACAATGAATCGACGGAAACAGGTTTACCGGCTTATCAACGGTATATAAAATCGCATTGCCCGAATAAAATCCCATTTCCCGTAAGTTCCGGTATCGTATTTGTCGTCGGAAAAAACACAAAAAATGCAAGACAGATCAGCCGTGCGTAAAAAATCTGCCGTGTAAAATCTGTATTTATTCTCATCTTCATAAAACGCTACCATCAGATAATTGACTACCCAGAAAAATGTAACAGCCAAAATAAATAATGATAAATGCAGGCATAAACGGAACCAGTTCGTCGGGCCGCCGGACGGGTTATGCGATCTTCCGTCCCCACGATCAAAGGTGCTCCCAATAAACCAGTGAATTTACCACAAAGGTAAATAACGGTGGTAAAACGATCTTACATAATTCTTCTGAATTTTTTCCTTTAAGTAACTTTAATTTTCCCATGTTTTCCATTTTAGACGATAATTTTAAAATAACAACTATCTTTCGTATTTCTTAAAGAAAAACGTATGATTCTTTAAGATTTACGACATATCATCCTCCCTGTATCCAAAGTTTTTCATCATATAATCACTGTCACGCCAGTTTTTCTGCACTTTTACCCAAAGTTTCAGATTCACTTTTTGCAGTCTAAAAAGCCGTTCAATCTCATACCGTGCTGTGCTTCCGATCTTTTTTCAGCATACTTCCCTGCTTTCCGATAATAATTCCCTTATGTGAATCCGTTCGCAGATAATCGTTGCATCAATATGGCATACTTTCTTATTCATCTTCATCTGATCGATCGCCACTGCAATTCCATGTGGAATTTCTTCATTCAGACAATGTAATGCCTTCTCACGGATCAATTCTGCAACAATCTGTCGCTCCGGCTGATCTGTGACCGTATCTTCATCATAAAACTGCACCGTACGGCAGATAATTCAAAATGACTTTTACAAACTCATCCGTATTATCCCCTGTCCTTGCAGAAACCGGAACGATCTCTGCAAAATCATATTCTTTTCTATACGTATCAATAAAAGCCAGAATTTCTTCTCTTTTTACCATATCGATCTTATTGATAACAAGAATAACCGGTGTCTTTACACCTTCTTCAACTGCTCAATGATATGCTTTTCTCCTGCTCCGATAAAATTAGATGGTTCAACAAGCCAAAGCACTACATCTACTTCATTTAAAGAACGTTCTGCAATATTCACCATATATTCGCCCAGTTTATTTTTTGCCTTATGGATTCCCGGAGTGTCCACAAACACAATCTGCCCTCCTCCGTTGTAAGCACTGTCTGGATGCGGTTTCTTGTCGTCTGTGGTTTATTGGACGTAATTGCGATCTTCTGTCCGATCAGATGGTTCATCAAGGTTGACTTTCCCTACATTCGGTCTTCCGATCAAAGTGCCACAAATCCTGATTTAAAATTTTCTTTCATCTCTGCTCCTTCTTCTTTTTCATCCCAGTATTTTAAAGTGTCCTGATTCTCTCCAAACATTTCCTTCGCTTCGAACAATTCTCCTCGCTTCCTTGATCACACACAATCTTCTCCGGCTGCCAATACCGCCTCGCCCAGTACTGTTGCCAGTCCAGGGATTTGATATCCTCCTGCTGTGCATCCAGGATCTGTTCCGTTCCTGCGGATCATCTCTTCTGTAATCCGGTTCATATACAGATTCAATGAGCATATGCCCTTGCCGCCGGATTCATCGGACGGTCTAAATTACTGATCGTACCGATAATAAATTTATTCATATCTCTGTCATCTATATGAAATTCTTCAGATATTTTACAACTCCTTCTGTAAATTTCCATCGTCTTTTTCAAGATTCGGATCTCTGTAAGAAACCAAATACCCTCTCCGATCCGGTTAAGTTGCTCATACATCCATACGCTCCGCCTTTGACACGACATTCTGCCACAGATAATCATAACTTAAAAATCACTTTCAGAATCTGCAATGCGCTCCGTATATTCTGCTCCACCATCAATAAAGTTTCCAACTTTGCTACATACTGTACTTTTGAGGAAGTTCTAAAGCCTTCGTTTTCTTTCTTACAGTGGATGAATGCACTGTCCGTTTTGGTTTTCTCCCGTATACAAGTGTATGTTGCAAACTGTGGCGAACTGCTTTTCCAGTACTGCAAGTCCCTTCCTGTCCGGAAGTATAACTGAGCATAAGATTTCTCTTTTCGGAAAATACGGAAGCGATCTTTTTTAAATTTTCGATCAACAGTTCTTTTTTCTTTCTTCAAAATTCCTCTTCCAGATCTTTTACAACTTCATAAAATCCAATTCCACGGTAATATCCCTGAATCTTGCGATCGGAGAAGTGTAGGAAAGTGAACGCAGTACTGCTGTCGTATGTCCGGCTGAAAGGAAAGAGGTCTGAAGTCTTGTCTTCAGCATGGATAAAATCTCTTTCAGACGTTTTTCATCATCCCAGCTTCGATTCCATCAGGATCTCACGCATCATGGCAAAAAAGCACATCCAGCTTCGGATAAAGTGCTTTTCCTTTGATCTCAAACGTTGCACGGAACTCTTTTTTTTCCTCCACTTTTGTCACATCTGTATACAGTTCCAGTGAAGTTCCGATTCCACCGGTATGCACATTGATCTCATTGAAAAGTTCTCCGTATCCATAATGTTCTGTATCAATGATGCCGAGAACACTCTGCAAGGATCCCTGCATATGGAAGCAGTTCTTCTTCGATCTCCGAAAGATCGAACAGAGCTGTGGCATATCCGATCCCATTTGTCTCCACATCGTGATAAAGCAATTTCACCCGTCTGTCTGACGCTCTTCATTATAAATCGGGGCAATCTCCTTTGAAATATCTTTCCGTCCGAGAACCGGTATCTTTGCAAGATCTTCCGGTGCAGACTCTTCTTCCTGATACGCTTCCAGCTCCTTCGTTGCTTTTTACCAGGGTTCTATTTCTTCTGCTGAAAGACCCTTTTTATATACCTGCAGACGATCTGCCAGTTCCTTATCCATACGTGCCGTCATCCCCTGTTCCGGTCTGATGATCACGATTGAACCATGCGGATTGTCTAAAATGTATTCACGGATCAGCTCTTCAAAATATCCTGTCTCAATCTGCTCTTTCAGGAACTCAAATGTCGGGATTGCCTTCATATGGATAAACGGCTTTTCTTCATCATACAACCAACTGTCAAATAACTGAGTCCATACATCAGTCCCCGCGGATAACTTCCGAAATCTGCCTCCGGAAACGGAATTCATGATAATTGATCCCCGCCCGAGTGCCTTTTATCGATTCCTTCTTCGGCAATTTTTTTCTCAGTGTATCCTCAATCGTACTGATAAATGCTTTCTTTCTGCTCTACGTTGGCATTCTTTGCAACAATGGAGAATACCGGCTGATAGATTCCACTGTCAAAAGAACCTGATACATCCTTTCCGATTCCTGCATCGATCAGGGCTTTTTTAAGCGGTGCTCCTGGTGCAGACAGCAGTGCATAATCCAGAATCTCAAATGCCAGATATAATTTTCATCCAGTGATGTTCCCACTACTATATTATAAGTAAGATAGGTATTGTCCTCCTCATCATTTTCTTCACTCGTAATCGAATAATTCTCAATCACTTCTCTCATCTCAGTAAATGGGTTTTTGCAGATGGATCTCTGAATCAACCGGTTCATTTTCAAAGTGAGAAAGATATTTTTTTCATCCAGCCATCTCAGTTTCTCTTCCATATTCATATCACCATACAGATAAATATAACTGTTGGAGGGATGATAATATTTTCTGTGGAAATCCAGGAACTGCTCATAGGTCAACTGTGGGATCACCTCAGGATCTCCACCTGAATCAACCGCATAAGTTGTATCTGTAAAAAGCGAATTCTGGATCACGCGGTCCAGCACACCTTCCGGCGAAGAGTATGCCCCTTTCATCTCGTTATATACAACTCCGCTGATCGTCAGTTCCCCATCCGGGGCATCCAGTTTATAGCTCCAGCCTTCCTGACGGAACGTCTTATCCTGCTTGTAGATATCCGGATAAAACACCGCATCCAGATACACATGCATCAAATTCTGGAAATCCTTATCATTACAGCTTGCAACCGGATAAACCGTCTTGTCAGGATACGTCATTGCGTTCAGAAATGTATTCAAAGATCCCTTTACCAGCTCGACAAAAGGATCTTTCACCGGAAATTCTCTCGATCCGCACAGAACTGAATGTTCCATAATATGCGGAACTCCTGTGCTGTCGGACGGAGGCGTACGGAAACCGATCGTAAAGACCTTATTTTCATCATCATTCTCCATCAGAAGTACTCTCGCACCACTCTTTTTATGCTTCAGAAGCGTTCCTTTGGACTTCAGATCAGATAAATCTTCCTGCTGAAGTACTTCATATGCTGTCAGATCATATATGCTCATCTTTTTCTCTCACCTGTTCTTCTTCCTGTTATGTGAAATACATAGAATGCCAGAAATCCTATCACTGTTCAATATTCCTAGTATATCCGATTTTCATGACAAATACAAGAAAAGCCACACGTATATCAGGCATCGATACAAAAAATACCGGTAAACTGCCCTGATCCTTTATACCTTCTGAACATTTTCAGTATTTCATTTTATATATTCTTTTACGAAATCAACAACGTCTAAATTTTTTTTCTTTATATTGTCATCTTTTTTCCATCTCATCTATTGTCATCCAGTAATAATGCCTTCCACTTATTTCAAAATTATCTTTTTCTAAATTCATCAGGAATATTATTAAAATACATCTCATATAACCTGTGATTATAAACTCGTCTCCTGATGGCTGACAGAGTATTTCTCCTGTACCCTTTGATGTTACGTAATTACACGTTATATCGCCACTATTCAAATTCAGATCAACTGACACCTGTTCCTTCAACGCTGCTTCATTATTTCCATTCTGAGTTTTATAATTTAAAAATAATTTGCAATCCCATCTTTCATCATAGTATACAAGATAACGCTTTTCTTCACCCACTTGATTTTTATTGCAATAAGAGAATGATTATGCTGAATCATATTCAAATGCTCAATATCCTGCAGCAGTACTTCATGATCATACTTTATTTTTTACCATTTCTGAAACATCTTTTCACAATTTTCAGGCAATAAACAATTCCAATCATACAAAAGATCGTCTTTAAAGCGATTCCTGCTCCACGAATCCCCAGTAAATCATCATAACTGGCTGTAAAAACTGAAAGTAAAAAAGAAATTCCAGCAATAATTGTATCAATAGTTACTTTATTTCCTATAAGATCTCTTTTCTTTTCTAAGAGTAGTGCCAACTCTTTTTCATCTATCAATAATCTCATAATCTGCTATTTTCTTCCCTCACTTTCATTTTCAATATGAAACAGTTTAACATATCCCCAACAACCGCACAAGTATTCTTTTGCGTGCTTTTATCTTCACACAAAATATTGTTTCTTACTCAACTCTCTCGTTCAAACCGTTGTCTCCGTAACAGGAATACACCAATCCCTCTTGACAAAATCCGAAATCGGATATACAATCAGCCATACTAATCCGATTTCGATATACACTGAACCATTTTTTCAGATTTACATTTTTGACTGGAGGTATCTCATGACTATACAAAAGACTCTGCAAAGGACTCCGTCCTCATCGGACAACTGGAACTCTATAACCGGCTTTGGAAAGAACAGGATGATATCTGGCAGAAAGCTGCCCGCAAATCCAGTCTTCCACGCACTTTACTGATTTTATATACGATTGTCGTAACTTCACCGGCACCGCTGAGTCAGGCAGATCTTTGTGAAAAAATGGTATTTTCCACGTCAGACCGTAAATTCAGCCGTGAAAAACTGGTTTCCGATGGACTGGTCTCACTTTTCACGCAAAAAGGATCTGAAATATCAAATACCTCCGGCTCACACCAAAGGGAGAAGAACTTGCCGCAGCTTATGTTGCCCCACTGGTACAGGCAGACATCCACTCTTTTTCTGCTTTTTCAGCGGAGGAACGCAGCCTTCTCCTGAAGCTCATGCAGCAACAACTCACCTCATTAAAGGAGTATTCTGAACAATTATGGAACTGAAACTTTCTGAACATTTTACTTATAAAAACTGATCCTCTATGTCCCCCCCTGCGTTGCCATGATGATCCTGACTTCTGTTTACAGTATTGTTGACGGATTCTTCGTATCAAATTATGCCGGCAAGAATGCATTTGCAGCAGTAAATCTGATCATGCCTGTCCTGATGGGCGTTTCTTCTCTGGGATTTATGATCGGAACAGGTGGCAGTGCATTGGTAGCCTTTTATCTTGGTCTGAAAAATCCTAAAAAAGCAAATGAAGTCTTTTTCCATGCTCATAGAACTTATTCTTCTCGGGGCATCCATCATCGCTTTTTGGGCTTTATCTTTATGCCGCAGATCGTTTCTCTGCTTGGTGCAAGCGATCTGATCCGGGAAGATGCAATCCTGTATGGACGGATTCTTCTTCTTTCTGAACCATTTTTATGCTTCAGAACAGTTTCCAGAGTTTCCTCGCCACTGCCGGGAAACAAAAACTCGGACTTCGGATCTCGATCCTTGCAGGACTCACCAATGTTATACTTGACTTTACACTTGTCGGGATCTTAAAGTTTGGAATTACCGGTGCTGCAGTTGCAACCTGTGCCAGCGAATTTGTCGGAGGCTTTATCCCGCTGATCTATTTTCTTCATAAAAATAACAGCGGACTGCTTCTTGCGTCCCGCTGCCTTTGACTGGAAAAAGTATCCGCAAAGCCTGTGGAAATGGATCTTCGGAAATGTTATCCAACCTGTCCACCTCCCTCGGTATCGGTGATCTATAACTTCCAACTGATGCATGCTGCTGCCGAAAATGGAATCGCTGCCTACGGAGTGGTCATGTATGCCTTTTTTATCGCAACTTCCATCTACCTTGATATGCTATCGGGATCAATCCCATCGTTGGATATCATTACGGGCAGATAATAAGTCTGAACTCCATAATCTGCTGACAAAGAGTCTGCGGATCACAGGAGTTACTGCACTTTCCATTACACTGCTTTCCGAACTGCTGGCTCTTCCGATCGCCCGTCTGTTCGTAGGATATGATCTTGTTCTGTGCAAAATGACACCACCGGCTTTATGCTTTATGCAATTTCCTATCTGTTCAGCGGATTTAATATTTTCGGATCAGCATTTTTCACCGGACTGAATAATGGGAAAATTTCTGCGATCATTTCCACCCTACGTACTTTGGTGATCCAGACACTCGCACTGCTGATCCTCCCGATATTTTTCGGTCTCAACGGTATCTGGTGTGCAATTACGGCAGCAGAATTTCTCACGCTGATCGTAACTGGCTCTTTTCCTGCTTCAGGAAAAGAAAAAGTATCATTATTAAGCTTTCTTATTACCAACCTTTCCAGAAAAAGAGTCCTGCACCGATTCCTTTTTCCCAGTGCCAGCATCAGAATAAAGACTGCTGCATACCGGACGATCCTGGCACGTCTCATAAAGATTGGAAATACATTCAGGATCTCTGCAAGTGCCATCGACCAGCAGCCGACAAAAATCCCGGCAAATAGTCCGAAAATGCCAACAGCACGGACTGTCCGGGAATTCCAATCCGAAAGATCTGAAAGACATTTCCAAGGATTGCCCCGGCTGAAACCGCATCCTCATAAAGCAGGATGCGGTTTGCAGTATGGGTGCGGTCTGCAAAATCCGAAATCACCCCGAGTTCTACAATAAAAGAAAAATAAGCCTCCTGCCACGACAACGCCTGCACTCATCCCCAGAATACCGAGAAAAATCTGCCCTGCCCACATCATTTTCCTCCTCCATTTTCCAGGTCAATTTCCTTCTTTTTCTTCTCGCAGCATCTTCCACCAGCGTCGTCTGAATATCATTCTCATACTGACGCATCTGTACTTCCATGGGAGTCGGATCTACTGTAAACCGTTTTTTTCCGAAATGATTAAAGAAAATAAGGATTCCAACTACCAGTCCGACGGAATACATGATCTCCAGGATCGTAAAGCCATTCGATTCTTTTCCTATAACCAGTTCATAGATCTGTCCGAACAGTTTCGATACATCCACATCATTGTTAAATGCCATGATTGAAAATGCTGATCCGCAAAAAATAATGACTGTTACCACTGCGGTTTTCAGAAGATGCCAGATCATTGGTGGTGTCTTCTGATTTTCATATGTTACGATCACGTCACTCTCTCCAAGATTCTGTATTTCTACTTTCGGATACCGCTCATGGATGAGGTCTATGATTTTTAAAAAGAGATTACAAAACGCTGTTCCTTTTCTTCTCGGATCCTGAGAATTTTCAAAACCCGGATTTTTGGACTGCAGCAGCTTATCTGCACATTCAATTTCCAGAATATCTCCCAGTGTCACATCCCGCTTTGTCACTTCTACATTCCGGTCACCTTTCAGATAAACGGTCACAGATTCAGATGCCATATCCGGTCACCCCATTCCACGTTTGTACTGATTGCAATTCTTCTGATCGTAACTCTCCTAAGTGCAGTTTTCCTGTTCCCGGCTCTCCTGACTCCATCTGCTCTGCCCGAATTAAAAATCCTTCTTCATCCGATTCCTTTGCTGCAGTCGTATAATATAAAAGTCCGATCACCACTGCGGCCAGAACCAGTATCAGCAGACAGATCCATACTTTTCCATGTCCATTTTCCATTTTGCTCACCATACCTTTCCGTCTTTTTCTATGGTAGTATTCCATTGCCGGTGGAAAGATATACCTGGCAACTCGTATTTCTGATTTTCTTATTCCTGATTTTCGTATTTGCTATTTTCTTATTTGTGATCTACTTATCTGCGATTTTCTTTCTCCTTGATTTTTTCGGTCTCTTCTCTTTTTATTTTTCCTCTCTTTCTCTTTTTGATTTATAACCGGCTCACATCTGCTTTCTCATCCGCTCCAGTATTTTCTTTTCCATTCTCGACACCTGAACCTGTGAAATCCCCCAGAATCTCCCCCACTGCTGCCTGTGTCTTTTCCTGAAAATACCTCAGATAGATCAACTGACGTTCCTCCTTGTCCAGTCCGTCTAAAATCTGAGACAGCATCATCCGGTTCAGAAGATGTTCTTCCGGTCTGCTTTTTTCTTCCAGCCTGTCCAGAATGCTCAGTTGCGAATCTCCCTCCTGATGGATCGGCCTGTAGATCGACTCTACCTCCGTTGCCGCCTCCATTGCCTGGACAAGTTCTTCTTTTTTCCGTCCCAAGCGATGTCGCCAGTTCCTCCATCGTTGGTTTCTTCCCATCCGCTCAGTCAGTTCTTCCTTTTTCTTTCCGCATTTATACGAAAGTTTCTTTAAAGAACGACTCACTTTTATCATTCCGTCATCCCTTTAAAAACCGGCGGATCTCTCCTGATATCATAGGTACTGCATACGTCGAAAACTGAACATCATAAGAAAGATCAAATTTATCGATCGCCTTTAACAGTCCGATGCTCCCGATCTGAAATAAATCTTCCGGCTCTGCACCTCTCCCATAAAATCTCTTTACCACACACCACACCAGGCCTACATTTTCTTTTTACCAGTTGTTCTCTCGCTTCTTTATCCCCATGGTGAGATTTTCTGATCAGAGAGATTGTGTAGGTCCATAGTTCCCGTCCTTTTCCGATGATCTTTTTTCATCCTGACGCACGTTCCTTTTTTCCGGTTCCGATTTTACTTTCACCTCATCCATAAACGCTTCCATAAATGTAAATCCCATCCCGGAACGATCTTCTTCCGGTTTTGTCGTATACATAGGCTGCATCGCCTCTTCAACATTCAGGATTCCTTTTCCTTTGTCTGATACTTCCATAAAAAATTGATTTTCCAAGATCCGACAGAAAATACGGATCTTTCCCTTCCGCTTTTCATAGCCGTGGATGATGGCGTTGGTCACGGCCTCAGACACTGCCGTTTTTACATCCGCCACTTCTTCCACCGTTGGATTCATCTGTGTCAGAAATGCTGCGACTGCCACTCTCGCAAATCCTTCATTGCAGGATTTACTGTCAAACTGAATCTCCATTTCATTTGTGTCCCTCATACCCGTTCCTCCTCGTAGATCTGCATAATTTTTGTAACCCCCGATAATGTGAGGATCTTCCTGATCCTTTCATTTGTATGTACTGCCCATACTTCTCCTCCGATCAGACTGATGGTCTTATATCTTCCCATGATGACTCCGATCCCTGAACTGTCCATAAAATCGGTTCTGTCAAAATCAAAAATCACATATTTGATATGATTTCTGTCGATCACCGCATCTGCCTCTGCTTTGATCTCCTCTGCATTATGATGATCTACTTCTCTCGGAAGATAGATCGTCAGACAATTTTCCTGCACCTGATATTTCATACTTTTCCCGCTCCTTATTCTAATGATGCCGGTCAAAAGCCCCCCGACTTTGATGCCTACGGATTGTTCCGTGCTACACACTCCCACAATCCTACCCAATATTCGCATATCGTGGGATTATCATCCCACTTTTATGCTCATATCGGGGCAGGCCCTAAGGTCTTTCACCCACCTATGAGCAAGCTCATGTGGGCTTAGACCTTTGACCCCTGGCATCTTCTAATTTATAACAAAGAAAAAAAGGATATGCTTCTCCGCATATCCTCTTAAGTATCTTTATTTTATTCACCTGTAGTGCCATTCTCTCCGGTATTTCCGTCTGCTGCCGTTCCACCTCCCAGTGCATTCAGTTGCTCCTGAGCATCATCGGCATAACGGTACTCTGAATAGCTGTCCAGATACATCTGGTAGTATTTTTTGCATTCTCCGTATCCTGCTTACCCTGATATGCCTGTGCGATCAGGTAGATCGCCTTGCCGTCATTGTAACCGGAATCCATTGTGAGAACTTTGGTCAGCTCTGCGATTGCATCATCATACGCTCCTGAATCCAGCGAATTTTCAGCATGGGCAGTCTTTCTCTTGCATGCAGCCGGGAAAATATCTCCGGAAATACTGTCGTAAAGATTCTTTCCATTATCACTCATGGAATCTTTATTGATTTCCAGCAGAGCATCTGCCAGTTCCGAACTATTCACCGACTCTGCCCGGTACTGATCGTACACACTTAAAAGCTTTTCATAACTTGCAGTTGTGGCATTCGCCTTGTCCACTGCAGCCTGTGCCTTCACCTGCGGCACGATACTGCTCCAGTGTCTTCGACTGAGCACTGATCTGTGCATCCAATGTACCGATCTGCTCACTGTACGCCCGCATCTGATCATTGAGCTTCTCTGATCTGGACTGGTTCACTGCCGGTGCAACCAGAAACCAGATGATTGCTGCTCCGATCACTGCTCCGATAAAGATATTCAGAACTGCCAGTCTTCCCGCCAGCTCCCTTACCGGAGAACGCTTCGGCTGAATGATCGTCTCATTGCCAAGGCTGTATTCCACTGCTTCATCCTTCTTTTTCTTTTTGCGATCTACATCTTTTCCATGTCTTCCACGCTGTCTCGTGATCTCCCGCAGATAATTCAACGTCGTTGTATTTGAAACATCCAGCTTTCTCGCTGTCAGAAGAAGCTGCCTTGCCTTTGTATTCTGATTCGTCTGAATATAGATCAATGCCAGCAGTTGATAAGCCTTCAGGAAAGTCGGATGTGCCGCGATCACCTGCTTTAACTGGATCGTCGCCAGATCTTCTCCGTTCTGCTTACAATATCCGAGACATTGATTATACTTTTTGATCGCCTGATTAATACTCTCCAGTTCATTCGCAGAGTCCTGAACATTCCGTATGTAGGAATCAGCTATATTGTCACGCGGCTTCAGGTTCTTACTGATGATCCACTCTACCAGTGCCTCTGCCACTTCCCCTATTCCATAATATACCAGTCCCAGAAGATTTCTCGCTGCAATATTCTCCCTGTTGTACTGCAGGCTCTGACGCAGGGCGATGATCGCTCCGCTCATATCTCTCTCCTGAGCCTTCTTCAGACCATCATTATACCAGTAGTTGGACTGGTACATGATCTTCTTAGCATAATCCATTTATACCCACCATTTTCTATTTCTTCTTTTTTCTTCTTTTCCATGACTTCTTTCAGAAGATCCTGCATATCTGTCAGATCTTCCTCATAAACCGCATCCTCGATATCTTCTACTTCGAGACTCGGTTTAAACTTTCTGATCTCCTCTTCATAGTTCAGCATCTGCCTGTAACCTCCCCACATGTCTGCTGCTCTTTCTGTCTGTTGCTGCTTCCAGCTTCTGCTTTTCCTGCTGCCCTTCAGTTTTTTCTCCTCCGGCTTTCGTCTTTTTTCTTTTCGCATCCGCTCTATCGTCTCCTTGACCATCCCGGTCAGATAAAGTGATCCCAGGCAATACACAGTCCTTTTTTTTTCCTGATGCTCCAGGACATATTCCAAAGCCTTCTGCACCGATTCAATGACGACGACCGGACGGTCTGTATACTTTTCAAATAACTTTCCAAGTAGCTCTGCATCTGTTGCACGCTCCCCCATCAATCAGCGTAACCACGTAAAAATTCTGCCGGAACACTGTCACACAAATGTGCGATCATCTCTTCATACTCTTTATCCTTCACAGCAGAAAATAAGAAAATATTTCCTTCTGCTGTCTCCGGCACACTCTTCACAAATGCATCAATGGCACTCACATTATGGGCTCCATCTACATAAACCGACGGGAGGATCTCCTCCATCCGCCCCTGCCACTTCACCTGTGCCAGTGCCTTTCTCCAACGTCCACATGCCCTTTTTCCCGGAACAGGTACTGCATCACTTCCATGGCAAGCAGGGCATTTCCCGGCTGATAACTTCCTATATTATTCAGTTTCCACGTGGTAGTTCCATAATAAGCATTCGTGCAGGAAAAAGCAATATGTTTGTCTTCGATTCCAAGAATTTCGTACGCATCTTTCCCGATTTTTTTTTTTACAGGAACTTCCCTGCTGTGCTGCCGTCTTTTCAATGACTCTGTCACTTTCTTCTGCACTCTGTGCATAAAAGACCGGAACACCGGGACGGATGATCCCGGCTTTCTCACCGGCAATCTGCTCCACGGTATCCCCCAGATATTCCATGTGATCCAGTCCAATGGAAGTAATCACACACACTTCCGGATCTTCTGTGGCACTGGTTGCATCCAGCCTTCCTCCAAGTCCTGTCTCCAGGATCACATACTCTGCTTCTGCCTGGGAAAATGCCAGCATTCCCATTCCGAACAGAAATTCAAAAAGGTCGGATGCTCCAGTCCCTCCGCCTCCATCTGCTTTACCGCCCCAAGTGTTTGTGTAAAAACTTCGCTGAAAACTTCGTCACTCACCGGAACACCATCGATCATGATCCGCTCATTCATCTTTACCAGATGAGGGGAAATGAACAGTCCTGTCCTTTTCCCCTCGGAACGCAGCATTGCATCCAGGTACGCACATACAGAGCCTTTTCCATTCGTTCCCGCCACATGGAGAATCTTCATTTTTCCCTGCGGGATCTGAAGAATTTCAAGAAACCGCTTCGTATGGGAAAGGCTGTGCTTTTTGTAAACTTCGGAATTTCCGATATATATCTTTCTATTTCCTGATATGTCATTTCTTACTTTCTTCCTGATCTGACGACCTTGATCCTGTCAGTCCTTTTTTCTCTTCCTGATCTGTAAACGCCTGTCGTCCATTTTCCACTGAATCATCAGTCTTCACTACTTCTGACAGTTTTTCCATCCTTGTATTCATACGTTTTTGAGGTTCTGAAGATGGTATTACTTGATCCCACCTGTGCCACCATGATCGTATCTCCGTCTTTCAATTCCGAATCTTTCAGGTCCAGCCGCGTATTATTCATGAACTTGGTATCCTGCTTTTCACCATTGATATACACTTTACTCTGCTTCGTAAAGTTTGCCCCGTAGATACTGTAATCGCCGTTGAGCTGCGTTACCACATCCTTGATCTCGGCATCCTTGACTCCCATGACCATATGACCTTCTGTGATCGGTGCACCATTTTTTTCATAAGCATACTGCTTTCCATACATGATATCATACTGAAGCAGTTCCAGATCTGACAGATAATGCTTTGTCTTATTTCTCTGCTGATGGTAATTGAAGATCGTACCGGAATGAATATCCAACCGGTCAAAAACTTCTGCCATGATCTGATATGCCGCTATATTTCCATCTTTTTTTCTGCAATCCGATATTATCCCAGATGACATAGTTCGTATTATAAAGATACTTGCTCTTTAAATCCTTTGCCTCCAGTCCAAGCGTCGGCAGATGATCTCCGTAAAATACGACAACTGACGGTTCATTCCTTTGCCTCCACAGCCCTCGATCAACTGGGCGACAAATTTATCCATCTCATGGACTTCATTCACATAATATTCCCATGCATTTCTCTTGCCTTCATCCTCAACTCCGGTCACTTTGATCTCCGGATTCTCCAGTGTCGGCTCAGTCGGATAATCTCCATGTCCCTGCACGCTGACCGTAAATACGAAATCCTGTCCCGCTGTCGTATCCATAGACTCCATAATATTCGGAACTAAAATATCATCGGTCGCCCATCCTTTCGGAGTAGTCTTCAGAATATTCATAAATTCCTTACTCGTATAATGGTCAAAGCCCATATCATTGAATACCTTTGCACGGCTGTAGAAATTACCACCGTTATTGTGCAGTGCCTTCTGCACCATATCCAAGAGATGTCAGTGCTGTCGCCGCACTTTCGAGTACATGGGTTTTCACATAGGTTTTATACGGATATTCTCCAGGTCTGAAGAATCTCATACTCATTCCTGTCAGGACTTCAAATTCTGTATTTGCCGTACCTGCTCCTACTGACGGTACTTTAAAATATCCACTGGAATACTCTTTATACAGCTTTCTTAAATTGGGGATCGGGTCTTCCGAAAAGCGAAGCCATTCTACTTCTGTCGGATCAAAATAAGATTCTAACTGGACAAAAATAATATTCGGACGCTCTTCTGACGGAAGTGAAGTCTCACTTGTTGTCAATGCTCCGTCATTACTGATCTCCTTCATGGTCTCCTCACTGTAACTTGACGGCTGATTGATCCCTGTATTGAACAGACTTGCCGCAAAACAGTAAGGGAATCCATAATCTTCATAAGCAAATGCAATATTACCAAAATAATTGGAGATCACCCGATTCTCGATCGCTACATTGGTAAGTCCCATATAGCCCATAATTCCGGCTGCAATCCCTGCAACCGCAAGCAGGCGGTGCATCTTTCCGGTATACTGTCCGCCACGTCTCCACATGGAAATGATCCAGAGGATCACCGCTACAATTCCTACCGAAAGCATTACGATCTCGAATGCATTAAAATAGTTGCTGGTCAGTTCCAGGGCATCTGACAATACTTTCAGATCCTGTGCATTAAACGGCGTTACCCTTTTTAAAAGCAGATAGCCGTTGCACGTACCGAGGAACAACCAGAATACGCTAAGTAAAATCCTGACAAATACACGCCTTTTAAATAAGTATACGATCATAAATGTCGCAAAGATCAAAAATGCATTAAACAGGAACACCAGCGGAGTCCCTGTCATATAATTCCATGCCTGAAAAAGTGAGTGTCTGGAAATCACCTCAATAAAGAAATTGATCACGCACGCCAGCAGATACTGCAGCGGCAATGAAAGCCGGTTCATCCATTTATATACAGGCTGCATTTTCTTTGCAAATTTGCTGTTCCGGCGTTCTTCCAGAATTTTCTGACGCCGCTCTTTTTTCTCGCCTTATAGTGTTCCTTAATATCTTTAAACTTCAGATTTCTGACTTTAACAGAAAGCCCCTTTATATCGGGCTTTCTGATATGAATTTTTTCATACATGACCTCACATCGGATCTTATTTTCCAAGACCTTCCATTCTTTCTTTCACCTGAGCAAGCATTTCTGTATATTTTTCCAGCTTATCCCGCTCAGCCTGAACCTTGTCTGCTGGTGCCTTACTTACAAATCTTTCGTTCGCAAGCATCCCCTCTGCTCTCTTGATCTCCTTATTCAGTCTGTCTTCCTCTTTTTTTCAGTCTCTCAAGCTCCTGCTCAAAATCAACCAGATCTTCCAGTGGGAGATATACAACTGCATCTGGTACGACAACCGATACTGCATTGTCCGCAACTCCCTCTTTCGTCTGTTCGATGATGATCTCATTTGCATTCATCAGTGGCTTGACTGACTCTGTCATTCCCTCAATTCCATTGCAGAGTGCCTCATCCTGGCAGACTACATAAACTTTTGTCTTTCTGCTGTTCGGAACATCCATCTCTGCACGCACGTTACGGATGCCCTTTGTGATCGCTTTGATATGCTCCATCACATTCTCGTCTGCCGGGAAGTTCCACTCCTCTTTATATACCGGCCAACTGGACATCATCAGAGACTCCTCTTCTGGTACAAGTGCGGGTAAATCTCTTCTGTAATAAACGGCATAAACGGATGTAACAGCTTCAATGCCTGTCCGAGAACCGTCTTCAGTACCCACAGAACACAGTTTGCTGCAGCCTGATCCTCTTCTGCGTGCCAGATCCGGTATTTTTGCAAGCTCTACATACCAGTCACAGAACTCATCCCAGATAAAGTCATAGACCTTCTGAACCGCGATTCCAAGCTCAAACTTATCCATATTTTCTGTTACATCTTTTGCAAGTGTATTGACTGCGGATAAAATCCATCTGTCAGCCGGTGTCAGCAGTGCATCTTCCGGTTTCTCAACCACATTTTCCTTCATGTTCATCAGGATAAAACGGGATGCATTCCATACTTTATTTGCAAAGTTTCTGCTTGCTTCTACACGCTCGTTGTAGAAACGCATATCATTTCCCGGTGCATTTCCGGTAATCAGTGTCAGTCTCAGTGCATCTGCTCCATACTGATCGATGATTTCCAGCGGATCGATTCCATTTCCAAGAGATTTACTCATCTTACGTCCCTGTTCATCTCTTACAAGGCCGTGGATCAACACTGTATTGAACGGTGCTTTTTCCTGTATGTGCATAGCCTGAAAATACCATACGGATCACCCAGAAGAAAATGATATCATAACCAGTTACAAGTACATCTGTAGGATAGAAATAATCCAGGTCTTCTGTCTTGTCCGGCCAGCCAAGTGTGGAGAACGGCCACAGAGCGGAGGAAAACCACGTATCGAGCGTATCCTCATCCTGAGTGAGATGCGTGCATCCACACTTCGGGCACTTCTCCGGCATCTCTCTTGCCACAACAAATTCACCGCACTCATCACAGTAGTAAGCCGGAATCTGATGTCCCCACCAGATCTGACGGAAATACACCAGTCCTTGATATTCTCCAGCCAATGGAGATAGATCTTGTCAAATCGCTCCGGGACAAACTTCAGCTCCCCGGTCTTCAGCACATTGATGGCCGGTTTTGGCCAGTTCTTCCATCTTTACAAACCACTGCTGTTTGATCAGCGGCTCCACCGTTGTCCCGCACCGGTCATGAGTGCCTACCGCATGCATATGTGGAACAACTTTTACAAGATAGCCCTGCTCATCCAGATCTGCCACGATCGCTTTTTCTTTGGCCTCATAGCGATCCATGCCTGCATATTTCCCACCGTTCTCATTGATGGTGGCGTCGTCGTTCATGATGTTGATCTCCGGCAGGTTATGACGCTTGCCCACCTCGAAGTCATTCGGGTCGTGTGCCGGCGTGATCTTAACAGCACCTGTTCCAAACTCTTTGTCTACATAATAATCAGCAACGATCGGAATCTCACGGTTTACAAGTGGAAGGATTGCCATCTTGCCTACGATATCCTTGTAGCGCTCATCCTCCGGGTGTACGGCGATCGCGGTATCTCCCAGCAATGTCTCCGGACGGGTCGTTGCAATTTCAAGGAAACGGTCCGTTCCGGCAATCGGATATTTGATATGCCAGAAATGTCCGTCCTGATCCTCATGCTCCACCTCGGCATCAGACAGCGAAGTCTTACATTTCGGACACCAGTTGATGATTCTTGATCCTTTATAAATA
>VOFI01000577.1_pt1 | contig 36000 bp, 75 predicted proteins | sample 5384131 | NCBI WGS metagenome assembly VOFI01 (sample SAMN12384728, study PRJNA508395) | human gut metagenome | isolation source: healthy gut H | host: Homo sapiens
TTAGCACTCTCGTACCGAGAGTGCTAAAATTACGAACAGTGCATTCGGGCAACCTTCTGCCCGTCAACCGCCCCAGAGGGCGGCGGCTGTCTGCAAAAGCCCAGGTTTGCTCAAGCGATGCATCGGGGCCAAAGCTGGCTCGAGGACGGTTCCGGTTTCAGGGTCCCGGCGCTCTCATGGGGCCGTAGGCGCACAGTGGGACTCCAGCCCGCAGGGGCAACCCCGTGGGCCGCAAACCGTTCCGCCGCCGTCTCACAGTCCCCATCCGGCGGAAGGAACGACAGGACACCCGCCTGATGGGGACCTGTAAATACCCGCAGGCCCAGACCGGCCAGGCCCTGGGCGGCCCGCATTGCCTCCCGCTCTTCCCGGGCGGCAATGGCCTTCAACCCCACGTGGCGGATGTGGGTCATCCCCGCTGCCAGACCGCAGATGCCGGGGACATTGACCGTCCCGCCTCTCCCGGTCCGGCAGAAAAATCCCGGCATGTCCATGCTGTCCCGCCTAGCTCCGGGTCCCGGAGGGCCCAGCCCAGCCTGTGGCCCGGCATGGCAATGAACTCCGCCCCCTTTTTTCAGGGAAACCGGTCGGCTCCCGGCAGATTGGGCCGCATCCACCAGGAACGGGACCCCATGGAGACGGCACAGCTCTGCCAGCTGCTCCACCGGCAACACATAACCAAAGACATTGGAAACATGGGTAAAAATCGCCGCCACAGGCTTCTCACTGAGGGCCCGGTCAAAGTCCGCCAGGGTATCCTCCCAGCTGAACAGTTTCCGGCCCGCCACCGTCACCCCGGGCGCCCAAGGCGTGAAGCGGGCGGGTGACCGCATTGTCTCAAAGCCGGAAATCACCACCCGGTCCCCAGGATGAACCAGGGTTCGAATGGCCATATTCAGCCCATGGGTACAGTTCATGGTGAACACCACCCGCTCAGGCTCACAGTCGAACATCTCCCCAGCCAGACTCCGACAGCGGAATACCGCCTCCGCCGCCTCCATGGCCGCCGGATAGCCCCCCGGCCCGGATTGGCGCATCGGAGCAGAGCCCGGTTGATTGCGGCGCGCACTGCCTGGGGCTTGTGCAACGTGGTCGCGCCGTTATCCAGGTAAATCATGGTTTCAGCTCCTCCAGTCCTCCGTCATCCCGGTGCAGATAGAGCCTGCTGAAGGAACTCCAGACTGCTTCAGCTGTTCCATGGCGCAGACCCCGTATCCGGGGGCACGCGCAGGCTGTATCCGCACCCCTTCTCCTCCATCCAGCGGGGCGTCCGCTGCAGCTGCACCGGAACTCCGGCGCTGCGAAGCACATTTTGCCCCCGCTGGGCAAAGGTGATGGAGCGGAATGTGACAAAATACTCTTTCATATGGCAACACCTCCGGGCTAACCTATGCCCGAGGACGCCAAAGGGTGCCTGGGTGGGAAAAACACAACGCGGCTGCCTCAACACCGAAGGCGCCGCGCATCATTCCATTGACAAAAAGGAAGCAGTTATTTCATTTCATCACAATATTGCGCCCGCTCACCGCCGATGAATTTGGGGCGGGTTCTGGCACACAAGATGGGAGCCTGACCAATCTGGGTGACGGACAGCCGTACCGGTACCGCCACCTCCCCAGGTGCATCCCAATGAGGGTACCGCCGATGTCCATCCCCGCCTTGGCCCGGATATGCTCCACAGCCACCGGATGGGCAAATCGCTCCCAGGCGGTGGTGGCAAAGGCCGCCGGCCTTGGGCTGAGGACGGACGTTGACCACCTCGTATCCATACCGCTCCGCCGTCTCCCGCTCCACAATGAGCGCCCGATTCAGGTGCTCACAACACTGCACCGCCAGGGCTACCCTGGCCTCCTGGACAACGGGATATATCCTGTCAAAGGCCGCTCTCGCCGCCTCCAGGCTGGAACCTTTTCCAATCTTCAGCCCCACCATCTCACTGGAAGAGCACCCAATCACCAAAGGTCCCCCCGCTCCAGCTTTGCTGCCGCCAGCAGCTCCTCCATGGCCTGCGCTGCCTGCTTTGTCACGTCCTGATACATTCTTAATACCCCTAAAGTTCCAGCTTTTTCACGGCCCGTGCCGGCTTGTCGCTGAGAATCTCCCACATAGGCGCTTCCGTCTGGCCGCCCTGGAAGTACCGCCGTGCCTGGCGGAATCCCTCCTCCACATCCTGCCTCTGAGACATGGCCTCATAAGCCAGGTCATACACGCTCATATCCCGGTACTGAGGCGCAGGGTCCTCCAGCTCCACCTGGAACAGGCCCACCTTGGCCCCTTCCTTCGGATCTTCACCATAGTCCATTTCAAAATGATTCCGGCAAAGACGCTTCACTGTCAAAAAAGTAAGCACAGCCCAGGCGGCTGTAGCTCTGGGGAAATTCCCGCCTTCACAAACTCAAAGACGGCCTCCGTGGCATATTTGGCGTAGTCTGCCCAATATCGCAAACCGCGCAAGTGGCTCATCACCGCGTATAAATACTTCCCCTGGAGCACCATAGCAGCAAAGCAATCCAAGCCCCGCTCCAGCCCCTGGAGGAACGGCTCGGCAAGCTGATAAAGCTTCTCGTAATCCGGAGTCAGCGTATCCCCCAGCCGGAGAGAACGGCTGATATGATATACTTCCATCTCAATCCCCTTTTCATCCGTTTCCTGACCCAAACTTTGGAATGTTCCCGCCGTTGGCATCCTGATGGGAAGCATCGGTCTTCCCGATGCTTCCCACCCGAGAGGCTCACACCTTCGCAGCTACCAATGCCTCCACCCGGGCAAGGGCCTGATCCACCTTTTTCCAGGTCGGATCCGCCGCCCATGGCGGAGTCGGGCTTGCCGCCGCCCCGGCCGCCGCAGATAGGGGTGATGGTTTTGATGAGATCCCCGGCCTTCACACCGCGGGCCACAGCCTCCTTGCCGCAGACCGCCTGGAAGGTCACCTTCTCTCCCACCAGAGCCAGCACCGCCACCACGGCGGGATCTTTCTCCCGGAGCACATCGCCCAGCTGACGCAGAGAATTGGCGTCTCCCTGGGTCAGCTTCCGGGTGGCCACATGGACGGCCCCCAACCTCCTTTGCACTTCTCAGGAGATCGTCCGCACCTCCGGCAGACTCCTTGGCCTTGTACTGCTCAATGATCCGGCGGGCTTCTTTTGAGCTCCGCCACGGTCTGCTCCGCCTTTCGCACCAGCTCGGCAGGGTTCGCCTTCATGGCTTCGGCTGCCTTGGCAATGGTTTCGCCGTCTTTTTCCAGCAGGGCCAACACCGCAGGACCGGTGACAGCCTCAATCCGCCGCACGCCAGAGGCGATGGAGGACTCGGAGACAATGTGGAACAGCCCCGCCTTTGGCGGTATTGTCCAGATGGGTCCCGCCGCAGAACTCCAAAGACAGTGCTCCCATCTTCACCACCCGGACGGTGTCGCCGTACTTCTCCCCAAAGAGGGCCGTCGCCCCCCAGTTTCTTTGCCTCCTCCAAAGGCAGAACCAGCGTTTCCACCGCCGTGCCGGAGAGGATGGCCCCAATGGTCTCCTCTTCAATGCGCTTCAAATCCTCCCGGGAAATGGCTTCGTAGTGGGTAAAGTCGAACCGCAGCCGGTCCGGCTCCACCAGGGAGCCCGCCTGGTGGCAGTGGTCCCCCAGGACCTTTACCAGGGCGCTCTGGAGCAGATGGGTGGCGGAGTGGGCCCGGCGGATGGCCGCCCGGCGGGTCCGGTCAATGGCGGCAACCGCCTCATCGTCCACCTTGATCTCCCCGGTCAGGAGCTTGCCGTGGTGCAGATACTTGCCGCCCTTGTCCTTCTGCACATTGGTGACAGCAAACACCGCCTGCCCCACGGTGATGCTGCCGTGGTCGGCCGTCTGGCCGCCCATCTCCGCATAGAACGGCGTCCGGTCCAGGACCAAAATGCCAGCCTCGCCGCCGGCAATGACGCCGGTGACCTCGCCGTCCACGCAGACGGCCAGAACCTTGGCGGTGTCCTCGTCCTTTTTCATAGCCGGTAAACTCTGTGGGGTGTTATCCAGGCCCAGGTCCATTCCGGCCCAGGCCAGGTCGCCCAGAGCCTTCCGGGCCTCCCGGGCACGGACCTTTGCTCCTGCATCAGCTTGGCAAAGGCGGCCTCTGTCCACCGTCATCCCCTCGTCTTCCACCATTTCCACAGTGAGGTCAATGGGGAAGCCATAGGTATCATAGAGCTTGAAGGCGTCGGCCCCGGAGAACACCGTCTGCCCCCTTTGGCCTTGTGTTCCGCCAGGAGCTCGGCAAAAATCTTCATGCCGCCGTCAATGGTCCGGGCAAAGTTCTCCCTCCTCGGTGCGCACCACCCGGGTGATATAGTCGGCCCGCTCCCGGAGGTAACCGTAATGGCCCTCATTTTCATGGATGACGGTTTCCACCACCTGGAAGAGGAAGGGCTTGTCCACCCCCAAGAGCTTTCCATGGCGGGCCGCCCGGCGCAGCAGCCGCCGGAGGACATAGCCCCGCCCCTCATTGAGGGCAGCACCCCGTCGGCAATCATAAAGGTCGCCGACCGGATATGATCCGTAATGACCCGGAGGGACACGTCAATCTTGTGGCTCTGGCCGTAGGAGGCGCCAGTGAGCGCCGTGACCCGGTTGGTAATGCGCATCACGGTGTCCACATCAAAGAGGCTCTCCACCCCCTGACAGGCCACTGCCAGCCGCTCCAGACCCATGCCGGTGTCGATGTTCTTCTGGGCCAGGTCTGAATAGTGCCCATGGCCGTCGTTGTCAAACTGGGAGAAGACGTTGTTCCAGATTTCCATATACCGGTCGCAGTCGCAGCCCACGGTGCAGTCGGGCTTGCCGCAGCCGTATTGCTCCCCCGGTCATAGTAGATCTCCGAGCAGGGACCGCAGGGTCCGGAGCCATGCTCCCAGAAATTGTCCGCCTTGCCCAGCCGGAAAATCCGGTCCGCCGGAATCCCCACCTCCCGGTTCCAGATCTCAAAAGCCTCTTCGTCGTGCTCATAGACGGAAGGATACAGGCGGGTCTCATCCAATCCCACCACCTGGGTCAGGAATTCCCAGCTCCAGTGAATGGCCTCCCGCTTGAAGTAATCCCCAAAAAGAGAAGTTGCCCAGCATCTCAAAATAGGTGCCGTGGCGGGCCGTCTGGCCGATGTTCTCAATATCGCCGGTGCGGATGCACTTCTGGCAGGTACACACCCGGCGGCGGGGCGGCTCCACCTCCCCCTTGAAGTAGGGCTTCATGGGTGCCATGCCGGAGTTGATCAGCAGCAGAGACGCGTCATTCTGAGGGATCAGGGAAAAGCTGGGCAGACGCAGATGGTCTTTGGTCTCAAAGAAAGACAAAACATCTCCCGGAGCTCATTGACGCCATAGGGTTTTCTGTTCATCATAATGAACCTCCATTCTCTTCGTTCTCATAATAGCAATCCTCCAACCATTGGGCTGGGTTGTCATCGATATATTGCCAAACCTGCAAAAAATCCTGCTCGTTGCGGATGATATGGTCATGGTAGCTTTTTTGCCACAAATCCACCCCAGTCTTTCGATTTGTAAAGCGTTTTAACGACGAAACAAACATTGGAATCACCTGATTGGTAGGGCGCGGCATCCTTGACGCGCCGTGGGACGCACCAACCGTTTCGCAAAGTGTCAACAAAATGTGAACATGATTCGGCATGATAACGCTGATATGAAATTGCATATTCTTTTTGTTGGTTTTCCAGATACATCAAAGCCTCTTGTACACATGTTCCGTATTCGGAAAGTTGCAGCTGTGGTGCGTCAAGGATGCCGCACCCTACAACCCGCGAAAGCAACGGTTTCCTGCCTTTGGTGCACAAAGTTAGAAAATATGTCGCTGCACCGCTGTAGTTCCACCCCTCTAGGCGTATTTTTTTCCGCGCAGGTCTCTCCATCCCATTCCTCCTCCCAAAGCAAAAACCTCGCCCCCAGGTTAGGGGCGAGGCTGTCACTGCGGTACCACCCTAATTGCCGGGACATGCCGGCATCTTAGCTGCTCTGTAACGGAGCGCCCGTCCCGGTCCTCCCGGGCCGCTTGGAAGTGGCTGGCAGAGTTCCGGCCAGGGGCTTACACCGTCTCCCCCTCGCTCTGGGCGCGTCCTTCTGCTTGGTTTCCGCATGGCATTTCGTGTATTTGGGGCTATTTTACCACATTTTTCTGATTTGTCAATCCTGGATTTCCCTGAATCAGGCGGCGCAGGGCCAGGGCGCGTCTCTGGGTTGATTGGTAATCACCGAGTGGATATCCGCCAGGAACAAGTACGCAAGCGGCCCAGGTCCGTTGACTGTATATGCGTTGACCTCCACATCATGCTCCTTCAACTCCCGGATGACACTGGGCCGCAGGCGCAGATACAGGGGATGATAGGCCCGAAGCCCCAGAGCCTGCGTCGCCCACCCGGGGTGTATTATCCTATCCTGATTCAGCAGGCCACAGGGCGCCTCCGGGGCCAGGGCTTTGAGCCGCAACAGCGTCTGGACATGGAAGCTGGAGAGAATGACCCGGTCTTTCAGGCCAAACCGATCAATCAGCTTCCAGACCTTTTCCTCTATGCCATCGTAGTCAAACATTCCCGTCTTCAGCTCAATGTTGGATTGTAACCCCGTGGGAGCAATCCGTTCCAGATACTCCTCCAGGGTGGGAACCCGCTGCGGTGCAATCTCCCAGCCATGGGCCGCATTCAGCCGGCGCAGCTCCGCCAGAGAAAAATCCTTCACAAACCCCACGCCGTCTGTGGTTCGGTCCACCAGCTCGTCGTGAATGACCACCACTTCCCCATCCCGGGTGAGATGTACATCCAGCTCGATGCCGTCTGCGCCGGTCTCAATCGCCTTTTTGAAACGCCAGCATGGTATTCTCCGGATACCGGCTGCTGTAGCCCCTGTGGCAAATGACCTCCGTCATACCTATTCCACCTTTTGCAGTCTTTGACCTCATTTTACTCCACAGCCTCCTAAGGTGCAACCGGAAAGTTCTGGCCCTTCTGGGAGCGCTGTGCAGTCGCCAAATTTTTTCGCCCACTCTGATCCACAGTCTTGACGGCGCGTACATCAGGCCCTATAATTGGCCACAGAACGACACACGTAAAGAGGCAACCACACCATGAACAAACAAATGATTCGCTACGTCCTGGGGCTGGTGCTTTGCTCATCGAGGGGGGGCGCTGCTGCTGCTGCCCCTGGCCGTCGCCCTGCTCTACCGCGAGGCCTCCTGGATCTATTTCATCGCCACCATTGGCGTCTGCCTGGCCCTGGGTGGCTGTATGACCCTTCGGAAGCCCCAGCGGCGGGCTCTCTTTCCCAAAGACGGCTTCGTGATTGCCGCCCTCAGCTGGATCGTCATCAGCCTTGTAGGGGCGCCGCCCTTCTGCCTGTCCGGCCAGATCCCCCGGTACATCGACGCCCTGTTTGAAATGATCTCCGGCTTTACCACCACAGGCTCCAGCATTTTGACCCAGGTGGAGGCTCTGGACCACGGCATGCTATTCTGGCGCAGCTTCAGCCATTGGGTGGGCGGCATGGGCATTCTGGTGTTTATGTTGGCGCTGGCGCCTGCCATGGGCGGAGCCACCATCCACATCCTCCGGGCAGAAAGCCCCGGACCTAGAGTGGGCAAAGTTGTACCCAAAATTCGGGACTCCGCTAAGATCACCTACGAAATTTACCTGGCTCTCACCGTCCTGCTGGTGATTTTGTACCTGGCTGGGGGCATGTCCCTGTTCGATAGCCTGTGCATTGCCTTTGGCACGGCAGGCACCGGCGGCTTTTGCCGTCCGGACCTCCAGCTGCGCCGAATATAGCCCCTATATTCAGACGGTCACCACCATCTTTATGATCCTCTTTGGGGTGAACTTCACCGTCTACTTCCTCCTGCTGCAGCGAAAATTCCGGCAGGCCCTGCGCAGTTCTGAGCTGTGGACCTATCTAGGCGTCATCCTAGTCGCCACCTTGGCCATCAGCCTCAACATCTTCCGTTCTATGTCATCGTTTGGCCAGGCGGTCCATCATGCGGCCTTCACCGTCTCCTCCCTCATCACCACCACGGGTTATGGGACGGTGGACTTCAACCTGTGGCCGGAGTTCAGCCGGGTGATTCTGTGTTTTTTAATGGTCATGGGCGCATGCGCCGGCTCCACCGGCGGCGGCTTCAAGGTCTCCCGAATCGTCATCCTGTGCCGGTATGCAAACAATGAATTGAAGCGTCTGATTCACCCCCCGGACCGTCAATGTGGTCCAGGTGGACGGCAAACAGATCTCCCGGGAAACGGTGCACGGCGTGCTGGTCTACACCCTCTTCTACATCTTCATTGCCATGGCCTCCATGCTCCTCATCTCTGGACAATTTCGACGCCTCCACCACCGTCTCCTCTGTCTTGGCCACCCTCAATAACATCGGCCCCGGCCTGGGCGCCGTGGGACCGGCGGCTTCCTTTGCCGGGCTGTCGGACCTGTCCAAAGCCGTCCTGTGCTTGGACATGCTGGCCGGACGACTGGAGATCTTCCCCTCCTGGTGCTTCTCCTGCCCAGCACCTGGGCCAAAAAATAAGACCGGAGTACATGCGCCAATTGTAACCATGATATGCTCCCCCTATCGAAGACAGTGAAACACAAACCGTCTTGATAGGGGGAGCATATTGTCAAATGGAACGTTCTATGTTTCTCCGTTTCCCTGCCTCCGGATCCATGCCATCAGAGCGGCCGCCGCCAGAAGCAGAGGGCAGCAGATCAGGATGGTGTATCTTCCCATGCTCCGGCAGGCCACTCCGCCCAGGGACGCGCCCAGGACGAAGACCAGGATCACCAGGCAATACACCTTCGCCCGGTGCAGATGGGCCTTCTCCCGGGTGACGTGCCAGCGGTACAGATGCTCCATGCCGCTGCGGAGGTTGCCAATGCACATGGTGGTGGCGTAGGCATTGCCCTCAATCTTCCGGAAGCTCTCCACCTGCATGGCGCACACAAAGCTCACCAGACCGTTGGCCAGCAAATTGAGCTGGAGGGGCAAAAAAGCCACCAGGCACAAAATCACCGCCTCCAGCAGCACCACTGCCTGCCGCCAGTGGAAGGCCAGGTTGCGGCTGTGAAACCGATTATGTACCACCTCCGCCGCAAAGACGCCCCCCGGCAAAGGCCAGCACCGGAATCAGGTGTTCCACCGCCACCGCCCACTGCCCCAGGGCCAGGCTCTGGCCCACCAGGACCATGTTGCCGGTCTGGGCATTGGCAAACACCTGATCCCGGACATTGTACGTATAGGCGTCCTGCAGGCCGCCAGACGCGGCCAGCAGGCAACCCACCAGGATGGATTGGGAGGGTTTCTCTGGGGGTACCAGATATTTCATAACCTCTTAAAAATCCTTTCCCATAGAGTTGTAGGTTGGAAGCAGCTTTGGGGCTCACCTTGCCGGTGGAAATTCCCGCCAGCTACAACTGCTCTGCAAACGCCGCAACATGTCGGGCGTGGGCGCGCCCAGCTTCACGTTCCTGGCCGCATTGCCTGCATTCCGGCCTGCATCCCGGCCAAAGACGATGATATCCAAGAGACTGTTGCCCATGAGCCGGTTTCTCCCGTGGATGCCTCCCACCGCCTCCCCGGCCACATAGAGGTTGGGTACATGCGGCGTCTGGCAATCGGGGCCAATGTCCAGGCCGCCGTTTTGATAGTGGAGCGTGGGATAGACCAGAATTGGCGTCTTGCGGATGTCCATGCCGTACTTTCCAAACATGCGCAGCATGGCGGGAATCCGGCGTTCAATTGTACCTGCCCCATGGCGAAGCTCAATCATAGGGGTATCCAGCCAGACCCCCTGACCATCCGGGGTCTGTACTCCCTTGTTCCGGCCCTGGCACTCCCGAATGATGGAGGCGGCGGACACGTCCCGGGTCTCCAGGGGATGCATAAACGCCTCGCCCTCCCGGTTGATGAGCATCGCCCCCAGGGACCGGACCTTTTCCGTCACCAGGGCTCCAAAAATCTGCTGGGAAAGGCCGCCCCGGTGGGGTGGTACTGCAGGGTATCCGGGTACAGGAGCTTCGCCCCCGCCCGATATCCCAGGACCAGGCCGTCCGCTGTGGCGCCATAGTGGTTGGAGGTGGGGAAGCCCTGGTAATGCATCCGCCCCGCTCCGCCCGTGGCCAAAATCACCGTTTTGGCCCGGGCCACCAAAATCTCCCGGGTCTCCATGTTCAGAAGCACCGCACCGGAGGCCCGGCCGTCTTCGTCCAAAATCAGCTCCACAGCTGCGGTGAAATCCACCACCTGAATGGGCCGGTTCAGCACTTCGTCACGCAGGGTACGCATGATCTCTGCACCGGAATAGTCTTTGGCGGCATGCATCCGCTTCCGGGAGGTACCGCCCCCGTGGGTGGTCACCATGGTTCCATCCGGCTCCTTGTCAAATTCCACCCCCAGCTGGTTCAGCCACTGAATGGCCTCCGGGGCCTCCGTGACCAGCTTGTACAGCAGCTCCTTCTTGGCGGCAAAGTGACCGCCTCCGAAGGCGTCAGATAGTGGATGGCGGGAGAATCGTTGGGCTTATCGGCAGCCTGAATGCCGCCCTCGGCCATCATGGTATTGGCGTCTCCCACTCGAAGCTTGGTGATCAGCAGCACAGAAGCGCCGGTGTTTTGGGCCTCCAGGGCTGCCGCACAGCCCGCTCCGCCGCCGCCAATGACCAGTACGTCAGCGGCCAAATCCGTCCGGTCCAGCTGCACCGCCTCTCCCAGGATCCGGGGGCGGGACTGGAGCAGCTCCGCCAGCTCCAGAGGCGCCTTCTCCCCCGGCGTTTGGGCCCACCTGCAGGGAGGTAAACTGGTCTTCTCTGTAATCCGGGTGGTAGGCCTTCAGGAGGGCCTCCTTCTCCTCCGCCGTCATGCGGCGGGGCTCTGTGGCCAGGTTTTGGGCACGGTGTGCCTCCACCCTGGCGATGGATTCCAGCATTTCCGGTGTATACATTCGATTCCCTCCCTACTTCTCAATCTCCCGGTGGTTATACAGCTCTTGCAGCTCCTCCAGGGGCTTGCCCATCAAGGTCTCCAGGAGCTCCCGGAAGGCGCCGTCCGCAATTTCCCTGCACCCGGTCCTCCAGATGCTGAGACTTGGGCATCAGGTACTTGCCGTTGATCCGCCGGGCCAGCATGGCCACCTGGGGATGGGAAATCCCCGCCGGGCACCGTGCCGAGCACACCCCGCACATGACGCAGTCAAAGGACTCCTCAGCGCAGGCGGCAAAGTCTCCCCGCTGGGCATAGGCAATGTACTGCATCACATTCAACTCCTGGGTGCAGCTTTTGGTACAGGCATTGCAGCCGATGCAGGCGTAAATCTCCGGATACAGCTGCATCATCACCTGCTGATTCAGGGGATGCTCTCCATGTCGTACACCTGCTTCACCAGGGGAAGAAGGGCAGGGTGGCAACGTACATCCCCCTCCTCCACCTGAGTCTGGCAGGCCAGGCAGCTTTTCAGCTCCTGCTTTCCCTTCGCCCGGTACAAGGTGGCGCAGGCGCCGCAGAAGCCGTTCGGCAGCCGCAGCCCCGGACCAGCTGATAGCCCGCATACTCCATGGCCCGCATAATGGTGAGGAACCCGGAACCTCATACTGCTTTCCGAAAAAAATAAACATGAACCATTTCTTCCATCGTAACACCTCTGTCAATACTCATCGGGCAGCCGGTCCAGCTGGTCGCAGCGGAACACAGGACCATCCTTGCAGACATACCGGTCCCCAATGTTGCATCGGCCACACTTGCCAATGCCGCACTTCATCGCGCAGCCCAGGGTGGTGTACACCTGGGTTTTCTGAAAGCCCATGGCCTCCAGCGCCTCCAGGGTAAACTGGATCATCACAGGAGGGCCGCAGACCACCGCGGTTTTCCCCGTATCAAAGCCCAGCTCCCGGACATAGCCGGGCACAAAGCCCACATGGCCGTCCCAACCCGGCTGCTCCCGGTCGATGGTCAGGTGGACCCCCAGATCCTCCTCCCGGCGCCACTGCTCCACAATCTCCGGATAGTCCACCAAATCCTCCTTGGAGCGGGCGCCGTAGACAATGTCCACCTGGCCATATTGGTCCCGGTTGGCCCGGACATAGCGGATCACAGACCGCAGCGGCGCCAGACCAATGCCACCGGCGATGAACACCAGGTCCTTCCCCGGAACTCCGTATCCACCGGGAAACCATTGCCATAGGGCCCACGGAGGGTAATCTGCTGGCCCGGCTCCATGCCATGGAGCCAATCTGTGACACAGCCACACTTTTTAATGGAAAACTCCAGAAATTCCTGATCCGTGGGGAAGAGGTGATGGAAAACAGGGCCTCCCCCACCCCGGGCATGGACAGCATGGCGCACTGGCCGGGAATGTGCAAAAGGGCTTCTTCCCGTCCAGGCCCGTTACCCGGAACGTCTTCACATCCGGGGTATCCACCCGAATGTCCGTCACCACGGCAATCATGGGAATCAGCGGTTCACGATTCATGGGGCGCACCTCCCAATGTTTTCATCACCTTGACGATGTTCATGTGTATGGGGGCACCGCTGCAAGCACCGGCCGCGCGACCGACACAGCCAAACACTCCGTCCTGATTGACGGGGAAATACTGCAGCTTATGGAGAAAGCGCTGGCGAAACCGCTCCTTCTGAGTGGGACGGGGCTGACCGGCGGACATCAAAGTGAAGTCCGAATACATGCAGCTGTCCCAGCACCGGTAGCGGCAAACTTCCTCTTTGCCTGTAAACTCCTTGATGTCGTAGCACTGGCAGGTGGGGCAGACGAAGGTGCAGGCCCCGCAGCCCAGGCGGCTCTCCGACAGCCGGTCCCACTCCGGCCGGTGGAACAGCTCCAGCATGGCTTCCTTCCTGCCGAACCCCTCTGTAGTGAGGCCGCGCAGGGGCAGCCGGTCCTGGATGGCCCTGGCCGCGCCCTGGGCCTGCTCCACGGCGGTCTCCCCCGCCCTCTTCCAGAGGCAGCTCTGCCAGGAGCGCCGCTCCCTTTTCCGTGTTGGCCCGGAAATACAGGGTATCCTCCCACTGCCAGGCGGACACATCTCCCGCCGGATTTCCGGCGTCAATCCCAAAGGTTCCGCAGAAGCAGGTCTCCTCCGGCTCATTGCAGGCCAGGGATACCACGGCGCCATGCTCCCGCCGGTCCCGGTAAAGCTGTCCTCCGGCTCTGCCAGAAACACCCGGTCCAAAATTTCCAGTGCCCGGCAGTCACAGGCACGGACGCCAAAGACCACAAAGGGCTCCTGCCGCACCTGTGCCTCTAAGATCTCCAGCTCCTTGCCGGAGACGCGAAAGCGCATCAAATCCTCCACCTGGGGAAAAAAAGAGATCTTTGGGCCCCAGCCGGGGATTACCGGTGAGGACCGGTTCCCTGCCCGGCTCCCACCGGGCAAACCGGCTGGCTCCGGTCCCATCATCCAGGGGGCAATACAGGCTGCCCCGGGCGGCCAGAGACTCCAGCAGCTCCGGCAGACGGGATAAAGCAATCTGTTTCATTGTGCGCCTCCTCTCCCGCCTGCGTGAGGCTCTGGGTCATCGTAGCGAAAGTCCGTCATAGGCGGCCTGGACTCCAGATCCGCACCGGCCTGGTAGGGACCGTACAGTTCATTCATATCGGAAATCAGCTTCCGGTTCAGAAGATGCAAGGGAATGTGCTGCGGGCAGACCCGGGAGCACTCCCCGCAGTCGGTGCAACGCCCGGCCACATGGAAGGCCCGAATGATGTGAAACAGGCTCTCCTCAAAGGAGTTGGCCGCGGCCTTGTTTTTCCACTCCGGATGCAGGATTGTCAAAGACGCATTTCTCGCAGGAACAGGCCGGGCACACATTCCGGCAGGCGTTGCACCGGATACACCGGGACAGCTCTCCCTGCCAGAAGTGAAACCGCTCCTCCGGCGTCATGGCCTCCAGACGGCGTACTCCGTCCATGCGGCCCCCTCTCCGCCTTCGGCTCCGTCCTCCCCCAAAAGCTCGTCATAGCAGGCCATCTTTTTGGTTTTGCAGCTGTAGCACCGCTCTGCCAACACCGTCTGCCGGGGCAGGTGTTTTTTCTCCGTAGAGGGTCTCCACCACCAGGGTCTCTCCCGCTTCCCGGACTGCCAGGGGCGCTTTGGCCTGTGCTTTGATCTGCTCAATGTCGCACATTCCCTGGCACTGGACGGCCACAGCATACACTGCAGCCCGCTGAATGCGGTGCTCCTTGCAAAGCTGCTGAAACGAGTAGGTGTCACAGGGTTTTAAGAAGGCGGCAATTTTTCCCGGCTTCCGGCTCTGCGCAATGAGATACTTGGAGAGATTGGGGGCGGAAAAGGGGACCATACAAACTCCCGCTCCACTTCCTCCGCCGTGGCAAACACTGCGGGGCTGAGATCATAGAAAAATGTTCCGGCCTTCCACCCCAGGACCCGGTCCACTGCGCCAGTTTTCAAAGAGCTCCACAGCCCTGGCCTTTACTTCTCCTTGCATCTCAGGTCCTCCAGTCTCCGATTCTCACCCAGGGCGCGGATGGTTTCGGTAAATTCCTCCATGGTGGCGGCAAACTTTGCCCCTTCTGCGGCAGAGACCCATTCCACTCTCGTCCGCTCCCGCTCGATTCCCAAATAGTCCAAAAGGGAAAACAGCAGGGTCATACGCCGCCGGGCATAGTAATTGCCGGTGGTGTAGTGGCAGTCCCCCCGGGTGGCGCCCACAGAGGATGACGCCGTCCGCCCCCCGCTGGAATGCCCGCAGGATGAACATGGGATTCAGCCGGCAGGAGCAGGGAATGCGAATGATTTTTATGTTGGCGGGATAGGACAACCGGTTGGTGCCGCTGAGGTCCGCCCCGGCATAAGAGCACCAGTTGCAGCAAAACGCTACAATGGTGGGCTGAAAATTCTGGTTCACTTGCATATGGCATCCACCTCCGCCATGATTTGCCGGTTGGAAAAGCCCAGAAGGTCCATGGCCCCCGATGGGCAGGCCACTGTGCAGGCTCCACAGCCTTGACACACCGCCGGATTCACCTGGGCCACCCGGCGCATAACCGGCTTTCGGTCCGGCCCCGGAACTCCTTGTCCTCATACGTAATGGCGCCGTATGGACACACCTTCTCACAGGCGGAGCAGCCGTTGCACATCGCCTCATCCGGTCGCGCTACGCAGGGGTTGCAAGTGAGATGATCCTTGGCCAGCAGACCGATCACCTTGGCCGCAGCGGCGACCCGCCTGGGCCACCGTCTCCGGAATGTCCTTGGGCCCTGGCAGGCGCCGGAGAGGAAAATGCCCGCTGTAGGGCTCTCCACGGGCCGGAGCTTGGGGTGGGCTTCTGTAAAGAAGTCGTTGGTATCCATGGAGGCGGTCCGCATCGTGGCCAACGGCCGGGCCGAGGGGTCCGGCTCCATGGCCGCAGCCAGAATCACCATGTCCGCCTCAATATGGAGCTGGCGGTTTTCCAGCAGGTCCGAGGCCTGCACCAGGAGCTTGCCCCCCTGGGGGACCACCTTCCCCACCTGGCCTTTGATATAATTCACGCCGTATTCTTCCACGGCACGGCGGTAGAACTCGTCGAATCCCTTGCCTGGCGTCCGGACGTCGATGTAAAAACACATACACTTCGGTGTCCGGGTACTTTTCCCGGCAGAGCATGGCGTGCTTGGCGGTGTACATGCAGCAGATTTTGGAGCAATAGGACTTGCCCCGGCCGTCTCCGTCACACCGGGAACCCACGCACTGGACGAATACCAGGGTATGGGGATGCTTTCCGTCGGAGGGGCGCAGGAGGGTCCCGCCTGTGGGACCGGCGGCATTCATCAGCCGCTCCAGCTCCAGGGAGGTGACCACATCGGGGCTCTGGCCATAGGCGTACTCCCCGTACGGTTCCAGTGAAATGGGGCGGAAGCCGGTGGCGGCCACAATGGCGCCATATTGCCGCTCCTCCAGCCGGTCTGTCTGCCGGTAATCAATGGCCCCGGCGGTGCAGACCTTGGCGCAGACGCCGCACTTGCCGGTTTTCAGCATGGTGCAGAAGTCCGGGTCGATGGTGGCAACCTTGGGAACCGCCTGGGCAAAGGGAATGTAAATGGCCCGGCGGCAGTCCAACCCCAGGTTGAAGGCATTGGGCGCCTTCTTCTGGGGGCATTTTTCCGTACATAGGCCGCAGCCGGTGCACTTGGTCTCATCCACAAACCGGGCCTTGTGACGGATGGTCACCGAGAAATTTCCACAAATCCCTTGACCGACTCCACCTGGGAATAGGCCATAATGTGGATCCGCTCATGCTGGGCCGCATCCACCATTTTGGGGGTCAGGATGCAGGCGGCACAGTCCAGGGTGGGAAAGGTCTTGTCAATCTGGGCCATTTTTCCCCTCCGATGGTAGGCTCCTTCTCCACCAGATCCACTTCAAACCCGGCCTCGGCAATGTCCAACGCCGTCTGAATGCCGGCGATGCCGCCGCCGATGACCAGAGCCCGCTTGGTCACAGGGCTCTGCCCGGCCGTCAGGGGGGCGTTCAGGTGAACCTTGGCAATGGCTGCCCGGCCCAGAATCACAGCCTTTTCCGTAGCTTCCTCTTTGTTTTTATGAATCCAGGAGCACTGCCCCGGATGTTGGCAATTTCCAGCAGATAGGGGTTCAACCCTGCCCGGCTCACCGCCTTGCGGAATGTGGCCTCATGCATCCGGGGAGCAGGAGCAAATCACCACACCGGTGAGCCGGTATTCCCGGATGGTCTGGATCACCAGGTTTTGCCCGGCTTCGGAGCACATGTAGGGATAATCCGCGGCGTAGACCACCCGGGTTCCTTTGCCAAGGTCTGGGCGACCTTGGCCACATCTACCGTTGCAGCAATGTTCGAGCCGCACCAGCAGACAAACACGCCAATTCTCTCCATAGGCGACTTTCCTCACTTTCCGTATTTCCGCAGGGCGCTGACCAGGGCCTGCTGGGGCATTCCTCATCCAGCAGCGCCGGGATCTGGTCGGCAGCAGGTGATTGTTCCCGCCTGGCGGATCACCATCAGCCGGACCGCCTCCACCAGCCGGGCGGGCTCCACGCCCCAGGGGCACCGCTCCAGGCAGGCCATGCAGGACAGGCAGCGCCAAATGGCCTGGGAGGCCAGCGGCTCCTCCACTGCGCCCCGCTCAATCATAGCCACAAACTGGTGGGGGGTGGTACTCCATCTCCCCCATAAGCCGGGCAGGTTGCCGAGCATTTGCCGCAGCGCATACATTTCCGTGGGTTCACCCCAGTGATGCGGCAAATTTCCTGTACCATATTCGGATGCTCCATCTTATCCCTCCTCCGTTAGACCCAGGGCCTGAGCCAGCAGCTGGGTGAAATATACGATGGGGAGCCCATGGGCATTCCGGGTCAGGTTGTACTTGCACAGGGGCAAGCCGTCACCAGCTGCTCCGCGCCCAGGGCAACGGCGTTATCCAGGACCTTCCGGGCCTGGGCTTCTGCCTGGGTCCGGCTCTCCAGGGTCACGTAGCCGCCCGCAGCATTCGTTGCGCATGGCGTAGATCACCGGCTCCGCACCCAGGGCCCGGAGGAAGTCCTCCAAAAATCCGGGGATTTTCCGGATCGTCCATGTCCATATCCTTTCTGGGCCGGAGCAGGAGGCAGCCGTAGTAGGCCCCGATTTTCCGGCCGGTGAGGGGACGTTTCACCGCCTCTTTCAGGCGGTCAAACCCCACTGTGTCCCGCAGCAGCTCAGAAAGTGGACCACCCGGGTCTGCTCCACATAGGGCTGGGGCGCGCCCATATAGCGATTGACCCGGTCGCGAAATGTCTCGTCCCGCTTCAGGTCCTGGTTGGTTCGTTTCAGCACCTGGTGGCAGGCCGAGCAGACCGTCACCAGCGTTCCCGTTTCGGCTCCGGCCAGGGGCCCGGACTGCGGACAGGCGGGTGGCGATCTCATCGGCGGCCATGGGATACACTCCGCCGCAGCACTGCCACTGGGGCAGCTCAGCCAGGGTAATGCCCAGGGCCTCTGCGGAAACTCTGGCGTAGTGGTCCAGATCTGCCGCCTGATTTTTCAGGGTGCAGCCTGGGTAGTAATTCAGTACCATGGGATTGTTCCCCTCCTGCCATTGGCGTAAATTTCCAAATTCGGTATGCATGTACCGATATTTTTTACCGACAGGATTGTATCAGATTCCGCCCACAATCGCAACCCCTTTCCATGGTTTTTGCAAAAAAGAACCAGCCAACCTCAAAACGGGGTTGGCTGATTCCTGTATAATGGTATGTTTTAAAATCCCTTGTCCCGGAGAGCCTGGCTTACTGTACGCCGCCCTCCAGGAAGCGCATGAGGATCACTGCGACCTGCGCCCGGGTGGAGTTGCCCTGGGGGTTCAGGAGGATCTTCCCGTTCTCCTCGGTGCCCTGGATCAGCCCAGAGCCCACGGCCCATTGCATGGCGTCCTTGGCCCAGGCGCTGACGGAGGCGCCGTCGGGGAACCCGGTCAGGGTGGCGGTGGTGTCCTCCTGCTGGAGCTTGGCATAGCGGTAGAGGAAGGTTGCCATCTGCTCCCGGGTCATGAGACCGTTGGGTTGGAAGCGGGTGTCGGTCACACCGCAGGCGATTTCGTTGGCCGCGGCCCAGCGGACTGCGTCGGAGTAGTACGTACCGGCCTTCACGTCCTGGAAGGGGTTGGCCAGCTTGGAGGACGTCCGGCTCTCCTGCCAGGCGGTAGAGCACGGTGACCATCATGGCCCGGTTCATGGTGGCGCCGGGGGCAGAAGCGGGTGTCGCTCACGCCGATCATCAGGTTCTGGTTCAGCACATAGTCCACCCCGGCGTGATAACACGCGGTCTGGGACAGGTCCTGGAAGGCCAGGGAGGGACAGGGGGGTGTCGTGCTCGATCCGGCCGTTCACGGAAAAGTCCGGGCACGTCACCTGGGCGCCGTTGCGCTGGAGCTCCTGGGCGGACACCTGGAAAGTGTAGCTGCCAGGGTCGCCTGCCAGGGTCAGGGTCAGGGCTGTGGTTTCGGCCGGCACGTCCTGGCGCTGATCCAGGCCAGGGAGAGCTCGCCGGGCTTTACGGGGTGGATGTCCCACAGGACCTCATCGCCGAAGCCAGTTGTGGTTTCCAGCAGCTCCCAGCTCCTCCGGGTAGGACACCAGGATTTTTCCGTTGGTGGTCACGGCATGCAGCACCAGCGTCAGTTCCATGCCGGTCTCCAGGGGCTGGGCGTTGCCGGTCACGGCCTCTGGCGCAGACGCCAGGACGCCGGTGGAGAGCAAGCAGGCAGATTGCCAGCAAAGCATACTGAGAAAGCGCATTTTCATCGATTCATCATCCTTTCCGCCCGGGGCATGGGCCCCCGTTTACTGCGTATCCTGGGAGACCGGGGGGCTGGTACACCTGAAGCTCCGACGCCTCCATGGTCAGAAGACACCGGTGAGCTCCGGGGCCCCACTCCGATCCCGGCCTCTGTGGGTAGTCCACAAAGAACCGGTGAGGGGCTTGGCCTCCGCCAAAACGAGCCAAGGTTCAAAACTTGTGTCATACCGTACATATCTCCGGGAGAATAAACAAGCGAATTCCCTGCTCAGAAAAGCCTCGACAACTAGATCCATATCAGGCAGCGCCATCAGTCTGAAATCGTCCGAAAGCACAACGACATATGACATTCCGCTAGATGTAATAATTTCATTATAGGACATATCGTCGTCTCCGTACTGCAGATCAGTTATGCCGGTTATATAGTCATCACCAACTAATTTTGCAAGATCAAAGTATAGGGCGGTTCCAGCTTGATATGTCGATCCTTCTATAGTCATTTCCTTTAATGGTATAAATCCAAAATATGTTTTATATGCAAATAATATCATATCATGAACGCTACTATATACAATGTCTGTAGTTGGCATAAACGTATGAATTCGCTCTTGCACCTCCAACGTATCCGGATTTAAGCAGAACAATGACTCCGTCGTGTCGTCATCGGTATACCCGCTGGCATAAACCACGTTTTTTCCCCAGTCTGCACCTGTGATGTAAAGCCCAGGCTCCTCCCTCAGCACAGTACAGGTCTCAGGCGTAGCTGCGTTAAACTGGATCCAACCCGGCGTGCCATTTCCTATATCACTCAAGAAGCCTCGCATCATCTTCCCGTCAAATGGTGTCACTGTAAACTCACAGGAAGCCGAAACTTCCGGTCTTGCCACAGAAGTTACAGTAATGGTCGATACTCCCTGCGCTTTTTGCAGTAATGACACCGTCTTCATTTACAGTTGCCACTGTTGTATCACTGGAAGACCATATCAACCGTTGGTCTGCTTTGCCGTAGCTGGGACAACTGCCACCTGCAACTGTTGCGTCTTTCCCTGATACTGCCAACCGGTCTCCGGCAAAACAATTCGCTCTATCTGTTTATCCGAACTGCTCGGTCATACGGAATATACAGGCCAACCGTCTCTGCACCGCCAATGGGCCCCAATACCGTCCCCGTTCCATCATTCAGGTTGATCTGAATCAGATCGTGACTCAGCCAATCATCCGACTGTGTAGTGCCATATACAAAGCAGTTTGCCCAGTATAGGTCGCCTGTGTTTCTGTCAAACGTCATAGACTGTATTCTGCTAAAATCACTCGGACACCCTGTATTTCCAATCTTCTTACAAACCGGGCGGTTGTCCACAAGCTCAATTTATAGAACTCTGCCATTTGGCTACCGCGCTCCACACAGTAGAGATTCCTGTCGAGATCGCAAGCCAGTGTAGCTACCCCATAATTTGTTCTTGTACCGCCGATATTTGAATCTCCTACCTGGGTGAATTCTGCAGTATCTAGGTTTACTGTGTACAGGTATACATATGCATAATACTTGTTTATATATGTAAGGCCAATTGCATACATTGTATCTGTTGAGTAGTCATATGCCATATCTAATACAGTCGTATATGGCATCAGAGGAAATTGTATAGAGGATTCCTCGAGCATAATACTGCCAATTTTGGTCGGGGGTATGCTCACCAGGCCTCATCACATGTAGCTCGTTCTTTGTTGTTGCATATACATAGCCATCTACATATTCTGCGGCGCTATATGGAACTTCTGTTCCAGCTAACAGCGCAGGTTGTTCGGCAGTGTCCTTGGTGAAACTTACCCATCCAGGTATCCCTTGATCTCCAAGTGGTATGTTATACCCATACAAGGAATTTGCCTCATAAGCCGGGTTGATGCTGGACAGATCTACTTTGTAAATCGTTGTGTTCATTGCATAATCCGATATAGCAAAGGTAGCAAAATCTTGTCCCGAACATCCTGCAAATCCCAGGTTAATTTGCACTGAACCCCAGGCTTGCTATCGTCAATTGGTTGCCGTTGTAAAACAGAAACACCAGTGCTATCTAGCAACGCCGCATCTGCTAAGTATTGATCATCCGACACAGTCACTGTCAGCGTCCTAGCCGCAGAATCCAAGACAGCCCTGTCCATATCTACCTCTGGCGCTGTGTAATCCACTGTAATGGGGATACGCCAGCTTTTGTCCTTCAGATTCGCTATTGGGTCGCGCTGTAACTACGACTGCAACTTTTGTTCCACTTGGCAAAACCACACCATAATCATCTGTTCCTGCCCAACCCAAAGAAACAGATTGAATGACATCTTGCCATGTTCCAGTATTTGAGCGGTAGTAGGACCGGTACACATTTTCTGCGTATCCTCATAATAGACCTGCTTTCCGTTCTCACTTTCAATGCGAACAGACAGCTCTTCTGCATTACGCAACAGAGCAAACTGGACGGTTGCCAGGCAGTCCGCCAGACCGTCTCCATTGGGAGAGATGGCATTTCGATCTGCCAAATAGTCACTTGTTTCCGCGGTGTAAGGATTCATACCCAGACTGAAGCTTTTGCCGTCTACCCGGACTACCGCCGCATTGGAGCCGCCGGAGTAGCTGTTCTCCAAGCTGTCCGCATCATAATACCAGGCGTCTTCCAGCATGGGGGCTCCGACCAGCTGCCGTAGTAGGCCAGGAAGGGAATCGACAGATCCGCCTTCTCCAGGATCACGCCCTCCTGGGTGGTCTGCTCCACCTCCTGGACGTAGACAAAGCCATCCACATACATGCCGTTTTCAAAGTTCCGGTCCAGATAGGCCCGGTCGCCGGAGGACAGGTCGATGTTCACAGTCACCGTGGCGCTGCCGCCGGGGGCGACGGTGCAACCGGTGTTCTCCATCACGGCCCCCTCCAGGGCCTCCAGCTGGCACAGGTACTGCTGGGCGTCGGCGGTGGTCACGTAATCTTGCCCGTCCTGATCCAGATCCAGGAGGGCCAGCTTGGCCTGGGGCAGTGTCAGCGTACCGTTGCAGTGGCGCAGGAGGGCCAGCGCGTCCTCCCGGTTCACCTGGTTGTCTCCGGTAAGGTCATAGGGCATAGAGGAAACCTCAAAGCGGACCTTTTGGGCGCCAGCCGATGGCTGGACTCAGCCATATAGTCCACACCGTCGATGGTTGCCACCGACTCGGGTCAGCACGTCGCTGCCAAAGGCGTAGGTCTTGGCCTCCTGGGACAGATTGTAAATGCTGAAGCTGAACTGGTAAGCTCCGGTCCGGTCCGGATCGTCTCCCAGCTCGGCCTTGACCTTGCCGTCGCTGCTGGTCCCGGACAGGAGGTAAGGACTGGGCCGAAACAGCTTTTCTGGGCATTGGCCAGGCCCGCGCCCTGCTTCCGGGGGGAGTAGGGCAGGCCGCTTTCCTCCGTCAGGGGCTTCGCCGTGCTCATGAGGAGCGCTTGGGCCAGGGCCGGGCGGACAGGCCCGTCCGTTCCGCCAGGTTTTGGTCTTCGATGTACTGCAGCACCAGGGCCGACAGGCCGCCATGGCCGGAGCCTGCCATGGAGGTGCCGCTCATGGAGCCATAGGCGCCTCCATCCAGGGTGGAGGTAGATGTTGCCGCCAGGGGCCGTAATCTCCGGTTTCAGGGACAGGTCCCCAGGGGACGCCCCAGAGGAGAAATCGCTCATGCGGTAGCCGTCTTCCCCATTTTCCAAAAAACTGTGGGAGTGCTGTGCAGCGTCATAATGCCGCCATAACAACCCTTCTCATTCTTTTCCGCAACGGCCAAAATCCGCTGCATGTCCTTCTGGGTCATGAAGACACAGGGAATGGCGCCGGTGGAGGCGCTCAGATCCATGTTGACCGTGCCGCTGGTGTTGTTGTAAATGATCACAGCCTTGGCCCCAGCATTCGCCGCAAAACTGTGCTTTTCCGAAAAGGCATTGGTGCCCCGGGAGATAAGGACAATCTTCCCTGCCACATCCATCCCGCTGAAATCACTTTGGGACATGGCAAATTTTCTGGTGTCTGTGGCGCTGGTGGGATCTCCCAGGAACACAAAGGGATATTCCGTTCCCTGTCCATTTTCGTCCAGGCTGCTCCAGCTCTGGAACCCCTCTGGCGTGTTGCCTGCTGGGGTAAAAGAGGCGTTGATCTGACCCACCGCCACATAGGGGCCGGTCAAACCGGAATTGGTAACGCTGGCTACCGTCAAAGCATTTTTTATAAGAGCCGGGGCTACCGACGGTGTTAATGTCCGGGTCTGTCGTCCGATGCAAATCTGTGCCTGTGGCACTCTGGTAACCGGCACTATAGGCGTTTCCCGCAGAAATGGTCACTACAACGTCGGTCTCCGTGAGAGACTGGAACAGCTGCTCTGCAAACGCCACACCAGAACCGGCAGGATCCACAAATCCAGGAGCGTTGGAGCCCAGGCTCAGATTGATGGCGTCGCAGCCCAAATAGATGGCGTCCTGGATGGCAGCCATGTAATCATCAGAGTAAGCGCCGCCATTTTTGCCAAACACCTTCATCACCAGAAGCTGGGCCTCCGGGGCCACGCCACAGGTCAGCACCGTCTCGGCGGCGGAAACAAAGCCGCTTCCCTGGCGGATGTACCGGTTGGCGGTGGCAATGCCGGCCACGTGGGTGCCATGATCACCCTGAGGGTCGTTGTCGTGGGTGATGTCCAGGTCTCCGTCTACATAGTTGTAACCAAAGGCCACCTTGGTGTTGCGGTAGAGGTCCGCCGCCGTGAGGCCATCTTTCGCAATGGTCAGCCGGGGCAAAGCACCTGCTGGATTTCCTCCCGGTCCAGCAGATCCCAGCTCCCCTGCTCCTGACCCAGGGCGTAGTCATAGGCCGCCGGGTCAAAGGAGGGATGGTCCAGATCCAGGCCGGTGTCGATGACCGCAATGCGCATTCCGGCGCCGGTGTACCCAGTTTCCCAGGTTCCGTAGCTTCCCACCATGTCGCCGGTTGTGATGGTCATGGGAGAGACCTCCGTCTGGCAGGTCTCGTAGACCGGGACGGGGCACACCTGCTCCACGCCGGGCAGGGCCGCAATCTCCTCCATGGACCCATAGGGCACCACGGCGGAAATGGCGTTGGCCACGGCTGTGAACTGATAGCGCACCTCCAGGGGTTCCTCCAGCACCTGAGTCTCAATGCGCTGAATCACCGCCGCCTGCCGGTTCAAGAGACGGCCGGTGTAGGCGGTCGCCTCCGCCATGGCAGAGGCGGCATAGCCCTGCTCCAGGGCGCTTTTTGCCAGACAGGACGATGAACACCCGGACCGGCGTGTCCGCTGCCGGGAGCTCCTCCTGTTGCTCTTCCATTGCCAGGGTCCCGTCCACCAGGGAGGACAGCTGCTCCCGCTCCTGGCCGGTGACCTCTGTCAGGATCCCGGCGCTCCCCGTGGCGTTGGCCTGTCCGGCGGGCAATAGCAAGCCCAGAGACAGACAAATCGCCAATACCAGGGCGAGCAGGCGTTTACTTGTTTGATTCGCCATAAAATACCTCGCATCCTTTTTTACCTGTCCCGGCCTCCCAAGAGGCCGGGCTCATTTCCATATTCCACTTCCGTGGGCGCTGGCAATCCCGCCATTACCCCACATTCTGCAAATACCGCATCAGCACCGCCGCAACCTGGGCCGGGTGGAGCCCGCCGGGGGGCCAGGGTGGTCACACCGCCGTTGACGGCGCCCTGGATGATACCGGCTCCCACTGCCCAGGGAAAAGGCCTCCTTGGCATAGTCCTTCACCTGATCCCCGTCGGGGAAGCCGCTGAGGTCGCCACGTGCTGTCAAGTCTACACCCTTCATCCCGGCATAACGGTAGAGGATGGTCACCATCTGTTCCCGGGTCACCGCCGCCTCCGGAGCAAATCGGGTCTCCGTCATGCCCTGGATCAGGGCCCTGGCTGGCGGCCCAGGCCACGGCGTCGGTGTAGTACCGGTTTGCAGACACATCTGTAAAGGAATGGGTCAGGCCTTCCGCAGTGGGTTCCCCCTCCATCCGGTACAGGACCGTCACCAGCATGCCCCGGTTCATGGTGAGATTGGGGCCGAATTTGGTCTCCGTGATCCCCCCGGAACAGATTGCGTTCACTGGTATACTGCACTGCTTCATAATACCAAGCGTCTTCCGATACATCCTGATAGTAGGGCTTGGCCTTCTCTCGTACTGTCACCTGGCATTGCGCGCAATAAGCTCCATCCCCTGCTGCAACGGTAATCACCGCTGTACCTGGTGCAACGCCAGTGAGCATACCCGTGTCATCCACTTGGACAACGGCTTCATCGCTGCTGGTCCAAGTCAGCGACAGGTTGGGGTCATCTGCTGGCTGGATTGTTTCACTCAGTTGTTGTTGACAACTCGCAGTCATTTCCAGCGACTCCGGTAGAGAAATGCCTACTCCAATCCAGTGTATCTTCCAAAAATAGGGACCATCAATGAGTTCACGCAACTTCTCTATCCACGTAGCATTGTCTTTTGGAAAATAGCAACGCGCATTCCTCATCTGGGGTATTGGGCCGCTGAAATTCCATTCCGGGATATCGCCCTCAAAATAAATAATGTAGGTGCTATCTCCATCTGCAGCATACTGTCCATCCAATTCCTTGACGCCAATTATATTATCGCCCACACTGATAACAGTCTTCGGAATCAGGAGTTCTGTAATTCCTGTGCAGGCAAAGGCATAGTCCCCGATGGATTTCAGTCCAAGTGGTAATTCAATTGACTTTAACTTTTTACAGCCAGCAAAGCAGTATACACCAATTGCTTCCACACCTTCCGGCACCGCTATTGTCTCTAAAGCTTCACAGTTGAAAAAACAGTAGCTACCAATATTGGTTACGCCTTCTGGAATGCGTATTTCTTTAAGACTATAGCAGCCCCTAAACACACTGCCTTCCAGCTCTGTTAACGTCGCCGGTAAGTTCACTTCCTCCAAAGATGCACAGGCCCAAAAACTTCCACCGCCAAGGACCCGTAATTTTCTGGTAGCAAAACATTTGTCAACTTTTCGCATGATGCAAAGTTACATACGCCAGTAATCTCAATTAGCGAGTCTGGAAAAATTGCCTGTTCAATTGCCGTATTCGCAAAGTTATAGTCTCCACTAATAGTCTTCAATCCATTTGGAAACTTAACATCAGAAAGTGACTGGCATCCAGAAAAACACTTGAGTTCCGCTAATCTCCCGCAATCCTGCTGGCAGTACTAACGTTCTGATTCCAATTCCTGCAAAGATTTCCTCTCCACTGAGATCCCGAAGCGTAGACGGTAATGTCAGTTCCCTGAGTGCAGAACAATATGCAAAAGTACAATCACTAGATATATCATCAATGCCTTCTGCAAAATCTACCCTTTGCAGATTTTTTTGCTCTATAAAAATCCATAACTTCCAATCTCTCGCAGACTTTCTGGGAAAGAAACCTGCTCTAGATTTTGTGTATTAGAAAAAGCATATTCTTCAATACACTGTGTTCCATCTTGAACAACATAAGCTTTGGCTGGTTTATTATACGGATACTGAACTAATCGCTTTCCATCTCGAGAATACAGGACGCCGTCGTCGCCAGCCTGAAAAACGGATTCTCTGGGTCGACCTCAAATGCCTCCAGCGCAGATAAGGTAAACGCCTCATTTTTAATTTCCGAACAGGCCTTTGGAATCGAATTTTCTGGAAGTTCGTCCTAGCAAACGCAAATGTGCCAATGGTACAAACACTCTCTGGCAAATTGATATCCTGCAGAGACGTCGTCCCATAAAAAGCACTGTTCCCAATAGAGGTTACTGGTCCCAAAAACGAAACGCTCTTTAAATCGCAGCATCCCGAAAAGGTGCTATCTTCTATTTTGCTAATAGAGGCCGGAATCGTAATCTCCTCTAATCCGCCACTGCGCACCTCTCCATCGCGGAAAAACAGTGCAAACGCACTCCCTCCTAAATAAGTAAGACTTTCTGGCAAGTCAATATGCTTCAGTGATTTTGTTGCCATAAAAGCACTTTCTTCAATGGATGTTACTGGTCCCAAAAAAGTAACTTTTTTCAAGTCCCTTGCATCCCATGAACATCCCATGTGTAATCACTGTTATCCTCTTAGGAATTTTAATTTCTTGCAGATCATAACAATCCCAAAAAATGCATTCTGACCAATTGCGCATAAACTGTCTGGCAAATGTACTGTGCGTAGTGAGTAGCAGCTGTCAAATACATACTTGGGAATTGCTGTCAGGCCTTCAGGCAATGTAATTTCTTCCAAATAAATGCACTTAGTAAAGCATTCTTCACCAATGCTTCTCAGATTTTTAGAAACCTGAATATGGCGGAGGCCGGTATAACCAAATGCCATATACCCGATTTCAACTATTGTGTCGGGCATAGTTAAGTCTGTCAGAGTATAGCACTCCATAAATGCATATTCCCCGATACTCCTGTACACTGAATGGCACACCGTTATGAATCACCTCATTCAGGATTTCCAACGCTCCCTGATAGGTAGGAGCACAAGACTGAACAATCGCATAGCTCATAGTAGGGCCGTTCATGGTATACTGATATGCCAGTGGCCAGGTATCCTCTACCCCTTCCGCTCGCCACAATGTCGATGATGACATTGCCATCATGATTTAGCTCTAGCTCGCACCCATACCAAGTCTTTTGATCCCTCATCTCAGCACCACAGATAACATTCTGATCAGGCGTAGCTTTCACAGACTGCACATAATATCCTTCCGGTATCTCTACCGTAAATTGAAGGAGACCACCAGGATGGGAATATGTACCGTTGGTATAGTCAACGTCACCCACCGTCACCTTAGCATTCGTGCAGCGGAAGGTAACTTCTGCCCCTCCCCTCAGCTTTTGCCAACATCACCGTAAACGAGCAGTTGCTACGAACATTTGAAACCGTATAGGAACCGTCCGCATTGGGCTGGAGAGGACGTCCCATGAAAAGAAGGGCGCCAACTTTATAACCCCGGGCAACAATGCGGAACGTCACATCGCTCCCCTCTTCCACTTCAAAGCTGGTCCCCCATGTCCTCATCGCCCACAAAGACCCTGGCATTTGCGCTGGGGATACTAAAAAGAAAAGGGAGAATTTGTAAAAGTCTTCTCCTCCTGGCTGCTGTCCGCTTCTGGAACCCGGGTGGACTCTACCTCCTCCGTCGCTGTGTCAGCATTCTCGCTGTGATCTACAGCCTCAGGGGCCACCATGGGTTCCACCGCTGACGATTCAGCCTCTACCGCCTGAACCGGCTGCACCGTTGCGGGTAGCAGACCGGCCAAAAGCGCCAGAGCCAGCAAAAAGCACAATACCTGTTTACCTGTTTTCATTTTCACACTCCCTGTCACATGAATCTTCCTTTCATTGAGATGGTTTTAGAACGGACGCAAGGAATCCGCCGCCGGAATTCACATGGGCACGTCCACCGCAGCATCGGGAACCCACCCCATCCATGCACACCCTCCTCTCTTGCCACAATCACAGCATTATTCAAAACTTCTTCGAACTTTACCGTGGTTCCTTGCTCTGTTATGATAGCACAACTTCCCAGTGCCTGTCAACGCCATTATTCAAAATTTTGTCAAAATATTAGTAGGGCAGTACAGCAACTCAGTCCTTTTCTCCCGCATTTCAAAAAAGAATTCCAGTTTATCCAGGATTTCCATAGAAATCCTGGTGGTTTTTGCGCAGTTTGCCAACACTCTGCAAGTTTTTGTGCTGACAGTTCAACTTATTTTTACTGTGCAGCGTCCAGTCGGCATTTTGACCGGCATCCCATATTTCAAATTTTATAAAAAATGTCAGCTGCACTTCTTGCAAACCCGCCAAAGCTGTGCTATGATAAATTCAAAAACGGAATTGAGGCCAGGACCATGAAAATCAAGTTTCAGGATCACTTCGATCCTACCTATGAGTGCATCCACCTGTTAACCCGCCACTTCGCCCCACCTGAAGGCTTACACAGCACACAAGACGTAGTCAATTCATTCGCAGAAAAAGTGGTGTCCCCCTCTCAGAGCTGGCTCCCCTCACCGATCCAGTCCAGCACGCAGAAGACTACATTCTGAAAAATTTGGATATTCCAGAAGAAACTTTACGCTTTTATTTCGATTCCTCCCTGGGAAACTGGCTGACCCTAGGCTCTGCGCTCTACGAGATGCAACTGTCTGGAATTCAATTTTCCCAGCTGCCAGACCAACAGAGATTACCAGCATTACATGATCTTCTCAGCCGTATCTTGGATTGTCCCATCGAAAATCTGAAAGTTGTAAGTGATCTGCCAGAACTGCTCCGATTCCTACGGAGCTATCCCAGAATTGAACATTACAAATACGCCTGCATTCAGGTCTTTTTCCGATCCAGAGGCCTGTCAAGCCGAGTTCGCGCAAATTATGGAGCAAGCAACCACATTGTTCCACAACGTAGAAGCCCCTTCCTCCACCTCATCGACAGTGCCAAACGCCACTTCCAGGCCAACCAACATCCCGCTTTTCAGAGCATGATGGATCACGTTCCTCAGGATGGTGAACTCATCTTTATTCCGACACTCATGCCCCTAGATGATATTATTTTGGACGATCATAGCAAATCGCCATCCTATTTGTACTATGGCGTCTTCTTCGATACCTTTGATACACTTATCAAAAAATACTGTCAGGACGTCAACCGCTTCTCCCGCGGACTCAAAGTGCTCTCCGACACCCGGTGGCTCAATATTCTGCTGGAGCTCAAAAACCAGCCCCTTTACGGCCAAGACATCGGCGACCGCCTGAACCTCTCCCCCGCCACCGTCTCCTACCACATGGCCAACCTCCTCCATGAAAACTTCGTGGTGGCCGAAAAGCAGGATTTACACCCAATACTCCATCTCCCGGCCCAATTTGCAGGCCTTTTTCCAGTCCCTACAAAGCTCCCTGCTGTGACTCCCCCCCACCCAGCAGAAACGGCGAGGATCGATTGCATCCCTGCACCGATCCCCGCCGTCATGGAGCACACACATAAAAAAATCCCGAACGCATCGGCGTTCAGGATCTGCCAAGTGTGAACAATTTGAAAAAAAGTCGTCGCGAACGATTGCAGTCCGCGACGACGTGGAGCGGGTGACGAGGCTCGAACTCGCTACCTCCACCTTTGGCAAGGTGGCGCTCTACCGGATGAGCTACACCCGCAGGAACGTTCATTATTATAGCAGGATTCGGAGATTTGTCAAGAAGTAAAATCGAAAAAACAAAAATTTCCCCCCACGCCCCATCTATGTAACCGGTGCGTCCCAACCTAAGTTGAGACGCACTGGTTTTTACACTCACTCGGCCCGGCGGAATACCTCAGACCCGGCGCCGTCTCTGCCAGCTTTGCTGACCTGGTAGAGCATCACAGCCGCGTCCAGCCGGGTGACTGGTGCATCGGCCTCCGGCAGAGACACCCCGCCGGCAGTCATGGCCTGCACTGAATCCTGCGCCCAGGCAGGCGCTACAGCCTCAGCCGTGGTCGAAGCAGACACCGGCAACAGCAGCACATTCTGCAGCATCACGGCAGCCTCTGCGCTGGTGATGACGTCATTGGGGCGGAAGACCACCTTGCCGCCCTCTCGGGACCCAGAGACCACTCCCAGCCGCATTGCCGTGGCCAGGTAGGGCAGCAGCCAGTCCAGCGCATCCGCCTCGTCTGCAAAGCCTGAGGCCGTCACAGAGGATTCCAGCGGAATCTCCAGCAGCTTCATCACCATCGCCAGGAAGTCGCCCCGGGTCACCGTCTCCTCCGGCCCGAAGCAGTTCTCCCCCCGCCACCTGAGAGCCGGAGAACAGGCCGGTGTTTTTCATCCACAGAGCCTCAAACTCATGGGCCGTCTGGGTCATGTCCTGATAGGTGGTGTTGTCTAGAGGCTTCAGAATCTCAATGGTCACTGTGGCCTCATTGGACACCGCCCCGGCCTCGTCTGTGGCGGTGAAGCTGAAGGAGTCCTTCCCCACCTTGTTCTTCTTGGGGGTGTAGGTGAAGGCGCCGTCCTCCCCCCAATGGTCACCTCGCCCCGCTTGGGCGCCTGCACCAGGGTGAAGGTCAGCTTGCCGTCCTCCGGGTCCTTCGCTGTGAGGTTCCCGGTGAGCTCCAGATTCTTATAGGTCTCCAGAGAGACGTTCTCCGCCACGGGGGCTGATTCTCCTTGCTGCGGATGGAGATGGTCATCACAGCCTCCCCTCCACCCGGTTGCCATAAATGGGCAGATAGGTGAGCTGCGTCTCCTGCCCACCGGAAGAGGTGGGGTGGAACGTCATGGCATCCAGCTGCCCCGTGGTCAGAATGTCCCCGGGGCAAATCACCCGGCTACCCAGGCTGCACCGTGCCCAGGCTCCCCTGAGGGACCCCAGTCACGCAGATGCCGGTGAGGTCATCCGAGGCCCCGGTTTGAAATTCAGCCGACTGGAAACAATAAACCATCCCGGCATCCACCTCCGGGTTGGCCGCCAAAGCCTGGGGCAGCGCCGCACAACATGCACGCAGCCAATGCCAGCGCCAGGAACCGCCTGCCCCGGCGGCCCAGGGAAAAGGGACGATAAGTCATGGAAAATACCTCCTTTAACATGTGCAGAGGTATTGTTTGCTAAAACCAGAAAAACTATACGGCCATCCAAAAATTCCCGTCAGGTCTCAGTGCGCCTGCACGATATTTTGAATCCAGGAGCCCCGCTTCAGCATATACCCGCCCAGCACACACTTCAACGCCTCTGTCGCCTGGCACAGGAAATACAGCGGCACAATGGGAAGCGCCGTGTATTTGCTGAGCACAAACGCCAGGGGGACGCAGATGCACCACACAAAGCAGCTGTCAAACAAGAAGGTCACCAGCGTCTTGCCTCCAGAGCGCAGGGTAAAATAGGCCGCATTGGTATAGGCGCAGAAGGGCATAAACAGGGCGCTGATGCGAATGAAGCTGGCAGCCAGCCCCCGCACCGTATCCGTGGTGTTATAAATCTGAGGGAACACCTGAAAGCGCCGCCAGTGCAATGCCAAAGCCCAGACAGAACATCACCGAAAAGGCAATGAGCTTCCGGTCTGCACTGCGGACCTCCTCCTCCGGCTCCCCGGCGCCCAGCTTCTGGCCAATGAGAATGCCGACGGCGTTGCCCATTGCCAGGAAGGAAACGCTGAACACATTCCAAATCGTGCTGGCAATGTTGGTAGCCGCCACCACATCCAGGCTCCGCAGAGAATAGCACTGATTCAAAAACGCCATACCGCTGGCCCACAGCGCCTCATTGATCAGCAGGGGCATCCCTTGACAATGATCCGACCAGTCAGGCTGCTTCGGAATGGCCATGGAGCGGAAGGCCCCACGAATGAACGGCTCCTTCTCCCCATGACTATGGGTCCAGCCCGCCACAATGGCCAGCTCCACATATCGGGAAATCACCGTAGCCAGAGCCGCGCCCCGGACTCCCATGGCCGGCGCGCCAAAAATCAAAATCAGCACATAGTTCAGAACCAGATTCACCAACACCGCTCCAATGCCCGCCGCCATGGGAACCAAGGTCTGCCCCGTCTCCCGAAGCGTGCCGGAATAGGCGTTGGCCAGGGCAAAGGGCGCAGTCCAAAGAGCATCACTTTGAGATAGTCCATGCCATAGCCCAAAAAGAGGTCAGCGTCCTGGGCCTCCCCTCCCCTTGAGATAGAGCCGAACCAGGGGTTCCCCGGCCACCAGGAACAGCGCGGTTCCCAAAACCGTCAGCAGAACACACACCAGGATCTTGAAGCGAAAGGTGTGGCGCACCCCCTCATGGTCCCGGGATCCGACAAACTGGGCAGTGAAAATGCCCGCGCCGGACACGGCGCCAAAAATGCACAGGTTGAACACAAAGAGCAGCTGGTTCACAATGGCCACGCCGCTCATCTGCGCAGTCCCCACCTGCCCCACCATGATGTTGTCCAGCATACCAACAAAATTGGTGATGGCATTTTGAATCATGATGGGCACCGCCACAGCCATGGCTGTGGCGTAGAATTTTCTATCCCCAATATATTTTTTCAGCATAAAATCCCTATGTAATCAGATTGACCGGCAGGTCCCACAGGGCAGAGCCTTCCCTCTGGTTGCCTGTTGGACCTTGCCATATTGACTTTACACCGGCTGGCCGCCGATATAGACCTGCTTTCTGGTGAAATCCGGATGACAAACCACAAAATCCGCCCACTTTCCCGGTGCAATGGAGCCCACCTCCTCCTGGACGCCCAGGGCGCACGCCGGGTTCCAGGTGGCAGCGCGAATGGCATCCTCCGGTGCAATGCCAAAGGAAATCGCATGGCGCATACAGTCAAAGAGATTGGTGGCCGAGCCCGCAATGGTACCGTCCGCCAGCCGGGCCACGCCGCCTGACAGGAAGACCTGCTGGCCGCCCAGCTCATACTCCCCATCCGGCATCCCACAGCACCGGAGAGCATCGGAAATCAGGATCATCCTGTCTGCACCAAACATGCGGAACGCCAGCCGAACAGACGCCGGGTGGACATGGAGGCCGTCGCAAATCAGCTCAGCCCGCACCCCCTCATGCTCCACCGCCGCCGGGATCACCCCAGGCTTCCGATGGTGGATGCCAGGCATGGCATTGTACAGGTGGGTCACATGGGTGGCGCCCGCATCAAAAGGCGGCCTTGGCCTCGTCATAGCTGGCGTCGGTATGGGCCACAGAGACGGTACACAGCGCCTTGGCCTTCTCAATAAACTCCACAGACCCCGGCAGCTCCGGGGCCACATCCACAATGCGAATCAGGGCCCCCGCACCCCTCCTCCAGGGCCTGGAACGCCTCAAAGTCCGGGTCCCGCAGGTAGGCGCCGTTTTGGGCTCCCTTTTTCTTCTCAGAGAAGAAGGGGCCTTCCATCTGAATGCCCATCAACCGGGCCAGGCCCGCCGGCGCTTCCTCCTTCAGCCGCTTTGCGGCGCCAAAGGCCTGGACAGCACATCATAGGGCAGGGTCATGGAGGCGGGCGCAAAGGAGGTCACGCCGCAGCGGCCCAGATAGCCGCCATAGCCCTCAGGCCCTCATCGTCCCCGTCCGAGAAGTCCCGGCCGGAGTTCCCATGGTTGTGTACGTCCACCAGGCCGGGAATCACATAGGCCCCCTCCAGGTCCGTGGCATCCGCCGGCGCCGACTCCGACAGAACCTGGGCAAACCGTCCGGCTTCCACGGAAAATGCGCCTGTCTCAAACCGGAAGTCCTCCGTATAAATTTTTTGCGTTTTTATAAAACATAACATTGCTCCTCTCCATCAAAAACAGGGCGCGCTGCAAACAACACACAGCGCGCCCTTCCCTATCTTTCAGGCCGCTTACACGTCCCTCGTCTCTTGCTTACGAAAGCTCCGGCAGACTGGCCGCCGCCACAGACTGACCCACCCGGCGGGTCTTCTCGTCCGGCGGCATCACCCGGACGGACGCCGCCAGCTGGGGATATTCGGCCGCCAGAATTTCCTGGCAGCGCTCAGAATCCGGTTGCCGCCCTTGCCGGACATCACCCGGCCCAGGACAATCAAATGATGCGACTCATAGAACTGGCTATAGAGTACCACCGTATAGGCCAGGTAGGCCCCAATGGAATCGTAAATCTCCGCTGCTCTCGGATCATCCTGTTCCATCAGCCCCTGGACCACCTTCAGCTTTTCCGCCGGGGTCAGATCCTCATCCAGCTGGATGCCGGCTCGGGGAGCCAGCTTAATCACCGCATCCTGGGAGAAATACTTGCAGCCCCACGCCACGGTCTGTGGACCACTCGTCGACCATGGCCTCCTCGTTCAGGTCCACCGGCGCAAAGGCCAGCTCATTGAGCCATCCCAAGACATTGCCGTCCCGGTCCACATAGCCCACCGCCTCGGAAGTACCATGGCCATGCCCATCACGGAACCGCACTCCCCAGCCCCATCGCCCCGGCCAGGGCGTCACATCGCCATCGTTGGCCACTACAATGGGCACATCGCCCAGCTCCCGGGGCAGCCCGGTCATAGATGGTTCTTCACCAGCTCCCGCTTTTCCCCGGGGGACCTTGATAAACAGGGAAGAAACCATAGGCGCATTGCCACCGCCAGCGTCAAAGCCGATGCGGCAACCCTCCAGATGGCCGCCAATGGGACGGGCCGACCGTTGGCCTGGGGGCACTGCTCCAGAGGCAGATCCAAAACCTCCATGGGGACCTCATACACATCCTGCATAAACTGAGCGTCAAACTTCCGCTCGCCTGCAAGGGTATAAGCCTCCTTCAACCGCTGGGCCAGGGTCGCATCCGCAGACGTAAATCCGGAAGCCGCCAATGGACCACAGCAGGAACTTTACAAACCGCTCCACATAGCGATAATCGGCCTCCGCCATTTCCGGCGTCCCGTGGATCTTGGTACGATGCGCGGAAATATGCCCCCTGATCCCGCTCCACCGCAATGGCCAGCGGCATCTCTGCCCCCACCCGGTAGGCATTCATCCAAACGCCAAAGGGAATAAATTGCGGATCCAACTCAGGAAGATGCTTGGCTTCATAGGAAACACCTAAGTACTCCATCCAAAATTCCTCCAAATTTGATTGTCATGTCGGACCTGAGCCGCAACTTGGGCTACAATCCGGTGCATCTCGTCCCATTTTTCCTCCATATCCGCCACCAGCTTCATCTGCGCCCGGGCGCGGACCAGATTGTGGTCGGGATAGGCGACCTTAAAATAGCGATC
>VOFI01000626.1_pt1 | contig 36000 bp, 46 predicted proteins | sample 5384131 | NCBI WGS metagenome assembly VOFI01 (sample SAMN12384728, study PRJNA508395) | human gut metagenome | isolation source: healthy gut H | host: Homo sapiens
AGGGGGCGTTATTGGGGCGTATCGGACGGGGTCTCGCCGGGGCGGTCAGTCAGCACCAGCTGCACCTGACGCCGCCGCAGGAATACCGTCAGCCAGCAAACCGCCATGACGATCAAGCCGCAGATGGTCATGCAGAGCCGATAGTCCAGCACCTCGCCCAAAGCACCAACAGCCAGCGACAGCACCGCTCCCGCCGCCGTGCAGAGCATGGACTCATAGGCATTGAGCCGAGCCCGCAGCCGGTCGGGGATGTAGCGCTGCACCGCCGCCTGCCGGATGGTGGCACTCTGGATGCCCAGAAAGCCGCAGACGGCTCGGTTCACCAGCATCAGGGGATACGGCAGCCACAAAAGACAGGTGTCCATCAGTTCGTAGGTCTGATACACCCCGAACAGGAAGCCGAATCGCTTTTTCGCCCGGCAGGGAGTAGCGGTAGCGGACGGCGCCGCCGATGGTGCGCCCGGCAAACTCCGCCACGGAGAAGAAGGAGTACATGGCGGTGGTGAAGCCCGGCGCTGTGCGAAAGAAGGCGATGAGCAGGGGAGAATAGCCCATGGCCATGCCGTGGGTGACGGCCATGTACTCATAGAGGCCGTGGAGGCCGTGCTCCTGCCGAAGATAGGCTGCGGCCTCCCGGATGTCCCGCCACCAGGTTTTCAGGGACAGCAGCGGCTCTTGATCCCGGCGGCTCTCCTGCACATGGATGCGGTTTTCGATGAGGGCGGCCAGCACCGACAGTGCGCCTTGGATCAGCAGCAGCCGTCCCACGCCTAAGGTGTCGTACCGCCGCCGCCAGCGGCATGAGGACCTCCCAGCTCATCGAAGGCTGCAAGGCACGACAGAAGGGAAAAGGCCAGATAGGCGGTGTAGGAGAAGGCACTGCGCAGCAGGAACAGTCCTGCCCCGGCGTAGCATATGCCGTTGAGCAGGTCGCCCCACACCAGAAAGGGGCTTGCGGGGCAGGCGGTCCATCATGGGGGCGACGACCAGCGGCAGCAGCACCCCAGCTGAATGGCCACCACCAGCGCCGAGGCCAGAGTGCTGCCTGTCTCGTCAAAGACCAGAAAGGACAGGGCGAATTGACTGATGATGCCGCCGGCAGCGCCCAGCGTCGTGGCGGCGGTGATGCGGGTAAAATTCCGTGTCCAGAGAGTTTGTTTCATAGCGTTCACCTCACTGCTATGATTATCCCACAGCTGCTTACAAAAGAAAAGAGGGCCATCGTGGGGAAGTTATTCCCATGATGACCCTCTTAATGGGGCAAAAATACTATTTTACAGGAAACTCCTCCAATAGGCGGCAGGCTTGACGGTACTGACGGTTGGCCTTGTACCACGCCAGCACCCACGGCAGGTGGAAGCGGGTGAAGCCCATAGGATATGTGTCTCGCAGACGCTGGAAGCAGTCCAGAAGTTGGGTGCCGTAGGTATCGTCGTGGAGGTAGTCCGGGTGCTCCAGCCGATAGCGCACCAGCGCCAGCATCCGCTGCCCATTTCGCCGGAGGCCATAGGCTCCGCCTGCTGGACGGCGGTCAGCGCCTGCTCCCGATGGCCCAACTGCTCGTGGCAGATGGCCAGCTTGTGCAGGTCCAGAAAGCCGGGGCGGGGGGAGGGAGGCAAAGTAGGGCAGGGCCTTTTCCGGTTGACCCAGCTCCAGTTGAGTGGAGGCAACATTGTAGCGGAGGGCAGACAAGCTGCCGGTATCCCTCAAGGCTTCTGCCAGACGCTCCGCTACAGAGTAGTGGGTCAGCATCTCCTCCATGCGGCCCGATCCGAGTAGCAGTTGCCCATCCACGCCCGGCAGGACAGCATCAGGTAGGGGTAGCCGGCGTCCGATGACGAGCGGTAGGCGTCCCGCAGCACCTCAATGGCGGCGGTGTATTCGCCCCTCGGCGTAGAGGAACTCTCCGTAGTGGGCAGCCAGCAGCGGCAGCGGCTCCAGCCGCACCGCCTCCTCCCATCGGCCTCGCAGGCGGCTCCCACTCCACCGGCAGAGGGCGCATCTCGTCGGCGTAAAAGGCATCCAGCAGCAGGGCATCCGCTGCCAGCGGACTGGATGCAAGAATCTCCCGCCGGGGCTGCACCAGCTGTTCATAGAGGGAATCGAAATTCGGGCTGCCGGAGAGCAGGGCCTTCCAGCAGGACGTTAAGCCCTCCGGCTCCGGAGTCCAGACGAGACCCAGCCGGTGCAGCAGCAGCTCCGTCACCTCCGGGGAGGGGGCGGCCTTGCCCTGCTCGATCTTGGACAGATAGGAGGGGGCGCAGATGCCACGGCACAGACCTTCCTGGCTCCAGTCCCGCTGAAGGCGGGCCTGCCGGATCAGCAGTCCGGCGATGTCGCCGCCCCTCATCCGATGAGGTCCCGCACAATGGCGCCGGCCAGCAGGATACCGGCGGTGGAGGGGACCCATGGCACACTGGCAGGGACGCTGCGGCGGCCGGGGGAGGGGGCCTCCAGCTGGGCAGTGGCGGCAGGCTGCTCCGGGCTGAACACCACCTTCAGGTGGCGGATGCCACGGCTGCGCAGTTCCTTCCGCATGACACGGGCCAGCGGGCAGCCGCTGGTCTGGGAGATGTCCGTCACCCGCAGCAGGGTGGGGTCCAGCTTATTGCCGGTCCCCAGCGCCGACAGGATGGGGATGCTTCGGGCCATGGCCTGCTGGATCAGATCCAGCTTGCAGGTCACCAGATCGATGCAGTCGGCAATGTAGTCATATTGGGCGGAGAAGAAATTCTCCCGATGGGCGGCGTCGTAGGTGGCGCAGATGGGGTGGATGACGGCGCTGGGGGAGATGTCCCGGCAACGGCGGGCGGTGACCTCCGCCTTGGACTGGCCCACGGTGGAGTGGAGGGCGCAGAGCTGGCGGTTGATGTTGGTGACACTGACGGTGTCCTGATCCACCAGCGTCAGCTCACCTACGCCGGAGCGGGCCAGGATCTCGGCGGCATAGCTGCCCACGCCGCCCAGACCGAACACGGCCACATGGGCGCTTTGCAGGCGCTCCAGCGCCGGCTGGCCCAGCACCATCTCGGTGCGCAAAAACTGTTCGTGCATAAATAGGCTCCTTTGCTTCAAAGCAGTATCAAAAAAGACCGGCCGAGGCCGGTCTTTTTTGGAAATTCATCAGGCGAGGTACTTCATACCGGAGGTCTCGGTGGCGGTGATATCCTTCACGAGAGCGTTGTTCCACTGGGTGTAGTCGGCGTTCTTCATGGCGTTGCGGACCTGCACCTGCCAATAGGGGGCGTCGGTACCCACAAAGTATATGACATGGTAGCCGGTGTAGCTGCCCTCGTTGTAGACGATGCCGGTGTCGCCGGGCTGACGGGACTCGTCGAAGCACCAGTCATTGAACTCGGTGACCATCTGGCCCTTATACACCTCGGTATACAGGCCGCCGTTGGTGTTGGAGCCGGTGTCGGAGGACAGCTCATTGGCCAGCTCGGCAAAGCTATCCTCGGTTTTGGCACCGTCTTCCCACTTCTTCAGAGCGGCCTCGGCGGCCTCCTTCTGCTCGGCCTTGCGGGCGTCCAGCTTCTCCTGATAGTCGTCAGCCTTGCTGTCCAGATCGGAGGTATCCACCTTGAACAGAATGTGGCGCACGTCCACGGTGTTGTAGTCGTTGCGGCCACGGCTGTGGAACAGGACCACATAGTAGTTGTCGCCGCTCTCGATGAGGGTCAGATCACCCTCCTGACGCTCCTCGTTGAACACCCACTCGGTGACGGCGTCGCCGCTGTAGGTACCGGTGGGACGGTCGGTGTAGGTGCCGTTATCGTAGTTGTCGGCGGCCTTCTCCATCAGAAGACCGTTGCGGACAGCCTCCAGAGCGGCGTTGGCATTGGCGGAGGCAGCCTCCTTGGCGGCGGCGTTCTCCTCGTCGGTGGGCTTCACGTTGTTCTTGTGCTCGTTATAGTAGGTCTCCACTTCCTCGTCGGTGTAGGTGAGGCTGTCGATGTAGTCCCTGCTGATAGTGGGAGGCCAGAAGGGTGTCCTTCAGGATGCTCTTGAAGGTGGGCATCGTCATGTTATTGCCGTACATCAGCTTCAGGTAAGCGCTGGTGGAGTAGCCGGCCTTCTTGGCGTAGGTGGAGAAGGTCTCCACGGTGCGGTCCACTTCCTTCTGCATATCGTCGTTGAAGGTCATGCCCTTCTCGGCGGCGCCCTTCTTCAGCATGGTCAGCTGAATGAGACTCTTCTTGGCGGCGTCACGGAAGTAGGCGTCCCAGGTCATGTCCTCGCTGACACGCAACATCATCTTGGCGGTGTCGTTCAGGCTCTGCTGAGACAGGGAGGTATTCTTGTCAATGCCGTAGAGACTGGCATACTTGGAGTTGACGATACTGTTATAGGCATTGTGATAGTAGTAGCTGACCTCGGCGGCGGAATAGGACTCGCCCTCCACCGTGACGGCAGTGGTGCCGCGCTGGATGATGTTGGAGTTCCACACCACCAGGCCAATGGCGACCACCACAAAGGCGATGGCGATGATGGCATAGAGCCGGTTGGAGCGGCGCTCCTTGGCCTGCTCCTGAGCTTGACGGGCAGTCTTGGGATCCACAACGCCGCTGGCGGCGACCTCCTGCCGGTTCTTCTTTTCTCTTGATGCGCTCATAGTTGTTTCATCCTCTCAAAATAGGGGTCATTACGACCCGACTTCGTAAAGTTAATTGTGATTATACAGGAAATCTGTCTGCTGTGCAAGGGGGAAACGGAAATTATCCGGCCATAGGCCGAAAAAGCGGTCAGCTCCGGAGGTCTTCCGGAGCTGACCGGGCTTTTACCAGTTGTCCCGCCGGGCGTGGGGGCCAAGTTATAACCTGCACCGTTTCAGCAGGTGGGTTGTCTCCAGCGTGCTTCACCGCTTCCAACTTCCAGCCGCAGACGGCAGCCGGGAGGCCTGCGATCCACATACTGATCCGACATCCCCTATAACAAAATGTGAGGATAAAAAAGACCCGTCACATCCCTGCGGGACCTCGCCTTCCGGCGACAACCCTATTATAACAGACCCGGTGGGAAAATAAAAGGGGGTTTTGCAGAAATGGTCAGGAATTTTATTCCTCGTCGGACAGCAACTGTTCCATGAACAGCTCGTAGATCTTCTCCAGCTCCGCTTCGTCATCCAGCGTGCTGAGCAGCTCCTCGCCGTTTTCCGTGACGGATTTCAGAATCACCAGACCATAGTCCTCGGATTCCTCGTCCGCCTCGTCCGCCTCGTCCTCCACGGCGGGGAAGATGGCCATATAGGTCTGCCCCTCGTGCTCCAGTGCGTCCACATACTCCAGCTCGATATCGTTGCCGTCCTCGTCGGTGAGGGTGATAAAGCTGGGGCCAAACTCATCGCTCATGAGAAAATACCTCCTGCATAGGTTGATGTCCCCTACTATAACGGATTTCTATGTGCCGGGTCAAAGGATACGGTGATTGCATTTTTTACGCAAAAAGGTATTTTTATCGGTTGACAGGTGTGGTAAAATAACTCCTATATTGGTTTAATATGTGCTTTTTGCCGCAGCCGGGACCTTCCGGAGCAGGGCGGCAGGGAGAAGCCGTATAAAAAGCCTGAGGCCGCCCGGCGGCCGAAACAACGAAACAGAAAGTGAGGTGCGCTGTCCATGAAAGAACACTCCAACGACCGTGATAAGGCAGAGCAGAGCGCCCATCAGAGGAAAAACCGAGGGAAGGGACGGGCCAAGAGGGTCTGGGGCGTCATCGGCACCATCGTGCTGGTGGGTGTGCTGACCATGGCCATTTTTGTGGGGATCTTCATGACCTACATCAATAAGTCCCTGAAGGGCCACGTAGAGGTGGATATGTCCGAATATGACCGGAAGGTATCCACGGAACTGTACCGTCTGGGGACGGACGGCGAGACATGGGAGATGTATCAGACGCTGTTCAGCGATGAAAACCGCATCTGGGTGGATATCGGGGACATCCCCAAGTATTTGCAGGAGGCCGCCATCGCCATCGAGGACAAGCGCTTCGAGACCCACCACGGGGTGGACTGGAAGGGGACCCTGCGGGCCATCACCAGGACCCTGACCGGCAGCGGCACACAGGGCGGCTCCACCATCACCCAGCAGCTGCTGAAAAACGTCACCGGCGACAATCAGGGGACGGTGAAGCGGAAGGTCACGGAGATCTATCGGGCGCTGGCGCTGGAGAAGGATTACTCCAAGTCCCAGATCCTGGAGATGTATCTCAACACCATCTATCTGGGAGAGCAGTGCTACGGCGTGCAGACGGCTGCCCGGATGTACTTCCACAAGGATGTGAAGGACCTGACGCTGGCGGAGTGTGCCTGTCTCATCGGCATCACCAACAATCCCTCCATGTATGATCCTCTGCTCAGCGACTGGGCCCGTGAGAACAACCGGGAGCGGCAGCTGACCATCCTGGACGAGATGCTCGGTCAGGAGAAGATCGATCAGGCCACCTACGATGCCGCCGTGGCGGAGGAGGTCCAGTTCAGCGACGGGTATACGAATCTCGGCAAATTTCACCGAGCCTACGGAGGATCAGGAGACCCCGGAGAAGCCCACCGTGCAGTCCACCGCCAACAACTCCTATTATACGGATCAGGTCATCTCCGATGTGGCGGCGGCGCTGGTGGAGAAGCTGGGGCTGGAGGACGATGCACCCGACGAGAACGGCAACGTCCGTACGGCACAGGAGAAGGCCGTCAGCAAGATTTACAGCAGCGGCTATAAGATCTATACGCTGCAGGACAGCAAGCTCCAGTCCATTGCGGAGAGCGTTTTTGAAAACAGCGATCTGGTGGAGTATACTGACGACTACGGCAAGCCCTTGCAGGCGGCTATCACGCTGGTGAATAATTCCACCGGCAACGTGGTGGCTATGGTGGGCGGTCTGGGCGCCAAGACGGTGGACCGTGGCTGGAACTGGGCCACGGAGCCCCGGCAGTGCGGTTCTGCTACCAAGCCCATCTCCGACTATGCCCCGGCGCTGGACGACGGTACCATCACCGCTGCCTCCGCTATCGACGACTATCCCGTCCGGGATTTGAGTGGCTACGGCGCATGGCCCAAGAACTCCCACTCCGGCTTCTACGGCTTGACCACCGTGTGGACGGCGCTGGTGGAGTCTCTGAATACCTGCGCCGTGCGGGTCAATGAGAGCTACGGCTCGGCGGCCTCCTATAATTATATGGTGGAGAAGCTGGGCTTCACCACCCTGACCCAGCGGGACAGTCAGCAGTCCGGTAACATGGGCCTGGGCGGCTACGACGTGGGTGTCACCACGGAGGAGATGGCTGCGGCCTATGCCGCCATCGCCAACGACGGCGTATACACCAAGCCCCGGACATGGCTGCGGGTGGAGGACTCCGAGGGGAATGTCGTCATGGAGAACGAGACCTCCGCCCACAGCGCCATGAAGGAGACTACCGCCTATCTGCTGCGGGATATACTGGAGAGCGTTATCACCAGCGGTACCGGTACGGAGGCATATTTCTCCGGCATGACCATCGCCGGCAAAACCGGTACTACGGATGACAACCGGGACCGTTATTTCGTGGGCTTCAGCCCCTACTACTGCGCTGCGGTATGGACGGGCTATGAGTCCAACGATGAGCTGTCCTACGGTATGGGCAACGGCTCGGCGCAGCTGTGGAAGCAGGTGATGCGGGAGATCCATGGTGATCTGGAGGACAAGGCCTTCGACAGCTGCACCGGCCTGACGCAGGTGACGGTGTGCTCCGACAGCGGCCTGCTGGCCACGGATGCCTGCACCAAGGACCTGCGGGGCAACCGTGTCCGCACCGTGACGGTGGCGGCGGATACGGCTCCCACGGCGACCTGTAACGTTCACAAGATGGTGGATTATTGCACCGAGGGGAAGCATATTGCCACCCAGTACTGCCCCAAGGACAAGGTGAAGCAGGTGGCGGTGCTGGACTGGAACCGGGCGCTGTTCAACGATATCAAGGCCAGGGACCATGAGTACCTGTTGAAGGTGCTGGACGGCTCCGCTACGCCCAACGATCCCAAGGATGATATCTGCCCGGCGCACCAGAAGGCCATCACACCGGTGACACCTACCGACCCCACCAAACCGACAACCCCCACCAAACCGACGACCCCCACGGATCCGACAGATCCCACCACGCCGGATACCGGCGGCGCTGAGGACTCCGGCGGCGTTGGGGACTCCGGCGGCGTTAGAGGCGGCGGCAGCTGGTGGAAACGACCGTAAGTAGAGAAACGAAAATGCAGCCTGTGAGCGGTGCTCACAGGCTGCATTCTTGCGAGGCGGTGAAAAAGAAGGGGTATGGCTCTGCCGTACCCCTTCTTTTCTTGCATAATAGGGAGATCAGAAGCTGCGGATGATATCCACGATCTCGGTGCCGATGCGCTTCTGAGCCTCCACGGTGGCAGCGCCGATGTGGGGCGTGCAGGACACCATGGGATGGCTGTACAGAGCGGCGTTGGCAGTGGGCTCGTCGGCGTAGACGTCCAGACCGGCGGCCCGAACCTTGCCGGACTCCAGAGCGGCCAGCAGGGCGTCCTCGTCCACGTTGGCACCACGGGAGGTGTTGATGATGACCACGCCGTCCTTCATCTTGGCGATGGTATCGGCGTTGATGAGGGGAGCGCCGGGTGCAGCGGGAGCGTGGAGAGAGATGAAGTCAGACTGAGCCAGCAGCTCCTCCAGCGTCACATAGGGGATGCCGAATTTGGCCTCCACCTCCGGACGGCGGGTGGTGCTGTAAGCGACGACGTTCATGCCGATGGCCTTAGCCATGACGCCCAGATGCTGGCCGATGCGGCCGAAGCCGATGATGCCCAGAGTCTTGCCCTGCAGCTCGATGCCCTTGCCGTAGGCCTTCTTCTCCCACTTGCCCTCACGCATGGTATGACCGGCGATGGAGATATAGCGGGTGCAGGCGAACATATGGCCCATGGCCAGCTCCGCCACGGACTGGGAGGAAGCACCGGGGGTGTTGCGGACGGCAATGCCGTTCTCCTCGGCGTACTTGACGTCGATGTTGTCCACGCCCACGCCGCCGCGGATGATGAGCTTCAGCTTGCCGCCCTTGGCCTCGTCGATGTGGTTGGCACGGACCTTGGTCTTGGAGCGGACCACCACGGCGTCAAAGTCCCGCAGGGCGGCGCCCAGCTGATCCGGCTCATAGAACTGCTCCACCACCTCGTGGCCCAGCTCACGCAGCTGCGCCATGGCGGCCTTGTCCATACCGTCTGTAATAAGAATACGCATAGTAATATTCTCCTTCGATGATACGTTTTATTGTCGGAATGTGGCGATTTGTCCGGTTTTCCGGATCTGCGTCCCGAGAGACGGACGTTACGCCTGATGCTCAGCCTCGAACTTGGTGAGGAACTCTACCAGAGCCTCCACACCCTCCTTGGGCATGGCGTTATAGATGGAGGCCCGGAGACCACCCACGGACTTGTGGCCCTTCAGGTTATCGAAGCCGGCCTCCTTGGAGGCGGCCACCACGGCGGCATCCAGATCCTTGTCGCCGGTGACGAAGGGGACGTTCATGAGGCTGCGGTCCTGAGGCACCACGGCACCCTTGAAGAGCTTGGAGGAATCCAGGAAGTCATACAGCACCTTGGCCTTTTCAATGTTGCGCTTCTCCATCTCCTCCAGACCGCCCATGTTCAGCAGGTACTTGAATACCTTGCCGCAGCAGTAGATGGCCCAGCAGTTGGGAGTGTTATACATGGAGCCATTGTCGGCATGGGTCTTGTACATCAGGTAGATGGGGGTCTTGGGGTCCAGATCGTCACGGATCAAATCCTCACGGATGATGACCACGGCCATGCCGGCGGGGCCCACGTTCTTCTGCACACCGGCCCAAATCAGGCCGTAGTCGGAGACGTTGCAGGGGCGGGAGAGGAACATGGAGGACTGGTCGGACACCAGCACATGGCCCTTGGTGTTGGGCAGCTTGTTCCAGGTGGTGCCGTTGATGGTCTCGTTTTCGCAGATGTAGACATAATCGCAGTCGTCGGGGATGTCCAGATCGCTGCAATCGGGGATGTAGGAGAAGTTCTTATCCTTGGAGGAGGCGATGACATCCACCTCACCGAATTTCTTGGCCTCGGCAATGGCCTTCTTGGACCATGCGCCGGTCTCCACATAGCAGGCCTTACCGTTCTTCATGAGGTTCATGGCCACCATGGCGAACTGCACGGTGCCGCCGCCCTGAATGAACAGGACCTTGTAGTTGTCGGGGATGTGCATCAGCTTCCGCAGGTCGGCCTCGGCCTCGTCAGCGATCTGCTGGAACACCTTGGAGCGGTGGCTCATCTCCATGACGCACATACCGCTGCCACGATAGTTCATCATCTCGTCCCGGATCTCCTCCAGCACGGGCTCCGGCATCATAGCGGGACCGGCGGAGAAATTGAATGTACGACCGTATTTCATCTTGTGGTTCCTCCTTTTTCCATTCAAGCGTTGTTTTCCTTGTTTTTGCCAGTTACCCACATTATAATGCATCCCGTCGTGAGAATCAACAGGGAAAAATAAAAAATGTGAGATGGGCTGAAAGATTTTCAGCTTGACAAAAATTTCGTAGGGCGGCAGCGGCGGCGATTGACAGGCGCCGCAGGAAATGATATAACAGACAGGATATAAAGATACTGTAAAAAAGCGGAGGGACGGGACATGGAACGGCTGAAGGAGCGGGTGGCCCACATCGGACAATATGCGGTGACGCTGCTGAAATGGATGGTACTGGGCGGCGTCATCGGACTGGTGGGCGGGATCATTGGCTCCCTGTTCCACATCGGCGTGGACACCGCCACACAGATCTGACGGCGGCCTTGACGGGCTATCTGGTGTCGGTGCTCATGGGGGTGCCGCCCACCCGGTTCACGGTGACGGTTCCGGGGCTGGAGGTGCGGACCATGCTGCTGGTGATGGTGCTGGCGCTGCTGTGCGCCGTGGTGAGTATCCTGTTCTGCCGGGGGCTCCACGGAGTGGAGCGTCTGCTGAAGCGGACGCTGAAAAACCCCTACCTGCGGGTGGCGGTGGGAGCGGCGGTGCTCATCGGCTTGACGCTGCTTACCAATGGAGACTACAACGGCGCAGGCATGGAGGTCATCGGTCGGGCCATCGCCGGACAGGCGGATCCGTGGGCATGGGTGTGGAAGCTGCTCTTCACCGCCATCACCATCGGGTGCGGCTTCAAGGGCGGCGAGGTGGTACCCTCCTTCTTCGTGGGAGCCGCCTTCGGCTGCGTGGCGGCGGGCTGGCTGGGCCTTCCGGCGGGCTTCGGGGCCGCTATGGGGCTGGTGTCGGTGTTCTGCGGGGCGGTGAACTGCCCGCTGGCCTCCATCATCCTCAGTGTGGAGCTGTTCGGCTCCGGCGATCTGCTGTATTTCGCCATGGCCTGCTCCATCAGCTATCTGATCTCCGGCTACTGTGGGCTGTACAGCAGCCAGACCATCCTCTACTCCAAGCTGCGGGCGGAGTTCATCAACGTCCGAACCCACGAGTAAAGGTACATAAGAATACGCCTGCCGGGGCATACTGAGAGAAAATCAGTGCTTCGGGAGGCGTGTTTTTTATGGAGGATATCCTGCAGCAGGGGGGTCAGATCACCCTGACGGCGCTGGGGTCTCTGGCGGCCCTGTTTCTGCTGACCAAGCTCTCCGGCAACAAGCAGGTGTCCCAGATGAACCTGTTTGACTATGTGATGGGCATTACCATCGGCTCCATCGCCGCCGAAATGGCCTCGGAGCTGGAGTCGCCTCTGCGGCCCCTTTGGGCCATGGTGGTGTATGGGCTGACGGCGTGGGGCATCGCCCTGCTGACCAACAGATCCATCCGGGTACGGCGGTTCATCACCGGCAAGCCGCTGATCCTCATGGACAGCGGTGTCATCTACCGGAAAAACCTGCGGCGAGCCCGGATGGATCTCAACGAATTTCTCATGTACTGCCGGGTATCGGGGTATTTTGACCTCAACCAGATCCAGACCGCCATTTTAGAGCACAACGGCACGGTGACGTTCCTGCCGGCGGCCATGCAGCGGCCGGTGACGCCGGCGGATCTGTCCATGCAGCCCCGGCAGGAACTGCTCCAGACCCCGGTGGTGCAGGACGGCCGGGTGCTGCCGGAGAATCTGCGGAAGGCGGGAAGGGACGGCGTGTGGCTGGAGCGAAAGCTGCGGGAGAAGGGATATCACGGCCCGGAGGAGGTGCTGCTGGCCATGGCAGCAACCGGCGATCAGCTGACGGCATACCCCATGGAGACCAAGAAGGAAGCCAGAGAAATGCCGTAAAAACAGCAGGATATTGCGTATCATACGCAATATCCTGCTGATTTTATCGTAGCTGCCCGGCCAGATGGCCGCTGGACCATGCCCATTGCAGATTGTAGCCGCCGCAGTCGCCGTCCACATCCAGCACCTCGCCGCAGGCGTACAGGCCGGGGACCAAACGGCGGTGACGGGGTCGCCGGTCCGCAGGGTCAGCCGATCCGGCTGTCCCTCCAGCGCCAGACGCAGCACATCCAGCACGGAATTGGCGGTGTTGGAGCGGGGATACAGCTTGCCGTCGGGCTCCTCCACCGTGACAAGGCCCAGCTGGTGGAAAAAGCGCAGTGTTTCCGCCACCGGGAAGGCCTCCAGCGCAGGGCGGCAGAAGTCCGGGTCGGCTCCGTGGTAGTGAGCCGGGGAGGCATGGCGGTTGGAGAGGTTGCACCGGCCGTTGCCGGTGGACAGCAGCTTGCGGCCTACCCGGCCCTGCCGCTCCAGCAGCGTCACCCGGTTCCGGGGGTCGGAGAGAGCCGTCAGCGCCGCCATCAGGCCGGAGGCCCCGCCGCCGATGATGCAGACCTCACTCATGGCGCTGTGCCTCCAGCCGCTTGCGGGTGAGATAGCCCTCCAGCATCAGGGACGCCGCCACGGCGTCCACCACCTTTTTGCGCTTTTTGGCGTTCTTTCCATTGTTAAATAGGATGTTGTGGGCATCCACCGTGGTGCGCCGCTCGTCCCACAGGGTCACGGGGAGGCCCGCTGCCTGCCGCAGTGTCTCAGCAAAGGCGGCGGCCTTCTCGGCACGGGGACCCACGGTGCCGTCCATGTTCTTGGGATAGCCGTGTAGCCACCACCGCCGGTGTGGGCGTCGCCGTAATCAATGGCCATGATCTTCATTCGCACATACCTCGCAGGGTGAATTTTTCTCTATCATACACAACTTTTCCCTCCGGCGCAACCGGTGGCAGAGAAAAAACCGGAGAAGGGGGAGAAAAGCGCCGTTTTCATGAAAAATCTTCTCCTTTTCGTGAAAAAACGCCTTGACGGAGGGACTTGCCTGTGTTAGAATAGTCCTTACCTGTGGACATGGGCTTTCTTTTCATGCGTTTTTTCGCTTCTGACGCAGAAAAGAGGCTGCGCCCTTCAGGGAGGCAAGCGGCGGTCCGGCGGGGCCGGAGCCGTCAATCTAATAAGGAGGTGCCGTTAGATGCGAGTGAAGATCACTTTGAGATGCAATGAGTGCAAGCAGAGAAACTACAACACGATGAAGAACAAGAAGAACAACCCTGACCGTCTTGAAATGAACAAGTATTGCCCCTTCTGCAGAAAGCATACGGTCCATACCGAAACCAAGTAATTGGAAGGAGAAACAGCGATGGCAGAGGAAAAGAAAGTCAAGAAGGATCACGGCAAGTGGTTCCGTGAAATGAGAAGCGAGCTGATGAAGGTGGTATGGCCCAGCGCCAAGACCACGGCCAAGAACACCGGCACTGTGCTGCTGTGCTCTCTGGGTGTGGGCGCCTGCATCTGGATCTTTGACGGCGTGGCTGTGCTGGCTGTCAAGACGCTGATCGGCCTGTTTACGCACTAAGGAGCGGAGCATGGCTGATAACGCAAAATGGTATGTCATCCACACCTATTCCGGCTATGAAAATGCGGTGAAGGCGGCCATTGAAAAGTCCGTGGTGAACCGCAATATGTCCGACATGGTCCTGAAGATGGAGATCCCTATGGAGACCGTCACCGAGGTCACCGAGTCGGGTGTCATGAAGGAAGTGGAGCGCAAGGTGTTCCCCGGTTACGTCCTCATTAAGATGATCTTGACAGATGACACCTGGCATCTGATCCGCAACATCCGTGGCGTCACCGGCTTCGTAGGAGAGGCCAACAAGGCCATCCCCCTGACGGAGGAGGAGGTCGCTGCACTGGGCGTGGAAAAGCACGAGATCGTGGTGCTGTACAACGTGGGCGATACCGTGAAGATCACGGACGGCCCTCTGGCCAGCTTCATGGGTACCGTGGAGGAGATCGACGCCGACAAGAACAAGGTCCGTGTGGTGGTCTCCATGTTCGGGAGAGAGACTCCCGTAGAGCTGGAGCTCGATCAGGTCGAGGTCGTCCAGCCCTGAGTGCGTCGGACGCACACAGGCCGGAGCATCCCCTCCGGCGCAAGTGGGAGAGACGCTGTGCGTCTCGCCAAGAGCAGGTCCGGTATTTGACCGGCTGCTACCACATTTTTATGAAGGAGGTGCCTCTTTATGGCACAGAAAGTCGTTGGTTATGTAAAACTGCAGATCCCTGCAGGCAAGGCAACCCCCGCACCCCCCGTTGGTCCCGCTCTGGGCCAGCACGGCGTGAACATCGCCGCTTTCACCAAGGAGTTCAACGAGCGCACCAAGAATGATATGGGTCTCATCATCCCCGTGGTCATCACCGTGTACGCCGATCGCTCTTTCACCTTCATCACCAAGACCCCCCCGGCTGCGGTGCTGATCAAGAAGGAGTGCAACATCGAGTCCGGCTCCGGTGTGCCTAACAAGACCAAGGTGGCCACCATCTCCAAGGCCTCCATTCAGAAGATCGCTGAGCTGAAGATGCGTGATCTGAACGCTGCTTCTCTGGAAGCTGCCATGAGCATGATCGCCGGCACCGCCCGTTCTATGGGCGTCGTCGTGGGCGAATAAGGAGGGTGTAAGAGATGTTTAGAGGTAAGAAGTATAAAGACAGTGCAAAGCAGATCGACCGTGGGACCCTGTACGATCCCAAGGAGGGTCTGGAGCTGGTATGCAAGACTGCTTCCGCCAAGTTCGACGAGACCGTCGAGCTGCACGTGAAGCTGGGCGTTGACTCCCGTCACGCCGATCAGCAGGTTCGTGGCGCCATCGTGCTGCCCAACGGTACCGGCAAGACCGCCCGTGTGCTGGTGTTCGCCAAGGGCGACAAGGCCGACGCTGCCCGTGAGGCCGGCGCCGATTTCGTGGGCGATATGGACATGGTGGAGAAGATCCAGAAGGAAAACTGGTTCGACTTCGACGTGGTGGTCGCTTCCCCCGACATGATGGGTGTTGTGGGCCGTCTGGGTAAGCTGCTGGGCCCCAAGGGCCTGATGCCCTCCCCCAAGGCCGGCACCGTCACTCCCGATGTGGCCAAGGCCGTTCAGGAGTCCAAGGCTGGTAAGGTCGAGTATCGTCTGGACAAGACCAACATCATCCACTGCCCCATCGGTAAGGTTTCCTTCGGCCCCGAGAAGCTGATGGACAACTACAACGCTCTGATGGGCGCCATTGTGAAGGCCAAGCCCGCCAGCGCCAAGGGCCAGTATATCAAGAGCTGCGTCGCCGCCACTACCATGGGCCCCGGCGTGAAGATGAATATGAGCTGGCTAAGAACTGAAAGGGGAAAGATCCCCCTTTCAATCCCGCTGAACGGAGGGAACGGAGATGTTCCTTCTGCGAAAACGGAAAATGATATTAAATTTTGGGAAAATGCTTGACATTATGCCAAAGTTTGATATAATAACAGTCGCGTTCCAAAGACAGCAGGTGGGGGAGACCCCGTAAGTCCTGCCGAGGATGGCAAAATCATTTTGATGTTGCTTTTCTGTCCTCATGTCTTTCGGCATGAGGACAGTTCCTTTTTGAACGCCTCTGACCCAGGCGGACGGAGGTCCGCCGCAAATTCTCATGGAGGTGAAACCAAGTATGCCTAACGCAAAGGTCCTTTCCGAGAAGCAGGCAATCGTTGCCGAGCTGACCGAGAAGATCCAGAAGGCTACCGCAGGCGTCATCGTCGACTACAAGGGTATTACCGTTGAGGAAGACACCGCTCTGCGTAAGGAGTGCCGTGAGGGCGGCGTGGATTATGCGGTTGTGAAGAACACCCTGCTGCGCTTTGCTTTCAACAACACTGGCCTGAACGATCTGGATGATCTGCTGAACGGCACCACTTCTCTGGCTCTGGCTGATGATCCCGTGGCTCCCGCCCGCGTCATGGCCGATTACGCCAAGAAGCTGGACGGCAAGTTCGAGATCAAGGGCGGCTTCATGGACGGCAAGCCCGTCGATCTGGCCACCATTCAGTCTCTGGCTTCTATTCCCGCTCTGCCTGTCCTGCAGGCTCAGGTTCTGGGTACCATGCTGGCTCCCATTACCGGTCTGGCTGTTGTCCTGAAGCAGATCGCCGAGAAGAACGGCGCTCCTGCTGAAGAGGCTGCTGCCGAAGCTCCCGCCGCTGAATAATTCAGCGCACATCCCATCTCACAAACAAAAATAACTATTAGGAGGCTAATACAATGTCTGAGAAAGTTACCGCTATGATCGAAGAGATCAAGGGTCTCACTGTTCTGGAACTGTCCGAGCTGGTTCACGCTCTGGAGGAAGAGTTCGGCGTTTCCGCCGCTGCCATGGCTGCTCCTGCTGCTGGTGCTGCTGCTCCCGCTGCTGAGGAGAAGACCGACTTCGACGTCGTTCTGGCTGGCTTCGATGCTGCTGCCAAGATCAAGGTCATCAAGGTTGTCCGCGAGATCACCGGTCAGGGGGCCTGGCCGAGGCCAAGGCTGCCGTCGAGGGCGCTCCCACCACCATGAAGGAGGGTCTGTCCAAGGAGGATGCCGAGGCTCTGAAGAAGCAGGTCGAGGAAGTCGGCGGCAAGGTCGAGCTGAAGTAAGCAAGACTTTTTGCAACATAAAAGCTCCGTGTCCATGGACACGGAGCTTTTTTGCAGCTTGAAACGTGTTTTTCGAGGGAAAAAGCTCACTTTTGCAGAAAAAATCAGCGAAGATGGCACTGGTCCGACAGCTCTGCTCCCTGAAAGCGTTCCAGAGCGGAGCCGGGCTTGGCATAGGTGAGATCCTCCTTGGCGGTGGAGATCATCCGGCTTTCCGACGCGGTGACGCCCTTCAGCAGGATCCAGTCCAGACGCAGGGGCAGGGAATCACCGTTGGGCAGGGGCTTGCGGCGGGTGAGACGGGGCTCCTTCGGAACGATCTCGTAGCCGTCGGCAGCGCACAGGGGCAGCAGAGGCTCAAAGCTGCCCACATCCTCTAAGCAGCGGCGGCGCAGAGGCGGGATCGGCCGCGATGGCGCCGATGTCCTCCTTGGCCCGGCCATCGAAGGTGTTGGTGTTCAGATCGCCGCCTAAGATCAGGGGCATATCGGGCAGCTCCTTGCGGACGGCCTCCAGAATGGCGGCCATCTGGGCCTTGCGGCCCTCGCCGTGGGTGCGGTTTTCCAAATGGATGGACACAGCGCCCACCGGCTGTCCGCCTACGTCCAGCTCCGCAAAGACGGCCAGCCGTCCGCCGATGCGCTTCTGGCGGTCGAAGTACCAGTTATACTGCTCGGGCAGGCGGATCACACCGGCGCGGCGGATGGGCCAGCGGGAGAAAACAGCGTTGCCATGGAAGCCCTTGGCGTTTTCATCATTCACCAGCTCGATGAATTCAAGGCCCCAGGCGTAGTTCAAACCAAACGCCTGTGCCAGTTCACGGGCGGTGTTCTTGTTGCCGGAGCGGGCGCAGCCGTCATCCAGCTCGTTGGCCAGGATCACGTCAAAGGGCTGAATATCCGGGCAATCCCGCAGAAATTCCTGAATTTCCGGCAGGTTCACGCCCCGTTCCATGTTGAACATCAGGACGCCCAGGGCCTCCGGGATCTGTGCGGGCGGCGCGACAAAGTTATCAGTCTCCGCCTGGGAAAACTGAGGGATCATGGCCATGACCTCAGCCTGCGGCCGGTCATCTAACAGCGCCCCCAGACGCTTGCGTTCATTCAGCGGGATACCTTGCATGTATTCATTAACTCCTTTTTCTGCAAAATTTTCGGTAGGGAAGAGCTTGGAGCAAGTCTGCGGACCACAAAATAAAAGGGTAGCACAGACGAAAAACACAACATGTGTAAACGTTTACGACATTAGATTAACAAGATTCACGGAGAAGGTCAAGAAGAATCTGAAAATTCTCCGAAATAGTCAAAAATAGCGGACAAGTTTAGACAGATGCACAAGCCGCTTGGGGACAGAGCTGCCAAGGCTTCCTTTTTGGGGCGGAATGTGGTATATTGGAAAAAAACATTGAGGAGGCATTATGACCGCAATGAAAGAACAGCCCTCCGCACGGCAGATCTACGGGACCATCGGACCGGCTTGTGCGGATGTGAAGACGCTGGAAGCCATGTTCCGGGCCGGGATGACTGGCATCCGGCTGAATCTCTCCCATGTGACGCTGGCTCAGGCGGCGGATCAGGTGGACGCGCTGCATAAGGCGGCGCAGCGCTGCGGAAAGCAGGCGGAGCTGCTCATTGATATGCAGGGACCGGAGCTGCGGGTAGGCGTATTGGCGGAGCCGATGACGCTGAATGAGGGTGAAGTACTTGAATTAGGCGGCAAGGGAATTCCCTTGCCGGATATTGCGATTCCTGCGCTATTGCCCGGCCAGGAGGTGCTTTTGGATGACGGCAAGCTGCTGCTGCGGGTCACGGAGCAGACTGAGAGCGGCGCGGTGGCAGAGGTCCTTCGAGGCGGCGTTCTGCGGGGACGAAAGAGTCTGGCTCTGCCGGGAGCGGATCTGGACCCGCCGACGATGACGGCATCCGATGTGGAGAATATCCGCGTTGCGGCGTCCTGCGGTGTCACCGGCGTTATGCAGCCCTTTGTGCGCAGCCGACGGGATCTGGAAACCGTCCGGCGGGCACTGGACGAAAACGGCGGAGCGAATATCCGGCTGTTCGCCAAGATCGAAAACCAGATGGGGCTGGAACGGCTCCCGGAATTTCTGGAAACGGCGGATGAGATCGTCATTGCCAGAGGGGATCTGGGGAATGCCATGCCCCTGTGGGAGCTGCCGGCGGCCCAGAAGCGGATCGAGGCCCAGTGCCGCAAGGCGGGGAAGCCATTCATGGTGGTGACGCAGATGCTGGCGTCCATGGAGCAGAATCCGGTGCCCACCCGGGCGGAGGTCAGCGATATTTTCAACGCTGTGGCAGACGGCGCCGCTGCGGTGATGGTCACCGGAGAAACGGCGGTGGGAAAGTGGCCGGTGGAGGTCATCCGGTATCTCAGCAATACGGTCCAAGCCGCAGAGCGATTTCTGCGAGAGGGATAAAATCGGCCCCGAATCTGTTTGCAGGCAGATTCGGGGCTGTTTTTTTACTTTTTGGCGGCTTTTGCCAGCAGGGCCTGTCCTTCGGGGGATTTTAAGACGTCCAGTACGGTCTCCCGCACCAGCGCCTTGAAGGAGTCGCTTTTCAGCAGGGCGCTGAACACGGCACCGTCGCTCTTGCTGCTGTCGCCGGACTGGGCCACCACTGCGGCCGTTGCCTTCCGGACGGCCTTGGGCAGCACTACGTCCTCCTGGGGGACGGCACCGCTGAGCCAGTTGTCCATGCTGGTGGGATCGTCGGTCTCGCCCCGGAGATAGGGGAGGGACACGCCGAAGGCCCCTGCCAGCTTTTGCTGCTGCTCCTGAGAGGGCGTCTGGCGGCCGGTTTCAAACTTTTCGATGGACAGGCGGGGCAGTCCCAGCGCCGCCGCCAGCGCGGGGCGGCTGAGGCCCTTTTTCCGTCCGAAGTGCTTCGATCCTCTGTGCCATAGTTACCATGATGGGATGATTCCTCCTTATGCTTGACCGGGTTTCCGGTCCAGATCCGGCAGCAGGACGATCTCGCCTGATGCCAGTGTTTTTTTCATGTCGATGAGTCGTTGATTGCTGGACCCTCGGAACCGCAGGGAGATGTCCTTCAAGGCCTCCACAAAGCGGCCGTCCACCAGCACGTCCAGCATGGACAGCAGCTCGTCCGTCGCCTCGCAGCGGGGATGGCTGCCCTCGGTCCGCAGCTCCTCCAGTGTGAACCCGGAGAAGGCCCACACGGTCTTTTGCGGGTAGGTTTCCCGCACCCGGCGGACAAAGGGGACCAGTACCCGTTGATTTTCCGGCTCGAAGGGCTCGCCGCCCAGCAGGGTCAGTCCCTGAATGTAAGAGGGGGCCAGCAGGTCTAAAAAGCTGCTGCTCTGTTTCTGATGTGAAGGGCTGACCGTAGTCAAAGTCCCACGTCTGGGGCTGAAAACAGTGCTCACAGTGGTTGGTGCAGCCGGAGACGAACAGCGTCACCCGGACGCCCTCGCCATTGGCAATATCGCAGTTTTTGATCTCACCGTAGTGCATACAATACCTCCCCGCGGTGAAACAGGGGCGGTCCACCGCCCCTGCTTTTGGATGATCCGCTGAATTTCAAGGAAAGAAACCGTCTGGCGGTCTCTTCAACAGCCGTATTATAGCAAAGAATAAAAAGAAATGCAATCGTGGGAAACACGGGACGAACTGCGGGATTTTTTGCAAAAATAAACGAAAACTGTTGAAATCAACACGATATAAAGCGATAATCCTTTACAGGAATGATGTTACAGATCGCATTTTCCACGGGCCAGATACATGCCTGCCGGGACGGTGTCCAGCACCTTTCCGTTCTCCACAGTCTTGCGGCCCCGGAGCCAGACCTCCCGGATGCCGCCTGCGGTGACAAAGCCCTCGTAGGGGTTGTAGTCCACGTTGGCGACGCAGTCCTCCGCACGGATCACATGGCTGTCACCGGGATCGTAGATCACGATGTCGGCATCGCTGCCGGGGGCCAGAACGCCCTTGCGGGGATAGAGTCCGTACAGCTTGGCGGGGTTCTCACTCAGCACCCGGCACATCTGGGCCAGAGAGAGCTTCTTGGCGGCCACGCCGTAGGAATAGATCAACTCGCCTCGGGTCTCTACACCGGGGAGACCGCCGGGGATCTTGGTGAAGTCCTCCCGGCCCGCGTCCTTCTGTGCCAGCGTGAAGGAGCAGTGGTCGGTGGAGATCGTCTGGATCTCGCCCCGGCGCAGGCCCCGCCACAGAACCTCCTGATTGGCCTTTTCCCGGATGGGAGGCGCGCAGATGTACCGGGCCGCCTGAGAGTAGTTGGGAGCGTAATAAACGCTTTCGTCCAGCAGAAGATACTGGGGACAGGTTTCCACATAGACCTTCTGGCCCCGCTTCCGGGCGTGCTCCACCTCCTTGAGGGCTTCCTCGTTGGTCAGGTGGACGATGACCACCGGGCAGTCCGCCGCCTGGGCGATCCGCAGAAGGCGGCTGACGGACTCGGCCTCCAGATAGGGAGGACGGGTCTCCGGATGACTGGAGGGACCCATCAGTCCGGCGGCCTTTTTCTCAGCAATCATACCGTCGATGACGCCGGCGTTCTCACAGTGGACACCGCAGATACCGCCCAGGTGACGCAGCTCCTTCAAGGCCCAGTACATATCCCGGTCACCCACCATCATGGCGGGGTAAGTCATATACATCTTGAAGGAGGACACGCCCTGACGGAACATCTCCGGCAGCTCCGCCCGGATGGATTCGTTCCAATCGTCGATGGTCATGTGGAAGCCGTAGTCGCAGAAGGTGCGGCCGTCTGCTTTCTTATGCCAGAGATCCAGACCGTATTGCAGGCTCTCCCCCTTGTTGGGGCAGGCGAAGTCGATGACGGTGGTGGTGCCGCCCTTCAGAGCCGCACGGCTGCCAGTGGTGAAATCGTCCGCCGTGGTGGTGTTGCAGACGTCCAGATCAAAGTGGGTGTGGGCGTCAATAAAGCCGGGGAACAGGAGACAGCCCTCCACATCCACCGTCCGGTCTGCCGGAGTGAGGATCAGACGGCCCACCTGCCTGACCTTTTCACCCTCCACCAGCACGTCGGCCCGCTTGGGCCCCCGGCCGGTGATGACGGTACCGCCCTTGAACAGCGTACGCATATAAAGCACCTCCAGATTAGATTCTGCCGTTAGTATAGCACGGTTTTCCCCAAAAAACCAGAGGGACAATGGGGGAGAGCTGATGGAGAATTGACCGGATAAAACATAAAAATTTACAAATAGTAGTTGCAACCAAAGGTCGATATGGTATAATTTGGACATAGCAGGGCGGGGCTCGCTTGCAAATTGTACCGCCCTAAATAAAAAGGAGGTCTTTGCGAATGAAGAAGTTCCTGTCTGTGCTGCTGGCATTGGCTATGATCTTCTCCCTGACGGTCACAGTCTCTGCGGACGAGACCAAGGGCGAGATGGACGGCTATGTAGTAGTGCTGCACACCAACGATGTGCACGGCGCTATTTCCGGCTATGCCAAGGTGGCGGCCTTGAAGAAAGCCTATGAGGCTGAGGGTGCCTATGTCCTGCTGATGGACGCCGGCGACTTCTGCCAGGGCGATCCCACGGTCAGCGTTTCTCAGGGTAAAACGGCTGTTGAACTGATGAACATGGCCGGGTATGACGTCACGACCCTTGGCAACCACGAGTTCGACTACGGCTATGACAATCTGGTGAATCTCTCCAAGGAAGCCAAGTTCCCCATTGTGGCAGCCAACGTGCTCTATCAGGGGAAGGTGGCATTCAACTCCAACCAGATCTTCACCACGCCGTCCGGTGTCAAGATCGGCGTGTTCGGTCTGGAGACCCCTGAGACCGCAACCAAGGCACACCCCGCTAAGATCAAGGGCGTGACCATTCTGGGCGACAAGTCCATGTTTGACTGCGCACAGGCGCAGGTGGACTCCCTGAAGGCGGACGGCTGCGATTACATCATCTGCCTGGGCCATCTGGGCATCGACAAGGAATCCCTTGGCAACCGTTCCACGGACCTGCTGAATGTTGTGGACGGTATCGACGTGTTCATTGACGGACACTCCCACTCCACCATGAAGGACATTGCCGAAGTGACCGACAAGGACGGCAAGGTCAACGGCACCCTCCTCACGTCCACCGGCACCAAGCTGGCCAACGTTGGCGTTGTGACCATCAGCCCCAAGGGCAAGGTCACGGCTATGAGCGCTCCTACCGAGGGCATGACTGCCGAGGATAAGGACGTGGCTGCCAGAGCTGCCGCCATCAAGAAGGAGATCGACGATGACTATGGCACTGTATTCGCAAAGACCAAGGTGGAGCTGGACGGCGTGAAGGCCAATGTCCGGACCCACGAGACCAATCTGGGTGACCTCATCACCGATGCGCTGGTTTGGGGCGCAGGCAAGAACGGCACCAAGGTGGACGCGGCTGTCACCAACGGCGGCGGCATCCGGGCCACCATCAAGAAGGGCGATATTACCAAGAAGGACATCAACACCGTGCTGCCCTTCGGCAATACACTGAGCATCGTGAAGGTCACCGGCGCGGAGCTGCTGGAGGCTCTGGAGGCTTCGACCTACTGCACGCCGGATTCCATCGGCGGCTTCCCCCAGGTCAGCGGCATCGTCTACACCATTGACGGCACCAAGACCTATGACGCGGGCGATGTGTATGAAGGCTCCACCTACCACGCGCCCAAGACCATCCGCCGTGTTACGATCCAGTCCGTTGGCGGCAAGGCCTTCAACCTCAGAACGGTCTACACCATCGCTACCAATGACTTCCTGGCTGCCGGCGGCGATACCTATTACGCCTTCAAGACCGCTTCCGTCAACTACGATCTGGGTATCCCCATGGACGAGGTCGTGATGGATTATGTTAAGACCGAGCTGAAGGGCGTTGTGTCCGCTGAGAATTACGGCGAGGCCGGTGACCGCATCACCATCATCAAGGGCCTGCCCTTTACGGATGTGGATCCTTCCGCCGCCTATTACAGCGCGGTGAAGTACTGCTATGAGAACAATATCTTCAAGGGCGTCACGGATACGATGTTCATGCCCAACAACACCATCACCCGGGGCCAGATGGTCACGGTGCTGTGGCGGATGAACGGCTCTCCCGAGCCCAAGAACGCCAATCCCTTCGGCGATGTGGCCGCTACCTCTCCCTTCGTCAAGGCCATCGCCTGGGCGGCTGAGAACAAGCTGACCAACGGCATCACCGAGATGACCTTTGCCCCGGCACAGGCCATTTCCCGTCAGCAGTTCCTGACCATCCTGTATCGCTACGCACAGTTCATGGGCTATGATGTGTCTGTGGGCGAGGATACCAATATTCTCTCCTTCGAGGACGTGGGTGAGGTTGGCGAGTATGCCATCCCCGCGATGCAGTGGGCTGTCGGCTCCGGCGTTCTGGCGGCTGAAAAGGCCCTGACGCCCCGCGCTGCGGCACCTCGCTACAACGTGGCAGAGTTCCTGGCCAACTTCTGCATGAAGGTGATCCCCACTGCCGAGATGATGCCCAAGGCTGCCTGATTTTCAGACGAAAAACACACATTGATTTCCAAAAGAGCCGCAGAGATTTTATCTCTGCGGCTCTCTTTTTCGTTCCGGCGCATAGGCCGACGCTTTCCTGCGGAGACTAACGGGGAAAGTGAGGGATCGCAATGGAGAAGGACAAGGAGACAAAGGCGACGGAGGAGCGGGAAGGGAGTCAGGTGAACCAGAACGTAGTAGATTTCGGCTCCGCCATGACAAAAACCGCCCACGGAACCGTTTATACGCTGGCCATCATCGGACAGATCGAGGGACACACGGCGGCGCCCAACGGCACGAAAACCACCCAGTATGAGCACATGCTGCCCCTGCTGGCGAAGCTGGAGGAGAGCCGGGAGGTAGACGGCATTTTATTTTTGCTGAACACCGTGGGCGGTGATGTGGAGGCGGGACTGGCCATCGCGGAGCTGATCGCCGGACTGACCAAGCCCACGGCGGCCATCGTTTTAGGGGGCAGCCATTCCATTGGCGTCCCATTGGCGGTGGCGGCCCAGCGGAGCTTTGCAGTGCCCTCCGCCGCCATGACCATCCATCCCGTGCGGATGAGCGGAACGGTCATCGCCGCACCTCAGACCTACAACTATTTTCAACGGCTCCAGGAGCGCATCGTGGCCTTTGTGGCGGGACACAGCCGGATCTCGGCGGAGAAGTTTCAGGCCCTCATGCTGGCAAAGGATGACATGGCGGCGGATGTGGGCAGCGTGATCTACGGTGAGGAGGCGGTGCATCTGGGGATCATCGACCAGCTGGGCGGATTGCGGGAAGGATTGGACTGGCTCTATCGGAAAATGAACGAAACGAGGGGGTGACACCCCTCGTTTTCCTATTGAAATAAGTGCGCTTTTCTGGTATAGTATCTTAGTTAAAGTATGTTCAAAGTATATGGGTGTAGATCGAGGTGAGACATAGATGTACTTAAAAGCACTGGAGGTGCAGGGCTTCAAATCCTTCCCTGATAAGACGGTCCTGAACTTCGGTGAGGATATTACAGCCATCGTGGGGCCTAACGGCTCCGGCAAGTCCAACATTTCCGACGCCATCCGCTGGGTCATGGGCGAGCAGTCCAGCAAGGCCCTCCGGGGCGGCAAAATGGAGGACGTGATCTTCGGCGGCACGGAAAAACGCGCCCCGGTGGGCTTTGCTCAGGTGACGCTGGTGCTGGACAACACCGGTCATCTGTTCCCATCTATGGACGAGTCTGAGGTGGCCGTCACCCGGCGGTATTACCGCAGCGGAGAGAGCGAGTATTACATCAACCGCCAGTCCGTCCGACTGAAGGACATGACGGAGCTGTTTATGGACACCGGCATGGGCCGGGAGGGCTATTCCATCGTAGGTCAGGGCCGGGTGGATGAGATCCTCTCCACCAAGAGCACGGACCGCCGGGAGATCTTCGAGGAGGCGGCAGGTATTTCCAAGTACCGCCACCGGAAGGAAGAAGCGGAGCGGAAGCTGGAACGCACAGAGGAAAATCTGGTGCGGATCAACGATAAGATCGCGGAACTGGAGCTTCAGGTAGAGCCGCTGCGGATGCAGGCGGAGACAGCGAAAAAGTATCTGGTCCTCCGGGACGAGATGCGCCTGTTGGAGATCTCCCTGTGGCTGGAAAATCTGGAAGCGCTGAAGGCCAACGCCCGGAAGCTGGAGATCGACCTGCGGAACGCGGAACAGGAACGGGACGAGGCCCGGTCCCGCATGGACGCACTGTTCGCGGAAAACGAGCAGTTTGGCCAGCGGATGCAGGAAAAAGGACATGGAGGCGGAGGGGCTGCGGACTGAAGCCGCCCAGTTGGACGCCCGGACAGCGGAGCAGGATTCCGCCGTGGCGGTGCTGGAAAGCACCATCAGCCATCTGACGGAGAATATTGAACGAGCAAAAAGCGAACTGGAGGAATCAGAGAGCCGCACCGGGGGCTATGAGGTCCAGGCAGCGGAACAGGACGCCCAAGCGACAGAGTTGGAGCAGCAGGCCGCCGCGCTGAATGCGGAACTGGACAAGCTGCTGGCTCAGGCTCAGGCTGCGTCGGAGCAGGCGGGAGGCGCCGCCGCGGAGGCAGAGGCTTTCCGAGGTAAAGAGGCCATCGCCATTGCCGCTGCCGCAGACGCCCGTGCGGAGGCCGCCGCCATCCGGGCGGAGACGGAGCAGATCAGATCCCGCCGCATGGCGGCACTGGCGGATCAGGAGACCGCGGAGCGTCAGTTAGAGGAACAGGGGCGGGAGGCAAAAGCCAACCGCCGGGCCTTAGAGGACGCACAAGAGGACGCGGAGGCCGCCGCCAACATCATCAGCGGACATACCCTGCGGATGGAGGAGCGGAAGAAGAAGGCCGACGCCGCTGCCGAAGCCAGAGTGAAGCTCACCATGGATGTGGGCGCGCTGGATAACCGCATCCGTCTGCTGACGGAAATGGAAAAGGACTACGAGGGCTTCAACAAGGCTGTCAAGCTGGTCTGTCAGGCCCAGAACAACCTCCGGGGCATCCATGGCCCGGTGGCGGGTCTGATGAAGACCGACGGCAAGTATTCCCTTGCCATAGAGATCGCTTTGGGTGCCGGTTTGCAGAACATCGTAGTGGACCGGGAGGAGGACGCCAAGAGCGCCATCGCCTTCCTGAAGCAGCGGGAGGGCGGCCGTGCTACCTTTCTGCCCCTCACCGCCATCCGGGGAGAGGAACTCCGGGAGCGGGGCGTGGAGAACGAGTTCGGTTTTGTGGGCGTGGCGTCCCGGTTGGTGCGCTTCGACCCTAAGTATACGCAAATTTTTAACAGCCTTCTGGGAAAAACGGTGATTGCGGAGGATCTGGATTGCGGCATTGCCATGGCCCGGAAGTACCGCAACGCCTTTCGCATCGTGACGCTGGACGGACAGGTCATCAACCGGGGCGGCTCCATGACCGGCGGCTCTACCAGCCGCAGCACCGGTGTGCTGAGCCGTGCGGCGGAACTGGAACGGCTGAATGGCCGGGCATCGGAGATGCACCGGAAATTGGAGGAGGCCAAGGCTGCGGAGGAAGCCTCCCGCCGGGAGCTGGACGCAGCTCAGTACGAGCTGACCACCGCCGAGACCCAGCGCCGTGCCGCCGAGGACGAGGTCCTGCGGCTGCAAGGCGTGAAGAATCAGTTTGATATGCTGCTTTCCAATTTGCGGGAAAGCGTGGAAAATCTCACCGGTGAGATCGAGGCCATCGACGGCCGTATTCAGGAAAACGAGGCCCGAAACGCGGCGGCAGAGCAGACCGTGGCGGACCGGGAAGGTGAGGCGGCAAGCTGCCGCGTCCAGGCGGAAGCCATCCTCTCCGGGCAGAGCGAGCTGCTGGCCCAGTCCGGACAACTGTCTGAGGCTATCGCCGCCCACAAGGCGGAGCTGGCCGCCATCGACGCCAACCGGGAGGGGGCGCTGCGCCGTGCCGCCGATCTGCGAACGCTGGCAGCGGAGCTGTCTGGTGACCGAAGCCAGAAGGAAGCGGCCTTGGCCCAGTATCAGCGGCAGATCGAGGCGGCTCAGACCGAGATCGGCCAGCGGAGAGCGGAGCAGGCACAGCTGAAGGCACAGAGCGCCGTGATCTCGGAGCGGCTGGCGGGGATCAGTCAGGAAAAGATCGCACTGGAGGCGGAACGCACCGCCAAGAGCCGCGCCGGTCAGGAGATGAACGAAACGCTCCTGAATCTGGAACGGGCCGCCAGCAGACTGGAAACGAAGCTAACCACCTCCGCCATGGAGGAAAAGCAGATCTTGGACAAGCTGTGGGAGACCTACGAGCTGAACCATTCTGACGCCCAGGCCCAGCGGATCGAGCTGGAAAGCGTGCCCAAGGCGTCCCGCCGGGTAGCGGAGCTGAAGCGGGAGATCAACGGCCTCGGCACCATCAACGTAGGCGCCATCGACGAGTTTGAGCGGGTCAATGGCCGATACACTTACTTGACGGATCAGCGGAACGACGTGGAAAAAGCCAAGGGCGAGCTGACCGGCATCATCGGGGAGATCACCTCCCAGATGACTGACATTTTCGGCCAGCAGTTCAAATTGCTCAGCGAAAGCTTTGAGCAGACCTTTGTGGAGCTGTTCGGCGGCGGTCAGGCCAAGCTGGAACTGGAGGACCCAGAGCACATTCTGGACTGCGGCATCGAGATCAAGGCCCAGCCCCCGGTAAGGCCCTGAAAACCATTTCGCTGCTCTCCGGCGGCGAGAAGGCGTTCGTGGCCATTGCGTTATATTTTGCCATTTTGAAGGTGCACCCCACCCCGTTCTGCATTATGGACGAGATCGAGGCGGCGCTGGACGAGGCCAACGTGGTTCGCACGGCCCGCTATATGCGGACGCTGGCGGATAAGACCCAGTTCATCGTCATCACCCACCGCCGGGGCACCATGGAGGCCGCCGACGTGCTGTATGGCGTCACCATGCAGGAGCAGGGGGTCAGCAAGATCTTGACCATCAATCTGAACGATATGGCGAAGGAATTGAAGATTCAATAGTTTCTCTGCTCCCGCAGAGACTGTGGTCCACAGAGGATGCACCCCCCATTTTCTTTTTGAAACATCAAAAAGAAAATGCGCCGTGCGCGGTGGAAAAGAAAAAATGTCAGGGATGATTTGACCGTCGAAGCGGCCAACTCACCCATACGAAGGAGCAGTCGGTACGGACTGCCGCCAAAATCCGGAAACCTTCTGCCGGCTGCGCTGAAAGTCCGCAAAGAGCCGAGTGCTTCCCCACATTTGGAAGCAGGGCATTTACCGGGCTGCAAACCTGAAAGGCTTTCTGCAACAGTCCCGTGCGTTCCGCTTCGCTACGCACTACCTGGTGCTACATGCGAGCGGCAGCGGAAAGAGGGGCAGAGAGTGTCCTGTTTGGAACACCGGTATGCGGCGGACTTTCTGGTGCGGGGACGTACTGATTTGAGATTTGAGTATAGCGCAGCCGGTAGGAGATTTCCAAATTTGGTCGGCAGTGCGTGACGGGCAGCCCCCGTTTCGGGTGATTTGACACGGAGGTGTCAACTCATTCCTCAGCGTCTTTTCTTTTGACCATGAATGGCCGTTTTCTTTTCCGCAAGAGGAAAAGAAAATGGGGATTCGATCCCGCATGGTATCACCATGCCTTCCTGTGCCGCAAAGCGGCACCTCGTTGCATCCCTGCGGCGGTTCGCCACATCCCTCCGTAGGAGCAGGAAATGAAGATTCAAAAAGTGCGGAAAGCCGCATGAAAAAAGGAGTTTACAATGGGCTTTTTTGACAAGCTGAAAAAAATCACCAGCAATTTGTTCTCCGGCTTCACCGAGGCGGACGAGGCGTTTTTCGAGGAACTGGAAGAGACCCTCATCATGGCGGACCTGGGGGTGGAAGCTGCCACAGACGCCGTGGAAAAACTGCGGACCAAGGTCCGCAAGGAGCACCTGCAAAGCCAGGAGGAGGTCGGGAGGCCCTGCGGGAGATCCTGATGGCGGAGATGGAGGTGGGGAACACCGCCCTGAAGCTGGACACGAAGCCCAGCGTCTGCATCTTCATCGGCGTCAACGGCGTGGGCAAGACCACCTCCATCGGCAAGGTGGCCGCCAGCCTGAAAAAGCAGGGCAAGCGGGTGCTGCTGTGCGCCGCCGACACCTTCCGGGCCGCCGCCGCCGACCAGCTGGAGATCTGGGCGGAGCGGGCCGGATGCGAGATCGTCCGGCAGTACGAGGGCGCGGACCCCGGCGCCGTACTGTTCGACGCACTTCAGGCTGCTAAGGCCCGGAACGTGGATGTGGTGCTGTGCGACACCGCCGGACGGCTCCACAACAAGGCAAATCTGATGGCGGAGCTGGCAAAGCTGTCCAAGATCATCGACCGGGAGTGTCCCGGATGCGACCGGGAGACGCTGCTGGTGCTGGACGCCACTACCGGCCAGAACGGCCTGATCCAGGCCCGGACCTTCAAGGAGACGGCGGGACTGACGGGCATCGTCCTGACCAAGCTGGACGGTACTGCCAAGGGCGGCATCGTCATCGCCATCGCCCGGGAGCTGGGCGTACCTGTGAAGTTCGCCGGAGTGGGCGAGGGCATCGACGATCTGAAACCTTTCGATGCCCGCTCCTATGTGGAGGCAATTATCTGACAGCGTGAAGGGGTTTTGATCTACTTCACGGGAATTTTGAAATGAGGAATGACTATGACCAGACAGGATGGACGGGCGTATGATGAGCTGCGCCCCATTAAAATCACCACGGATTTTGTGAAGTTCCCGGAGGGGAGCTGCCTTATTGAGTGCGGCGACACCAAGGTGCTCTGCTGCGCCAGCATCGAGGACAAGACCCCGCCCCATGTGGCAGAGGGCGAGGGCTGGGTCACGGCGGAGTATTCCATGCTGCCCAGGGCCAACCGGGAGCGCAGCAAGCGGGACATCTCCAAGCTGAAGCTCAGCCCCCGCAGCGCTGAGATCCAGCGGCTGGTGGGCCGCAGTCTGCGGGCAGCGGTGGATATGAAGGCACTGGGCGAGCGGACCATCAACATCGACTGCGACGTGCTTCAGGGCGACGGCGGTACCCGTACCGCCTCCGTCACCGGCGGCTTTGTGGCCCTGGCCCTGGCCTGCCGGAAGCTGGTGGAGGAGGGCTATCTGGGCTCCACGCCCATCCGCCACTTTGTCACCGGCGTGTCTGCCGGCATCGTGGACGAGCAGGCATTGCTGGACCTCCAATACAGCGAGGACAGCCGGGCGCAGGTGGATCTGAACTGCGTGATGAATGAACTGGGCGAGATCATTGAATTGCAGGGCACCGGCGAGGGCCGTGCCTTCACCCTGACGGAGCAGCAGGAGCTGGTACGGCTGTGCGCCAAGGGCAACCGGGAACTGCTGAAAATTCAGAAGGAAGCGCTGGGAGGAGCACTGTGATGAAATTTGTATTAGCGACCCATAATCCCAATAAGATCCGGGAAATGGGGGCCATTCTGGGCCAGTTCGGCGTGGAGGTAGTAAGTCCCAAGGAACTGGGGATCACTGTGGACGTGGAGGAGACCGGGAGCACCTTCGCTGAGAATGCCATGCTGAAGGCCAAGGCCATCTGCGAGCTGGCGAAGCTGCCCGCCATCGCTGACGATTCCGGCCTGTGCGTGGACGCCCTCAACGGCGGCCCCGGCGTGTATTCCGCCCGGTATGGCGGCGAGGGACTGGACGACAAGGGCCGGTATACCCTGCTGCTGCAAAATCTCCGGGGCCAGACCACCCGGGCGGCTCATTTTACCTGCGCCATTGCCTGTGCCTTCCCCAATGGGGACACCATCACCGCCGAGGGGCAGGCTCCCGGCACCATCGCTTTTGCCCCCATGGGGGAGGGCGGTTTCGGCTATGACCCCGTATTCTTCGTGCCTGACAAGGCAAAGACCTTCGCACAGCTGACCCAAGAGGAAAAGGCGGAGATCTCCCACCGGGGCAAAGCCCTCCGGGAATTTACCGCGAAATTGGAAACTTATTTGAAGAAATAACCGTCTAACCAGCAGAACCATTCCAAAAAGGAGGAACTGCCTTATGAAAGAGACAGGTGTGTGCCCCAAGTGCGGAGGGAGCAAAGTCCTGAAAGTGGACCCTATGCGCTGCAACGCGTTTCCCATTGGCTTTACCAGCTTGGCGAAGCTGGAACGGTGGTTCTGCGGCAGCTGCGGATTCACCGAAGAATGGATTCAGGAAGCGGATTTGGAAAAGGCGGTCAAATTCTGGGGAAACGCCCCAGTGAAAGGAGCCACGGATGAAGAAGACAAACGTATGCCCCAAGTGTGGGGGAACAGACATCGTAAAGGTGCCGGGAACGGCTTCTGGAAGCGGGCGTTACTGCTACAATGAAGTGCGGCCTATTCATGGTCGCGGCTCCGGTAGACCGCTTCGTCTGCTGTACCTGCGGCTACTCCGAGGAATGGTTGCGGAAGAGCAACTTGGACGATATAAAAGAACGTTGGGCCAAGAAGCCCAAATGAAAGGAACTTTATGGAACTGACAAGCAAACAGAGAGCCCAGCTGCGAGGGCTGGCCAACACCATCGACACCATCATCCACATCGGCAAGGATGGCATCGGGGAGAACCTCGTCAAGCAGACCGACGATGCGCTGGAGGCCCGGGAACTCATCAAGGGCCGGGTTTTGGAGAACAATATCGAGTATGACGCCCGTCTCGCGGCGCAGGAGCTGGCAAAGGCCACCCGCAGCGAGGTGGTGCAGGTGATCGGCACCAAGTTCGTGCTGTACCGGGAGAGCCACAGCAAGCCCAGAGAGAAGCGTATCCAGCTGGTGAAGCCGTCAAAAAAGCGGCAGGCGTAAGCGGGATCGCGTTGAAACAGGAGATGGAATTTTCTTGAAAATCGGTATTTACGGAGGAACCTTCAACCCGCCCCATCTGGGGCATCTGACGGCGGCGGCGGCCGTGATCGCCACGCTGAAGCTGGACAAGCTGCTGCTGATCCCCGCCAGCATCCCGCCCCACAAGGACCTGCCCGCAGGCAGCGCCACGGCGGAGCAGCGGCTGGAAATGACCCGCATGGCGGGGGAGCAGCTGGGCCTTGGGAGCAAGGTGGAAACGCTGGATATGGAGGTGCGCCGGGCGGGAAAGAGCTTCACCTCTGACACGCTGGCGGAGCTGAAAGCGCAATTCCCGGAGGATGAATTGTGGCTGCTGATGGGGACGGATATGTTCCTCAGCTTTGAAACGTGGCATGAACCGGAGAAGATCGCATCCCTTGCGGGGATCGCCGCCTTCGGCCGGACAAAGGCGGACATGGAACCGCAGTTTTCCGCCCAGCGGGACAAGCTGTACCGTCTCTACCCGGACGCCCGGATCTTTACCCTGACGGTCCCTGGCGTCATCGACATTTCCTCCACGGAGCTGCGGGAGCAACTGGCATCCGGGACGGGGGAGAACCTGCTGCCGCCGGCGGTGTACGGTTATATCCTGCGAAACCATTTGTACGGAACGGATGTAAACCTGAAAAGCTTGACGCTTTCTCAGCTGCGTCCGGTGGCCCTCAGCTATCTGAAGTACAAGCGCATCCCCCATGTGCTGGGGACGGAGCAGGAGGCCATCCGGTTAGCGACCCGCTACGGCGCGGATGTGGAGAAGGCCCGTGTAGCGGCGCTGCTCCACGACTGTACGAAGAAGCTGGATATGCCGGAGCAGCTGGCCCTGTGTCGTCAGTACGGCATCGAGCTGGACGAGCTGGAGCAGAAGGCGCTGAAGCTGCTTCACGCTAAGACCGGCGCGGCCATCGCCCGGGAGGTGTTCGGCGTGGACGAGGAGATCTACCGGGCAATCTGGTGGCACACCACCGGCCACGCGGACATGACGCTGCTGGAAAAGGTTATCTATCTGGCGGATTATATTGAGCCCTCCCGGGATTTTCCCGGTGTAAACGATTTACGGGCATGTGTGTATGAGGATCTGGATCGAGGGATGTTGATGGGACTGGAAATGACCATCGACGAGATGACGGAAATGGGAAATCCCGTCCACCACGCTACAGTGGAGGCGCGCGACTGGCTGAAAGGAAAGAGATAAACCTATGGCAGAAAATGTTGGAAAGCATTTAGAACAGAAGGAATCCAAACAGAAGAAAGCAAAGAAGCCCAGCCGACTGACAAAGGGGCAGAAGTGGCTGCTGGCGGTGGCCATCGTATTGGCGGTGGTGCTGGTGGCCGTGGTGGCACTGGACGGCTTGTTCGTCAAGCCGGAACTGCCCGGAAAGGGAAACGGCTCCAACGCAGACGGCACCCAGGCGGGGGACGGCATCGACTACGGCGACGGCGTGCAGCCCCGCGTCAGCGGCGAGCGGAAGAGCAAGGATTACTACACCGTACTGATCTTAGGCCGGGACACCGGGGGCGGCGGCAACACGGACACCATGCTGCTGGCCAGCTACGATGTGACCAACCAGAAGGCCAACGTCATGTCCATTCCCCGTGACACCATGGTAAACGTCAACTGGGACGTGAAGAAGATCAACTCCGTTTACAACATGAACGGCGGCGGGGAGAAGGGCATCAAGGCTCTTTATAAAGAAATCTCCCAGCTGGTTGGCTTTGAGCCGGATTATCAGGTGATTTTGGAGTGGGAGGCCGTGGGCAAGATCGTGGACGCCATCGGCGGCGTGGATTTCGATGTGCCCTATCCCATGGACTACCACGACCCGGCTCAGAATCTGGTCATTGAGCAGGCGCCGGGCCTGCGGCACCTGAGCGGCGATGACGCCATGCAGGTCATCCGCTGGCGGAAGAACGATAAGGACAGCCCTTACGGCTATAACAAGGGCGGCGTCGGAGACGCGGGCCGTATGGAATTGCAGCAGAACTTCCTGAAGGCGGTCATCAAGGAGATGATGCAGCCGAAAAACGTGCTGAATATCGGCAAGATCGCCAAGGTGTTCGAGGAATCCGTGGAGACGGACTTGAGCTTCCAGAATATCCTCTGGTTCGGCAAGCAGGCCTTCTCCGGCGGCCTGAGCATGGACGATGTGAACTTCATGACTATGCCGTACAAGGGCGCGGCGGCATACAGTCGAGCATACAGTAAGCAGCTCGGCAAGGACTTCTATCTGGAATATGTGGTGCCTATTCCCGGCAAGCTGCTGGACATTCTTAAACAATATTCCTTAGTCAACCACATACAATAGCAAATACAAAAAAGCTGGAAGCAGACTTAATTTTGCTTCCAGCTTTTCTATATTATTTAGTTTTGATGAAGCCGTTCTATAATACTTGTTTTTGCGATCTTTCGATATATGATTGCCGGAATAATAACCGTTAGCGCAATCAAAAATGGATAGATAACAAACATAGGGAAAATAACAAATTTATAAGTGAAAAACCAAATGCTATTTGAAATTGCTCTTACAATGATAACCGATACCAGAGAACCAAATACGATTGACGCAACAACTGTTCCCGCAGCATAGTATAAGCCCTCAAATGACAGCATTTTCTTTAGCTGTTTTCCTGTCATACCAATACTTTGAAGCATGGCAAGTTCTTTTCTTCGTGTAATAATGCTGGTAAGAACAGAGTTTACAAAATTTGTAATTCCTATTAAGCCAATGATAATGCTTAACGCTCCCCCTATGGTAATAATCAGAGAGGTTAAATCATTAAAGGAATTGATATACGTTTGTTTAGAGTCGTAATTCATACTCGGCTCAATGTCCTCAACATAGCTGCTCAAAAATTCCTCCATATCAGCTTCCATACCGTCAACTACATTGAATGGGAAGCTAACCAAATGAGGTTGCTCGCAAAGAGGTAAGAAAACATCCGTCGGCATATAGAACTTTGCAAATCCGGTACTTCTTATCGTATCGGTGTTTTCATTGATTAGCACCTTTGCCATAACCTTGCAGTCAAAGTTATTATCTATACTACTGGAAAGTCCGTTCATTTGTACATGATTGAAGTGAAGTGTATCGCCAACATGAATATTAGGGTCATCAATAATGTTTCCATTGTCATCAGCGGTCAGGGCATACAGTACATAGTTCCCGGATTTTAATGCTTCCCAATCAATCGTTCCCTCTATAACATCCATTGAGTTCAGTAAAAAA
>VOFI01000657.1_pt1 | contig 36000 bp, 53 predicted proteins | sample 5384131 | NCBI WGS metagenome assembly VOFI01 (sample SAMN12384728, study PRJNA508395) | human gut metagenome | isolation source: healthy gut H | host: Homo sapiens
TTGTATTCCTGACATCTCTGTTTATGAATGAAGAGATGGAGTAAGAACTTAACACATTCTATTGAAAAGAAAAGGAGATTAAAATTATGTCAACACTTATTGCTATTGGAGCAGCTATCGCAGTATTCACAGGTATCGGAGCAGGTATCGGTATCGGACATGCAACAGGTAAAGCAGTAGAAGCTATCGCAAGACAGCCAGAGGCAGAAAGCAAGATCAGTAAGAACCTTATCCTTGGATGTGCTCTTGCAGAGGCAACAGCTATCTACGGTTTCATCATTGGTATCCTGATCATCTTCTTCCTGAAATAAGAAACGAAAAGAATCTTATGAAAATGATGGAGGCAGATAACAGGAAAGGCAGGTGTAAAAGGTGCTTTCAATAAATATGGGACTTGTTTGGACCATTATCATCCTTATTGTTCTCTTTCTTCTGTTGAGACATTTCCTGATCAATCCGGTAAGTAATATCATGGAGCAGCGTAGAAAGCTGATCGCAGATGGTCTTCAGGGTGCACAGGATGCACAGAGTGATGCGCAGAAGATGAAACAGGAATATGAAGATGCTTTAAAGGGAGCAAAGCTTGAATCAGCAGCGATTGTTGAGAAGGCACGCTCAGAGGCTAAGACAGAGTATGACCGCATCGTAAGTGAAGCAGGAAGCAAGGCCGGAGATCTTCTGGAAGCTGCAAAAGAGAATGTACGTATTGAGCGTGAGAAGACAATGAAAGATCTTCAGACTCAGATTGCAGGACTGGCTATGGCATCCGCTGAGAAGATCGTGGGAGACAAAGAGCAGAACATTTATGACCAGTTTTTGGGAGAAGTAGGTGGGACAGATGAAAACACAGACAAGTAAGAGTCAGATTTACTGCCCAATGGCAGCAATCAGATATGCACGTGTCCTGTATGAAGTAGGTGTCCCAAAAGAAGCTGTACAGAAAACACGTGAGATTTTTGAGGAAGTACCGCAGCTTCACGAGATTTTCGTGAACCCTACCATTGATCTTAAGAAAAAAATGACAGTGATAGATAAGGTATTTCCGGAGGAGATAAGAAATTTCCTTAAAGTAGCTTGCAAATATCAGCGAATGGATCTGATCGAAGATATCTTCACAGCATATGACAGATACTGTGATGAACAGAATCAGGTTCTGAACGCAGTTCTGACATGTATTCAGCCTCCGACGGAGGAGCAGAAAAAAGGAATGGAGGCGTTCCTTTGTAAGAAATATGGCGCAAAGAGTGCTAAAATCGAAGTCCGTCAGGACAAAGCACTGCTTGGCGGTTTTATTCTCCGCGTTGGCAGTGATGAGTATGACTGGAGTATGAAAGGACGCCTGAACAGATTAGAACAAAGATTGACCTGGAGGTGAACAAGGTGAGTTCAATCAATTCAGATGAAATTATTTCTATCCTGAAAGAAGAAATAGAGAATTTTGATACAATGAGTAAGGACAGTGAAGTAGGTACTGTTGTTACTGTCGGCGATGGTATCGCCACAATCTACGGGATTGATCACGCCATGTACGGGGAAATCGTTACTTTTGAAAACGGCCTTAAGGGAATGGTACAGGATATTCGTAAGAATGAGATCGGATGTATCCTTCTTGGAAGTGACACAGGAATCCGTGAAGGCACAAAGGTAGCCCGTACAGGAAAGAAAGCAGGCGTTCCGGTTGGAGACGCTTATGTAGGAAGAGTTGTCAACGCCCTTGGTGAGGCGATTGACGGAAAAGGTGAGATCAAAGCCGACGGATATCGTCCGGTAGAGAATGAGGCACCTGGAATCGTTGACCGTAAGTCGGTAAGCGTTCCGCTTGAGACAGGTATCCTTTCAATCGATGCAATGTTTCCGATCGGTCGTGGACAGCGTGAGTTGATCATTGGAGACCGTCAGACAGGAAAGACATCCATTGCACTGGATACAATTCTGAATCAGAAAGGCAAAGATGTGATCTGTATTTATGTTGCAATCGGACAGAAAGCATCTACAGTAGCCAAAGTTGTTAACACATTACAGACACACGGAGCAATGGACTATACGATCATCGTATCTTCCACAGCAAGTGACTGTGCACCGCTTCAGTATATTGCTCCTTATGCTGGTACAGCGCTTGCAGAATATTTCATGTATCAGGGTAAAGACGTACTGATCGTATATGATGATCTTTCCAAGCATGCAGTGGCATATCGTGCATTGTCACTTCTGCTTGAGCGTTCTCCGGGACGTGAGGCATATCCTGGTGATGTGTTCTATCTTCATTCCAGACTTCTGGAGAGATCCAGCCGTCTGAGCGATGAAAAGGGAGGCGGTTCTATCACAGCACTTCCAATTATTGAGACTCAGGCAGGAGATGTTTCTGCATATATTCCAACAAATGTTATTTCCATTACAGACGGACAGATTTTCCTGGAGAGTGGACTTTTGCATCAGGAATGAGACCTGCGGTCAACGTGGGACTTTCCGTATCCCGTGTAGGCGGAGCAGCACAGACAAAGGCCATGAAGAAGGCGGGCGGAAGCCTTCGTATTGACCTGGCCCAGTATCGAGAGATGGAAGTCTTCACACAGTTCAGTTCAGATCTTGATGCAGCTACGAAGGAAGAACTGGAATATGGAAGTGGACTGATGGAACTTCTGAAACAGCCACTGTATCATCCACTTTCCTTGCATGAGAAAGTAATTACACTGTGTGCAGCAACACATAAAGTACTCTTAGGTGTTGAGAAGACAAAAATCAAACAGTTCCAGTATGATATGCTTCAGATGTTCGAGATAGAGCATCCGGAAATCGGTCAGGAAATCGAAGAGAAGAAAGTCCTGACAGAGGAACTGATCGACAAGATCGTAGAGACAGCGAAGGAATTCAAGAAGAGCAGGTGTTAATATGGCAAATATCAGAGAGATACAGAGCAGAATCAACAGTGTCAAAGACACAATGAAGATTACCAATGCAATGTATATTATCTCTTCTTCCAAACTGACACAGGCGAGAAAGAAGCTGGCAGATACAGAACCATATTTCTATATGCGCTGCAGGGTGAGATCAGTCGTATTTTACGTCATTTACCGGAATTACATCATAGTTATTTCAACAAGAGGGAAAACATTCCGGCAGAGGAACGTAAGATTGGATCGATCGTTATCACGGCAGACAAGGGACTGGCCGGTGCATACAATCACAATATTGTGAAGCTTGAGGAAGAGGTTCTTTCCAAGCCGGGGCAGCATAAGCTTTTTGTTGTGGGAGAGCTTGGACGTCATTATTTTGCAAAGAAGGATGTAGATATTGATACAAACTTCCGTTATACAGTTCAGAAACCGACCATGCATCGTGCCCGTGACATCTCAGCGGTTATTCTGGATCAGTTTAACAATCATGAGCTGGATGAAGTTTACGTAGTATATACACGAATGGAAAATGCAGTTCAGTCAGAAGCGGAAGTGTTAAAACTTCTTCCACTCGAGAGAGGGATTTTGGTGAAATGAAGATGCCTTTGAATATGTATCGAGAGGAAATCGAACTGAATCCATCTCCTATGGATGTCATGAACAGTATTGTACCAAGTTATATCAACGGTATGATCTACGGATGTCTGGTTGAGGCTTATGCCAGTGAGCACAATGCCCGTATGATGGCAATGAAGTCAGCAACAGACAGTGCACAGGATCTGATCAAAGATCTGTCAATCCTCTATAACAGAGCAAGACAGGCTGCGATCACACAGGAGATCACAGAGGTTTGTGCCGGCGCAAGAGCTCAGCAGAAGAAGAGTTAAAATGTCGAAATGCGTTACAGACAGCAGGTTGTTGCAGTTTGTAATGACTGAAATATAGAAAGAGAGAGAACATGAATAAAGGACGAATTGTACAGGTTATGGGACCTGTCGTTGACGTAGTGTTTGAAAACGGTGATCTTCCTTTTATCAAAGATGCTCTTGAAGTTGATAATAATGGAAAGAAATGCATCATGGAGGTTGCACAGCACCTTGGAAACAATGAGGTGCGCTGCCTGATGCTTGCTGCCAGTGAAGGACTTTGTAAAGATATGGAAGTTACTGCAACAGGAGCCGGTATTCAGGTTCCTGTAGGCGAGCAGACACTTGGAAGATTATTTAATGTACTTGGTGAGACAATTGATAACGGAGAGCCGATTACAGATTCTAAAAAATGGGTAATCCACAGACAGCCGCCTACATTCGAAGAACAGAACCCGGCAGTAGAGATTCTTGAAACCGGAATTAAAGTTATCGACCTTCTTGCGCCATATGCAAAAGGTGGTAAGATCGGTCTGTTCGGTGGTGCCGGTGTAGGTAAGACCGTACTGATTCAGGAATTGATCAGTAATATCGCAACAGAACATGGCGGATATTCTATTCTTTACCGGTGTAGGAGAGCGTTCCAGAGAAGGTAATGACTTATGGACAGAAATGGGGGAATCCGGTGTTCTTGAAAAGACAGCTTTAGTGTTCGGACAGATGAATGAACCACCTGGATCTCGTATGCGTGTCGCTGAGACAGGACTTACAATGGCAGAATATTTCCGTGATGTAGAGCATCAGAACGTGCTTCTCTTCATCGATAATATCTTCCGTTTTTACACAGGCTGGTTCTGAGGTTTCCGCCCTTCTTGGACGTATGCCGTCCGCCGTTGGTTATCAGCCAACATTAGCAAATGAGATGGGTGCCTTACAGGAACGAATCGCTTCTACAAAGAACGGATCCGTAACATCAGTTCAGGCCGTATATGTACCAGCCGATGACTTAACTGACCCGGCTCCGGCAACAACATTTGCCCACCTGGATGCAACAACCGTACTTTCCAGAAAGATCGTTGAGCAGGGTATCTACCCAGCCGTAGATCCACTGGATTCTACATCCCGTATCCTGGAGGAGGATGTTGTAGGAAAAGAGCATTATGAAGTAGCCAACAAGGTGATCGCAATTCTTCAGAAGTACAAAGAACTTCAGGACATCATTGCTATTCTTGGTATGGAAGAACTTTCTGAAGAAGATAAAGCAACTGTTATGCGTGCAAGAAAGATTCAGAAATTCCTGTCCCAGCCATTCTTCGTAGCAGAGACATTTACAGGAATTCCTGGAAAATATGTACCATTAAAAGAGACAATCCGTGGATTTAAGATGATCATCGATGGAGAGATGGATGCTTATCCGGAAAACGCTTTCTTCAATGTCGGAACAATTGATGATGTAATTGCCAAGGCAAAAGAGATGGAAGAAGAGTAATTGTTGAAATAGGAGAATGTGCATATGGATACATTTGGTCTGAAAATCATAGCAAGTGATGGTGTATTCTACGAAGGTCGTTGTAAGAAGCTGATCATTCCGGCTCCGGATGGAGAAAAGGGAATTCTTGCAAATCATGAGAATATGGTAATCGCTGTGAATGTCGGAGTTGCACATATGAGTCTGGATGGCGAAGAATGGAAAGACATTGCAGTGGGCGTGGGATTTGTTGAAATCGTAAACAACCGAGTTACACTGATTGTTGATACAGCCGAGAAACCAGAAGACATCGATGTGCGACGAGCACAGGAGCAGAAAGAGCGTGCAGAGGAAAGGTTACGTCAGCAGCAGAGTATCCAGCAGTATTATCATACGCAGGCATCTCTGGCAAGAGCGATGAACCGACTTCGTGTTTCACAGGATAAAAAGTGGAATTTATAGATTTCGAGAGCATGTAGATGTGCAGAGATCAGAAGTACCTGCAGGATATATCATTTAATTATAGAAGAGGGACAGATTTTCCGAAATGGGAAATCCCCCTTTTTACATTTAAAAGTGAACTGCGAAACTTTTTTGTATTGCATTTTGATTCGTAGTATAATACAATAATCTTATCTGAGTGTCTAAAATTATAGAAAGACAGAGGAAAAACGATATGAGTGATAGAAAAAGCCACGTTCTCTTTCAGAAATCGTAAACGATGTACTTCGTGCGGTACGTGATTATTACGATTCAGAATACGTGTACTATATTGAGAAAGAGTATGGGGATATTGAGACCATCTTTGAGTGGTGTGCAGAGAATGTTCCATGGCAGAGAGATAAGATAAAGATGCTTCCGGAAGAACAGCAGCCAAAGTGGATGAAGCAGGAGATTACAAATTCAACAGAGGCCGATTACAGTGTGAGTTTGCAGCTGGATGAGAATACAGTAGCAATTCTTGCAGCAGTTGGAGTTCACCGGGGCGGATGTGATGTTGGATTGCTTCGTACGGTGATTCCGTATATACCGCAGGCAATCACTCTTCATAAACTCCAGAAACAACAGGAGTATCTCAGTTATCATGATAATCTGACAGGAGTACTTAACAGAAATAGTTTCGTTGCATATCTGGATCATGTGGAACCGGAAGAATTGAAGACATTGGGAGCTCTTTCTGTAGACATTAATGGACTGAAGAATTTTAATAAAGAATTTGGCAGAGATTATGGAGATGAAGTTGTCACCAGAGTTGGTGAAGTGCTTTCGGAGTATTTCCATAATGGTAATGTATACAGAATGACAGGCGATGAGTATCTGGTTCTTGTAGAGAACGCTTCATATGAAGATTTCACACAACAGGTACATGGTGCATATACAAAGCTTGAGAACATAAGTCTGGGACTGGTTTCAGTAGGGTATGCCTGGGGAAAAGTAGACATAGATGTGAATGGTCTTGTGATCAGTGCAGAGAATATGATGCGGGAAGAGAAAAGAAGTATTATAAAAATCTGCGTAAAGGTCATCATGAGCCAATCATCAAAAAGGATCTCTGGAGGATATTGAACAAAAGAATTTTATTGTATGTCTGGTACCGAAGATTGATGTGCAGACCGGAGAAATTGCAGGTGCTGAAGCGATTGTCAGATATCATCATAAGGATCTTGGAATTATGGATCCGGGAAGATATATTAATCTTCTGGAAGAGACAAGGTTGTCACATTATCTCGATCTCTATATATTTGAACAGGTATGTCAGATCCTTCATAAGTGGGAGACAGAAGGAATCCAGATGGTGCCGATTTCAGTAAACTTTGCAGGTGAAACATTGAGGCAGGAGAACATTGCGGATCAGATGAGTGCGCTGATTGAGAAATATCAGGTATTATGCGAATATTTGGAAGTAGAAGTATCCGAATCTTATACAGATACGAATCAGGAGATGCTGGCGGCATCATGCAGTAAGATCAGAAAAGCGAATGTCCGCGTAGTATTGGATCATTTCGGAGCTAAGAATTCCAGCTTTTCGATTCTGTCCATTATGGATTTTGATGGATTGAAGCTGGATGAGAGCCTGATTACAAATCTGGTTGGAAACAGAAGAAGCAGAGTAGTAGCAAAAGCCGTAATTGATATTTGTCATCAATTGGGATGTTCTGTTCTTGCGGAGAGTGTTGAAACACAGGATCAGCTGAATGTTCTTCAGAATTAGGATGCGATTATGCACAGGGAACATTATTTAATAAACCGATCAAAGTGGAGACATTTGAAGTGCGATATCTGAAGGAATAGAATGATCTGCCGGGGGAATGAAAAGGAAAAGATTCTAAATATTACAGAGGATAAGATGAAAAATACAGATGGAGTTGAAATTAAATAAGATGAATAAAGCATTGTTTAGAGACAGAGCAAAGAAACTGATGCTTACAGGTGCTTTGGCAGGAGTAATTGCAGGAGTGGCAATTACTTCAGGAATCTCCTCAATTACATTGAAAAAGCTGAAAAGAAGCTGGAAATCAGCAATGCAAAATTACAGGAGCAGACAAAGAAGAACGAAGAACTGCAGGCAGAGTTAGACAGAGAAGAAGTAACAGAAAATACTGCGGAGTTGCTGGCAAGTGATGATGACCGGTGGTGTCTTGCACTTGTGAATGAGAAGCATCCATTGGATACTTCTTATGTGCCGGCGAATCTAACGGAGATAAGTGGTGGAAAACAGGTAGATTCCAGGATAGCAGACAGTCTGAATAAGATGCTGGATGATGCGAAGACGGCAGGACTCAGCATGTATGTGACATCAGGATATCGTTCTTATGAGAAGCAGAGAGATGTCTTTAATACGACGATGCAGGACTGGATCAATCAGGGATATACACCGTTAAATGCGTATGATGAGACAAAAAAATCAGTTGCAATTCCAGGAACAAGCGAGCATGCAACTGGTCTTGCAGTTGACATTATGTCGACAAAGTACGGGGAGCTTGATGAGAAACAGGGAGATACAGAAGAGCAAAAGTGGTTGATGGAACATTGTTCAGAGTATGGTTTTGTTCTTCGGTTTCCGCAGGATAAATCTGATATTACAGGAATTGTATATGAGCCGTGGCATTATCGTTATGTGGGAGTAGATGCTGCAAAAGAGATGACAGAGAACGGACTTACTTTGGAAGAATATGTTTCTGCAAATTAAGTGAAAAACTGTTCTGATCGACAGATAAGAGAGAAGTATAAATAATACATAAGGAGGAGAAGTAAATGGAAGATTTAACATTTGGAGAACAGGTGAAAATCGTCCATGGGAAGAAAAGGAATGACAATCAAAGAACTGGCGGAGACGATTGAGAAAGAGACAGGAAAGAAGATGTCCCGCCAAAATTTAACACAGCGTCTTGAAGGGATAATTTTCAGGAACAGGATATGAGATTGATCGCATCCATTCTCGGCTGTCCGTTTCAGTTGAGTATCATGTCAGGAGAGATTACAGAGAGCGCAGCCGGACGTATCAGGAAGCAGGAAGTAAAATGGAATGAACAGGAACAGCCGGCAGAGAGCTTTTCAGAGGAAACGGTGGAGACAGAGAAGGAAGAACAGCAGCTTACAGGTGAAGAACGTGACATGACAATCGGTGAGATTTATGATATGCATGAAGAACTTGCTGAACTTGAAAAAAAGAATGCAGTAGAAGCAGAGCCAACTGAAGATGTCAGAGAAGATCTTCAGACAGAAGAAGAGGAATATAGGGAAGAGCTTCAGGAAGTGCCGGAATCAGATCAGAAAGAAGAAAATTCTGTGGAATCAGAAGTTTCCTATACGGAAGATTATGATCAGCCGGCAGAGGAAGAAGCAGAAGTTTCATCCTATGAGACACAGCCGGCAGAGCCGGTGCAGGAAGAGGCAACATACGAAGAGCCTATACAGGAAGAAGTTGGAGACATTAATCCATACACAGGAAGAGAATATGAATCCAACAGTGTACGTATGCATCCGAAAAGAATTGGATATGTGCAGGTTTATGACCGTGCAAACCATAAATGGACAGATATGACAGAATGGGCATTCCTCGGATATCAGGAACGCAAGAAAGTACTTCTTGGAGAGGATTACGAACCGCCAATTTATCTGGATTAAAATTAAAATTGATAGAGAAAAGAAGTGCATCCGCTGTGAACGCTTCCTTTCTCTATCTTTTTCCTTTCTTTTTAAGAATCACATTAAGTATCGACACCAGTGACCGAAAGATTCAGAGTTTTCACATTCATCTTCGGTAAGTCCCAGAATAGAGATGTAAGAACTGGTAAATTGAGGAAAGCCGAACAAGTTAGCCATATGTGCTTCTCTGGGATCGTAAAGGCCGGGAACGCCAAGCCAAAGATGATCCTTTTCTTTGATCAGGAGAAGGTGATGATAATTATGACAGCCATGCAGAAGAAAACTATTGTTGGCAAGTGGCCAGAATCTGCGCGGAAGTGTGGAAATCTCTGCGTGTGTGATTTTTCTGGCTTGAATTGAAGCATCCTGAATTGCAGTCTCCTCAGTTGGTGTCACCTCAGTTGCTACCTCCTCAGTTGAAGCAGCATCAATAGAAGCGTCAGATAATGCTGTTTCGGATACAGTCTCAGATACAGTGTCTTCTGTTATGAGGGATTCTTCCGAAAGGGATGGATTCTCAGGTTCAGAGGATAAACTCTCTTCTGTTGATAAAGAGCAATCAGAAAAAGAATAAAAATCCGGCAGAGGTACAGCGGAGGTAATCCAATGCTGTGATCGATTCTGGGTGATGGAGAAAATAATGAACCCATCAATGTGTTTAAGAGTTCTTTTATGTGGAAAACGTTCCCCGGAAATGACCAGTTGTGTGGATAAGTTCTGACCAGAGCACTGAAGAAGTGCAACCGGAGAACCTGTAAGTGTTTGATTTTCGAGAATAAATGCATAGACTTCCAACTGTTCTCCAGGGACAATCGGAAGATTTTTTTAACATGAAGTGTTAAGAGATAAGAATAATTATGTGATGAAATTTGTAGAAAACCAAGATTTCTGCGGCGGCAGCAGGATTCGTACTCATATAAATAATAACTTCCCGGATTCATAGCAATCCCCTGAAAAGAATTTTTCTATATAGTTTATTCAGAATGAAAAGGAATATTAATGCTATTTTTATACAATAACCGAAAGGAAACAAAATGAGGATGACAACGGATGAAAAATTATGCGTGCGGCCTTAAAACAGGCAGAGAAAGCGTATAATCTGGGAGAAACCCCGATTGGTTGCGTAATTGTTCATGAAGATAAGATTATTGCACGCGGTTATAACCGACGGAATACAGACAAGAATCCACTGGCACATGCTGAGGTTGCAGCAATCAAGAAAGCAAGCAAAAAGCTTGGTGACTGGCGCCTGGAAGAATGTACATTGTATGTGACATTAGAGCCATGTCAGATGTGTGCAGGTGCAATTGTCCAGTCCCGTATACCAAGAGTGGTTGTCGGGTGTATGAATCCGAAAGCAGGATGTACAGGTTCCATTCTGAATCTACTGGATATCCAGGCATTTAACCATCAGGCAGATCTTACAACAGGTGTATTGGAAGAAGAATGCAGCCAGTTGATGAAGCAGTTTTTCAGAGAACTCAGGGAAGCCAGGAAGATGAAGAAAAAAGCAGAAGCACAGAGTCTGTAACACAGAGGTATAAAATCATGTGGAATCTTGTGCAAAAGAAAAAGTAGCATACTTGACAAGCATTCATTTATCATGTAAAATAATAATCCGTGCAGCCGGGGTGGTAGCGGTACCTTGAACCTGCAATCCGCTATAGCAGGGGTGATATTGCGCAGAGGGCTTGTTTTTGCAGAGCTGCCCTTGGAAAGTGACGTTGATGTTTGGGTCTTACGCGACGGGACTCCATGAACCGTGTCAGGTCAGGAATGAAGCAGCACTAAGTGGAACCTCTCGGGTGCCGTAAGGGTGCCTGGGCTGAGTTAACTACCGGGGTAACGCTTGTGGGCCAAGTTCGAAGCGCAATGCACGTAAAAAATGAATAGAATGGTATTTATATTGGAAACGATACATTCCCTCCGGAATGATGAACGAACAACACAATCTGTTACGCTTATCATGATAGGAGGATTTTTTTATGCCAAAAAAATAAGTTTCAGGAAGTAATTTTTACAATTATTATGGTATTTTTCATGGTTTATGCCATGATCTGCTACAACATCTCACTGAACATGGGAGGAATGAGTAATGAGGTCTTTCTGGCAGCATTCCATGAACTTATCATCATGGGACCGATTGCTTTCATTCTGGATTTCTTTCTCGTAGGACCGATTGCAAAGAAGAAAGCATTTATGATCGTGAACCCACAGAAAGATAATCCGTTTATGATCGTGCTGGCGATATCCGTTTTATCTATCATTGGAATGTGCCCGCTGATGAGCCTTGCAGCAACATTGCTCTTTAAGGATGCAGGAAATCAGATGATTGCTGTGTGGTTCCAGACAACAGTATTCAATTTCCCAATGGCATTCTTCTGGCAGCTGTGTTTCGCAGGACCGATTGTCAGAAAAGTATTTGGGGTGATTTTCCGTGAAGAGCAGAAAGAAGAGGTGGCTTTTGATTAAAGCCGCAAAATAAGGGGAAGCTATCATACGATAATCTGACACAATTTGTGTTGTTATCGTAAGTGATAGCTTTCCCTTTACTGTTCACTCCCGTGTCAATCGCTCCGCTGATTGACACGGAGGATGCATGTTTTGACTTGAATGCATCTCGCCCCATCGCCAAAGGCGATTTAAAATGGCGAGATGCGTTGCTGGTCGCACATCGTGTGAACAGTAACAGCTTTCCCTTTTTTGTTATATACACAACTTCACATATCTTGACATTTCTCACATCTTCATTCAGAATAGTAAGGTAAGACCTAAAAAGGAAAATGTTTACAAATATACATTATTGACAGGAAAAGAGGTTTATAAAAAGATCAAGATTTTGCTTGCAGCGGTGAATGCAAAGTACATCCACTCAAATCTTGCGGTCTATTGCCTGCGCGCATATGCAAAAGAGCAGCATCCGGCTAGCAATATTACAATTTCTGAATATACGATCAATCAGCCATTTGATGAGATTTTGATGGATATTTATAAGCAGGCACCAGATGTTCTCTGCCTTTCCTGTTATTTATGGAATGTGACAGAAGTAGGACAATTGATACAGGAGGTTCCAAAGATTCTGCCGGATACGAAGATCTGGCTTGGAGGTCCGGAAGTTTCATATAATGCAAGAGAAGTTCTGGAAAAATATCCGATGGCAGAAGGTATCATGCGCGGAGAGGGTGAAGAGACTTTTGCAGAACTTGTGGCATATTATGAAGGCCGTGGTGCAGCTGAGTTGATCAATATTCAGGGAATCACATTTCGGGAAAAGGAAAAACAGATTGCTGCGACACCGTTTCGACAGATCATGGATCTGAGCAAAGTACCGTTTGTCTATGGGGATATTGAGAATTTCAAGAACCGTATCATTTATTATGAGACGAGCAGAGGCTGTCCGTTTTCTTGTAGTTATTGTCTTTCTTCAATTGATAAATGTCTTCGATTCCGTAATCTGGAGCTTGTGAAGAAAGAACTGCAGTTTTTATTGATCATGAAGTGCCACAGGTTAAGTTTGTTGACAGAACATTTAACTGTAAGCATGATCATGCGATGGCAATAATTATATCAAAGAGCATGATAATGGAATTACAAATTTTCATTTTGAAGTGGCAGCAGATCTTCTGAATGAGGAAGAGATTGAATTGATCCGGAGTTTGCGTCCAGGACTCATTCAGCTGGAAATTGGAATTCAGTCAACGAATAAACAGACGATCAAAGAGATCAACCGTTCCATGAATCTGGAAAAAGTACGTGATAAGGTAGCAAGGATTCATGAGAAGGGAAATGTGCATCAGCATTTAGATTTGATCGCAGGTCTTCCATATGAGAATTATGATAGTTTTGCTCATTCTTTTAATGAAGTTTATGCTATGGAACCGGATCAGTTTCAGCTTGGATTTCTGAAAGTACTGCATGGATCTGTGATGCATGAGAAGATGAAAGAGTATGAGCTGCTTTGCCAGAATCGTCCGCCGTATGAAGTGCTTTCAACAAAATGGCTTCCATACAGTGATGTGATCCGTCTGAAGAAAGTAGAAGAGATGGTGGAAGTTTACTATAACAGTTTTCAGTTTAGTCATACGATGGGACTTCTTGTGGAATTGTTTCCATCCGCATTTTCCATGTATGAGAAAATGGGCAATTATTATGAGAAGAAAGGCTTGTTTGGGTTGAATCATTCAAGGCTTGCACGTTATGAGATATTGTGGGACTTTGTAGAATCAGAATTAGCAGAATTCAGCTACTCGGAGGAAGTGCAGAAGAAAGAAGCGGATTTTAAAGAGAAGGTGCTTGAAAGCATGACTTTAGATCTTTACCTGAGAGATAATGTGAAGAATCGTCCAGCATTTCTTGGAGAGAGCAAAGTAGAAAAGGATGTAGCGTCTGAATTTTATAAGAAAGAGGCAGAAGAGCACAAGTATCTGAAGGATTATGAAGGATACGACAGCCGCCAACTGCGAAAGATGACTCATCTGGAGCGATTGAATGGAAAGTTGCATCTTTTTGATTACAGACATAGAAATAAGCTGAATCAGGATGCGGCGATTTATATAATAGAGGACTAGTATAGCGTTGCAGATATTAGAAAGATATTTGCATATGGTTTTGTTAATGGAAATGGAGAAAAAAGATGAATTTTTATGATAAAAAAAAGTAAGACGTTTGGTGTCAATTATTATTTTGGTGGTTATTGTTGCAATGGTTGCAACGATGGTGATTCCATATCTGGTCTAAGGAGAGTGTGATGCGGACAGGGAGAGTAACGCAGACGATCTGGAATCGTTCTGTAAAGAAACAGATCCAAAAAAGAAAACAGGAATTCAACAGGAAAAACTGCGTGGGAAGAAAGCAGTTCTGAACTGGTATCTGACGATAAGGATTTTGTCTGGAGCAGCGCTTCAGTAAGCGGAAAAGCACCGGCACAGGTGAAATATGCAGTGATTAAAGCAGCAGGAGATCTTGCGGCAAAGAGAGTCAGACCAACAGCGGTTTCAGTACAGATTTTGTTTCCTGAAAGTTCTGACGAGCAGGAACTAAAAAATATCATGAGAATCCTGACGATCTGTGAGGAGACAGGACTTGCCATTACCTGTGTACAGGCTGAAAGTGCAGAGTATGTTTTGCGGACAGTGATTCAGATTACTGCTGTCGGCGTGAAAGAAAATCCAAAACAGCAGATGAAAAAATGGTTTCCGGGAACGGAAATCATTCTTTTTGTGGCTATACGGGATTAGAAGGAACACTGCGATTGGTTGAAGAGGCAGAAGCAGATCTTCGTACAAGATTTACACCGTCCTTTATAGAAAAAACAAAGCGCTGCAAGGAATCACTGATACTTCCGGAACAGATTTTACAGCTTCCAGAAGAAGCAAAGAGCAGACAATGTGGGGATGGAGGTGTACTCTGCGGATTATGGGAACTTGCAGAGGCAGAAAAGATAGGGTTTGAGATTGATTTTTCAAAACTTGCACTTAAGCAGGAAACGGTGGAAATCTGTGAATTCTTTCAGCTGAATCCATATCTTCTCACATCAGCCGGAAGTTATCTTGTGCTGACAGAGCATGGAGAAGAGACATTGGAAAGCTTGAAGAATGCAGGTGTTCCGGCAGTACGAATCGGATTTGTAAAAGAACAGAATGCAAGAACACTTGTAAATGGAGAAGAAACCCGTTATCTGGATCGTCCGGCACCGGATGAACTAAGCCGTTGGTGGAAAGAACGAAAAGAATCAGAAGAACAAGAAGATAGAAGAGGCGATAATTATGTTAAACATTGTACTTTATGAGCCGGAAATTCCGGCAAATACTGGAAATATCGGAAGAACCTGTGTAGCAACAGGGACAAAACTGCATCTGATCGAGCCATTGGGATTTAAGCTGAATGAGAAATCATTAAAGAGAGCCGGCATGGATTACTGGAAAGATCTGGATGTGACGACATACATTGATTATGCAGACTTCCTGGAAAAAAATCCGGGAGCTAAAATCTATATGGCAACGACAAAAGCGCACAAAGTCTACACAGAAGTAGATTATGAGTCAGATTGCTATATTATGTTCGGAAAAGAGAGTGCCGGAATCCCGGAAGAGATTCTTGTAGAGCATGAGGAAGACTGTATGAGAATCCCGATGAATGGAGATATCCGTTCTTTAAATCTAAGTAATTCTGTGGCAATTGTACTCTATGAAGCACTGCGTCAGAATGGATTTGCAGGAATGAATTTAAGTGGAGAACTGCATGAACTTCATTGGAAATAAAGTGAAAAAGGAACAGGGTCAAATCATTTGTAAAAAGGTTTGATCTTGTTCCTTTTTTGAATGGTAAATAATCAGATATTTATACAAATACACAAAAAACGTTTGATAAACTACAAAAAATAGATGAAATATTTAGTAATCTAAAAATTTTCATAAAAATCTAATAAAAAGTTTGATTATTACGACAAAATATGCTATGTTTAAAATAACATCGTTGTGCGAAAGTTACAAACAGAAAGAGAATAGGACAGAAAAGTATGGTAATAATATATTGATACGTGCTGCGAACAGCGTAATCCTTAGATATTAATGTGCAGTAACAACATGCAGCGAAGAGATCTTATTGTTCAAAATCACATAAGAACAATAAAAAGGGGGAGACAAGAAAGGTGGTGTAGATACTATGGTGGATGAGACAATCCGGTCAATTAAAGAAGCAGAACAGCAGGCAGAAGAGATTCTTGTAAAAGCGCAGAAGAACAAAAAGAACAGATTCTGAAAGATGCATCTCTTCAGGCAAAGCAGATTCATGAAGAACTTATAGAAGAGGCAAAAAAAGAACTGCCGGTGGACTGGATGAGAAAGTCAGAGAAGAGGCAAAAAATCAAGAAGATAAAGAAGCAGAGAAGCTCAAAGATGTGATCGAAGAGCTGAAGGTTTCTGCAAGAGAGAAAAAGGATGCAGCAGTGCAGCTAGTTCTTTCTGAATTAATCTGATCCATGTGGTCGTAACAAAAAAGGAGGGATAAGATTATGGCGGTACTTAAGATGCAGAAAATCAGCATCTGTGCCCTGAAGAAAGATCGAAAAGCAATCCTGGAACAGTTACAGCATCTTGGAGTTCTTGAAGTTGACAGGGACAAAGAAGAGGATGCATTCTTCCAAAAGATGGACACAACCGGACAGCGGATGAAATTTGAAAAAGCGGCAACGGCAGCAGATCAGGCACTGGGGATTCTGGATGCTTACGCTCCGGAGAAAAAGTCATTACTTTCTTCGCTGGAAGGAAAAGAACTGATCGATCGCGAGTTGGAAGAAAAGGTTCAGATATCTGGACCAGAACTGATCAAGACAGCCCGCGGAATTTATGATCTTGATCGCGAGTATGCTGAGCTTAGAGCAGGCATAGCAAAGATTGAGAATCAGATTGAAAGTCTGATGCCGTGGATGGCATTAGATGTTCCGCTTCAGGAAGGGAAGACAAAAAGGACTGCTTTGATCCTGGGAACAATGCCGGGAGAGCTTACTCTTGAGAACATTTATTCCATTCTACTTGAGAAGACTCCGGAAGTGATGGAGAAACAGGGGTCGATGTACATTTAGTTTCAGCAGAATCTAATATGATCTGCATTGCAGTCATCTGTTTGAAAGAACAACTCCAGACAGTGGAAGAAGCACTTCGGAGTGCAGGATTTGCAAGACCGTCCCAGAACTGGAGCAAGACACCAAAAGAGCAGAAGGAAGTACTGGAAACAGAGATAGCAGCGTCAAGAGAGCGGATGACGCAGTGCGAGGCAGAACTTAAGAGCCTGGCTTCAAAAAAGAAAAAGAACTTCAGGCCGTAGCAGATTATTACAGAGTCCGAGCAGATAAGTATGCAGTTCTCGGAGATCTTCTTCAGTCAAAGCGTACATTTGTGATCAGTGGATATATACCGGCATGTGAGTCAGATCCGGTAGAGAAATCTTTGACAGAGAAATATAACTGTATGGTAGATATTGAAGACATTGAAGAAGGTGAAGAAGCACCGGTTATTTTAAAGAATAACCCATTCTCTACAAACATGGAAGGTATTGTAGATCTTACGGATTACCGCATGCCGGAGAAATCGATCCGACAACGATCATGTCATTCTTCTACGTATTTTTCTTCGGAATGATGTTGTCAGATGCAGCGTATGGAGCAGTTGTTGCAATTGTGTGTGCGATTCTTGTGAAGAAATATCCAAGAATGTCACAGAGCATGGCAAAATCTTTGAAACTGTTCTTCTACTGTGGAGTATCTACACTTGTATGGGGCGTTCTATTTGGAGGATATTTTGGAAATATCGTAGACATTGTTTCAGAAAAATTCTTCGGACATACGGTAACAGTTCCGGCACTTTGGTTTGTTCCATTGAATGATCCAATGAAACTTCTGGTTTATTCTTTGTTATTTGGAACAATTCATTTGTTCGTAGGACTTGGAATTAAAGGTTATCTGTGTTTAAAAGATGGTAAGGTTGTAGATTTTATCTGTGACGTTGTACTTTGGTTTGTGATGCTGATTGGGTTGATCCTGATGCTGCTTCCAAGTGACATTTTCGCATCGATCGCACAGACCAAGATCGTGTTCCCGGCAGCTTTGAACACTGCTGCAAAAGTGATGGCTGCGGGTGGAGCAATCGGTATTGTGCTGATGTCAGGAAGAGCAAACAAGAATCCGGCGCTTCGGCTTGCGCTTGGAGCGTATGATTTGTATAACGTGACAGGATGGCTCAGTGACGCATTGTCCTATTCAAGACTTCTGGCACTGGGACTTGCAACAGGTGTTATCGCATCCGTTGTCAACCAGATGGGAGCGATGCTTCCAAACAATGTGATCGGTGTGATTCTTTTTCATTGTGATCTTCATTGTGGGACACGTATTGAACCTGGCGATCAATCTGCTGGGAGCTTATGTACACACAAACCGTTTACAGTTTGTGGAATTCTTCGGAAAATTTTATGAAGGCGGCGGAAAAGCATTCGAGCCTTTTAAAGAAAATACGAAATATGTTGATGTTAAGGAGGAAACAACATTATGAATATAGCAGGTGAACTTGGAGTTGTATATGGATTATTAGGCGCAGCAATCGCAGTATTATTCGCAGGTGCAGGATCTGCGTTAGGTGTAGGAATCGCAGGACAGGCAGCATCAGGAGTAGTAACTGAAGATCCAAGTAAATTTGTAAAAGTACTGATCATGCAGCTACTCCAGGTACACAGGGACTTTACGGTCTTATTATTGGATTTATTACACTTTCTAAAATTGGTATTCTCGGCGGTGGCGGAGTAGAAGTTAGCGTTCAGTCAGGACTTATGATCCTTGCAGCTTGTCTCCCAATCGGTATTGTTGGATTGATTTCAGGTATCGCACAGGGTAAGACAGCAGCGGCTTCTATCGGAATTGTAGCAAAGAAACCGGATCAGTTCGGTAAAGCAATGTTGTTCCCTGCAATGGTTGAGACATATGCCATCCTTGCACTTCTGATTTCCTTCCTCGCAGTAAGTGGTATCCAGCTGTAAGAAATAAATAAAAAAAGGAGAGCGTGGAGATGAGTGGACTTGACAAAATGAAAGCGCAGATAATCGCAGAGGCGCAGGACAATGCAAAAAGAGATACTCGCACAGGCACACGCACAGGCGGATTCTATAATTGGGGAAGCAAAAGCACAGGCAGAGAAAGATGCACGGAAGATTGTCGCACAGGCAGAAGCCAGAGCAGAAGATTCTGTGAAACGCCTGGCCTCTTCATCAGATATGAGAAAGCGCAAGGCAGTACTTGAGGCGAAACAGGAAGTGATTAGTGAAGTTCTTGAAGATGCTTACAAAGCAGTCGGAGAGCTTGATGATGCAGCTTATTTTGCAATGCTTGAAAAGGTTCTTGAGAAGTATGTACTTCCGGAAGAAGGAACCATCTGCTTTACAGAGAAAGACAGAAAACGTATGCCTCAAGGGTATATGGAAAAAAGTATATGAAACAGCGAAGAAGAAAGGCGGAAGCCTGGAACTTACAGAGACAGTGCCGGACGGAATGGATGGGGGATTTATCCTGACCTATGGCGGCATCGAAGAAAATTGTACGATCAAAGCGTTGTTTGATGCAAGAAGAGAAGAGTTATCAGATAAAGTGAACCGGCAGCTGTTTACAGCAGTGTAGCCGCAAGGAGGGATAATCTTGAGTAAGACAAAATATACCTATGCGGTTGCCAGAATCCGTGCACTGGAAGTCTCTCTTTTAACGAATGCAGTGATCGAACAGCTTCTTGCGTGCAAGAGTGCAGAACAGGCTCTACAGCTTCTGATTGAAAAGGGCTGGGGAGATCTGACAGCAGGAACGTTGGATGCAGATGAAGTTCTGAATAAGGAAGAAGAGAAGATGTGGCAGACAATCCGTGAGGTGGCACCGGATATGCATGTATTCGATGTTCTGTCACTTCCAAAACTTTATCACAATCTGAAAGCAGCGATCAAAGAAGTGTGTACGGAAGTAGAGAATAAAAACATTTTTTACGATGACTGTGAGATTTCTGGAGAAGAGATGTTTGCACTTGTCCAGAACAAAGAATTTGATAAGCTGCCGGGTAATATGCCAGCAACAGCAAGAGAAGCATTTGACACTCTGCTTCACACAAGAGACGGACAATTGTGCGATCTTATTATTGATCACGCAACACTGGAAGCTATGCTGGAAGCAGGGAAAAAAATCAGGTGAGAAGATCATTGAAGAGTATGCACAGACAGCAGTTGCAATCGCTGATATTAAGATTGCAGTAAGATCTCAGAAGACAGCAAAAAAATGCAGAATTTATGAAAAAAGCAATGGTAAATTGTTCCGAAATCAATGTGGATCAGCTGACACAGGCAGCATTGGCCGGTGCGGAGGAGATCGCACAGTATCTGGAAGGAACATCTTATCGTGAAGGTGCCGATGCACTGCGTATATCACCGTCTGCATTTGAACGCTGGTGTGATAATAAAATGACAGATTCTATGAGGTCACAGAAATATGAATCATTTTCCGTTGGACCGCTTCTGGCGTATCTGTTAGCCAGACAAAATGAGATCAAGACAGTACGGATTATACTGACCGGAAAGCAGAATGAATTTCCGGATGAAGCAATCCGGGAAAGGATAAGGGAGATGTATGTATAAGATTGCAGTAATGGGCGATTATGACAGTATCTATGGATTTGCCACCCTCGGTCTTAGCATCTGCCCTGTGAAGGACCGGGATGAGGCGAAGACAAAGCTTCGCCAGCTTGCAGAAGGAAATTACGGCATTATCTATATTACAGAGGCTGTGGCTGCACAGATTCCGTCAGAGATCAACAAGTACGGTGAGCAGACATTTCCGGCGATTATTCAGATCCCGGGTGTGTCGGGGAATACAGGAGCCGGAGTTGAAGGCGTGAAGAAGACAGTTGAGCAGGCCGTCGGATCAGATATTCTGTTTGGAGGAGTAAGCGAATGAGCACAGGAGTGATTAAAAAGTCGCAGGACCTCTTGTTATCGCAGAGGGAATGCGTGATGCGAATATGTTTGACGTTGTCCGCGTATCGGAACAGTCTGATCGGAGAGATCATTGAGATTCACGGAGATGAGGCATCCATCCAGGTATACGAAGAGACATCGGGACTTGGACCTGGAGAGCCGGTAGAGTCTATGGGAGTACCAATGTCAGTAGAACTAGGACCCGGACTGATCACAAGTATATACGATGGAATCCAGAGACCACTGGATGACATTATGAAGATTTCCGGAAACAACCTGAAAAGAGGAGTTGAAGTTCCGTCTCTTAAGAGAAATCTGAAATGGGAGTTTGTTCCTAATGTAAAGGTTGGAGATGAAGTAGAGACAGGAGATGTGATCGGTACAGTTCAGGAAACAGTTCTTGTACAGCAGAAGATCATGGTTCCTTACGGAATTAAAGGAACAATCAAGGAGATCAAAGAAGGCACATTTACCGTAGAAGATATTGGTAGCAGTTGTTGAAACAGAAAAAGGCGAAAAGAATTAACTATGATGCAGAAGATGGCCGGTTCGTCGCGGTCGTCCGTATAAGAAGAAACTTCCACCGGAGATGCCACTTGTAACCGGTCAGCGTGTCATCGACACATTCTTCCCGATCGCTAAAGGTGGTGTGGCAGCCGTTCCGGGACCTTTCGGAAGCGGCAAGACAGTTATCCAACACCAGTTGGCTAAGTGGGCTGAGGCTGATATCGTTGTCTACATCGGATGTGGAGAACGTGGCAATGAGATGACCGATGTTCTGAATGAATTTCCGGAGCTGAAAGATCCGAAGACCGGGCAGTCACTGATGCAAAGAACGGTTCTGATCGCAAATACATCAGACATGCCGGTGGCAGCCCGTGAGGCTTCTATTTATACCGGTATCACGATCGCAGAATATTTCCGTGATATGGGATATTCGGTAGCACTTATGGCAGACTCCACCTCCCGATGGGCTGAGGCTCTTCGTGAGATGTCCGGACGTCTGGAGGAGATGCCAGGTGAAGAAGGATATCCGGCTTATCTTGGAAGTCGTCTGGCTCAGTTCTATGAAAGAGCCGGACATGTAATATCCCTTGGTAAAGAAGGAAGAGAAGGTGCACTTTCCGTTATCGGAGCCGTATCTCCTCCGGGTGGTGATATTTCCGAACCGGTATCACAGGCAACCCTTCGAATCGTAAAGGTGTTCTGGGGACTGGATGCTTCCCTGGCATACAAGAGACATTTCCCGGCAATCAACTGGCTGAACAGTTACTCCCTGTATCTGGATGATATGGAAAAATGGTTTAACGGACAGGTTGCCGAAGACTGGATGGAAGAACGTCAGAAGATGATGACACTGCTTCAGGAAGAAGCAGAACTGGAAGAGATCGTTAAGATGGTAGGTATGGACGCATTATCACCTGGTGACCGTCTGAAAATGGAAGCTGCGCGCTCGATCCGTGAAGACTTTCTGCATCAGAACTCCTTCCATGAGATCGATACCTATACGTCATTGAAGAAACAGCACATGATGATGGTTCTTGTTAACGAATTTTTTGACAGAGCAACCGATGCATTAAAAGATGGTGCATCACTTCAGAAGCTGATCTCAATGCCGGTCAGAGAGCAGATCGGACGTTTTAAATATGTGACAGAAGATAATATTGACGAAGAATTTAAACAGGTTGATGAGACATTAAGCGCTCAGATCGCAGCAGCATTTGTAAAGGAGGAAGGTTAAATGCCAAAAGAATATAGAACCATACAGGAAGTTGCCGGACCTCTGATGCTGGTGCATGGAGTAGAAGGCGTAACATATGATGAGCTTGGAGAGATCGAGCTGGCGAGCGGAGAGACTAGAAGATGTAAAGTTCTGGAAGTGAACGGAAGCGATGTCCTTGTACAGCTGTTTGAAAGTTCAACAGGTATTAACCTCTCCAACAGCAAAGTCCGATTTCTTGGACGAAGCATGGAGCTTGGCGTATCGGAAGATATGCTTGGACGCGTCTTTGACGGCCTTGGACGTCCAATCGATGAAGGTCCGCAGATTCTTCCGGATGCCAGAATGGATATCAATGGTCTTCCTATGAATCCGGCGGCCAGAAGCTACCCGGAAGAGTTTATCCAGACCGGTGTGTCTGCCATCGACGGACTGAACACATTGGTTCGTGGACAGAAGCTTCCGATCTTCTCGGCATCCGGACTTCCACATGCCAATCTGGCAGCACAGATTGCCCGTCAGGCAAAGGTACTTGGAACAAATGAAAACTTTGCGGTTGTATTTGCGGCAATGGGTATTACTTTCGAGGAATCCAACTTCTTTATCGAAAGCTTCCGTGAGACAGGAGCACTCGACAGAACAGTATTGTTTGTAAACCTTGCGAATGACCCGGCAATCGAGCGTATCGCAACACCACGTATGGCGCTGACAGCAGCCGAGTATCTGGCATTTGAAAAAGACATGCATGTCCTTGTTATTCTGACAGATATCACAAACTACGCAGATGCATTGCGTGAGGTATCCGCAGCCAGAAAGGAAGTTCCCTGGACGCCGTGGATATCCTGGATATATGTACACCGACCTTGCAACGTTATATGAAAGAGCCGGAAGACAGAATGGCAAGAAGGGAAGTATCACACTGATTCCGATCCTGACCATGCCGGAAGATGACAAGACGCATCCAATCCCGGATCTTACCGGCTACATCACCGAAGGCCAGATCATCTTAAGCCGTGAGCTTTACAGAAAAGGAGTAACACCTCCAATTGATGTTCTTCCATCCCTGTCCCGTTTGAAAGATAAGGGAATCGGAGAAGGTAAGACAAGAGCCGACCATGCAAATACCATGAACCAGTTATTTGCGGCATATGCGCGAGGAAAAGATGCGAAAGAATTAATGACTATCTTAGGAGAAGCAGCACTGACAGAAATTGACCTGAAATATGCACGTTTCGCAGATGCATTTGAGAAAGAATATGTATCTCAGGGATATCAGACAGACCGAAGCATTGAGGAAACATTGAATATCGGATGGAAGCTGCTTCGCATGCTGCCGCGTACCGAACTCAAACGAATTGACGATAAATATCTGGATGAATATTACGACAAAGAGTAAGAACAGACAGAATAATCGAAGATAGAAAGAGGAGGTGGCGGTATTGGCTGCGAAACAAGTGAATCCAACCCGTATGGAACTGACCCGGTTAAAAAAGAAGCGGATTACAGCCATTCGGGGTCATAAACTTTTGAAAGATAAGCGGGATGAGCTGATGCGCCAGTTCCTGGATCTGGTCCGGGAAAATATGGAAGTGAGACTTCGTGTAGAAGAAGGAATTCTCTCTGCGAACCGTAATTTTGTTATTGCCCGGGCCGGAATGTCTGAGGCGGCACTGAATACTGCATTGATGGCACCAAAGCAGGAAGTTGGACTTATAGTTGATGAGAAGAATGTTATGAGCGTTGAGATTCCGACCTTCACATCCAAAACAAGAACAGCGGATGAAAATGATATCTATTCTTATGGATTTGCGTTTACTTCCAGCGATCTTGATGGAGCAGTGAAGTCTTTATCAGATATCCTCCCAGATATGATCCGACTTGCAGAATGCGAAAAAGCATGTCAGCTCATGGCGGCGGAGATTGAGAAGACAAGACGTCGTGTAAATGCACTGGAGCATGTTATTATTCCAGAGACAGAGGAAAGTATCAAATACATTACGATGAAACTGGATGAGAATGAGCGTAGTACACAGATCCGACTGATGAAAGTGAAAGATATGATGCTTGAAGAGGCGCATCATTACAAAGAAAAAGAGGCGTAACTATTAAAAATAAAAAAGAACATGACCAGAGAATAAAAAGCTTTTGTTTAAGAAGTTTTGAAACTGTGGGGCATGTTCTTTTTCATGTTTAAATCTAAAAATGCAAGCATTTTACATCTTTTTTGAAATTTTGCTTGGCTTTGAACAGTTACAAATGCAAAACATTATACAAGAATTTTGGATTGCAGAAGATCTGTTAAAAGTTGTCTTGCTCCGGCCTGAACCTGTTCTAACGGTACTTTTGATGTATAAGACTCACTGATAAATCCGAACAGACCAAAGCAGATGAATCCGGCAATCTGTCTTGCAGAATATTTTAAAGAATAAGAAGCTTTCAGCTTATCTGTATGAGATTCTACCGTGTCTAAGAGGATCCGATAAAATCGAAAAGCCAGGTAAGGATTTGTTTCCGGTACGACATGCTGGAAAAAATCATAACGTTCATAGTAAAGAGATAAAATACTGTCCAAAACGTTCAGATATCCCTGTGTGAGATTGTTTTCAGGATTGTTTTCCTCCTGTCTGCGATGGTATCCTTCTTTTCCAATAATCAGCATATCATTGAAAATGTCATCAAGGAGGGCAAATTTATCTTTATAATGTGTGTAGAAAGTGATCCGGCTGACATTGGCAATCTTACATAATTCCGTGATTGAAATCACATCAAAAGCCTGTGTGGTTAAAAGCTTAAAAAAGAGCAGACTTTAAAGCACGTTTTGTTTTGGTGATACGCTTATCTTCCATTGGATATTCTCCTTTCTATGTTCTATAGCAGATCATACGAATGCTGTGATTGCTTATCTGTAAAGTTATTGTAACTGTTCAGAGCCAACCTCCAAAATGCTACGCATTTCGTCGGTGTGGCGTATCCGCCAAATAAAATTTCAAAAACAGTCTTAAAAATGCAAGCATTTTATAGCTGTTTTATGAAATTTTGCTTGGCTCTGAACAGTTACAAATTATTTTAACACTTGTAAAGAAAATGGTCAAATGCAGATGAAAGGGATTCATTGTTGATCTCGTGGTAGTGTGAACAGTAGTACAGGATAGTAAGTAACAGAAATGTAACATTTTTCGAATAATTCTTAATGAATCATTACTACATATTTAAGAAGTATGGTTTATAATATATATAATTATACGGATATTGTATGCGAAAGATGCTGGAAATAGTGATGTCAGCAATATTCGTAAGAAAAAAGAGCGTTGTTTACAGTAACGCAGAGGGATTGGGAGAGAGAATGCAGCAAAAGATAAAAGGAAATGTTGATAAAGATAAAAGATGTACTGGTGAGTGTCTGGCATAGTTACAAAAGAATGCGGCAGGAGAACAATATTTATTTCAATATACTGGTAGGTCTTGTGTTTTTTGCGATTGTCGGAACAGGTGTATGTATGGTGGCAAATGCGCGGGAAGCAGCAGCTTTACGTCAGGTAGAAATACAGAAAGAGAAAGAAGCACAAGAGAAGAAAAAAGCCGAAGAAGAGGCGAAAAAAAGCAGAAGAGGCAGCAAAGGCAGAAAGAGATAAGTCCATGTCTCTTCAGCCGGGAGTTGCAGTTGGAACCATGGATCCGCAGGATGATGAGAAAGTCGTTTATCTGACATTTGATGATGGACCGTCTGCAAATACGCAGCGTGTGCTTGATATTCTGGATCAGTATGATGCGAAAGCTACCTTTTTCATTACTGCCCAGCAGCCGGATTATTTTCCTATGATCAAGAAGGTTTATGATGAGGGACATACAATTGGACTTCACAGCTATACGCATGAATATGATCAGGTCTATGCATCTGTGGATGCTTATTTTGATGATCTTGAGAAAATAGGAGAGGTGGCAAAGGAACAGCTTGGATTTGTTCCATGCTTTATCCGTTTTCCGGGAGGTGCATCAAATTCCATTTCGAAAAAAATATACGGCGGGAATTATGACACAACTGACGCAGCAGGTGCTGGATAAGGGATACCAGTATTATGACTGGAATGTGAGCAGTGGAGATGGAGGAACGGTTACGGCAGATCAGATCATCGCACAGTCAGAGACGGATGAGTATACCAAAGTGATGCTCCTGTTCCATGACACAGAGGCGAAGGAGTCTACCATTCAGGCACTTCCGACGGTAATGGAGTACTATAAAAATCTGGGGTATTCTTTTAAGGCAATCGATCGGGAAAGCCTGGTTGTGCATCATTCAGTGAATAATTAGAAGATAACAGAGAAAGAAAAGCAGGAGTTGGCTGTAAGAGCAGTCGACTCCTTTTCTTTCTTATGATATGATGTAAGTGTCAAAAGTATAAATTGCGTTTGTGCTCGCACAAATAAGCAATTTATACTTATTGACACGCCGAACACCGAAAAACGGAATAAAATGGTGTGAATACGCCATTTTATGGGAGTTTGAGGTGTTCGAGGATTGCGGGAATTGCATAGCAATGGAGCAATCCGGTTACATCAGTGAGTGGCAAAATTTATCTTTTGACACTCACATCATCATGATGTAAGTGAAAAACGAGAAAAACAATGAAAGGGGCAGATTTTATGGGGAATAACTCAGAAAATAAGCCGGACAGATATATAAATATAGGTATTGTAGCGCATGTGGATGCCGGAAAGACGACATTGTCAGAAAGCATGCTCTATCATGCCGGAGCAATCAGGAAGCTTGGCAGAGTGGATCATAAAGATGCGTTTCTAGATACAGATCAGATGGAAAGAGAACGTGGGATCACTATTTTTTCCAAGCAGGCAGTATTCCGGTGGAAGGAGCGCACGATCACACTTCTTGATACACCGGGACATCTGGACTTTTCTGCGGAGATGGAACGCGTTCTGCAGGTTCTGGATTGCGCGGTGCTTGTTGTCAGTGGAGCAGATGGTGTGCAAGGTCATACACAGACATTATGGAAGTTATTAAAAGATATCAGATTCCGACCTTTCTTTTTGTGAATAAAATGGATCAGGAAGGAACGGATGGTGAAAAACTTCTGAAAGAACTCCGCAAGCGTTTTGGGGAAAATGTCGTTCCATTTGTGGATATCATGACAGAATCCGACTGCCCTGGGTGGAAAAGTATATTTACATACGAAAGAGGGCGCAGTGGAAGAGGTGCTGGAAGAGCTGGCTGTCTGTGAAGATGATATGATGGAAGAATATCTGGAAGAGGGAAGAATCTCTCTGGATAAAGTACAAAAAGCAGTTGCAGACCGTCAGGTGTTTCCATGTTGTTTTGGTTCGGCACTACATTCTCAAGGCGTGGAAGAACTTTTGGATGGACTTGATCTGTATATAAAAGATAAGACTTATCCGGCAGAGTTTGGGGCAAAGGTTTATAAGATTGCAAGGGATAATCAGGGAAACCGTCTGACCTATCTGAAAGTGACAGGTGGAAGACTGAAAGTAAAAGATGTAGTGGAAGGACTGAATGAAAAGATCAATCAGATCCGGATCTACTCCGGTGAGAAATTTGAGGCTGTCCAGGAAGTAGAAGCCGGAAGAGTATGTGCAGTGACAGGATTGGAAAATACAAGACCCGGGCAGGGGAATCGGAGCAGAAGAAGAGTCAGATTTACCAGTATTAGAGCCGGTGTTGACATACCAGATCCTTCTTCCGGATGACTGTGATGTACATAAGATGCTTTTGAACCTAAAGATTTTAGAGGAAGAAGAACCAGAACTTCATATTGTATGGGAAGAACAGACTTCTGAGATTCATGTACAGTTGATGGGAGATGTGCAGATTGAGATCTTACAGCGGATGATAAAGGAACGTCTTGGTGTGCTGGTAGAATTCAGTCAAGGAAGTATTGTTTACAAAGAGACAATCACAGCACCGGTAGAAGGTGTGGGACACTTTGAACCATTACGTCATTATGCAGAAGTGCATCTGCGTCTGGAACCGGGAGAACGCGGATCCGGAATGCAGTTTGCAGCAGAGTGCAGTGAAGATATTCTGGACAGAAACTGGCAGCGGCTTGTTCTGACACATCTGGAAGAGAAGGAACACAAAGGTGTGCTGACAGGTTCACCAATCACGGATATGAAGATTACGCTGACTTCCGGACGTGCACATCAGAAACATACGGAAGGCGGAGATTTTCGTCAGGCAACTTATCGTGCAGTGCGTCAGGGATTAAAGAAAGCAGACAGTATTCTTCTGGAGCCATATTATGAATTCCGAATGGAACTCCCATCAGAAAATGTAGGACGAGCTATGACAGATATCCAAAATATGTTCGGTAAATTCGGAACACCGATGATAGAAGAAGAGACAACCGTGCTGACAGGAAGTGCACCGGTGTCCCTGATGCGTGGATATCAGAAAGAATTTACTGCCTATACAGGTGGACGTGGAAGAATGGCAGTTTCGTTGAAAGGTTATGATGTCTGTCATAATCAGGAAGAAGTTCTGGCAGCGTCAACCTATGATTCAGAGGCAGATCTGGCGAATCCGACAGGTTCTGTATTCTGTGCACATGGAGCAGGATTTGTTGTGGATTGGGATGAAGTTGAAGAATATATGCATATGGAGCATACATTGGAATCAGGAAATGATGATGAAATGGATGTAATGGAGGTGACACTTCCAAAAACGCAGACACTCCAGTATTGAACTGACACAGGAAGAGTTGGATGCAATCTATGTCCGCACACCGGATCCGAAGAAGAATCGTTCTACAGGTCCTGTAACTGTCCGGGTAAAAGAGAAGACGAGAGAGCCGGGAAGCGCTTACCAGGATCCGAGTGGGAAGCGCGCCGGAGAGCGAAAGCCGGAACAGAAGAATATCTTCTGGTAGATGGTTATAATATAATTTTTTCATGGGAGGAACTGAAAGAACTTTCAGAAAGAGATATTGGTGCAGCAAGAGGAAAGCTTGCAGATATTCTGAGTAACTATCAGGGATTCCGCAAATGTACCCTGATCCTTGTGTATGATGCTTATAAAGTAGAGGGGAATCAGGTGAAGTGCTGAAATATCATAACATTTATATTGTCTATACGAAAGAAGCAGAAACAGCAGATCAATATATTGAGAAGACAGTCCGCAGGATTGCGAAGAATGCAGATGTAACAGTAGCCACATCAGATGGACTTGAGCAGGTGATCATCATGGGGCAGGGGGCTCACAGAATGTCTGCGCCAGGTCTGAAAGAAGAGGTTGAGTTGGCATTAAAAGAACTCAGAGGAGAGCATCTGGGCAGGCAGGTAAATCTGAAAAATTATCTTCTGGATTATCTTGATGAGGAAACTGCAAAACAGATGGAAGAAATCCGTTTGGGAAAAGAAAAGTGTTAATTTTTAATGAAGATACAAGTTTTTTGGTGATATTAATGTTATGATATAAGAAATAAAGTCGCAAAACGAACAAGTGAGCAAATTGGTCAGTGCTTTGGGAAAGTGAGAATTGTGACTTATGAAAGCGAGGTAGAGATGATGAGATGTATGAACTGTTATCAGGAGATACCGGATAGCTGTAAGTTTTGCCCGAATTGCGGGGCGAAGCAGCCGGTACAGAAGATGGAACCTGTATCACAGGTGAAGGAAGAGACAACAGATAACATAACAGAAGATACAGCAGAGGTACAGCAGCCGACAGAAAAAGTGCAGTCAGAAGAAGATGTGCTGCCGGAAGAAAAAGTGCAGCCAGAAGAAGATGTGCAGCCGACAGAACCAACACAGCCAGCGGATGTGGAAGGTTCATATCAGAACGATCCATACAAAAGTGTGAATCAGGAGCAGAATACTTCCTATGGTGAACCAAACAACTATGAGTATGGACAGCAAAATCAGAATTATAACCAGCAGAATCAGAATTATACTCAGCAGAACCAGGGATATTATCAGCAGAATAATTTCAATGGAATGCCACAGAAGCCAGTGAACTGGGTTCCGTATCTTATATTATCGATTATTTCAACGTTATGTTGCTGCCTTCCATTTGGTGTAGTGGGAATCGTATTCTCGGCGAAGATCAATAGTGCTATGCTGGCAGGAAATCTTGAAGAAGCACAGAATAATGCGAAGATGGCAAGAATCTGGATTATCGTATCCTTTGCAATTGGTCTTCTTACATGGTTGATCTACATGGTTCTGATCGTGACAGGGGCAGTTTCCGGTTCGGCTTATTACTATTATTAAAAAGCGAGCGTATGATGATTTGGAAGATAAAGATACGTGAAGCATTTCAAACAAAAAGGTCAGCCAGGATCATCGCAGTTCTGACGGGGGCAGTGATTGCAGTGGCCGCTGCGGGTTATCTCTTTTTTCATAATCCGCACCAGTATCCGCTGCCCTGCCTCTTTCATATTATTACCGGACTGTATTGTCCGGGGTGCGGTGCCGGGCGGGCAAGCTATTCTATTTTACATGGAAGATTTTATATGGCATTCCGGTATAATCCGATGTATGTGACATTACTCCCGTTTCTTGGGATGTATATTGTAGCACGATTGATTGACTGGGTTTTGACCGGTGGTAATCATGTGGATCAGAAGATTAATCAGAAAGTCCTATATGTGGTATTAGTTATAGTGGTGGGGTTCGGAATCGTGAGAAATATTCCGATTTATCCATTTACATTGCTTGTGCCGGCGGGATATTAAAAAATAAAATCAGAGAAACGAAGTTCTTTCAGATTCTGTTTAAATGAGTGACAGAGAAAGAACTTCGTTTTTTATTGGTTTTTATTTTTGATTTATTAAAAAGCATGACTAGGAAAATTCTCAAGAATATGGTATTATGAAAATGATATATTGTGCGTAAAGAAAAGTAACGCGTCAACCTGAAGGAAAGACCGAAGGTTATCATTCATCGGTGATCCGATGAAAAGTAACAGGATATGGAGGAATGAAGAATGATTAATAAACTGGTAGAGAAGATCAAAAAGACAGGTGCACCGATCGTAGTTGGACTCGATCCAATGCTGAACTACATCCCACAGCACGTACTTGATAAGGCTTATGCAGAGTATGGTGAGACTCTGGAAGGAGCAGCAGAAGCAGTATGGCAGTTCAATAAGGAGATTGTTGACAAGACTTATGATCTGATTCCGGCAGTAAAACCACAGATCGCAATGTACGAGCAGTTCGGAATTCTGGACTGATGGCATTTAAGAAGACAGTAGATTACTGTAAGTCTAAAGACCTTGTGATCATCGGAGATGTAAAGCGTGGAGATATCGGTTCTACATCTGCTGCTTATGCAACAGCACATCTTGGAAAGATTAAGGTTGGAAGCAAGGAATATACACCATTCGGAGAGGACTTTGCAACAGTGAATCCGTACCTTGGATCTGACGGAGTGAATCCATTTGTTGACGTATGCAAGGAAGAGAAGAAAGGTCTGTTCATCCTTGTTAAGACATCCAATCCGTCCAGTGGAGAGTTCAGGACAGAATCATTGATGGAAGACCGCTTTATGAGTGGGTTGGAGAGAAGGTTGCCGAGTGGGGGAGCTGACTGCATGGGAGATGAGTACAGCTATATCGGAGCTGTTGTAGGAGCTACTTATCCGGAGATGGGTAAAGTATTAAGAGAGATCATGCCGAAGTCTTACATCCTTGTACCGGGATATGGTGCACAGGGCGGACAGGGAAAAAAGACCTTGTTCATTTCTTTAACGAAGACGGACTTGGTGCGATCGTAAACTCTTCCCGTGGAATTATTGCAGCTTACAAACAGGAAGCTTATGCAAAATTCGGAGCAGAGAATTTTGGCGATGCATCCAGAGCAGCAGTAGAGGCGATGATTGCAGATATCAGCGGGGCACTTGCAGCGGCAAAATAATTTACCATAGAAATTGAGAAATCCGCAGATCGTGTTTCTCATAATTTCAAGAAAGGAATTTCATAAATTTATGGCAAAGCAGAAAGAAAATGCAGTAGTACATTCCCAGGAGCAGCTGGCGGATGGAATCTACAGCATGTGGATCAATACAGAGGCAGCAAAGGACGCAAAGCCGGGACAGTTTATTTCTATGTATACAACAGATGGAAGTAAATTACTTCCGCGTCCGATCAGTATCTGTGAGATTGATAAAGAGAACGGAAGACTTCGTGTTGTTTACCGTGTGACAGGACCAAAGACAGGAACAGAAGAATTTTCTAAGCTGAACACAGGAGATATCATTCCGGTGATCGGACCTCTTGGAAATGGATTCCCATACGAGAAGGCTGAAGGAAAGAAAGTATTTCTGATGGGCGGAGGAATCGGTGTACCACCGATTCTGGAACTTGCAAAACAGATGGACTGCGAGAAGAAACAGATCGTAGTAGGATACCGCGACGCACAGACATTCCTTAAGGAAGAGTTCGAGCAGAACGGAGAACTTTATATTTCCACAGAAGATGGAAGTGTTGGAACAAAGGGAAATGTTATGGACGCAATCCGTGAAAATGCTCTGGAAGCAGATATGATCTATGCCTGTGGACCGACTCCGATGCTCCGTGCGATCAAACAGTACGCAGAAGAGAACGGAATCGAGTGTTATATCTCACTGGAAGAGAGAATGGCATGCGGAATCGGTGCCTGTCTGGCATGTGTATGTAAATCGAAAGAAAAAGATGCACACAGCAATGTAAATAACAAGCGTATCTGTAAGGACGGCCCTGTATTCTTGTCTACGGAGGTGGAAATCTGATGGATATGAGTGTAAATATTGCCGGCGTAGAATGGAAAAATCCGGTAACTGTTGCATCCGGAACTTTTGGATCCGGAGAAGAATTTTCAGAATTTGTAGACCTGAACCGTCTTGGAGCAGTGACAACGAAAGGTGTGGCGAACGTACCGTGGGCAGGAAACCCGACCCCGCGTGTAGCTGAAGTTTATGGCGGTATGATGAACGCCATCGGACTTCAGAATCCACGGAATCGATTTGTTCTGCGAGAGAGATATTCCATATCTGAAGAATTTTGATACAAAGATCATCGTAAATGTATGCGGACATGCTCCGGAAGAGTATCTTGCAGTTGTAGAGCGTCTTGCAGACGAACCGATTGATATGATGGAGATTAATATTTCCTGTCCGAATGTTAACGCAGGATTTCTTGCATTTGGGCAGGATGCAAAGCATGTAGAGAAGCTTACCGCAGATATTAAGAAAATCGCAAAACAGCCGATCATTATGAAACTGACACCGAATGTCACAGATATCACAGAGATTGCAAAAGGTGCAGAAGCAGGCGGTGCAGATGCTGTATCTCTGATCAATACACTGACAGGAATGAAGATTGATATCAACAGAAAGACATTTGCAGTAGCGAATAAGACCGGAGGAGTATCCGGACCGATCGTGAAACCAGTCGCAGTGCGTATGGTTTATCAGGTTGCTCAGGCTGTTAATATTCCAATCATTGGAATGGGTGGAATTTCCTGTGCAGAAGATGCAATCGAATTCCTTCTTGCAGGTGCAAGTGCAGTGTCTGTAGGAACAGCAAACTTCCACAATCCGGCAGTGACACTGGAAGTGATCGACGGAATCGAAGCTTATATGAAGAAGAATGGCTTTGAGAATGTAAAAGATATGGTTGGTATTGTAAAATAAACCCGGAGAGAATTAATACGATAAATGAATGAAAATGAGTGGAAGGACTGAAAACATTGACAGACTTCCACTTTTTTTATTTACGCGAACAACGAGCCAAAGTCCGTGCTTGCACGAGACCTTGGCGACTGTCGCGATAACTTGAGAAAAACTCGCGGAGCGTGTTTCTCATAGTTTATGGACTTTAGTCTGTTGAGTCCATTGGAGTTTTTCGTTGATCCGAAAAATGTAGATGGACGAAACAATAAACCACCCGCTATGCGGGTGCGCGTCGATTGTTATACAATAAAAAAAATTACCTTTCCGTGTACAATAGAGTTGTTCAGGCTATATTGTAGAAAGGAAAGGTAATTTATGGCGAAGAAAGAATATTCACTTGCACATACGAAATGGATGTGTAAATATCATATCGTCTTCACTCCTAAGTATAGACGAAAAGTAATTTATAATCAATATAAAGCAGACATCAGAGAGATAATAAAACAGCTGTGTAGTTATAAAGGTGTCGAAATAATTGAAGGGCATCTAATGCCAGATCATGTCCATATGTTGGTAAGTATTCCACCAAAGATAAGTGTATCATCATTTATGGGCTACTTAAAAGGGAAAAGTGCGCTTATGATATTCGATAGACACGCAAACTTAAAGTATAAATTTGGAAATCGACATTTCTGGGCGGAAGGATATTATGTTAGCACAGTTGGATTAAATGAGGCAACAATAAAAAAATATATCCAAGAACAGGAAAAGCATGATATTGCAATGGATAAGTTAAGTGTAAAAGAATATGAAGACCCTTTTAAGGGTTAATGCCAAGTAGTAACAATACCCCTTAAGAGGTAGCGACGAGTTAAGAGCAATATGGCTTGAACGGAGCTGTGGGAAGGCTGTGTAAACAGAATTTCCATAGCCTAAAGAGAAAGCCAGCGCCTTGAGACGCTGGCCTAGTAACAAAGGCTTATAGCCCTAGTACAAACCACCCGTTAAACGGGTGGTGGTCTTTTTTTTAAAATAGCGGTACTACTTTTCTTTTCTTTTTAAGGAAACAATAATAGTAATCCATAATGGGATAGAAAAAGCATAGCACCTTACCAGTATGTCAAGGATATTCGTCTTTCCAATTACCTGAATCAAAATCAGTAAGATAATTCCAATCATGATTCCGATACTTGTTATGATAGCCGATAAATGCTTTTTCATAAATTCTTTTTCCTTCCTTTAATTCTGTTACATTCCACAAGATTTCTGGCAACACATATATCTTTCTTAAAAATAAATATTTTACACTACTTTCCTATATTTTTTCGATGTGAAATTAATATGCCAATGGATTCTCATCCTCTCATAACAAAGAATACTCGTTTTTATTGTAATAGTATTATATTATATATTCAGACAACTTTCAATATACATTCATACTATTCTGACATTTTAGGCAATTCGTTTTTCCATAATATTATCTTTCGCAGCACTGCGGTTCCTGCAGATAAAAAATTTATTTGGCTTTCCTTACCGCTTATATAACTAAATTTTTCTTATGAATAAGTTGTTTTTCTGCCGTTTTATTTTTTATGATGTGGGTGTCAAAAGTTACATTTTCTGTGACTGACAACTGCACATATTTTTTGTCCTTTGACAACTGAATAAATCTATGTTTTTGGTATTTCGATTCCGCGAAAGGGCGATTTATCATCCTTATGCCAGCTCAAAAGTTCTGCACTTCAGCTTCCCTTTGGTGTATCTCATCAGTTTAGTGATATTTAGGGAAGC
>VOFI01000769.1_pt1 | contig 36000 bp, 51 predicted proteins | sample 5384131 | NCBI WGS metagenome assembly VOFI01 (sample SAMN12384728, study PRJNA508395) | human gut metagenome | isolation source: healthy gut H | host: Homo sapiens
TCCTCACCATTCAGGATTGGCGGCGGCCGGAAAAAATCTTTTGAGCTTGCCACGATCTGCGCGGCCCCCAGAGAAAAAATCTGATATTTTTATTTTACAAAACCACGCGAATCGGTTAAAATTACAATATGGAAGTTTGTTCCAATATGAAATTTTGGATATCCCCTTAATGCCGGTTTCCTCTACGGAAATCCGCAGACGGACCCGCTCTGGGGAGCCGATCGATCCTTTTGTGCCCAAGCAGGTGGCGGACTATATCCGGGAACGCCGCCTGTATCAATAAAAATGGGGGGAGGTTTTTCCATGTCCATATCAGCGATGACGGTCGAGGACTGCAAAAAAATCATTCGGAAACGCCTGGGAGACTACCGTTACCAGCATTCGGTAAACGTATCGAAATGTGCTGCGGATTTGGCGGAAAATATGGCGCCGATCCGCATAAGGCAAAAATCGCTGGCATACTTCACGACGCTACTAAGGAGACCCCATATCCGGAGCAGTTGCAAATGATGGAGCGTTATGGTATCCTATTAAGCGATATTGAAAAACAAGCGCCAAAGCTTTGGCACGCCGTTTCCGGCGCCTGCTTTATGGAGTATGAGCTGGGGATCGAGGACGAGGATATTTTGAACGCGGTGCGGTACCATACCACCGCCCGCAAAGGAATGACCACCCTGGAAAAAGTGATTTACATCGCTGATTTTATTTCCGCGGAACGGGATTATCCTGGTGTGGACGAGCTGAGAAGGGCGTCCCGGGAAAGCTTAGAAAGGGTGATGCTGGAGGGCCTTTCCTTCAGCATGTGCGATCTGTCCAAGCGGAAAATGCTGATCCATCCCAACACCTTTGAAGCATATAATGAAATTTTACTCGCTATGAAAAAGGAGTGACCCGTTTTTATGACATCCTTGGAGCTTGCGAAGAAGCGGCCAAAATTTTAGACAGCAAAAAAGGGAATTGATATTCAAGCCATCGGCGTCAGGGAGGTTACCACCCTGGCCGACTACTTTGTCATCGCGGCCGGCGGCAGCGGCACCCAAGTAAAGGCCCTGGCGGATGAGGTGGAATTTCAGCTCAAGCAGCTGGGAATTTCCCCTAACCATATTGAGGGGCACCGCTCCAATACCTGGATTCTTTTGGATTACGGCAATGTAGTGGTTCATGTGTTTTTGAAAGAGACTCGCGACTTTTTATGACCTGGAGCGGTTGTGGCAGGACGGCGAGCAGATAGATTTATCTAGTGTGCTGGAATAAACAGGAGGGGTTCAATTTTGAAGTACGATCATACCGGCATGGAAGCAAAATGGCAGAAGCAATGGGAAGAAAAGGGCGTATTCCACGCGAGCAATGACTCCGACAAGCCCAAGTACTACACCCTGATCGAGTTTCCCTATCCCAGCGGCCAGGGACTGCACGTTGGCCATCCCAGATCCTATACGGCTCTGGATATCGTGGCGAGAAAACGCCGCTTGATGGGCTATAATGTGCTGTATCCTATCGGTTGGGATGCCTTTGGCCTGCCTACCGAAAAATTTTGCCATTAAAAACCACGTCCATCCAGAGGTGGTGACAAAGAAAAAAATATCGCCCGCTTTAAGCAGCAGCTGCAGTCACTCGGCATTTCCTTTGACTGGAGCCGTGAGATCAACACCACGGATCCCAGCTATTATAAATGGACACAGTGGATCTTTTTGCAGCTGTTTAAGCACGGCTTGGCGTATAAAAAAGAGGCTTCCGTAAACTGGTGCACCTCCTGCAAATGCGTGCTGGCCAACGAAGAGGTGGTCAACGGCGTTTGCGAGCGCTGCGGCAGCGAAGTGGTGCGAAAGGTGAAATCCCAGTGGCTGCTGAAGATCACCGAGTATGCTCAGCGCCTGATCGATGATTTGGATTTGGTGGATTATCCGGACCGTGTCAAGGCGCAGCAGAGAAAAACTGGATCGGCCGTTCTACCGGTGCAGAGGTGGATTTTGACACCACCCTGGGCGATAAGCTGACCGTGTACACCACCCGGCCGGATACCCTGTTCGGCGCGACTTATATGGTGATTTCCCCGGAGCATCCCATGATTGAAAAATGGGCTGGTCAAATTCAGAATATGGACGAGGTACGGGCTTACCAGGAGGCGGCCGCGAAGAAGTCCGATTTTGAGCGGACTGAAGTAGCTAAGGACAAAACCGGTGTAAAGCTGCTTGGCGTACAGGCCATCAATCCGGTCAATGACCGGGAAATCCCGATCTTTATTTCCGATTACGTTTTGGTGTCCTATGGCACCGGCGCAATTATGGCGGTGCCTGCCCACGATACCAGAGACTGGGAATTCGCTAAGAAATTCGGCCTTCCCATTATCGAAGTCGTAAAGGGCGGTAATGTACAGGAAGAAGCCTTTACAGACTGTGCGACAGGAATTATGGTAAACTCCGGGCTGTTGGATGGCCTCTCTGTAGAGGAGGCCAAGGTGAAGATCACCAAGTGGCTTACGGAAAATCACAGAGGCCGCGCTAAGGTGAACTTTAAGCTGAGAGACTGGGTATTCTCCCGTCAGAGATACTGGGGAGAGCCTATCCCGATTGTGTATTGCGAGAAATGCGGCTATGTTCCTCTGCCGGAGAGCGAGCTGCCTCTGACCCTGCCGGAAGTAGATTCTTATGAGCCGACGGAAAATGGGGAATCTCCCTTAGCCAATATGACCGATTGGGTGAATACCACCTGTCCTCACTGCGGCGGCCCCGCCAAGCGGGAAACCGATACCATGCCTCAGTGGGCCGGCTCGTCCTGGTATTTTCTGCGGTATACCGATCCCCGCAACGATCAAGCCCTGGCGTCTCAACAGGCGCTGGAGTACTGGACGCCGGTGGACTGGTATAACGGCGGAATGGAGCATACCACACTGCACCTGCTTTACAGCCGCTTCTGGCATAAGTTCCTTTACGATATCAAAGGTTGTTCCCCACGCCGGAGCCCTATGCCAAGCGCACCAGCCATGGCATGATCCTGGGAGAAAACGGCGAGAAAATGAGCAAATCCAGAGGAAATGTGGTAAACCCGGATGACATCGTCAAGGAATACGGGGCCGATACCATGCGCTTGTTTGAAATGTTCATCGGCGACTTTGAGAAGGCCGCGCCCTGGAGCGCCGCTGGAATCCGCGGCTGCCGCCGCTTTGTGGAGCGCTATTGGAACTTGCAGGATATCCTGGTAAAGGATGGCGGAATCCGTGCCTCGCTGGAGACTCCTTTCCATAAAACCATCAAAAAGGTGGGAGAGGATATTGAAAACCTGAAGTTCAATACCGCGATCGCCGCCTTAATGTCCCTGATTAATGATATTTATGACAGCGGCTCTATCACGCCGGAGGAGCTTAAGGTGTTTACGATTCTGCTGAACCCATTTGCCCCTCATGTCACGGAAGAGGTGTGGAGCCTTAATAAGCTGGGAGAGGAAATGGTATGCCAGCAGCAGTGGCCGGCCTATGACGAGAATAAATGCAAGGATGAGACCATAGAAATTGTCGTGCAGGTAAACGGCAAGGTTCGCGGCAAGCTTTCCATGCCCGCCGATGTGGCCAAGGATGCGGCCGTTGCCGCGGCGAAGGCAGATGAGAAAATCTGCGCCGCAATCGGCGGAAAGACTATTCTCAAGGAGATTTACGTGCCTGGAAAGCTGGTCAACCTTGTGGTAAAATGAGCCGGTTCTGTGGGAATTAGAGAGGTTTTTCCAGGGCGTTGTGTAACAAATAAAGATTGTAAATATTTACCAAATTAGGGTTTTATTTCCTAGAGAATAAAACAAATTTGTGAACTTTCACACATTGCCCTTGACACCTAAGATCCGCTACTGTATAATATTTTAGTATCGTGAGACACAAATACCCCTGTCGTTCGACGGAGGGGAGGGAAATAGATGGCTGAAATTAGAATTAAGGATAACGAGTCTTTGGACAGTGCTTTGAGAAGATTTAAAAAGCAGTGTGCAAGAGCCGGCGTTATTGCCGAGGTGCGTAAGAGAGAAGCTTATGAAAAGCCCTCCGTACGTCGCAAAAAGAAGTCTGAAGCAGCTCGTAAGCGCAAGTTTAAATAAGCTGCGACAGGCTTATGACAGCGGCTGCTCAATTGAATTCAAGCGTTTTTGAAAAAGCGGGCAGGATTGCCCGCTTTTTAATGCCGCCGAAAAGGCCGGATACATCCACCAGCTGAGCTGGTGGTCAAAAAATGGCCCCCCAAAGGGGCTGCCGCAAGAGATAGGCCCAGAGGGCCTGGGCAAGCTATGGGTTCATCCGTGGTTTTGATTGGAGGTTTTTATGTCTTTTTTTCTGCCTACGGTAGCTTTGAAACGGGTGACGGATATCTCTGAAGAACTGCTGAATTCCTTGGGAATCCGGGCTGTGTTTTTAGATGTAGACAATACCCTATCGACTCATGGCTCTCAGTCTCCGTTTGAGGGCTCGGTGGCTTGGGCCCAAAATCTGGTGGAACAGGGCTTCCAGCTTTTTATTATTTCGAATAATTTTAAAGAGCGGGTAGAACCTTTTGCCGCCCAGTTTCAGCTGCCCTTTGTCCATTTCGCGGCAAAGCCGCTGCCGTGGGATATTTAAAAGCAAAAAAAAGGCTTGCGGAATCAAGTGAAAAACAGCCAGTGCCTGGTGGTAGGAGACCAAATATTTACAGATATCATCGGGGCTAATCTATGCGGCATGAAATCAGTGCTGCTGGAGCCGATTCAGCTGGAGAATACCGCCAGCTTTCGGCTGAGACGGAAGTGGGAACGGCGATTTCGCAAAAAAGCGAAAATGGGACGGAGTTAAAAAAGCCAGGAGGTAGTGAGGAAAGTTGAAAAAGATATTGGTACTGCTGGGGCCGAACTTAAATATGATCGGCGTGCGGGAAAAAGGAATTTACGGCACGGAAACAGCGGAGAGCATTGACGCCCAGATTCGGGACTACGCAGACAAGGCGGGCTGCGCCTGCGAAATCTTCCAGTCTAATTGGGAGGGGGCTTTAGTGGATAAAATCCACGAGGCGAAGGATGTGTTCGATGGGGCGGTCATCAATGCGGGAGCGCTGACCCATTACAGTTATGCCCTGAGGGATGCGATTTCCTGCCTGCGGATTCCCTTTGTAGAGGTTCATATGAGCAATATTTATGCCCGGGAGGAATTCCGGCACCATTCCGTGATTTCGCCGGTATGCGCCGGACAGATCGCGGGCTTCGGAAAAAACAGCTATTTTTTGGCTATCGACGCTTTAAAGCGCTTACTTTGAAATGAAAGAATACAGATGGATAAAAGTGTTTTGTAAAAGTCGTTGAAAAGCATCGATAAAAGCCAGAAAGGAGGCGGCGGTTATGGCGGAAAGAACAGAGCGGCTAATGTCGCTTTTGCCGGAGGCGGTGGGAGAGCAGGCCGTAGACGGCGCGTTGATCACATCTCCGGCAAACCGTTTGTATCTCACCGGGATGGAAACCTCGGCGGGCTACGTGCTGGTCACCCGGCGGGAAGCCTATTTTATTGTGGACTTCCGTTATTATGAGGCTGCCTGCAAGCAGGTTTCCCATTGCAAGGTGGTGGAGTTTTCCAAAATCGGGGAGACGCTGAAGGAGCTTGCCCGTCAGGAAGGGCTCAAGGGCATTTTATTAGAGTATGAGGGGATTTCCTTGTCCTCTGCCCAGCAGATGGAAACGATTTTCCATGCGGCTGGGGCTAGGGTGGTTAAGGATCGAACCTTAGACCGGCTTCTGCACCAAATGCGCCGGATCAAGGAGCCGGGAGAGCTTCGGGAGATGAACACAGCCCAAGAAATTACCGACGCCGCTTTTTCCCACATCCTTGCTAAAATCAAGGAAGGAATCACGGAACGGGAGCTGGCGCTGGAAATCGAATTTTTTATGAGGAGAAACGGCGCGGAAAGCGTTTCCTTTGATTTGATCGTGGTTTCCGGAAAGAACGGCTCCTTGCCTCACGGCGTGCCTGAGGAAAAGCCCGTTGAAAAAGGCGATTTTATCACAATGGATATTGGTGCCGTCTATCACCATTATTGCAGCGACATGACGAGAACAGTGGCTCTCGGCCAGGTGACGGATGAACAAAAACAGGTATATGAGACGGTCCTAAAGGCTCAGCTGGCCGCCTTGGCCGCGATTGGCCCAGGAAAGTCCTGTAAGGAGGTGGACGCCGCGGCCAGAGATTTAATCACGCAAGCGGGCTATGGGCGCTGCTTCGGCCACGCAACCGGCCATTCCGTAGGTCTGGAAATCCACGAGGAGCCCAGATGCGGTCCGTCCAGCCCGGATATCCTGGAGCCGGGCGTAGTGATGACTGTTGAGCCCGGAATTTATCTGCCGGACCGGTTTGGCGTAAGGATCGAGGATATGGTGGTAATTACAGAAAACGGGTATCAGAATTTTACGAAATCATCAAAAGAGTTGATTCTTTTATAATTTGTGAGAAAAAACTTGAAAAATACGGTGATTTAGGATAAACTCTATATTAGATAATTTTGTATTGGAGGATCATATATGGTATCAGCAGGTGATTTCAGAAACGGCATTACCTTTGAAATGGATGGGAATGTATATTCGATTATAGAATTCCAGCATGTTAAACCCGGAAAGGGAGCGGCTTTTGTCCGCACCAAAATCAGAAACGTGATTACCGGCAGCGTGGTGGAAAAGACCTTCAATCCTAACGACAAATATCCCACCGCCTTTATCGACAGAAAGGATATGCAGTATCTGTACAACGACGGAGATCTGTATTATTTCATGGATTTGAGTCTTATGAGCAGCTGCCAATCAACAAAAGCGTGCTGGGTGACAACTTTAAATTTGTGAAAGAAAATATGGAGTGCAAGGTGCTTTCTTATAAGGGCAGCGTGTTCGGCGTGGAGCCCCCGTTCTTTGTGGAGCTTCAGGTGACCAAGACGGATCCCGGCTTTAAGGGGGATACCGCTACCAACGCCACTAAGCCTGCCACTTTGGAAACCGGCGCGGAGATCAAGGTTCCGTTGTTTATCGACGAAGGGGAAATGATCCGCGTAGATACCCGTACCGGCGAATATATGGAGCGCGCTTAACCAATACTATTCATTGGCGGTTTCCTGTTTTTGGAAGTGGATTGTGAAGGAAGCGGAAAGAAAGGAAGCCCAATCAATTCAGAAACGAACAAAACGAATTTTAAGGAGGTACAGGTATGACTTTAACAGAAAAAACCGCGTACATCAAAGGTCTTGTAGAAGGGTTGGAGCTGAACGCTGACGAAAAAGAGGTCAAGGTGATCAATGCGATCATCGGCCTGTTAGACGATATGGCCCTGACGGTTTCCGACTTAGAGGAAAGCATGAACGATATGGGCAACCAGCTGGATGAGGTAGACGAGGACTTGTATTATCTGGAGCAGGACTTCTACGATGAGGATGAAGATGACGGCGAGGATGAGGAATATTATGAGGTCACCTGTCCCACCTGTAATGAAACTATCTGCGTTTCCGAGGATATTTTGCTGAAGGGCGGTATTCAGTGCCCTAACTGCGGCGAATCCTTGGAGTTCGACTTCGACGATTTAGAGTGCGACTGCGGTTGCTGCTCTGATGCTGACGATGAGGACTATTGCGGCTGTGGCTGCGGCGAGCAGGTAGAAGAACCTATTAAATAAAAACAGCTGTCTTCATTTTCACAGCTTGCCCTTTGTTACCGGCAGCTAATCAGAAAGCGGCTGCTTTGTAAAATCTTGAAGGCTGTTTGATAAAAAATTAATTAAAAAGCCCGCCGGCATTTGCCGGCGGGCTTCTTTACAGCAATCGGTAAAGCTGAGAGGCGGTTTCCTTTTTGGCGTATTCCGTTACATCCAGTACCTCCGCTTTTAACGGATGGCTACCCATCTGAATTTCCAAAACATCGCCAACCTTCACATCGTAGGAAGCCCGGGCAGGCTTTCCGTTGACCAGCACTCTGCTGGCATCGCAGGCCTCGTTGGCCACAGTACGCCGCTTAATTAAACGGCTGACCTTTAAATATTTATCCAGTCCCATAAAATCCTCCATATTTTGTAATGCTTTTATTATAGAGGATGCAGAGCGGGTTTTCAAGAGAGATCAGGCGTTTTGCCGCAGGCCTTCGATTTCACTTTTGGTTGCCATGATGTTTTGAGCGTAGGTGGTGGTATAGGTTCCGTTGGCAATGGCGTTTTGATAGCCGCCCACGCCCATATTATAGGCCATCAGGCCGTCATGTTCGCCGTATTGATGGACAAAGCCGGAAATAATACTGACGCCTGCCAAAATATTTTCATAAGGATCCTGAAGATCAGTGATCCCATAAAGCTCATATAAGGATTGAGAATTGATGCTGTTAATCTGCATAATCCCGCTGTCAGAAGAGCCATCCTCATAATACCTCACTGCGGAGGGATCATAGTTGCTTTCGTGGTACATCATGGCCAAAACCAGTTCGTAACTGACCTGCTTTTCCTGACACTGCTGGTAAGTGTAAGCCTGCAGCTCCTGGGACAATGGAATTTCCGGGGGATATAAAATTCCGAAAGCTCTATAGCGTTGTCGGAATTAGCGGGTATAGCGGGCTCTGAGGGATCGCCGGAGGCTTCCGCAGGCTCAGCCGGCTCGGAAGACGCGGCCTCTTGACTGCTGGAATCAGGTGAGGAGGCTTCGGAAGCAGAAGCATCCGGCTCAGAGGAAGACGGCTGCGCAGTCTCCTGCGGCTGGGTACAGGTATTGAAATCGTCGGGAAACGATTGGACGAGCTGGTCCAGCGGATCCATAAAAGCCTTAGCTTTTATAGCTTCCAGGCTTTCATCGGGCGTTTTCATAGCCGGCGCTTCTACAAGGGCGGCCGGGTAAGAAGCCACAAAGGATATGCCCATCATGAGAGACAGACAAATCGTCCATAACTTTTGCATTTAGGGTCCTCCTTAAAGTAACAGTCCTGTTACATTAATATGCTTGTCTATGAAAAATAGTCCATACTCAGTTTTCCCGCTTTTTTTTCCTGCTCTAATCAAATAAATAAAAAACTTCTTTGCCCCAGGTCGAACCGTGTCGGATCAGGGCAAAGAAGCTTTTTTTTCAAAAGGGAAATCTGGTTAGGAGGCGCTTTTCATCTCCAAACGAAGCTTGTCGGAAATCATGGCGATGAATTCGCTGTTGGTGGGCTTTCCGCGGCTAGTGTGGATGGTATAGCCGAAATAGGAGTTTAAAATATCCACGTCGCCGCGGTCCCAAGCCACTTCGATGGCATGACGGATCGCCCTTTCCACTCTGGATGAGGTGGTTTCATATTTCTTTGCCACAGCAGGATAAAGCTGTTTTGTGACAGCGTTGATGATTTCAGGATTTTCAATGGACATCAAAATGGAGTCTCTAAGATAGTGATAACCCTTGATATGAGCTGGAACTCCGATTTGATGAAGAATATCGGTCACCTGAATTTCGATGCTTTGACCCTGTATGGAATGGGAAGCCACAGGCTTGCCGCCGGCGGAAGGCTGGCAGGAGCCTTTTAAATGGAGAATCCTTGAGGCGAGCTCCTTGACGTTGTAGGGCCTTAACACGAAATAGGAGGCGCCGGCGCTCATGACCTCTTTTTCCAGCACAGAGCTGTCAAAATTAGAGAGAACAATAAACATCGGATGCTTGCCAGGCTTCTCCATAGCGGAGGCAACCACGCCGATTCCATCCATGCTGGGCATGAATAAATCCAATACCACTACATCAGGATTCACTTCGTTGATCGCGTTTAATACCTGGATGCCATCCTTTTTGGCAGAAGTGAAGGTCAAAACCATAATCGTTGAGGATCTTGGCGTCCTCTCGATGAAATTCGGCAGCTTGTTCGGTAATCAGCATTTTTACATGATTTTCCATTTTGAAATCCCCCTATATTTTTTTCTCTGTCATAAGATTACCATATATTGGTAAAAATGGCAATGCTTTTTTGAAAAAAATTTTGCGGGCAGGGGGAAGATAATAGCATAAAACCCAGTAATAATGCGATATTTAAAATTAATTTAAGATGCCAATTTTTGGGAATTTACCAATTCGTAGGAATTTTCCAGCATGTTTTCCGCAAAAAAATCCCATAGCCTTTTTCCGGTTCATTGACGAAAACATGGGTGACGGCTCCCACCAGCATGCCATTCTGAATGATAGGGCTGCCGCTCATTCCCTGAACAATGCCGCCGGTTTTTTCCAAAAGTTCAGGGTCCGTGATTTTTACAATCATATTTTTAGTGGGTACATCCTCGTTATAAATTACGCTTTCGATTTCGATATCATAATATTGCGGTTCGTTGCCCTGGATGGTTGTAAGAATTTGAGCCTTTCCAGGAACTACCTGCTTTGCTTCATAGCCACAGTCATGGGCTCGTTGGAAGCGGGACACTGATCCATGGTTCCGTAAACGCCGGTCTGAATATTCGCTGAGAGATTGCCGATTGCGTGGTTATTGCTGAAATAACCACGCAGTTCTCCGGGCGTGCCCTTTTCACCCTTTACGATACCGCTGATGTTGGCGGAAACAATATCGCCGCTCAGCAGAGGCATCAGGTCGCCTGTGTCAATGTCGCAGATTCCATGGCCCAGCCCGGCAAAGGAGTGCTCCTCAGGGTTGTAAAAGGTGAGCGTTCCGATGCCGGCGGAGGAGTCTCGGACCCAAAGCCCGGCCTTGTAAGAGATGCCGTCGTCAGCTTTCACAGGGGTGATTTGGACCTCAAAGCTCATGTTAGACCGCAGCACCGACAGGCTCAAAGAAACGCCGCCGCTCTTCTCTATGATAGCCGCGACCTCCTCATTGGTATTCACTTGGATGCCGTTGATACTGGTAATCACGTCGCCGATTTTTAATCCGGCGGAACGGGCGGGATTCACTGTTTTTCCGTTTGACTTTAAATCAGACATCCCGACTACCACCACGCCCTGGGTAAAAATCTTGACGCCGAAGGGAGTGCCGCAGGGGATCACCTGGGTTTCTTCCACCACCTCAACGTCTACGGTTTTAATAGGAATAGCGTCCAGCAGCATCAGGTCTGCCTGATAGGTTTCGTCGGGATGATTTAAATTCCCGCTTCGACCAGTGTCTGATTATTTTCTGTTTTCGCGGTGACCGGAATCATGTTATGGGTCTGTATGCCGCTGTTTTGGGTCACCTTATAATTATCAGGCAATGAGTTCGCCAAATAGGCTCCAACGCCCAGAAGGCCGCACAGAACCACAGCCAGGGCGATGGTAATGCCTTTGATAAATTTTTTTTCATAATTTTCTCCCTTTCTGTGGCCGGTTTTACGAGAAAATCGGTACATGCTTACTGTTCCCACACGGGGAAAAACTATTTTGACAAAATCCTTTTTATTCAGAGTAATTTTGCCATTTATGACGCTGAAAGCCCCATTGCTTCAGCAGATGATGGAGCGTATTTCCTGTTTTGACAAAAGAAAAAATTTTAAAAATCCTTTTTATGATTTAGAGAGGCTTTGGAATCCCAGGGCTTTGCATAATGGGGCGTTGAAAATCATAAGTATCATTATGATTTCAATAGGAGGGAAAAAGGATGGCAGAATTAAAAATAGAGAAAAAAGCCGGAATGCCCCACAATTTGATTTTAGAGGACAGGAAAAAGCTGGTGGTATCCGGAGTGGAGGATGTGGACAGCTTTGATGAGCAGACCGTGGTAGCCTATACCGCTGTAGGAGAGCTGATGATTAAAGGGGAAGGGCTCCACATCAATAAACTGAGCTTAGAAACGGGGGAGCTGACGCTGGATGGAGAAATTGCCTCCTTGACCTATACGGAAAACCGTTCCAGCAACGGCTCTTTTTTTTTCCAAGCTGTTCCGGTAAGGATGTGACCTTTTGGAGATTACAGTGGCGGGCCAATGGGAGCTGTTTTTATACGCCGGGCTGCTGGGCGTGCTTCTGGGAGCCTATTATGATGTGTTCCGGATTATCCGCTACCTGACTGCGCAGGGAAAGCGGCAGACCTTTTCTGGGACCTCTTTTTATTTTTTCAGCAGCGGCGTTGCGACCTTTCTGTTTCTTCTGGCGGCAAACCAGGGACAAATGCGGTTTTATCTTCTGGCGGGAGAACTGATCGGCTGGTGCCTGTATCACCTGACCTTGGGGCAGGCCACGCTCTTTATCAGCAGGCTGGTAGTAAAGGTGCTTTGCAGCGGATCTTTTCCTGGATCAAGCGTCATGTTTTGAAGCCGGTTTGGAGGGCGGTTTGCTGGATTTGGAAAAAATTTGAAAAAGTATTCAAAAAGCTCTTGGTTTTGCGAAAAAAATTGCGGTAAAATCAAAAAAATAGCTTGAAACGCAGGCGCAGAATAGTGTATACTTTAAATAAACATTCTCCTAAAAAAGAAACGTGGAAAGCAAAAAGGACGCCAAAAAGAAGGGAAGGAAGAAACATGCAGGAAGTAAAAACCAAAAAAGCTAAAAGAGTTTCTTTCTCCGCTTGGCAGTTTTTGTCTTTATCTGTTATGTCGCTGTGATGCTGGTCAACCAGCAGATGCAGATCAGCGAAAAGCGGAAGGCGTTGGATGACCTAAATCAGGCGATCAAGGTCCAGGAGCTTCAAAACGACCAGCTTCGGGATGTTTTGAATTCCAAGGACGGGAACCAGGAGTACATAGAGCGTATTGCCAGAGGAGATCTTGATTTGGCTAATCCGGGAGAGCGTGTGTTTATTAATATTGCAGGGAATTGATGTTTAGGGACATCGAAAATCAAGGGAGGAAAACAGTTCTATATGCAGCTTGAGGTAGGAATGGTTTTGGAAGGCAAGGTTACCGGCATTACAAAATTTGGCGCGTTTATCGAGCTTCCCGGCGGAAAAACTGGTATGGTACATATTTCAGAGGTCGCCCCTACGTTTGTAAAGGAAATCCGCGACTTTGTAACGGAGAACCAAACGGTCAAGGTCAAGGTGCTCAGCATCAGCGAAGACGGCAAGGTCAGCCTTTCCATGAAAAAAGCCATGGATCCGGCTCCGCGCCCCCAGCAGCGCAGTTCCGCTCCCGCTCGTTCTGTAAGCCCCGGACGGCCCGGTTCCTTTGAATGGCAGGGCAGCCGAGGCAGGTCCAGCGAGCCTGCCAGCTTTGAGGACATGATGTCCAGATTCAAGCAGGCCAGCGATGAAAAAGATGTCCGATTTGAAGCGGGTGACGGAAAATAAGCGGGGAGGCTTTTCCCGCCGCGGCTCCGGACAGCAAAAATAAAGAAATGGGCGAGCACAGCTTTGTGTTCGCCTTTTTGTATGGAAATCCACGAGGAGGAACGCTATGTATTTTATTAATGGAAAAATCCACACCATGGAGGGCTCAAACTATGAAAGCGGATATCTCCATATCGTCAATGGAAAAATCGCGGAGATCGGGGAGATGTCCGATTTCACCTTGGATGATGAAAAAATAGTGGATCTGAAGGATCAAGATGTGTATCCCGGCTTTATAGACGCCCACACCCATCTGGGAATGTTTGAGGATGCCATCACCTTCGAGGGAGATGACGGCAACGAGGAAACCGAACCGCTGACGCCCCAGCTAAGGGCGCTGGACGCCGTTAATCCTATGGACCGGTGCTTTACCGAGGCGCTGGAGGGTGGAATTACCACTGTGGTGACAGGACCCGGCAGCGCAAATCCGGTCGCGGGACAAATGCTGGCAATGAAAACCTATGGCCGGCGGATCGACGATATGGTTTTAAAAGAGCCTATGGCGATTAAATTTGCATTAGGAGAAAATCCTAAGTCGGTTTATCATAGTAAAAACCAGTCCCCCACCACCAGAATGGCAACCGCCGCAGTGATTCGGGAGCAGCTTTCAAAGGCAAAACGCTATTTAGAGGATCAAATAAAGGCTGACCAGTCTTCGGAGGGAGATTATGATCCGCCGGAATACGACGCCGGATGCGAGGCGCTGGCGCCGCTGCTGGAACGCAAGATCCAGGCGCACTTTCATGCGCACCGGGCGGATGATATTTTTACCGCGATTCGTATCGCTAAGGAATTTAATCTGGATTATGTTTTAGTTCACGGCACTGAGGGGCATCTGATCACCCGGGAGCTTCTACAAGATCGGGTGCAGGTGCTGTCCGGACCATTTCTGGGGGACCGCGCAAACCAGAGCTGAAGAATATGACGCCCCGGTCCCCAGGAATACTGGCAAGGGCTGGAATCCCTACTGCGATCATTACCGACCACCCCGAGACTCCGATTCAATATTTGCCGCTGTGCGCCGCTCTGGCTGTGCGGGAGGGAATGGATCGGGAGCAGGCTTTGGAGGCGATTACGATTACTCCAGCCAGGATCTGCGGACTGGACAAGCGGGTGGGCTCCATCAAAGAGGGGAAGGATGCCGATTTTGTGGTATATCAAGGAGATCCGCTGGAATTGATGAACAAGCCTGAAATGGTACTTTGCAGTGGAAAAATCGTTTATGAAAGAAAATAAAACAAATGTTGTACAAACTGTACTAAAATTATAAATTTTTGTGAAATCCTTTAAATAATTTGCTGGTCATGGTATAATAAAAATAGCGATTAACCCTAGAGATTTCATTTTACTAATCGTTGCAAGCTTAATTTAAAGGGAGGACAGGAAGCATGAAGATCACCATAACAGGAAGAAAAGTATCTTTACGCGATAATTTTAAGGAGCGGGTGGAAAAGAAGCTGAAAAAATTCGGCCGCATGTTCGGTGAGGACGCTTCAGCCAGCGTTACGGTCACCGTGGAGAAACGCAGGCAGACCGTAGAGGTGACGATTCGCACCGCGGATGGTATGGTGTACCGCTCCGAGCAAACCGCTCCGGAAATGAACGACGCTCTGGATGAAGTGGTCAATGCCCTGGGCCGTCAAATTCGTAAAAATAAGTGTAAGCTGGAAAAGAAAATCCGCGCGGTGGGAGCCATCGATGAGTTTTTGGCTCAAGAGACAGAGGAAGCTTCCGCCGAGGAGGAAGCTGAGGGCGATTACAAAATTGACCGGATCAAGCACTTCGCTTTGAAGCCTCTGCTGGTGGAGGAAGCGATTTTACAGATGAATATGATAGGCCATCAGTTTTTTATGTTTCAAAATATGGAGACTGGAGACGTAAATGTGGTTTATGTAAGAAAGGACGGCACTTACGGACTTCTGGAGCCTGCGGAGGAATAAGGCTTGCAGGGCCTGGAAAGAACTGATATAATAAAAATTCAGAGAAACTAGCAAGTATTAGAAAATGACAAGGTGGCTGCGGCCATCCGGCCTCTGCCGGTTTGGCCGCAGCCTTGTTATTATGCGTGCCGGCTTTGCAGGCGAACCAGCCCTCAGAGGGCTTTCACTTGAGGCTTCGGAAAAATCAAGCCGTAGGGTGAGGAATGGACCTGCTGTGGAAAGCCGGCGTTTAGTAGTCATAGGCTGAAAAGCTGTGAATACCGTAGCGCAGACGAAAAATCGGTAGGCTTTGTTCGAATGAAGCGTTTGCTGGCGGCAGAGCCTGATAAGGCTTATGAAACCGCAGTTTGTGCCGGCGGCTATAACTTTGTAGGAAGAGGATTGATTCATGGAAATCACGATGGTATGCCCTTGCCTGCTGGGGCTGGAGGGCTTGGTAAAGGACGAGCTTCTGTATTTGGAGGCGCAGAATATACGGCCTCAAAACGGAAGGGTAGTGTTTCAGGGCGGCCCAGAGATTCTGGCCCGGGCTAATATAAACTGCCGGTACGGTGAACGCATTTTGATTCAAATGGGGGCCTTTGAGGCTAAAACCTTTGAGGAGCTGTTTCAGCAAGTAAAATCTCTGCCCTGGGAGCTGTGGATTGGCAGACAGGACAGCTTTCCGGTCAAGGGAAGAAGCTTGGATTCCCAGCTGAAAAGTGTCCCGGATTGTCAGGCTATCGTTAAAAAGGCGGTAGTGGAACGGCTGAGGCAGAAGTATCGGATTTCCTGGTTTGAAGAAACTGGTTTTGCCAGGCAGATCCAGTTTTTGATTTTAAAGGATCGGGTTTCTGTCATGCTGGATACTTCAGGAATTGGACTTCATAAGCGCGGTTACCGGGCGAACGCCGCAGAAGCGCCCATTAAGGAAACCCTTGCGGCGGCAATGGTTAAGCTTTCCCGGGTTTATCGCGACAGTATCCTGTTTGATCCTTTTTGCGGCTCCGGAACCATCCTGGTGGAGGGAGCCATGTACGCTATGCATCTGGCGCCGGGACTGCGGAGACGGTTTGCGGCGGAGCGGTGGGATCAGATTCCTGCACAGGTGTGGCGGAAAGAGCGGGAAAGGGCCCAGGACCTGATTCAAAGGGATGCTGCTTTTACAGGCTTTGGATATGATATCGACGAGAATGCCCTGGCGATCGCGAGGGAAAACGCCGCAAAGGCGGGCGTGTCCGGCAAGCTCCGTTTTGAGCGCCGGGACATTCGGGAATTGGAGCTTGCGGGGGAAAGAGGCGCGGTTATCTGTAATCCGCCCTATGGTGAACGTTTGTTGGATCAACAGGTGGCTCAAGAGCTTTACCGGGTGATGGGACAGAAGCTTCAGCGGAAAAGGGGATGGAGCTACACAGTAATCAGCCCGGAAGAACAGTTTGAGCAGTATTTTGGCAGAATGGCCGATAAACGGCGAAAGCTTTATAACGGTATGATTAAATGCCAGGTTTATCAGTATTTTAAATAAGATTCAGGAGGGAAATGACATGTTTCAGTTTCAGCCGGAAAAAGCCAGATGGTTTTCAGAGCCAAGGCGGTATGAAATTCAGCCGGATCGGGTAATCATTACCACTGATCCGGGCTCTGATTTTTGGCAGAGGACTTATTACGGATTTCAGAACGACAACGCCCATGTATTGTTAAACAGCACGAAAGAACCGTATTTCTCTTTTACCGTCAAAGCCAGCTTTCAAAGCAGCACCCTGTTTGATCAATGCGGTTTGGCAATTTATCAAAACAGCGGCAGCTGGGCCAAGGCTTGTATTGAGTATCATGATGCAAAAGAGTCCTGGCTTGGAAGCGTGGTAACCAACCGGGGCTACTCCGATTGGGCCACATCGGAGATCTCTTCCGCTGTTACCAGTGTGTATTACCGTTTGAGCCGCAGGGAAAGCGATTTTTGCTTTGAAAATTCCTTTGATGGAATCCGTTTTCACCAAATGCGTATTTTCCATTTGGAGGAAGGAAGCGGAGAGGTTCACTTTGGACTGATGGCTTGCTCGCCGGGGAAAGGGTCCTTTCAGGCGGTATTTACCGAAATGAACGTAACAGAATGTCTGTGGAAAGCGCATACTTAAACATATAGATAAAAGCCCAGATGCTGATTCACAGCGTCTGGGCTTTTTGCGCTTAGCGACCAGGCAGCCCCTGGCTGCGCTATTGTAGATCGCAAAGATTAATGGAGTTATGGATAATTAAATCGGGGGCGGAAAACTTATATGTTTTCCGCCCCCGCACCGAGAGATAAAGCAATCTAATCAATATTGCCTTAAAATTATAATATATCATAAAAACAATCAATCCGAACCCACCGCCAACCGGCATAAGGTTCGGATTGATTTGTTATGGTGGAGACGAAGAGGATCGAACTCTCGACCTTACGGATGCGAACCGTACGCTCTCCCAGCTGAGCTACGCCCCCGAATTGTTCACTGAAGTTTCCAGCGGACAAAAAATATTATAGCACTACCTTACACAGATTTCAACTGTTTTTTCATTTTCTAAATAAGTTTCGCAAAATTCTTTCATGCAGCACTGCTCGCATTTTGGTTTTCTGGCGTCGCACACAGCCCTGCCGTGAAGTACCAGGCGGTGACAAAAATCATTAGATTCCTTAGGATCGAGGGCGTCCTTTAACCACCACGGCAGGCTTATGAAAAATATCGCCCAACACCAGATTGGCGGTCTTTCTGCCGATACCGGGCAGACGAGTCAGCTCCTCTAAGGTGTCCGGAACCTTTCCGCCAAATTCATCCCGCAGCATTTGGCACATCGCGATAATATCTCTGGCCTTTGTTTTATATAGGCCGCAGGTGCGGATGTCCTCTTCCACCGCAGAAATATCAGCGTCAGCAAAAGCGCAGACGTCCGGAAAATCGGAAAACAGCTTCGGTGTTACCATATTTACCCTTAAATCGGTGCATTGGGCGGCAAGCCGGGTGGAAATCAGCAGCTGGAGAGGATCACGGTAGGTGAGAGAACAGATTGAGTCCGGATATTCCTTTTTTAACGCGGCTACCGCCAGAGATGCCCGTTCTTTGTTCGTCATAAAATAAACCTCCTATGGCTCGTATAACCATAGTGTATAACAAAAAAAACATCAAAAACAAGGCGTTTCGGCAAAAAACCGATTATGGAAATCGGAAAATCAGATCACACGGAATTCAAGCAGAGAAAAAGAACTTTTCATTTTTATCTGCTGTCTAACTTGCTATTTCCGCAAAAAACGTGTATACTTTTTTCATATTATGTGGAATGTAGGAGTGGTTAAAGGATGAATCATTACGCAGATGAAAATTTAGCGTTTATCGCGTCTTTCGATAACGAGGTCGGGGCCGCTATGAACGAGGAGCTGAAGAGACAGCGCCGCAACCTGGAGCTGATCGCCTCTGAGAACCTGGTTTCTCCGGCAGTAATGGCGGCTATGGGCAGCGTGCTTACCAACAAATATGCCGAAGGCTATCCGGGCAAGCGTTACTACGGAGGCTGCCAATGCGTGGATGTGGTGGAGGAGATTGCCCGCCAGAGAGCCTGCAAGCTGTTTGGTGCGGAGCACGCCAATGTACAGCCTCATTCCGGCGCTCAAGCGAACATCGCGGTTTATTTTGCGATGCTTAACCCGGGGATACCATCATGTACGACAGGGTTATGGAAATCGCCATGGAATGTAAGCCGAAGATGATCGTCTGCGGCGCGTCCGCCTATCCCAGAATTATTGATTTTAAAAGATTCCGGGAAATTGCCGATGCCTGCGGCGCTTATTTAATGGTGGATATGGCTCATATTGCCGGCTTGGTGGCGGCTGGGGTTCATCCCAGTCCGGTACCCTACGCTCATTTTGTAACCACTACCACTCACAAGACTCTGAGAGGCCCCAGAGGAGGCATGATCCTATGCAAGGAGGAATTCGCCAAGCAGATTGACAAGGCCATTTTCCCCGGCACTCAGGGCGGTCCGCTGATGCATATCATCGCCGCTAAGGCGGTTTGTCTGGGAGAAGCCCTGAAGCCTGAGTTTAAGGCTTATGGGGAGCAGGTAGTGAAGAACTGCCAGGCTCTGGCCCAGGGCCTTTTGAAGCGGGGCCAGAAGCTGATTTCCGGCGGTACGGATAATCACCTCTTTGCTTTTGGATTTGAGAGGTCAGGAGATTACCGGTAAGGAGTTAGAGCATCGTTTGGATGAGGTTTACATCACTGTGAACAAGAATACTGTGCCCAACGAGCCCAGAAGCCCCTTTGTGACCAGCGGTGTCAGAATCGGTACTCCCGCGGTGACTACCAGGGGCCTGAAGGAGGCGGACATGGATCAGATCGCCGAATTTATTTCCCTGGTGATTCAGGATTTCGAGGGCAATGCGGACAAGGTGCGCGCGGGCGTAAACGCATTGTGCGAAAAGTATCCCTTATATTAAGCTGAAGCTTGAGAAACGGAGGGCGGGCGCCTTCCGTTTCTTTCCATATTTTGTCTTGGCGGCCTGGAAGCTTGGGCCCGAAAGCATATGTCCTGGCAGGCGAGGCAGGACGAAAAATGGAAACCACAGTCATCAGATTTTAGAAAAAGCTCAACGGGACTACGGCGGGAACCGCAGACCTGCGGGAGATTTTTACCGAGGCGGAAAATACCTTTACGGCTCCAAATGGGATTTTGCTGTATTTAGATGAGATCCAGTACTTTAATAAAAAGCAGCAGCAAACCCTGCTGGAATTTATTGAAAACGGAAGATCACTCTGATCGCCTCGACCACAGAAAACCCCTATTTTTACGTTTACAACGCCATTTTAAGCCGGTCCACAGTGTTTGAATTTAAAACCGTGGAGAAAGCTGAGGTGGCGAAAGCGGTGGAAAGAGCCTTCTCTCTGTTAGAGGAAGAACGCGGGGAGGGCTTTCAAATTGAGGACGGCGTGGTAGGCCACATTGCCCTGGCCTGCGGCGGAGACGTCCGCAAGGCGATGAATTCCGTAGAGCTGTGCGTTCTTTCCTCGCCTGCCGCGGATGGCGTGCGTAAAATCACCTTGGAAACCGCGAAGGAATTGACTCAGAAAAGCGCCTTGCGCTACGACAAGGATGGGGACGAGCACTACGACCTGCTTTCCGCCTTCCAAAAATCCATGCGGGGTTCCGATCCTGACGCGGCGGTCCATTATTTAGCGCGCCTGCTGGAGGCGGGAGACCTCCCCTCGGTCTGCCGGCGTTTGATGGTCACCGCCTGCGAGGATGTGGGGCTCGCCTATCCCCAGATCATTCCCATTGTCAAGGCCTGCGTCGACGCGGCGTTTCAGGTGGGACTGCCGGAAGCCCGTCTGTGCCTGGCGGATGGAGTGGTTTTAGTCAGTATCGCGCCGAAATCAAATTCCGCTCATAATGCGATCAATGAGGCCATGGAGGATGTCAGAAGAGGAAAATATGGCCCCATTCCAAGACAGCTTCAGAATAAGCATTTCGACGGGGAGACAATCCGGTTAAGGGGCAGTTCTACCAATATGCCCATGACTTTGAAAATCATTGGGTGGATCAGCAATATTTGCCGGATGTTTTAAAAAATGTGGAATATTATCATTTTGGCGAGAATAAAAATGAACAAGCCTATCGACAATATTGGGAGAAGGTTAAGGGCAGAAAGCTTTGATTTCGTGTGTAGGAGGCCTTAAATAAAAAACAGTTTGTTTTAATTTTTTCTCGCAATAGGCGCCATAAGTTCAAAGGTGTTTATGATAAGCCTGTGCTGTTTGGTCAAAAATAAATCGATTCAAAGCCTAAAAGCTTTTTGATGGTATTATAACGGTATAGATGGCGAAAGCTGGTCAGAATAGTTGACGGCACTGGAATATCTGTTTCAATACCGCTTTGAGTAAAGGAAAAATGGTATTAGGCAAGTGCTGTATCAAAAAGAAATTTATTTATGCTTAGTTATAGAAAGCGGGGTGCAAGCCATGAATGAAAAAATACTGTGGTCTCTTTCCTATGGTCTTTACGCAATCGGTGTGGAAGGAGAGAGCTATCCTTCCGCCTGTATTGCGAACACGGTTTTTCAGGTTACTGCGGAACCGGTTATTTTAGCGGTTAGTATTCATCACGATAATTATACGCATCAGCAGATCATGAAGCATAAGCGTTTTACCATTTCAGTGCTGTCTGAAGATACCTCCGGCGCGGTGATCGGCGCTTTGGGCTTTACTACCGGGCGAAATACGGAAAAGCTGAAAAATATCCGTTATAAAATGCTTCAGGAAGGGCTGCCGGTGCTGAAGGAAAATATTTGTTGCTGGATGCTCTGTAAGGTGATCCAGACGGTAGAAACGCCTACCCATACTGTCTTTTCGCAGCGATCGAGGCGGGAAGCGAGAGAAGCGCAGGCAAGCCGATGACCTACGAATATTATCACAATGTGATCAAGGGAATGGCGCCGAAAAATGCTCCGACCTATCAGCCGCCGGAGCGGGTAGAGGAGAAATCAACGGAGGAATGGATTTGCACTATTTGCGGTTATGTTTACAGCGATCCGGATATTCCCTTTGAGGATTTGCCCGCCGATTGGACCTGTCCTGTGTGCCGTGCGGGAAAAACGCTGGTATTGCATGTTCCAGCGGTGTGCTTTCCGTTTGACGCTAAGAGGAGCCGGAGGCTGAAGACTCTGAATTTTGGGAGGCGGTTACCTTGCTGGAGGCTGCCTGCCCAGAGGATATGGAATAAAACTCCTTGGTTTCCGGCACCCGCAAAGTCTCGCTCTGATGCTTTTGCAAAAGCTTGGTAATGGCGTATAGATCAATCCAGATTTCATTGTCACATTCCTTCTGGCTTTCATCGAAAATCAGTTCCAGACCAAAAATGAAGATGACTGGTGTTGATGTTATTGACGTTTTCGGTGGTGCTGTATCCGGTGCGGCCTACATAACCAATGACATCTCCGGCGTTAACGACCTTGCCCTCTGTCAGATCAACCTGGTAAGGGCGGTTTTGCCGCAGATGGGCATAGTAGTAATATCGCTTTTTATCAAAACTCCGAATACCGATGCGCCATCCGCCGTATTGATTCCAGCCCATCACCTCTACGGTGCCGCTTTCCACCGCGATTACAGGAGTGCCGGTAGCGGCCATTAGGTCGTGGCCCAGATGGTTTCGTTGATAACCATAGGAGCGGGAGGCTCCAAAATCATCATAATGCTGAAAAGGAAAGGTTTTAGCGATGGGAGAATAAACCTGCAGTCCATATTTCGTCTCTGTGACGGTTTTAGAGGGAGCTTCCGGATCTTGGACAGTCACTTGGTATTCACCTAAAAAGCCGCCTAAAACAGCCGAATAGACCTGATAATAATAAGGGTAGTATTTCATATCCTTAGCCAGGTCATCCATGTTTTCACCGTTTTTGAGCTTTTCCAGAATAGAGGCTAAGTCTTTTTTCTTGTAGGATGAAAAATTTCCTCCGTATTTAGCTCCTAAATAGGCTAGCGGCTCGATCCAGTTAATATGGTGTTCCGAGCCATAGCTGTCGATATCCGCCTGCATAGCGGTTTCCAGCGCTTCATAGGGAACATTAAATTCCGCGTAACGGATAAAATCACGTTTGGCGCTGGACGGATGTGCCGTCACCTCCATGACGGTATCGCTCCCGAACGAGATTGGAAGCGATACGGCCAGAATCAGAAAAGCACAAAGGACCGTTAAGATTATTTTGGGAGATTTTAAAAATTTAGACCACAAAAAAAATCACCTGCACTTCATAGGATACCTATGCGCGGGCAGGCGATTTTATTTCTGTTTTCAGAGATTTTAAAGGTCGTCGGCATCTTGAACCGGCTGGACGGAATCGATAGGAGTACCGGTATAGCTTCCGTTCACGTCGGATAAAATTTCTCCCTTTCCTTCCTGGGGAAGAATCTGAGAAAGCTTTTTGGGAGTCTTTTTCCTTTTGGGGCTTCCTGTTTTTGTTTTCCAATTTGGTTCACCTCAAGACTAGCTTTCCACCAAAAGGCCTGGTTATTCTATTTTAATTCCGGCTTTTGAATCAGATCCCGAATGACTTCCCCGGCGATCAGCAGGCCGGCGCAGGAGGGAACAAAGGAAATGCTTCCGGGTACCTGCCGCTTGCCCTCTCCCGGAGGCTCTGGTGAGGCCTTGGGCTTGATTGGCTCCTCTAAAGAATACAGCACCTTCAGCTTTGGAATCCCTCGTTTCCGCAGCTCCCGGCGCATGACCCGGCATAGGGGACAAACGCTGGTATCGTAGATGTCCCCGATCTGGAAGCGGGAAGGATCCAGTTTATTGCCGGTGCCCATGCTGCTAAGAATGGGCAGCCCTGTTTTTTCGGCAGCCTCGACCAAGGCAAGCTTAGAGGCGACAGTATCAATGGCATCTACTATGTAACTGCATCCAGATAAAAAACTGTTGTCCTGTCCGGGAAGATAAAATTCCTGGCGGGCCTCTACTGAGGCGTTGGGATTGACATCTAAAATGCGTTCCTTAGCTACAATTACCTTAGGTCTGCCCACAGTACTGTGTAGGGCGATAAGCTGACGATTAATGTTGGAAATGGAAACGAGGTCGTGGTCCACAAGGATAAAGGAACCGATTCCCACCCGGGCAAGGGCTTCCACTACGTAGCTTCCGACACCGCCGATTCCGAATACAGCCACCTTGCTGCTTCTGTATTTTTGAAGGCTGAGTTCATCCAAAAGGAGCGCGTGCGCTGCAATTCTTCACGCATGGATATGATCCTTTCTGAAAAGTTTTCTACTATTATGGCATTTATTATACCATGAAATTTTTATTTAGGGTACCCTTATAAGCCGGAAGGGAAGCGTTCGGCTGAAAAAGACTGGCTGGAAAAGAATGTGGCGGAAGGAAAGGAGCGCTGTCCGGTATGAAGCGTATGGGCTCCCTTGCCTATAGAAAAATTTTCCGCAAAAATAGACAGGCGGACCAAACGGTTCGCCTGTTTTAGCTTTATAAATTCATGATGTCAGATTTTATCAGACAGGATTAGTTTATGCCCGGTTTAATAGATAGACCCCTAAATTGAGATACCCCGCGAAAAGGAGCCATAAAGCATAGGGGAATCTGTAGATAAGCTGCGGGTTTAGAATCCTTTGAGAATTTTACGATCATTCCTATTACCAGTCCTAACAAAAGCAAGAGCCAAAAGAAGGAGAAGAGGCGCCACTCCAAATTGAAGAAAAAAATAGTCCAGAAGAAATTGACAACCAGCTGGGCGGTATATAATAAGAGGCCAGCCTTTTTGTCGATGCCGCCTGATTTCAAAAATAAGACGATGCTGATCCCCATCAAGACGAACAGCACAGACCATACAATTGGGAATACGCTTCCCGGAGGAGCCAGGGGAGGCTTCTTCAACGTTTCAAACCTGATCATAGCGTCTCTGGTAAAAAAAGATGAGAGCAGGCCCACGCCAAGAGCGATGGCGATTGAAATAAGGTATGGTTTTGCTTTTTTTCAGCATAGGATCACCTCCAAGGGTATCCTATGTTTTTTTTGCAAGCTTTTATTCCGCGGGTCTCAAAATTAAGTCTTGGAAGGCTTAGTATCAAATAACCGCTTCAAACGCTTCCGGTTTTATTCTTAACGCACAACAGAAAGCTATTTTCTTAAATCTTTTTTACATTTTCTCTGATTTCTCAACATGTTTTAAAATTTGTAAAAAAGTAGTTGACAATTCCGAAACCATGCTAAAATCTATAACTGTCGCCACGGTTGACAAATAAAATATGCGGATATGGCGGAATTGGCAGACGCGTATGGTTCAGGTCCATATGAGCGCAAGTTCATGCAGGTTCAAGTCCTGTTATCCGCACCAGTCGAGAGCCTCGACGCGCAAGTCGCGTTCGGGGCTTTTGCTTTATTACGGCTTTGCGCTCGCGTTTATGACGGGTATCTTTTTTGTCAACGCTTCCCCAGACTGAGTCTGGACGCAATTCGCGTTCGGACTCTTTTCTTTTGTTTGAATGAGGATGGCGCGCCTTGGCAGCGGCGTCTTTTTGTAGCGTAAAAACCAAACCTACGGTAAGCAAGTTGCTTACCGTAGGTTTTTTATTTTTTAAATTCTACGGCCCGCATTTTCTGTGGGGATCTAGCTCGTCCGCGTTTCCCGGAGGCAGACTGCATCACCAAATATGCGCTTCGCCTTTTTTCTTTTGTGTCTGCGCTTGTGCTGGGATCTCTTTTGTAGTGCAGTTCAGAAAGAGCATCAGTGCGGTTTGCATTAGGGCTCTTTTTATTTTGCATAGTCTAGTTCAGAGGTTTTTGGGGAGCGGTTTGAAAAAACAAACGTCCGAACACATTCTGCGTTCAGACGTTTTAGGTGTGTTGACTTATAAAGCAACTCATAAAAGCTTCAGGATAAGAACAAATGCTCAATCAAAATTTTACAGCCAATAATAATCAGCACTAAGCCGCCTAATAATTCCGCTTTCGAGGAGAAGAGATCTCCAAACTTTTTTCCTATGTAAACGCCGGCAAAAGAAATGATAAAGGTTGTCAGGCCAATCAGGCCTACGGCAGTCAGCATTAGCAGGAGGGTAGAGGCTCCGACGACAGAGGGGAGGATTATTCCTGTTGCCAAAGCGTCGATACTGGTAGCTATCGCCATTACCATCAGCATTTTAAAGCTGATAGGATCCCGGCATTCCTTTGGTTCATGGCTTTTGGCCTCTTTTACGGCGTCATAAACCATTTTGCCGCCGATATATCCCAATAAAATGAACGCTACCCAATGATCAACCGACTCGATGATACCCCTTCCTGCGATTCCGACCAGCCAGCCTATAGTAGGCATGACCGCCTGAAAAGCTCCAAACGCTAAAGCGATGCCAAGCGCGTGTTTCAGCTTGAGATTTCTGGTAACCGCTCCATTGGTCAAAGCAACCGCAAACGCGTCCATGGAAAGGCCCACGGCGATTCCAAACAACGCAAGATAATCCATTTTAACTCCTCCCAGGTATACAGATTCTTTATACTATATCACAATTATATTTTGAAAGCAATAAAATATGGCCGTGCTCAGGTAAAAGGCATATAAAATTTATGCTTCAGAATTTAGGGCTTTTTTTAGCTGCTTCCGAGTTGCTTTTTGAGCTTCCAGAGCCCCGGCTTTTCCAGAATGAAGCGGCGTGACGAACCTTGGGGGTGCTCTTTGTAAGAAGCGAAGGATCGGGAATCGGACCGTTTCTCCAGATAATGCTTAAAGGCTCGATTAAATAACTAGGGACAGACATTGGAACTCCTCCCGGATAAAGAAATGACTTGCCTTATTATACCCTGTTTTTTGAAGAACATTTGATAAGCAATTTGCCATTTAACGAAGAAAATGATACAATAAACCATAACCCTAACAGGGTTCTAATCCAAACAAAAAGGGCGTGGTTGTTGTGATCGCTGTGATAGATTATGGCGCTGGAAATCTGCAGAGCGTAATAAAAGCGCTCCATTATATCGGCTGCGACGCTGTTATTACCAAGGATAAACAGGTTTTGCAAAATGCGGATGGAGCGATTTTACCCGGAGTAGGTTCCTTTGCTGACGCGATGGACTGCATGAAGGCTTCGGGCCTGACGGAATCGGTGATTGGTTATGCCAATAGCGGAAAGCCCTTTTTGGGGATCTGCTTGGGGCTTCAGCTTTTGTTTGAAGCCAGCGAGGAAAGCCCTGGGGCGAAGGGGCTGGGGCTTTTGAAAGGAAAAATCACAAAAATTCCGGCTGGAGAGGGGCTGAAAATTCCCCATATGGGGTGGAACGACCTGACGATCCCCAGCCGGACCGGGCTGTTTGCCGGGATCACAGGAAACCCTTACGTGTATTTTGTCCACTCCTATTATTTGACTGCCGACGATCCGGCCATTGTTTCATCGAGGACGAGCTACGGCGTCTCCATTGACGCTTCGGTGCAGAAGGGAAATATTTTCGCCACACAATTCCATCCGGAAAAAAGCGGAAGCGCCGGTTTAGATATGCTGCGTAACTTCGCGGCCATTACCAGAGGGGAGGAACGCTGAATGCATGCTAAAAAGAATTATCCCGTGCCTGGATGTGAAAAACGGCAGGGTGGTGAAGGGCACCAGCTTTGTGAATTTGCGGGATGCCGGCGATCCGGTAGAAGCGGCGGTCGCCTACGACCGGCAAGGCGCGGATGAACTGGTGCTGCTGGATATCACCGCCTCCTCCGATGCCAGAGGCATTATGCTGGATATCGTCAGCCGAGTGGCTGAAAAAATCTTTATTCCCTTTACCGTAGGCGGAGGCATCCGTACGGTAGAGGACTTTACTCAGCTCCTGCGGGCCGGTGCGGATAAGGTTTCTGTCAATTCTGCGGCGATCAAGCGGCCGGAGATTATTAATGAGGCGGCGTATAAGTTCGGCAGCCAGTGCGTGGTAGTGGCCATTGACGCCAAGCGCCGTGAAACAGGCGGCTGGGATGTCTATATTAACGGCGGACGAATCAATATGGGAATCGATGCTGTGGAATGGGCCGTGGAAGCGGAACGCCGGGGCGCGGGAGAGATTCTGCTGACCAGCATGGACTGCGACGGCGTGAAAGAGGGCTACGATTTGGACCTGACCCGAGAGGTTTCCCGGCGGGTGGGTATTCCGGTGATCGCTTCCGGCGGCGCGGGAAGGCTTTCCCATTTTTATGACGCGTTCACTCTGGGAAAGGCAGATGCGGTTTTAGCGGCTTCCTTGTTCCATTTTGGGGAAATCTCTATCCCGGAGCTTAAGACTTATCTGGCGGGGAGAGGGATTTCTGTTAGAAGATGAATACATTTTCTTTCGAAAAATTTTCTTCCTTATGAAAAACGCCAAAAATTTCCGTTTTCAGCCTTGGCCCCTGGAATCCCTTGAAATCGCTATTTTAAAAATGGTATAATAATACCGGTATTACAAAGAAAGTCAGCCTTCCGGCTTAAGCGTTCCAAGCATCTGTTGGAACGTTTTTCTTTTGAGGGCCGCGCCGTAAGGCTTACAAAACTTCGTGTGGGGAAAGCAGAATGGCAGAAATGGCAAAAACGCCGCGATTTACCAAAGAGGAAATCATACGCATCGTGAAGGAGCAGAATATCCGCTTTGTGCGCTTGCAGTTTACTGATATTTTCGGACAGTGCAAGAATGTAGCCATTACGGAAAGCCAACTGGAAAAGGCGCTGGCAAATAAATGCATGTTTGACGGCTCCTCAATTGAGGGCTTCGTGCGGATTGAGGAATCCGATATGTATCTGTATCCGGATTTAGACAGCTTTATGATCTATCCCTGGAAGCAGGAGCACGGCAAGGTAGCCCGCCTGATCTGCGATGTCCATAAAACCGACGGAGCTCCCTTTGAGGGGGCGACCCCAGAAGCATTTTGCGCCGCATCCTGGCAGAAGCCGCTAAAATGGGCTTTACCTTTAACGTGGGTCCGGAGTGCGAATTCTTCCTGTTCCAGACTGACGACGAGGGGTATCCCACGACCACCACTATCGACCACGGAAGCTATTTTGAGCTGGGCCCTGTGGACCGGGGGAAGACGCCCGGAGGGATATTTGCCTGACTCTGGAGGATATGGGCTTTGAGATCGAGGCTTCCCATCATGAATGCGCTCCGGGGCAGCACGAAATTGATTTTAAATACAGCGAGGCGCTTACTGCCGCCGATAATATAATGACCTTTAAGCTGGCGGTAAAATCTATTGCGGAGCGCCATAAGCTCCACGCCACCTTTATGCCCAAGCCTCTGTTTAACGAAGCGGGTTCCGGTATGCATATCAATATGTCTCTTTGCCGGGACGGCGAAAATGTATTCGCGGACCCTGGCGATCCCAATGGACTTTCTAAAATCGCCTATCATTTTATCGCTGGGATCATGGACCACGCTAAGGGTATGACCGCGATCACCAATCCGATCGTCAATTCCTATAAGCGCCTGGTACCAGGCTATGAGGCGCCGGTTTATATCGCCTGGTCGGCGCAGAACCGCAGCCCGCTGGTCAGAGTGCCGGCGGCCAGGGGAGCGGGTACCAGAATCGAACTGAAAACCCGGATCCCTCAGCGAATCCCTTACCTGGTGCTGGCGGTTTGCCTGGCTGCGGGCTTGGATGGCATTAAACGGGAATTAATGCCCCCGGCTTCGACTGACAGCAATGTGTTTAAGCTGACCGACGACGAGCGGGAGGCTATGGGAATCGAAAATATTCCGGACAATTTGGACCGGGCGGTCCGGGCGATGAAAAAGGACAGCCTGATCCATAGAACTTTGGGTTCACATGCGTTTATGAAATATGTGGCCTATAAACAAAAGGAATGGAATCAGTATCGTAACGTGGTAACAGAGTGGGAAATTAAAAATTATCTGAGCAGATATTAATTAACGGGCGCTAAGCTTGTTATTATGATAAAGGAGATCCTGCCAATGCTGAACTTGAAGCTGCCTGACCAGTACGACACAGGCATGTCGATTCGGGAAACAGAAGTTGCCATCAAGCTGATTAAAGATTTTTTTGAACGGGAACTATCTGAGGCGCTTGCCCTGACCCGGGTTTCCGCGCCTCTGTTTGTGAGCCCGGATTCCGGCTTGAACGACAATTTGAACGGTATAGAGCGCCCTGTTACCTTTGGAATCAAGGAACTGGATGACGCGCCGGTGGAGATTGTCCACTCCTTGGCAAAATGGAAGCGCATGGCGTTAAAACGCTACGGATTTTGTAAGGGTGAAGGACTTTACACAGATATGAACGCAATCCGCCGGGATGAAGATACGGATAATCTTCACTCTATTTACGTAGACCAATGGGACTGGGAAAAGATTATCGGCAAGGAAGAACGCACCATTGATACCTTGAAAACCGTAGTAAATCAGATCTACGAGGTTTTAAAGCGTACGGAAATGTACGTCGCTTCTTTTATCCTCAGATCAAGCCGGTGCTGCCGAAGCATATTACCTTTGTCACTACCGCAGAGCTGGAGGACCGCTACTGCGGCCTCACCACAAAAGAACGGGAGCGCCAAATCGTGAAGGAGCACGGCGCGGTGTTCCTGATGGGAATCGGCGGGGCGTTGAGAAACGGAAAGCCTCATGATGGCAGAGCGCCCGATTACGATGATTGGACCTTAAATGGAGATATTATCGTAGATTATCCTATGCTGGATACTGCCCTGGAGCTTTCTTCAATGGGAATCCGGGTAGATGCGAAGGCGTTAAAGGCTCAGCTTGAAATTGCTGGATGCATGGAACGGGCGGAGCTGCCGTTCCAAAAGGCATTGTTAAACAATGAGAGCTTCCCGATACCATCGGCGGAGGAATCGGACAGTCCAGAATCTGTATGTTTTTCCTGCGCCGTGCTCATATCGGCGAGGTGCAGGCGTCTATTTGGCCGGAGGAAACCATCCGGCTCTGCGAGGAACATAATATCCATTTGCTGTGAAAATAGCAGCGGAGGAAAAGCGGGATTGGCCGGCTTCCATCCGCTGCTTTTCTTGTTTTCAGCTTAGGACAAGATCTAATTCTGATTTCTCCTGCGGCTTCTATTGTAACTTAAGCCAAAACCCAGAGAGGGCACCGAAGGTTTTTCTAGTGAAATGTGGGAATTTCTCAATCTCTTTTTCAATTATTGCGAAAGTTGCCGAGGCAAAGGTATAATAAAAATAGATTTGTGGCCAGTGAAGGAAATATGAGCTGTGATTTAAAAAGGAGGCATTCAATCATGCAAAAAGCACAAATGATGTATGAGGGAAAGGCGAAAAAGGTTTACGCTACCGATGACGACCGGTATGTGATCGTATCGTATAAGGATGACGCGACCGCGTTCAACGGCCAGAAAAAAGGGCACGATTGTGGGAAAAGGCGTTGTCAATAATAAAATGTCCAACTATTTGATGCAGATGCTGGAGAAAAACGGCGTGAAGACTGACTATGTGGAGGAACTGAACGACCGGGAAACTGTTTTGAAAAAGGTTGAAATCGTTCCTCTGGAGGTTATTGTCCGCAACAAGGCAGCCGGCAGCTTTTCCAAGCGTCTCGGCGTTGCTGAGGGAACTGAACTGAAATGCCCCATTTTAGAATTCTGCTACAAGGATGACGCGCTGGGAGACCCGATGGTCAATGAATACCATGTGCTGGCCATGGGCTACGCCACCAGGGAGGAATTGGATACGATTACCTCCATGACATTTCGGATCAACGACCTGCTAAAGGAGTTTTTCGCTAAGACCGGCGTAGAGCTGATTGATTTCAAGCTGGAGTTCGGCCGCTGTGACGGCGAAATCCTTCTGGCGGATGAAATTTCTCCCGATACCTGCCGCTTCTGGGATATCAGAACTCACGAGAAGCTGGACAAGGACCGTTTCCGCAGGGATATGGGCGGCGTAGAGGAAGCGTACGCAGAGATGATGAAGCGCGTAGGACTCGCTTGATTTAGGATGGTGCCATGTTGAATCATTCTTACTGGAATTCCAAAGAACCAAATGGAATAGAACCAGCCGAAAAGCCGCATGAAGAATGCGGCGTTTTCGGTTTTTGTATGGAGAACGACGTCATGCCTCCGGCTTACGCCGCTTACAATGGCCTTTTAGCCCTGCAGCACCGTGGACAGGAAAGCTGCGGCATCGCTGTGAACGACCGGGGCGTGGTTTCCTATCATAAGGATATGGGACTGGTCAGCGAGGTGTTTTCATCCCAAGGATTTGGACAAGCTTTCCGGGCAGATGTGCGTCAGCCATGTGCGGTATTCTACCGCTGGTGACAGTGTGCCGGAAAACGCCCAGCCTCTGGTGATGCGGTATATCAAGGGGACCTTGGCCATCGCCCATAACGGTAACCTGACAAACGCTCATGAAATCCGCCGGGAGCTGGAGCACCGGGGGGCGATTTTCCAAACTACCATTGATTCTGAGGTAATCGCCTATATTATCGCCAGAGAACGGATGCACAGCGGCTCCATCGAGGAGGCGGTCCGCAGGACTATGCCTCAGATCCAAGGAGCTTATTCCCTGCTGGTGATGAGTCCTCAGAAGCTGATTGCCGCCAGAGATCCCAATGGGTTCCGCCCCTTGTGTATGGGCAGGCTTGGCAAAGGATACGTATTTGCCAGCGAGACCTGTGCCCTGGATGCCTGCGGCGCGGAATTTGTCCGGGATGTGGAACCGGGAGAAATCGTGGTGGTGGATCCCAGGACAGGGGTGACGGTCCATCCGGGACCGACTGACATTCCCTATGAAAAGGGCATTGTAAAAAATAATTACATTGGCCGGACCTTTATTAAGCCGACCCAGCAGGAACGGCGCAACAGCGTGCGGATCAAGCTTAACCCGCTGGTTACCGCAGTAAAGGGAAAGCGGATCGTTATGCTGGATGACTCCATTGTCCGGGGAACCACCTGCGACCGTATTGTGAGCATGCTGCGGGAGGCGGGGGCCAAGGAGGTCCATTTGCGGATCAGCTCGCCGCCCTTTACCTGGCCTTGCTATTACGGAACGGATATCCCGTCTAAAAACGAGTTAATCGCCTGTAAAATGTCGGTAGAGGAAATCGGAAAGCTCAGCGGCGCGGATTCTATCGGATTTTTGGAGCTCGACAGCCTGTGCCAGATGATCGGCAAGCGGGAGAAATGCTTCTGCGACGCCTGCTTTACGGGGAATTATCCGGCGCCGGTTCGAAGCACATCATGGAAGGCAAGCCAGAGCAGCGCTGTACTCCCGTACACCGTTAAGGAGGATTATTGATGAAAGATATTTACGAATCTCCCTTGTCGTCCCGCTATGCGGATCAAAAGATGAAATACCTGTTTTCTCCGGATATGAAATTCCGCACCTGGAGAAAGCTGTGGATCGCTTTGGCGGAAGCGGAAAAGGAACTGGGCCTGCCGGTGACCCAGGAGCAGATCGATGAGATGAAGGCTCACCAGGACGATATCAATTATGATGTGGCGGAAAAACGGGAAAAGGAAGTCCGTCACGATGTCATGTCTCATGTATACGCTTTCGGCGTCCAGTGCCCGAAGGCGAAACCGATTATTCACTTGGGGGCTACCTCCTGCTATGTAGGGGACAATACCGACGTGATTATTATGACGGAGGCCCTAAGGCTGGTGCAGAAAAAGCTAGTGGGAGTCATCAGCACTCTGTCCGAGTTTGCAAGAAAGTATAAAGACCTGCCTACGCTGGCGTTTACCCATTTTCAGCCGGCACAGCCTACCACGGTAGGAAAGCGGGCCTGCCTGTGGATTCAGGATCTTCTGATGGATTTGGAAGACGTGGAATACCAGCTTTCCAAGGCGAAGCTGCTGGGTTCTAAGGGAACCACAGGCACCCAGGCCAGCTTTTTGGAGCTGTTTGAGGGTGACCATAGCAAATGCCGCAGGCTGGATCAGCTGATCGCGGAAAAATGGGCTATCAGTCCTGCTTTGCTGTTTCCGGCCAGACCTATTCCAGAAAGCTGGACAGCCAAATGCTCAACGTGCTGGCGGGAATCGCCCAGAGCGCGGCTAAATTTTCCAACGATATCCGCCTTTTGCAGCATTTGAAAGAGGTGGAAGAGCCGTTTGAGAAAAATCAGATCGGTTCCTCCGCCATGGCTTATAAGCGGAACCCCATGAGAAGCGAGAGAATCGCTTCTCTGGCCCGGTATGTGATGGTAGATACACTGAACCCCTATATGACGGCGGCTACCCAGTGGTTTGAGCGCACCCTGGACGACTCGGCTAATAAGCGCCTGAGCGTTCCGGAGGCGTTCCTGGCCGTGGATGCAATTCTGAATTTGTATATGAATGTGTCCGACGGCCTGGTGGTTTATCCTAAGGTGATTGAACAGCGGCTGAAAAAAGAACTGCCCTTTATGGCTACGGAAAACATTATGATGGACGCGGTCAAACGCGGGGCGGACCGTCAGGAGCTTCACGAGAGGATCCGCGTACATTCTATGGCGGCTTCCAGGGTAGTGAAGGAGGAAGGCGGCGAAAACGATCTGTTGGAGCGTATCGCGGCGGATCCGATTTTCGGCGTCACCATGGAGGAACTGGAGGAAATCATGCTGCCTGAAAAGTATGTGGGCCGGGCTCCTCAGCAGACCGAGGATTTTCTGAACCATGAGGTGGCCAATGCTTTGCAGAAATATGAAGACCTGAAAGTCGAGCAGGCGGAAATCAACGTTTAAGTATGAAAAAACCCGGAGGAAGTAAGAATTTTTACAAAAATCATCTTCCTTCGGGTTCTGTTTTATGGTATGATAATTACCGTGTGTTGTTCTAATTTTAAATTGGAGGATTCAGACTTATGGTGAAAGCGATCGTAGGCGCCAACTGGGGCGACGAAGGCAAGGGAAAGATCACGGATGTAATGGCCGCGCAGTCAGATGTGGTAATCCGTTTTCAGGGCGGCAGCAACGCTGGCCATACCATTATCAATAATTATGGCAAATTCGCTCTGCATCAGCTTCCTTCGGGGGTATTTTACAGCCATATCACGAATATTATAGGTAATGGCGTCGCGTTCAGCGTTGAGAATTTCGTCAAGGAGATGAAATCCTTAAAAGAGCGGGGCGTTCCGGAGCCGCATATTTTGATTTCTGACCGGGCGCAGATTGTCATGCCCTATCATATTATGTTCGATGTATATGAGGAGGAGCGGCTTTCCTCCAGAAGATTTGGTTCCACCAAATCCGGCATTGCGCCTTTTTATGCGGATAAGGTGAGCAAAATCGGCTTCCAGATCAACGAGCTGTACGATGACGAAAGCAGCCTGCGGGAAAAGGTAGCTCACGTCCTTGAGATTAAAAACGCTACCTTACAGAATCTTTACCATAAAGAGCCGCTTACCGTGGATGAGGTTTTCAATAAACTGATGGAGTACAAAGAGGCCATCGCCCCCTATGTGGCGGATACCTTCGACTTTATGTATCGAGCCGTTAAGGAAGGAAAAAATATCCTTCTGGAAGGCCAGCTAGGCGCCTTGAAAGATACGGATTTTGGCATTTATCCCATGGTGACCTCCTCCAATACCATTGCGGGCTACGGCGCGGTAGGCGGAAGCGGAATTCCTCCTTATGAAATCAAAGAAGTAATTACCGTGGTCAAGGCCTATTCCAGCGCGGTAGGAGCCGGCGAGTTTGTCAGCGAGATTTTTTGGCGAGGAAGCGGATGAGCTGCGGCGCAGAGGCGGCGACGGCGGAGAGTATGGGGCCACTACCGGCCGTCCCAGAAGAATGGGATGGCTCGATTTAGTCGCGACCCGTTACGGCTGCCGTGTGCAGGGTACCACCAGCATTGCTTTTACAGTTTTGGATGCCCTGGGTTATTTAGATGAGATCCCTGTCTGCGTAGGCTACGAGCTGGATGGCAAGCGGATTGATTCGTTCCCGTCTACTACAAAGCTTAAGAGAGCGAAGCCGATCCTGGAGGTTCTTCCCGGCTGGAAATGCGATATCCGTGGAATCAAAAAATATGAGGATCTGCCGGAGAATTGCAGAAAGTATGTGGAGTTTGCGGAAAAAGAAATCGGTATCCCGATCGGCATAGTTTCCAATGGACCCGCCCGTGATGATATTATCTACAGAAATACGAAATAAAAGCTGATCATACGTTGAGTCGGAGATCAAGATATGAGGTGAGTAATCTTGTGTGGAATCGTTGGCTATATCGGCTATGAACAGGCGGCCCCTCTTTTGCTGAAGGGCCTGGAAAAGCTGGAGTACCGCGGATATGATTCTGCCGGTATCGCCGTTTATGACGGCTCCGGCCTTGAAATTTACAAATCAAAGGGCCGCTTAAAAATACTAAGCGATATGATTGAAGGCGGCGCAAAGGTCAAAGGAACCGTTGGCATCGGTCATACCAGATG
>VOFI01000771.1_pt1 | contig 36000 bp, 43 predicted proteins | sample 5384131 | NCBI WGS metagenome assembly VOFI01 (sample SAMN12384728, study PRJNA508395) | human gut metagenome | isolation source: healthy gut H | host: Homo sapiens
GTCATCTCAGCTTCAATCTTTTTTTCTAATTGGCTATCCAGTAACTCGATTTGTTGAATGGTTTGAGTTATCTGAATAGATATAGCGCTGTCGTTGGCACCGACAGACTTCTGTGCGAGAATTCTTAATTCTTTGGCCTGCTCTTTAGTAAAATGTCCGTGCGAGTTCACTTTGAGCAGATTTGCCAGATGAGTCATATGCATGGAAGCAATCTCTTTTGGAGAAGGTGCTTCTTTTAAAAGAGCATAGACAGCATTCTGATGCAGACCGGATTTGAAAAAGTATTGAATCATCCTGCATCATAAGAGTTTTAGCAATAACAAATGTGTCGACCTTATCTGTCTTTGTTTTACGAACATTGTTCTTACGCATCTGACAGGTTTTGATGGGGTTCAACACACACACTTGGTAGAACTCAGCAACAAGGTATCGAACAAGGTTGTCACCGTAGTGTGCCGTCGATTCAAGACCGATGATGATGCTGTTCTTATCGAATGATTCGAGCTTAGAGACCAGCAGTTGGAAGCCATCAGCGTCGTTTGTGAATTTGAACGGCTCAATGAGTATTTCACCGTCCGAAGAAATCGCAGCGGCGAAATGGTTGAGTTTGGCAATATCAATGCCTACAAAAAAATTTTCATGAGGTTGTACCTCCCTTCATATAAAGTCTGATACCATGATGTCCACCATCGATTATCATCGTAGACTTGATAGAAATAAGTACTCTGAGTGAAAAACACTCCGGCAACATCCAGCTGATAAACAATTCAGATAAAGGTAGCGGCAATACACTCCAGTCGAGTAGTCAAGGCTACAGGGAAAAATCAAAAGTCCATAGTATCTGAATTGTATTGAACCACGATATTAAAAAGAAAGGAAACGTGTGATAATTAACTTCCTAATTATCATACAAGATAAAGAATGGAAGATAATATTTTTGACAAAGTCCATGAAGTCGATTTGAAAAAGACAATGGAAACTTCCTACATTGATTACGCGATGAGCGTTATTGCGGCAAGAGCTCTTCCGGATGTAAGAGACGGACTGAAGCCGGTGCAAAGAAGAATTTTGTATTCCATGATCGAGTTGAATAACGGTCCGGATAAACCGCATCGTAAATGTGCCCGTATCGTCGGAGATACAATGGGTAAATATCACCCTCATGGAGACAGTTCTATATACGGGGCTTTAGTAAATCTTGCACAGGAATGGTCAACAAGATATCCTCTTGTTGACGGTCACGGAAATTTTGGTTCTGTCGACGGAGACGGAGCTGCCGCGATGCGTTATACAGAAGCACGTTTAAGTAAAATTTCAATGGAAATGACGGCGGACATCAATAAAGATACGGTTGATTTTGTCCCGAACTTTGACGAGACAGAGAAAGAACCTGTTGTACTTCCGTCAAGATTTCCTAATCTTCTTGTAAATGGTACGTCAGGTATCGCGGTTGGTATGGCAACCAATATTCCTCCGCATAATCTGCGTGAAGTCATCAATGCCGTTGTAAAGATCATAGACGATCAGATTGATGAAAACGGAGAAACTTCGATTGAAGATATTCTTCAAATTATCAAAGGACCTGATTTCCCTACAGGGGCAGAGATACTCGGTACGAGAGGAATAGAAGAAGCATATAGGACAGGCCGCGGAAAAATCAGAGTAAGAGCTGTGACAAATATCGAGCCGATGCAGAACGGAAAAAACAGAATTATCGTTACAGAACTTCCGTTTATGGTAAATAAGGCACGTCTTATTGAAAAAATAGCAGAACTTGTAAGAGACAAAAAAGTAGATGGAATTACGGATTTAAGCGATCAGTCAAGCAGGGAAGGAATGCGTATCTGTATCGAACTTCGCCGTGATGTAAATCCAAATGTTATTCTAAATCAACTTTATAAACATACACAGCTTCAGGATACGTTCGGAGTGATCATGCTTGCACTTGTAAATAATGAGCCGAAAGTCATGAACATTCTTGATATGCTGAAATATTATCTAAAGCATCAGGAAGAAGTTGTTACAAGAAGAACAAAATACGATCTGAATAAGGCGGAAGAAAGAGCTCATATTTTGCAGGGATTGCTCATTGCCTTAGATAATATTGACGAAGTAATCAAGATTATTCGTGGATCGAAAAATGTTCAGGAAGCAAAAGCAGAGTTGATCTCTCGATTTGATCTTTCAGAAGTGCAGGCACAGGCAATCGTGGATATGCGTCTGCGTGCTCTTACAGGTTTGGAAAGAGAAAAACTGGAAGCGGAATATGCTGAATTGATGAAAAAAATCGAAGAATATAGGGCAATTCTTGCGGACAGAAAACTTCTTCTCGGAGTTATAAGAAAAGAAATTCTTGTTATTTCCGAAAAATACGGAGATGAAAGAAGAACTCATATCGGCTATGATGAATTTGACATTTCGATGGAGGATTTGATTCCGAGAGAAAATGTTGTCATTACTGTGACAAATATGGGATACATTAAGCGGATGAGCATGGATACGTTCAAGAGCCAGAACAGAGGTGGCAAAGGAATTAAAGGAATGCAGACGCTTGAAGAAGATTTTATAAGAGAATTATTTGTTACAACGAGCCATCATTATATTATGTTCTTCACAAATAAAGGTCGTGTGTACAGGCTGAAAGCATATGAGATACCGGAAGCTGGAAGAACGGCAAGAGGAACGGCTGTTATTAATTTACTTCAGCTTATGCCGGATGAAAAAATTACGGCGACAATTCCGATCAAAGAATATGAAGACGGAAAGTATCTGTTTATGGCAACAAAGAAAGGTCTTGTTAAAAAGACTCCGATCCAAGATTATATGAACGTGAGAAAGACCGGACTTGCGGCAATCTCATTAAGGGAAGACGATCTTTTAATCGAAGTAAAAGTAACAGATAATGCACAGGATATTCTTCTTGTTACAAAATATGGACAGTGTATCCGGTTCAACGAAAAAGACGTTCGTTCCACAGGCCGTGTTTCTATGGGTGTCAGAGGAATGAATTTGAGCGATAATGATGAAATCATCGGTATGCAGATGAGCAGTCAGGGCAAAGATATGCTGATTGTTTCGGAAAAAGGTATGGGAAAACGTACAAGTATGGAAGAATTCACAAAACAAAATCGCGGCGGAAAAGGCGTGAAATGCTATAAGATTACGGAAAAGACCGGAAATGTAGTCGGTATGAAAGCTGTAGATGAAGAAAGCGAGATCATGATCATCAATACAGAAGGAATCGTAATCCGAATGAAATGTTCTGATATTTCTCAATATGGAAGAATAACATCAGGAGTAAAATTGATTAATCTTCCTGAGAAAGAAAAAGTGGCAAGTGTAGCAAAAGTAAGAACAGCTTCAGCGGAAATTGACGGTGAAGAAGTTGAAATCAAAGAAGAGGACGACTCGCCGGAAAATACATCTGAAATTATAGTGGATAATTCAGAAGATAACGTATCAGATGATGTGGAAAACAAATAAAAACAGAGAAAACATTGTTGATAAATAGTTTAATCTGTGTGAAAAGATCGATAATGAACTGATTTTTCAATCGTTAGAAGTTTGCGATAAATAGATTGAAAAAAAGTTCATTGTCGGTCTTTTTTTGCGGCGCTGCGAACAGAAGTACGGATGATGTTCTATTAAGAATACGATGTAATAATGGGTGATGATATAGAATAAAATAATTTATAAAAAGTATTAAAGTAAAAAGGTAATACGTAAAAAGAAAGGGAGCGGGACAACTGGGAAAGAAAGTTTTGTACATGGCAGTGAATTTTATGATCCGTGCGGTGATAGGAATGGCGCTTATTTTTTTTATAAATCAATACGTTATTCCACCTGAATCTTCAATTAATGTAGGTTTGAATGCAGTCTCTTTTTTGACATCGGGAATGCTTGGAATTCCTGGGGTTGGACTGCTTTATGGGATTGTTTGTTATCAGATTTTGTGAGTTTTTTACAAAAAACAGCAGATTTAAAATTTGTTGTAGACAAAATAGAATCTGCTGTTTATAATGCATTTTACCGACAGAGATCAACTGTTGGAACATCTGTTTTTGAGGGAAAGCAGATATTCAAAAATCCGGGAGTAAAAAAGACCGGATATCGTATATTTTTATTCGTGCTGTATAGTTCACGGCAAAATTCAAATTATGACGGAAAAACAATATAAAGGCATTGCAGGTAATTTTTTGATTTGTGATGTGCAGAAAGAATATGCGGAACATTTATTAAGCATATTAGTAAAACGTTTCGGAATGCGTTTTCAATTTCATTTTTTCAGTAATGTGAAAAAGATAGAGCAGTTTGCGGAAAAAGCAGAGATAGAAATTCTTTTGATTGCGGAAGACTGCGTCTCTGAAATAAGGGGGAATGTAAAAGCAAAAAAGAAATTTATATTGTCAGAAAGTATGAAAAAAGAGGAAAAACAGGGAGAAACGACGATATTCCGATATCAGTCGGCAGATGAGATTCTTAAGATCATTCAATCGGGGATAGGAGAAGAAGAGGCGAAAGCCGCACATAAGCCGCAGAAAAAAACAGAAGAAAAATATGATGCGGTTCAAAGTGATTTTACTGCTCCAAAAAGAAAAATAGGAATACGTGACGAACCTGAAGAAAGCGGTCTGATCGGTATCTATTCTCCGATACACAGAATCGGAAAAACAGAGTTTGCACTTTGTTTAGGCGAAAAAATATCGGAAAAAGTTCCGACTCTTTATATCAACATGGAAGGATATTCGGGAAATGATTTTTATTTCAAAGGTGAAAAAAATCAAGATTTAGGAGATCTTCTGTATTACTTAAAGCAAGAGAGAATTGATTATGGTTTGAAAGCAAGCCTTATGACAGGGCAATATAAGCAATTGGATTATATCATGCCTATCTCAAATGAGAATGATCTAAGAGAAGTGACGAAGAAAGAATGGATCTATTTTTTGGATACGATTATGGACCAATGCATATATAAGGCTGTAATCCTTGATCTTGGTGATTGTGTTTCGGGGCTTTACGACATATTGAAAAAATGTAGTCGTATATATACGCCTTATATACAAGATGAAATTTCTATGGCAAAAATGAGGCAATATGAAGAAAATTTAAAAACAGCAGGATATTCGGACATATTAAAACGAACCATGAAGCGACAGATGAGAGTGAAGTGACATAGTATGATATCTGCAGAATTGATGTATGAGAAAGTTATGCATCGCATGGATATGACAAAAGAAACAAAGGAAGAAGAACTTCAGGAAATTATAAGGACTGTATTAGAGGATGAGTCTAAAAAAGAATTTATCCCCTTAAGTGAAAAAATCAGATTGAGCAGGGAACTGTTTAATGCTTTTCGCAGACTGGATATATTACAGGATTTGATTGAAGATGACAGTATTACAGAGATTATGGTGAACGGAACGGAGAACATTTTTTATGAGAAAGAGGGAAAGTTATATCGGACAAACAGACATTTTTTCTCAGAGTCAAGATTGTGCGATGTGATACAGCAAATTGTAGGAGAGGCAAACAGGTATGTCAATGAGACTTCACCTATTGTCGATGCAAGATTAGCTGATGGATCTAGGGTAAATGTTGTATTAAAGCCAGTGGCAGTGAACGGACCGATCATGACGATCAGAAAATTTCCGTCAAAAGCGATTAAGATGAATGATCTGATCAAAATGGGAAGTTTAACGAAAGAAGCGGCAGAGTTTATCAGGAAGATCGTCCGTTCAAAATATAATATTTTTGTGAGCGGTGGAACAGGAGCCGGGAAAACAACTTTTTTGAATGCAATGTCGGATTTTATCCCAAAAGAAGAAAGGATTATTACGATAGAAGATAATGCAGAACTTCAGATTCAGGGAGTTGAAAACCTTGTCAGACTTGAAGCGCGTGAAGCGAATTTGGAAGGAGAAGGAGCAGTTACGATTCGTGATCTGATCAAATCGGCTTTAAGAATGAGACCGGATCGCATTATTGTAGGTGAAGTCAGAGGAGAAGAGACTGTAGATATGATTTCATCGGCGATGCTGAACGGACACAGCGGATCAATGTCAACCGGTCATGCAAATAACCCGAAGGACATGCTTCACAGAATTGAAACGATGATGATGATGGGAATAGACCTGCCTTTGCAGGCGATTCAAAGGCAGGTTGCATCGGCTCTGGACATTATTATTCATCTTGGAAGAATCAGGGATAAAACGAGAAAAGTTCTTATGATTGAAGAGATACTCGGATATGAGGATGGGAAGATACAGACAAAAACATTATATGAGTTTAAGGAGGTGGGAACAGAAAATGAAAAAGTTAAAGGAAGCATTATGAAGGTTGCTGAACTTGAAAATACCGGAAAACTTGTGGCTGCAGGATATTAAAAAAACAGAATACATTTTTTTGGCAGTAAAGTCGATAGCGGTCATCCTTTTGATCACATATGTATTTTACGAATCTTTTCTTCCGATATTTTTTATGATTCCCATATGGGTTATATATGCAAGAGACGGACTTCGTGATTTGTGCCGTAAAAAAGAAAAGGAATTCAGAGTTCAATTCAGTAATGCGATACAGGCAATGGGAGCGGCATTGAAAGCGGGATACTCTGTAGAAAATGCGATAAGAGAAGCAGAAAAAGATCTCGCACCTATGTATGAAGAAAATGTAAGGATCAGAAAAGAATTTAGAAAAATGGTACATCAGCTTGATATGAAAATGCCGGCAGTCAGCGTGATGGAACAGTTTTCCGAAAGAATGAAACAAGAGGATACAGAAGATTTTGTCACTGTATTTTCATCTGCGAAGATGAGCGGAGGAGACAGTATTTCAATCATACGAAATGCAGTAAAGATTATAAGCGGGAAGATTGATACGGAACAGGAAATCCAAACGATGTTCGCTTCAAAAAAATTAGAATTTGAAATTATGTGTGCAGTTCCGTTTTTTATTATTTTATACATGAAGCTGACATTCGGAGAATTTCTAAGTGTTTTATACGAAAATGCAGCGGGGAGGTGTTTCATGACAATTTGTTTAATCGTATATATTGCAGCGTACAGCTTTGGAAGAAAAATCATTCATATTGAGGTATAGGCTATGAACAGAGCAACAGTAAATAAAATATTCCAAAAGCATCCTGTTTATGTTAAAGCAGGGATGATCGCGGTCATTTCGATTATTATTTTCGGATGTGTATATAGTAAAGATAATGGGAAAAAGCTTGAAAAAGATGAGAAAGGAAGGGAAATATTAAGACGGAATGAGAGCGGAAAAGATGAACTCAAAAACATGAAAGTAAAGATTGATGAAAAACAGGAAGACATCAGTATTTCGGTTTCAGGGAAAAAATATGATGAAGAAGAGCTGAAAAATGCATTTTCAGAAGCTGAAAAAGAAGTTGAACAAGCTGTTCTCGGAAAAAATAAAAGTTTGGATGAAGTAAGATCGGACTTGAATCTAATCACATCTGTTCCGGAAAAAAATATGAAAGTTTCATGGGAACTGGATCGTTATGACGTTATGGATATACAGGGACATTTACAGCAGGATAATTTATCGACAGAAGGAACATTGATAAAACTTACAGTGATTTTAACATATGAAGATGAGGAAGAACGATATGAATTTTATGCAAAAGTATTTCCGTCGGAATTAAGCGCTGATAAAGAAGAGATGAGGCAGCTTCAAGAAAAGGTTGAAGAAGCTGATAAAAAGACAAAAACAAAAGACTATATCGTTCTTCCCGAACAGGTAAACGGAAAAAAAGTTATATGGGCATATGGAGTTCAGACGAGAGCATATGGAATTCTTGTTATGGGAATCGGATTTGCAGCTTTTGTGATTATATCATCATCACAAAAAGAGAAAGAAGAAAAGAAAAAAGAATTCAGAGAAATGAAACTGGACTATCCGCAAATTATTAATAAATTTAATCTTTATATCAAATCCGGAATGACGATCAGAAAAGCATGGTTTAAAATTGCCGGAGAATATGAGAAAGATCAAAAAGAGAAAGAACAGATATCCGCTAAAGCGTGCGGCAGGAAAAAAGCTTATGAAGAAATGGTTAATGTAATGTATAAGATCAGCGGAGGAGCTTCTGAGGGAGAATGTTATGAGGAATACGGTATAAGATGTAATCTGCGAATATCGAAAATTCGGAATGATGTTGTCTCAAAACTTAAGAAAAGGAACGAGAGGACTTACAGAATTACTTGAAAGAGAAGCGGAGGATGCGTTTGAGCAGCGAAAAAATCTGGCGAAAAAAGCAGGAGAAGAAGCAGGAACAAAATTAATGATTCCGTTATTTTTAATGTTGATCATTGTTTTTGCGATTGTAATTGTTCCGGCATTTTTCTCAATCAGAATATAAAATCCGAATAAAAGATAGCAAGTAAGAGAAAAAGCAAAGTTTAAAAAGTCGGGAAAAAATGCCGTAGGAAAGGAGAAAATATGGAAAAAAAGATTATGAAAAGATGAGTCGTGGATGACTTGGATGACTTGGGATAGTGTTGAGGAATGGAAAAAGTATTATAAATATTATTCGGATATTGTATTAGTGGGGCATGATCATGTTTCTGAGATTGTATTAAAGGATAATTATGGTGCTTTGCAACAAATTATTTTGTGAAAGGAAACCAATTATATAATTCACATTATCCAGAACAGAGTGGTTTTAATGTTTTGAAAATCGATTTAGAAAGTAATATTGAGCGCTTTTTTTTCATATGAATGGAATGGAAAACTGTATGAAAATATATTAGATACTAAATCGAGAGAATTTAAGAAAAACCGTTATGTAAAAAGCGGTGTTGAATTAAAAGCAGATTTTTTGGAATACTTAGAGGATAATGAAATAGATTTGGTAAGTAAAGCCAAAGGGATATTGAAATTATCCGATGTTTTTGTTTATCCGGTTTTAAAAGGGGAAAGTATTAGTAATAAAAAGAATAAAGCGCTGTATAAAAATAAAGAAGATATTATTCAGATCATAAAAAACAAGAAATATATCATGATTTCTGGGGAAAAGGAGTATGGAAAGACAGCTTTATTAAAGCAGTTATATAAAGATTTTTTTAATATGAAATTATATCCAGTAATGGTAGATGCCACAGAATTGAGAACTGGAGAAGGAGATGAATTAAATAATAAGATTGCAGAAATTTATGAACAACAATATTCTAATTTGGAAAAAGAAGAAATCCTGCAAATGGAAGAAGAAAAGAAGGTGTGTATTATAGATAATTTTGAAGAGATTGTAGTTTCGGATAAATTAATAAAAAAATACTACATTACCTTACTTGTAAATTTGGGATTGTGGTGATTACAAGTAATCTTCAAAATGATTTGCTTGGTTTCTTGAAAAATGTAGAAACAAAAGAATATTTAGAAAAGAAATTCACGCGCCTATATATTCAAGACCTAAAAAACTATATGAGAAGAAAATTAGTAAGTAGGTGGTTGCTGTTATCTAATGAGGAACAAAATCCTGAAAGTCAAGAGTTTGATGTATTATGTAGAAATAAGCTGGCACAAGTACAAAGTGTTATGAAAACAGGATTTTTTTAATAAGACGCCAATAGAATTTTTACTTGTGCTTTCCTATTTAGACAATTATGAAAAAATGAATACGGATTATAGTAGATATTCCTATATTTATGAATGTTTAATTCTTGATAAGATAAACGAAATATCCAATGGCGATACAAATGAAGCAACTATGTATAAGACTATTCTGGAGCAATTAGCTTTCAGAGTTTATGATGAAGAACAACAGCAAAATATGGAAGAGAGCTTTGTCTTAGGGGTGATTTTTGATTATAATCAAGATTATCGAGGAAGTAAGGGAAGCGGAATTGATGTCATTAATAACCTGACTAAATATAAAGTTCTTGAAAAGAGAGAAGGTAAATATAGATTTAAACATAGCTACATGTACTACTATTTTACTGGAAGTTATATTTTGAACCAATTACCTCCAGATATGAAAATGCAAAAAACAAAAAAAATATTTGAAGATTTATCGAAAGAACTTAATTTTAATATTGCTTTATTTTTAGCATATGATATGAGTGCGGAGTATGAAATATTACCATTGATACAAGCAGTATGCAAAGAGCTTCTTGTAGAGTATCAAAATTTTGAGTATGCTCAACAAAAGATTTATTAAAAAAATTGGAGTATGATATAGATCGAAAAGTGGAACAGATATTCAATATACCTAAGAATGTAAACATACCTAAAATTCAGGAAGAAACAGCCCTTAAGCAGTATGAAGTTGAAATGGATGAGGTAAATCAACAATCTGAAAAAGATGAGGAAATGCTTGAAAAGGAAGCAGAATTAGATAAAATGTCACTTGAATTTACCAAAACAATAAGAATTATTGAGTTTTTGGGAGATATTTTAAAAAATTACTCATCATCCATTAAGCGGAAACCAAGAATAGAAATAATAAATTTGATGTATGATTCAAGTATGAAGCTTATGGGAGCGTTATATGAATCCCTGAATGGAATGATAGATACTATCATTGAAATTGTAGACGAAAAAGCAAAAGAAGATCAGGAAGAAATTGCAGCCAAAAAGTCAATTCAAGATGAAAATAAATGAATTTCTGAGTCAATTTTGGGGGGAGCCTTCGTTGGTGCTACAGTATGTAATCTGGGGTATTCTTTGCAATCAGATAGGATTGTGGATGAGATTATAGATGTTAGAACTGAGAAAAACTGTACATTTTTCCGAATGGCAAGTATTGATTATTTAATAAGAACTCAGAATGGACATTTGCCAGTTAAGGACATTGAAGAATGTATCAAAGGCAAGAACAAATTAGATACATTTTCTCGCAGTATTTTATCGCAGAATGTGGCTGTCTATTTGAGGAATTATCAGTATGATGTAAATGATAAGAAGGCTGTTTGTTCATTGTTAAATTTCAACATAAAAGATATATTTATAGATGAACAAAAAAAAATAAATTAATTTCAGACGTATAGAAGGGGAGGACAAACAGAAATATTCTTTATATTGTAAAAGTGGAAAGAAAGTGGAAGCATCTGATAAGGAATTACAAGATACAAAACAATTTTACTAAGATTTTTGGAATCCTACAAAAACCAAATTGTTAGGCAACGTGATGAAAGACCGGTCAAGTGAGGCCGGCCTTTTTTTTCATAGAGATGGAAAAAAGATGCGATAAATTCATATTGAAAAAGAACATATGTTCTGATAAAGAACAGAAAGGGGAATTCAAATGAAAAAGGATGTTTTTCAAAACTGTCCGACTTATCAGTCTGAGCGTTTTGAGATACGAAAGATGGAAATGAAAGATGCACATGGATTATTCCAGTGTTACAGTAATCCCCAGGCTGCCCGATATTTTAACGGCGACTGCTGTGGGGATGATTTTTATTATACAGACTATGAGAAATTTTTAGAATGCATGAAATTTTGGGAAAGCAGATACCAAGTGAGGGATTTTGTACGTTTTACCATTGTAGATCAGAAACAAAAAGAAATTGCTGGAATGGTAGAGATCTGTCCGTCTTATAAATATTCTGCAGATGGTTCTAAGATTGGGATTTTGAGAATTGATCTATTACCGGAATATGAAAATGAAAAGATGATTAAGGAATTGCTTACCGTGATCTTAGAGCATATCTATGAGGACTTTGAAGTACAGGCAGTTTTGATGAAAGCACAGGAATATGCAACTGAAAGAAGAAATATATTAAAACAGTTTCATTTTGTAGCAAAGCAATGGACGAATGTAACATTTCTTTTTAGGGATTATTTTATCCGGTTCTGAATGAAAATAACTGAAAAATGCGGATACTAATCTGGAGGAGGTGGGAACATGCAAAAGGATAGAACCTATGTCTGTATTGATCTGAAATCCTTTTATGCATCTGTGGAATGCCGGGAAAGAGGATTAGATCCCATGACTACGAATCTTGTAGTAGCAGATCCAGAAAGGTCAGATAAAACTATCTGTCTTGCGGTTTCCCCGGCAATGAAAAAACTGGGCGTTCCAGGTCGATGTCGGGTTTTTGAAATACCCAAAGGAATTGAATATATCATGGCTCCACCAAGGATGCAGCTTTATATTGATTATTCGGCAGAGATTTATGCGATTTATCTGAAATACATTTCCAAAGAAGACATCCATGTTTACAGTATCGATGAAGTGTTTATGGATGTAACGGATTATCTGGCAATGTATCAGATGTCTGCAAAAGAACTGAGTGTAAGGATCATGGAAGATATTCTTGAACATACCGGGATTACTGCGACTGCCGGGATTGGAACAAATCTGTATCTGGCCAAAGTTGCATTGGATATCACAGCAAAGCATGTAGAGGATCATATTGGGATACTGGATGAAGAATCCTATTGCAAGACTTTGTGGAATCATAAGCCGCTGACAGATTTTTGGAGAATCGGAAAAGGGATTGCCAACCGGCTGGAACAGTCAGGTATCCGGAGAATGAGAGATTGCCCATGCAGATGAAGACATGCTTTACCGGATGTTTGGGGTAGATGCGGAATTACTAATCGATCACGCCTGGGGCAGGGAAAGCACTACCATGCAGGATATCAAATCTTACAGACCAAAGACCAATTCCCTTTCCAGCGGGCAGGTATTGGAGTGCGATTATACCTTTGAAAAAGGGAAACTTGTGGTGAAAGAGATGGCTGACCTTCTTTGTCTGGAATTGGTGGAGAAAGGATTGGTCACAGATTCCATTACCCTGCATGTAGGATACAGTAACCGGCTGGAGAAGAAACCTGCACACGGGACCATAGGGTTACGGAATAGTACCAGTTCAGCCAGACAAATTATTGCGGCTACGGAAAAATTATATTGTCAGATTGTAGATCCGTATACTTCCGTCCGGCGAATGACTGTAACCTTTAACCAGGTGGTAGATGAGCAGTATCAGCAGTATGACCTGTTCACAGATCCGGCGGAATTAGAACGGGAACATCGGATGCAGGAGGCAATCTTGGATATTAAAGAAAAGTTCGGGAAAAACGCTATCTTGAAAGGGATAGACCTGCAGGCAGGAGCCACTACGATGGAAACAACCGTCAGATAGGAGGGCATAAAAGTGGAACATAGAGGACGTATGAACCGAGAAGACCGCGCAAAACAATTTATGCCATTTGCTGCTTTAAAAGGTTATCCAGAAGCGCTTCGAAAAAAAGAGAAAATCGTAGTACCCAAAATAGAACTGCCGGAAGAGTACCAGGAAGAGCTGGATCGGAAACTTCGACAGATTAAGAAAAATGATGTAGTCACGGCAGTGTTTTTCTTCAAAGGAGAATATCTGCAGAAAAAAAAAGGGATGGTGTCCCGAATAGATACATCCGCCAGAGTGATACAGATCGTCAATACGAAAATCTGTATTGATGATTTATATGATATTGACAAAGAAAATGAGATGATGTGAAGCAGCCTAAAATGAGCATGAGCTTGGACAGGCTGTTTTTCTTTTGGAGAAAGGGGGATAGTCTGCTGATAGAAAAGAGAGAACAGGATTTGTTTGAAAGAATGAAAAATTGTATTGGCTGTACCTATATTTCTGACCTACCCAGATACCGATATGAAGTATGGGAGAAGATGAAACGTATATCATTGGATCAATATACGTTAAAACAGCTGGACGATTTTTGCGAGTATGTGTTTGGAATCCGATATTGGATGGTAAAACAAATGCAGGAAAGGGAGGGGACTTTTGAAAAATCAGAATGTAAATAAGCTGAATAGTTGCTACAAAAGAGAGCAGATTCTTTGTGTAGTATTGTGAATAGCTTTCTGGCACAAATATGGTATCCTGTTGTGCTGGAAAGGAGGATGTGCCTATGAAACTGTCACGGGAAGAAGCATGGGCAGGGACTTTAGAGTCTATGGTGGATAATCGGGTAGTGTTCTATTTGAGAAGATATAATAGAGATTATCAAGACTATTCCAGGCAAATGAAAGAACTGTGTGAAAAGTATCCAGCTATCATACAACTGATCGATGGAAATAACGGGGTAACCTTAAATGATGAGGAATACCAGGTATTTAAAACCTACAGCGAGCTGTCATCTAACCGGGAAATGCTGGAACGGGCATACTATTATTACTTTGGACAAGCAGATATGTTCCATTACCAAAAGTTATTAAAAGAGATCTCAGAAACGAAGGAAAGGAACCGGAACAAAGAAAAAAGGAAATTTTGGAATGTATGAGGCAGTTCCGATTGGAAGAAGCAGAAAAGGAGTTCCGCTTTGATCCAAAATATCAAAAAAGAAAGGGATGAAGTGTTTCAATATGAACAAGAACTGCGTAGTATGGGGCTTTCAGAAGAAATCATTACAGTCATTGATAATTATCTCTGTGCTCTCAATGCCGAGTGGCTGAGATACGGGGAGTTAGCTTATCAATATGGCATGGAAGATATTTTAGCAATGATAAAAGAATAAGAAGTGTAATGAAGAAATGCCGTCCTTTCGGGGGCGGCGTTTCTGTCTGTAAAAAAGGAGGAATTGCATGATTATTGGAGTAGATCATGGCTATTCTGCCATGAAAACAGCGCATATTTGTTTCCCATCAGGAATTGTAAGATATGAGCATGAACCCTATACCAATCGTGGAGTGTTGAGGATAGAAGGGAAATATTATGTGTGCGGCACAGGGAGACAGCCGCTTTTGCGTACCAAGACCGAGAATGAGCAGTATTATTTATTGACACTCGCAGCTATCGCACAGGAAATCCGCTTCCGGAAGGCTCCCCGAAAAGCGGAGGTGGTGCTGGCCGCTGGCCTCCCGCTTACCAGTTTCGGACGGGAAAAGAAAAACTTTCGGGATTACCTGCTGGAAAGAAAAAATCCGGTAGTGTTTGAATACGAAGGGGAACTCTATGAAATCCGGGTTCTGGATGTCAGACTGTTCCCACAGGGTTATTCTGTCGTAGCAATGCACCCGGAGATCATCCGGGATGAACCTTCTGTTCTTTTGGTAGACATTGGCGGTTGGACTATTGACATCATGCGGCTGGATAATGGTGTCCCAAATGCAGCAACCTGCAGGAGTTTGGAAATGGGAGTCATCCGTTGCCAAGACGAGATTCTGGAACAAGTCCGCAGAGATACTGGTTTGTCGATCACAGAAGTACAGGTGGAACGTGTTCTGAACGGAAAGAGCTGCAGCATCTCTGAAGAGGCAAAGAACATCATACTTACTTATGGGAGACAGTATGTGAAGCGGATCGTGTCTGCCATCATGGAGGCTGGTTTCGATCTGCAGGCAGTTCCAGCTGTATTTCTGGGAGGGGGAGCAAGACTTTTTGAACGCAACGTAAGCCCCCAGGACCGCCTGTGTCGGCTTATTACCCTGCCAGACGTATGTTTAAACGCTGCAGGATTTGAAAGGCTTGCAGGGCAGATTTTGAAACGATGAAACGTCCGGTATTTTCTTTCCGGCCTAATAGGAAAGACCGAAACCATAGAAAAGCATGGAGCATTCTGGAGAAAGTGCCGGAAGGAGAGAAAAGCCAGTTTGTTGTGGATGCAATTTTATTCTATGACCAGGCAGATGCACTGGAACAGCTGATCCGGAAAAGTGTTCGAGAAGAGCTAAAATGTGGCGATATGCGACAAACTGCTGCAACTGCAGAGCCAGAGGAGCTGCCGGATCAGGTATTGGATTTTATCTCGATGCTGCAAGAGGAATAGAAAGATCACGTGGAAAGGGAGGGGTGCCATGAGCAGAATGGTAGTTGTAACGTTACCGGAAGACCAGGTAACCCAGCTGGAATTTCTGGCAAAAGAAGAATCCAACCGGATTGGAAAAGAAGTAACCATGACGGATCTTGCGGAGCGGGCTGTCCGTCAGCAGATCAAACGGATGAAACAAAAGGATAGAAAAAGGTAGGATTTTAGTGGAGAAAGTGTGTGAAAAGGAGAGGAGGGTGCCTATTGAGAGCAGGAAAAATATGATTATGTAATATGCTTCGTTTGCAGAGCATTTCTTTGTCAGGTATTGTGAATAGCTTTGTGATGACCTTTGGAGTATGTTGGTTGTAACAAAAAGAAAGGAGAAAGACTTCTATGGAAACCAAAAACATCTGTGGCAAGATACCAGTAGAATTACATGAAAAGGTCAGGGAAGAACTGGAAGGAACAGAAATGACAATTCCTCAGTTTTTACAAAAGGTTATCGAAGAGCATTTTATGAAAAAAGGAGTGGAAAAGATGGAAGCAAAAACATTGGCAGTACAAGTATCCGAGGAATTATTCAACCGCTTAAAAGAGAGAGTAGAAAAGGAGAAACGCCAAAGACGCGGGCGTTTCACTCAGAAAGACTATCTGATCGAAATTATCACCCAGGCACTGGATGCAGCGGATGAACTGGAAAAACAAGATGAGGATGAACCGGAACTTCATGTAACACAGCCTGAAGAATTGGAATTAGAGAATGAAGAGCGTCTGCAAGAGGCAGAATCAGAGGAAGAAACAGAATAAATAAGGAAACTGTATAAAAAGTGCGGGTATGCCCGTACTTTTTTTCGTTGAAGGGAGTGGTCAGAAAAAATATTCGATTTTTTGATATGTTCAGCGGTATAGGGGGATTTCGGGAAGGGCTCAACAGGGCTGGTGGTTTTTCCTGTGTTGGACATTGCGAAATCGATAAGTATGCAGACCGAAGTTATCGAGCAATTTTTAACACAGAAGGAGAGTGGTTTTGTAATGACGCAAAAAAAATACGACCAGAAGAACTACCAGAGTTTGATCTCTTGTGCGGAGGATTTCCGTGCCAGGCTTTTTCAGTTGCTGGAAAAAGACAAGGTTTTGAAGATGCCAGAGGAACTTTATTCTTTGAAATTGCCAGACTGGTTAAAGCAAGACGACCTCCGTATCTTTTACTTGAAAATGTACCCGGATTGTTATCGCATAACAAAGGCGCGACGTTTAACACCATCTTATATACGCTTTATGAACTGGGGTATCATGTGGAATGGCAAGTGCTTAACAGCAAGGATTTCGGAGTCCCTCAGTCCAGAAAAAAGAGTGTATCTTATCGGATATCTTGATGAAAGATGTGCCGGAAAAATATTACCTTTCACCGGAGCAAACAAGAAGGCTCTTGTTCAAATCGTCCCAGGCTGCCAAGGGAGCAGAGTTTATTCCAAAGACGGATTAAGCTGTACTATCACTTCCACTGCAGGAGGGATGCCGGGATGGAAAAACAGTGGGGCTTTATGATGTTGGAGTACCCATTAACCGTGCAAAATTCCAGACTGCAAAAAAAAGTGGGCTTATAAGATGGCAGAATAGCCTTAGTGACAAACATCTGGGGGAACGCTCCGGAGCATTGGAAGAAGAGGACCAAGAGCTGTTTGACACCCGAAAGGGAAAACGTCCGTCAACAGGGACGTAGGATGAAAGCACCAGAGGAAGAAATGTTCACTTTAACTGCACAGGATAACCGGCATGGGGTGTGTTATGAAGGAAGAATCCGGAGACTGACACCACGGGAATGCCTGAACAGGGATATTATGAGGAACAGATCGACAAGATTTTGGAACTTAATTCTGATGCACAGGCATATAAGCAGGCAGGAAACGGGGTAACCGTTAATGTGATCGAAGCCATAGGAAGACGCTTGTTTCAGGTACATTCCGGTATCCATATTCTGCAGTAAGGTGGTGTCAGGATGGATTTGAAAGAACAATACTTTGGAACCGAAATAGAAATGACGGGGATTACCAGAGAAGAGGCAAGCAAACGCAGTAGGAGAATTGTTTGGAACACAGCCATATTATATTGGAACCTATTACAGTACTTGGGGAGTCAGAGATCTGGAAGGAAAAGAGTGGAAGTTTACCTACGATGGGAGCATCCATACACAGCGAAGAAATGGAAACCGTTATGTTTATGCAGATAGTGAGTACAGCACAGAAATGGTCAGTCCGAAACTGGAATATGGCGAAATGGAAAAACTGCAACAGGTTGTGCGCTGTTTAAGAAGCCATGGGGGAAAAGTCAATTCCTCCTGTGGAATGCATGTTCATGTGGATGCCTCAATCATACACCACGAAGTTTAAAGAATGCGCTCACGATCATGTATTCCAAAGAAGATATTTTATTTAAAGCATTGCAGGTAAACCCCAGCCGGGTGGAACAATGGTGTAAAAAGTCCGTGAAAATGTGCTAGAAGATATCCGGAAAATGCCTTCCGGGAATATGTCCATGGATAAATTTCGTCAGCTGTGGTATGAGGAAAGAAGAATGGGAGGAAGATCGCATAGTCACTATGATGATACCAGGTACTATGCGCTGAACCTGCATGCTGTGTTTGATAAGGGAACGGTGGAATGGCGGTGTTTTAACAGTACCCTCCATGCAGGAAAAGTACGTGCAAATATCACCCTTGCTTTAGCAATTTCTGCTCAAGCTATCAATCAGAAATGTACCCATATGAGAAAGACGGAGATTTCTGAAAACCCCTGTTTTACTTTTCGGACCTTTCTTCTTCGGCTTGGCCTGATCGGACCAGAATATAAGAATGTGCGGAAACACTTATTGGATCATCTGGAAGGGGACAAAGCATGGAGATATGACAAGAACACCTATGAATGTCTGAAGAGAAAGCAGGAAGAGCGATAAAGGAGGGAAAGTTATCAAAGAACGTTTGTATTTTGCGTATGGAAGCAACATGAATTTGGATCAAATGGAATTTCGATGCCCGGATGCAGAAGTAATAGGAAATGTAGTGGTGAAAGATTACCGCTTGGCATTCCGGGGGAATAGCAGGGGAAATGGAGTAGCCAGTATCCTGCCGGAGCAAGGGGAACAGGTATCGGGTGTGTTATGGAGTATTACAGAAAAATGCGAAAAAAGCCTGGATTACTATGAAGGATATCCATATCTATATGGAAAACAGGATATTCTTGTGCAGTGTGAAGATGGGCAGGAACTTTATGCAGCTGTATATATTATGAATGAACCCTACCAGAGCCAACCGGCACTTCCGGGCAAATTATATCTGGAAGGGATTCTGGAAGGATGCAGGCAGAATGGATTATCGGAAAATGAGATTCAAAAAGCTGTCCATGCGACCAGAAAAGAAATGAAGAAGCAAGAGAAGAAAAAAGAGTCTCATGGTCGAGAAGTGGGACGATAAGGATAAAGGAGAAAGAATGATTATGAAAGGAAAATGGAAAACCAGAGCCATGGCATTTGTCATGGCTTTTAGTATGGGAATGAGTTCGATGATTTCTTCATCCGTTTATGCTGCGGCGGAACAGCCGGAGACAAAAGTAGAAACGGAAACGCAGGTATTTGAGGAACAGACGGAAGAGAAGGTAAGAGCAGAAGATATTGTAAAAGATGTCTCAGATAAAGAGTTCCGGGTAGAAACTTCTATGGAAGGGATTTCTTATGACCCGGAGCGGGAGAGTGTCCTGCTGTCTGAAATCAAAGATCAGGATGGAGGCTCTTTCCAGCCGGAAAACCCAGGTGTTTATTACGCACAGTATCTGGTTACCCCAAAAGATGGAAGTGAGCCATATATGATTGGACGGACCATCACATTGACCGATACGGAAGGGCTGGCACACTCGGAATCCAATGGCGGGGAGAAACAGAAGGAAGATACGTCTTCTGAAGAAGAGTCGGAGCAGCCTCTTCCTGTAGAGATTACCAGTTCCCAGCCGGAAGATACCCCGGATGTCCTTGCAGAGCTGGAAAGAGATATTGAAGAGGGAAATGTGATGATGCTTTCTGCTGCAGATGGTATGGGAAAAAGTGAAACAGTCCATCTGAATAAAGGACGGACCATTTACTATCCGGATTATTTAGGTAATTATCTGACCTGTTTATTTACGGTGAATGGAAAACTGGCGTACTGTCTGGAATCCCACCGTGCATCACCGCCTACTGGTGACTATGTTGCGGATATTCTGGAAAGTAATAAGAATCTTCAGAAAGTTCTTTATTATGGGTATGGCGGAGCCGGAGATATCACAGGCAGTTACCTGTCTGGGAAAAGTGATGACGAAAAGTATGTTTATACCCATCTTGCAGCATCTTATGCCTATTGTGGGGATCTGGCATTTACAGGATGCCCGTATGAAAACCTGGTCAATGCAGGTGTGATTGCTTATATCAATCACTTATTTGGCATGGAAGAGCCGCCAAAAGGTGAGCTGTCTTTTTCCAATGCAAATGTGACTGCAGTAAGAGAAGGTGATATCCAGAAAACACCAGATATTACATTGAACGGTGACCATCGGAATAAGATTACCATTCCTGTTCCACAGGGTGTAACCGGATATAACAAGTCAAAAGGAACAAATGTAAGCGGCGGAAATCTGGAAGTTTATGGGGGAGATACGTTCTATCTGCAGGCACCTCTTACGGTAACTGGGAAATGGGAAAGCGGGCAGCTTTATGGTTCTGTCCGTGAGAGCTGGAAAACATTGGTTTTAACTTCCACCGGAGGAAACAATCAGGATATCGGAGCATTTATTTCTGAAAAAGCAGCTCCGGTATCTTTTGATATCCAGTGGCTAAATCTTGCCAGAGTTAAGATTCTGAAAAAGGATGCGGAGACAGGGAACCCGTTAGATGGTGCAGTCTATGGCGTTTATAAAAACAGTACCTGTACGGACCAGCTGTTGACCATTGCTATGACAGGTGAAGACGGTATCAGTTACAGTGACTATTTTGATGCAGCATTAGAAACTGTTTATGTAAAAGAGATCACAGCGCCTAATGGATATGCAATCAATAAGACTGTATATCCGGTTCATGTGTCCGCTGGATCAAGTGTAGAGGTAGAAGCAGTAAATACCTCGGTAAAAGGCAAGATCACGGTGAAGAAACAGGACGTGGATACGGGAGATTTCCTTCCGCAGGGAGATGCAAAACTGGACGGTGCTGTTTACGGGCTGTATGCGAAAGAAGATATCCAGAAACCAGATGGAACTGGAGTTTTATACAAAGCAGGAAGCCTGATCCAGGAAAAAACCTTTGGAAAGAGCGGAGAAATCGTATTTGAGAATGTATACCTTGGAGCAATGTATGTGAAAGAAATCGCTGCACCAGAAGGATACCTTCTGGACGAAACGGAATATGATGCAACGCTTATTTATGAAGGACAGGAAAAACCGATTGTAGTAAAGGCGCTGACTGTCAAGGAAAAAGTTAAGAAACAGGCGTTTCAGATCATTAAGATTTCAGAGGATGGAGATCAGACGGAGACAGATTTAGTGGAGGGAGCAGAATTTACCATATATCTGGTCAGCAATCTCTCCAAAGTAAAAAGACGGTACCTTAAAACCGGGAAATGGTTCTGAATTTACCCCGGAAGATTTTATTGGTTATGATTTTACAGACGAAGAAGTGGCAGTCACATATGAGGATGGGAAAGAAATAGAAGTACCTGTCCTTGTAACAGATAAAAAAGGATATGCCAAGAGCGTGGAACTTCCATATGGACAGTATGTGGTTGCAGAGACCAAAACACCGGAAAATCTGAAACAAGTCCATCCGTTTTTGGTAACTGTAAACGAAGACAGCAGAGATCCGCAGGAATGGAGAGTCTTTGATGACCGCCCATTTGAATTCATGCTGAAGATCATAAAGAAAGATGCGGAAACATACCATAATGTATTAAATAATTCTGCAACTTATAAGATTTGGGATTTTGAGAAAAAAGCATATGTGGAACAAATGGTATATTATCCAGAGAAAGAGAAAATCTCTGAGTTTTCCACTAATGCAGACGGATATCTGATCCTGCCAGAAGAATTAAAGGCAGGGCATTATCGGATTGAAGAAATCCAGGCACCGGATGGATATGTGAGACAAGGGTATGAGGAAGAACAAACAAAGGCTATTGAAATTGTGATTAATTCTGACACGCCTCATCAGATCGATCCGGATACAGGCGCTTATATTGTGGAAGTCGTACAGTATAATGAGGTGCAGACAGGTCATCTTACTTTGCAAAAAGTAGGAGAACAGCTAAAAACAGTCAAAGATGAGAACCTGCTGGAAAAAAAAAAATTTTGTAACATTGAAAGATATGGTTATGGGGGAAGTTTCAGTTGAATCTGGACTGGAAAAGAAGTTTATCTATGAGGAATCCGGTGTGGAAGGAGCTGTTTTTGAACTTCATGCGAAAGAAACCATCTATACGCCAGACGGAGCTGTAGATGAGAATGGAAACCGCATCATCCGTTATGAAAAAGATGCACTTGTGGCAACGCTGACTACAGATGAAGATGGGAAAGCGGAAATAGGAGAGTTGCCATTAGGAAGTTATTATTTAAAAGAAACGACAGCTGGTGACCATTTTGTCTTAAATCCTGAACAGAAGGAGTTCACACTTTCTGCAGAAGATGACACAGTATCCGTTGTTTATGAAGGTGTTACTTATAAGAATGAGCGGCAGAAAATCCAAATTTCTGTGGAGAAGAAAAATTCCGTAACCAAAGAAGCACTGGAGGGTGTGGTGTTTGGTTTGTATGCCGGGGAAGATATCAAAAATATGCAGGGCAAGGTTGTGGTGGAAAAAGATACGCTCGCTTGAAACAAAAGCGACAGATCAGGAAGGCAGACTTACCTTTGAAAGTGACCTGTGGCATGGACATTATTATGTAAAAGAAGACCAGCATCTGCCGGGATATCTGCCAAATGATGAAATCTGGGAAATTGATGCAACGTATGAAGACCAGAATCTTCCGGCTATCCTTCTGGAAAAGGAAGTAGAGAACCAGCCGACAGAAAGCTATTTTACAAAGACAGATATTGTAACCGGTGAACCGGTAGAAGGTGCAAAACTGCAGATTCTGGATGAAGAAGGAACCGTTGTCCGTGAATGGATCACAACCAAGGAAGAACATCTGGAATATGCACTTCCGGCGGGAAACTATATCCTTCATGAAGAACTTCCACCGTTAGAGGATGGATATGTAAGTGCAGAGGATGTGTCTTTTGAGGTTAAAGAAGATGGAACGATCACAAAAGTGGAAATGCAGGATGATTTTTCAAAAGTGGATATCAGCAAAACGGATATTACTGGAGATACCGAGCTTGTAGGTGTGAAACTTCAGGTATTAAACAGCAAAGAAGAAGTGCTGGATGAATGGATTTCCGATGGAACAGAACATCCGATTGAATATCTGCCAGTGGGAGAAGAACTGACGCTCCGTGAAACCCAGACAATTTCTGGATACACGCTGGCGGAGGATGTGAAGTTTACTTTAGAGGATACGGGTGAAGTACAGAAGGTATCCATGAAAAATGAATTTGTCTATGGAAAAATCTTCTTAAGGAAAACAGACCTTCAAAGCGGAGATGCCCTTGCAGGTGCAGAATTTGAAATCCGGAATAAAACGACCAATGAAGTGGCCGGAGTTCTTAAGACAGACCAGAACGGGCAGGCAGAAAGTGAAGAACTGCTGATCGGAAGTTATAACGAGAAAGGAATCAAAGAACTGTTCCAGTATGAAGTCGTGGAAACAAAGGCTCCAGAGGGATACCAGCTGGATTCCACGCCACATCCGGTTACCTTTGATTTAGAAGGAGAAAAGGATGGAGAGATTTTAGTGGAGCTGGATGTGACCAATCAGAGAATCCCAACAGATGCTCCAAAAACAGGGGATGATACGGTATCACCAATGCTGCTTCTTGGTATTTGTGCGGTTTGTGCAGGAATACTGATTGGATGCTTTGTTTATCGCAAGAAAAAAGCAGGAAACAGATGAAAAAAGAAGAAAACTAAACAATAGCGGTATTTCAAAACAGCCGGGAAAATAGGAAAACCGGCTGGAAAAGAAAGGTATCCCAGAAGTGTTCGAAATCCATGATCTCTCATCCTCTCTTCCAGCAGGAAGTGTTCAAAACAAGGAGAAGTGCAACAGGGTGTTGACGAGTCTTCCTGTGTGTAGTCTGTTCTTACATGCAAAAAAGCGCCAGGATCTTTCTGATGTAGGGCAGAAAAAAGAGATTTAAAGATGGGAATTCTTGTATTGGTGAGGCGGACGGAATATAATGAAATTAACTAGGAGATTCTGTGTGAAAATGCAAGGGGGAATGTTCGTGAAGTCTCTATTTTCTTATGCTGACGCATATATTAAGAACTGTACGTGGAAGGATTTGGCACTCGTTAAGTTCTGCTTATGTGCCATCGGAGTCATGATTGGGTTGAGTGTTCCAAAGGAGAAAAGGAAGATTCCGTTTCTGGGGTCACTTCTCGTTTTTCTGGTGACTTATTTCCCTTTGATGGGGAAATTTATCCGTGTCATAAAAGTAGAACGGAAAAAACAAACAGCATAAATCCAGCCTGTAAAAAAGGCAGGGTAAAAAAGAGAAAAATAAACAGCAGGAATGCGGTAAGTATCGTGTTCCTGCTGTTTTTGTCTGAAAGGAGAAAAAAAGATATGAAACGATTTTATACAGCGGAATCTGTAACAGAAGGGCATCCGGATAAAACTGTGTGTGCGGATGACTGTCTGGCTGCAGCCATTCCGCTGGTGTTTGGTTTGACGCCAAAACAGATCATAGACCATTTCAAGCTGCAACGTCCAATCTATAGCCAAACAGCGGTGTTTGGACATTTTGGAAGAAAGGAGTTTCCGTGGGAACGTACCGATAAGGTAGAAGCACTACGGTCAGCACTATTGTAATGCCGTGGTATGAAAAAAGAAGATTTGGAAAAGGCCAGGGAAATGACAGCGATTGAATACTTAAAACGATATGAACCACAGCGGCTGAAACCATGCAGAGGGCTTCGACATGAATATGAGCTGACCGATCATGACAGCTTCAAGATCAATGAGATCACCAGCCAGTGGCATTGGAAATCCAGGGATATCGGAGGAATCAGTGCATTGAATTTCCTGGTTCATGTGAATGGGATGTCTTTTCTGGATGCAGTTGGTTTTTTGCTGGAGCAGAACCCATCTTATATACCGCCTAACATACAGGAACGTGAAATGGCAAAGAAGCCATTTGCTCTTCCAGAACGTGCGAAGGATGTGAACCGTATCTGGAATTATCTGAAACACAGGGGAATCAGCAGGGAAACTTTTGTGTACTGTGTGAACCAAGGGATTCTCTATGAAAGCCTGCCATATCATAATGTTGTTTTTGTTGGCAGGGATGAAAAAGGACAAGCCCGGTATGCTTTCCTGCGGGGAATCTATGACCGGGGGAAACCCCTTTAAGATGGAACAGTCAGGAAGTGATAAAGCATATAGTTTTTGTGTTCCACCAAGTGGGAAGTGTTGCAGAGTGGCGGTATATGAAGCGGCAATCGAAACCTTAGCACACATGACGCTGGAGGGAAATCGTACAGATAAATATCGCTTGTCCGTTGGGGGATTTATGCTCCAAAAGATGGCAGGCGAAAAAAAAGAGGAAAAACCGCCACTGGCATTAGAACATTTTCTGGAGAACCATCCGGAGGTTACGCAGATTGAAATCTGTACCAATAATGACGGACCAGGCAGATATGCGTGTGAAACTATGAAAAGAACATATCGGGATAGATATGAGATTTTGATAAACTTACCGGAGCGTGAAGGGGCAGACTATGCAGACCTGTCAAAGGAAGCATGGGAAAAGAAAGAAAAAAATCGAATGGAAAGGTAGGAGTCTCTATGGAACGAAAACTATATTTATTATCACCATTACAGGCAGAATTTTATGAAAACGAGAGTGACCGGATGTACCCGGATGACGTGATGGATGGCCGTGCACTGGCAGTATATGGAGCAGACATTCTACAGAAGATGCAGGAGAGAGCGGATCATGTAGGAGAAGATCTGATGGAATATTACGATGAAAAGGATTCCGTCAAAGAAAAAGTTACAAATCTGGAGTTGTCGGTTGTCTTAAAGGATGGAGAACTTATGGGATGTGCGGAAGTTACCATCCAAGCGCCCTTAGATCGATGGGAAATGAATCGACTGGAAACTTATCTGACTGGGCAATATTCCGATGGCTGGGGAGAAGGATTTGAACAACAGGATATTCCGGTAGAAGATGGTGTTTTAAATGTTCATTTCTGGAATAGTGACTATTTCCGGATGGATATCCTGCACAAGATTCCGGAGCAGATAAAACCGGAATGTGCAATAAAACCAAAGTTAAAACTGCTTGGACATGATGGAAATGTTTTTTCTATTTTAGGTGATGCCAGCAGGCTTTTAAAACAGAATGGACAGCCAGAAGCCGCAAAAGAGATGTTTGACAGAGTCACGTCTTCCCAAAGTTATGAGCAGGCACTTGCGATCATCAGCGAATACGTGGAAACGGAACTGAGCAGGGACATGGATCAACCAAAGCCGGAGAAACAAGGAAAAAAAAGAAAACAGAAAGGGAAAGGTAAACCTATGGAATATGCTGTATTTAAACAACAGATCATGGAACAGGCAAAAAGGATTCTGCCACAAGAAGAAGGTTATGTAATCACTATTGTGGATCAAACAGAGTACGGGCTTGGCGAGATGTTGATCATCAATAAGTCTGACAAGGAAGTTGTACCAGGTATCTCTATGGAGGAGATGTATCAGGATTTTTCACAGAACAAAAAAAAAGTATAGAAGAAGTTATAGAAACTATACAAGATACAGTAAATACTGCATTTATGATGATCCCAGAGATAGATGGTACGCAAGGAATTGATTTCAGAGATTATGATTGCATAAAAGATCTGCTGGTGGTAGAACTGGAACGTTCTGAGTTCAACGGAGAACATTTATCTCATGGAATTTTCGAAAAGCAGCCTATTGGGGCATTGGTTCTGTATCTTAGATTGGAACAGAAGAACCAGCTGGTTATGGCAAGACTGGGAAGGGATGTATTGGAAGTTTGTGGCGTGAGTCAAAGCACCATGATGAAGCAGGCCATGGAAAATACGATAAAAATAAATCCTCCTGTGGTGATGCCAGTAGATACGAATGGCAGATTCCCTTACTTTATCCTTTCAAACAGAGAAGGGAGAAATGGAGCGACTACCATCACATATCCGGGAATGTTAGAACAATTAAGGAAAATGGCAGGTATGGATTTTTATGTGATCCCAGCTAATATCCATGAAGTTTTGATTGTAGGAAAAACCGAGAATGCGCCGATAAGATATCTTAGAGAGGCGTTGAAACAAAGGCAACCGTGAAATGGGTATCCAGCAGATGTTAAGTGATCATGTCTATGAGTACAGTGGAAGAGATAAAAAATTGAAACGTTGTCTCGATGAAAAGAAAAAAAATCGGGAGCGATAAGAGAAAAGTAAACTCGAAAAAGCGGTTAATTCGTTGAAGAGAAAGGATGATGCCTATGGAACATACCCTGCAGTTAGGGGAAATATTGAAAGATGGAATGTATCCTGTGGAGTCTGAAGGAGGAGACAACTGGAGGATCTTACACGGAGATACACTGAAATTAGTAAAAGCGTTTCAACCGGGAACTTTTGATGCAGTGATCACAGATCCGCCCTACGCATCGGGCGGTACAAAGCAGAACGAAAGGAACCGGACAACCAATCAGAAATACAGCAGATGTCACCGGAAAAAGCCCTGCCGGATTTTGACGGCGACCAGAAAGACCAGCGTTCCTGGACCCATTGGATGGCAGAGTGGCTGTATGATGTGAGAAAAGCATGTAAAAGTGGTGCTCCGATATGCCTTTTTATTGATTGGAGACAGTATCCATCGATGACGGATGCTCTTCAATGGGCGGGGTGGATCTGGAGAGGAACAGCGGTCTGGGATAAGACAAACAGCCGGCCACAAAAGGGAAGGTTCCGTCAGCAGACAGAGTTTATCATATGGGGAAGCAACGGACCTATGCCGATCAGCCGTCCGGTTTCCTGTCTTCCAGGTGTGTTCCGATATGGGAATCCCCAGAACCGGGTGCATGTGACAGAGAAACCGCTGCAGTTGATGAAGGACGTGGTGCAGATATGCGAGCCAGGCGGAAGAATCTTAGATCCTTTTGCCGGAGCAGGTACTACGATTCTTGGTACGCCCAGCAGGGATACCAGGCAGTGGGGATTGAAGTGACAGATGCCTACTTCCAATTGGGAACGGAAAGAGTGAGAGAAGCATTGAAAGAAGAAGTGGATGTCCAATAGGATGTCCGTTTTTTCGTGATAGAAACTTAGGGCATCCATAAGGATGCCTGCCGAAAGGAGATGAGATATGGATCGAGCGTTTGCGTATGTGAGTCGCTCTGAAGAGGACAGCAGAGTAAAGGTGCAGAAATACTGCAGGAAGATTTATGAACTGGGGTATATTCCAATCTGTCCCAGATTTGGATTTGTGCCATTTTTGGATGAGAGTAATGCAGAAGACCAGCAGGGGCTTGCACAGATGTCCATGCTGCTTTTAAAACGATGCCGCATGGTAGTAGTCTGCGGAAATGAAGTGACAGAAAACATGAAGACAGAGATCAGTACTGCGGATCGACTGCATATCATCTGTACGACTTTAGAGGGACGGATTCAGATCAAAGAAACCAAGTAAATGACAGAGGGGGGAAGGAGACAGACTTGCGGTGCGACTTGTTTTGCAAGCATAGCGTTTGGATATCCAAACGCCCTTTGGGGAGAACCCCAATCCCCCGTGACAGAGCATGAGAGGAGATCAAATATGTGGAATTTTATCATAGGTGCAATGTTTGGCGGTATGTGTGGAGTTGGAATTGTGTGCCTTACGGTGATAGGAAAACAAGCAGATGAGGATATGGAACATATTGAAAAGAAGAAAGAAACATCAGCATTAGAGGGGAAGGTGTTTGAATGAGGAAACGCAATCATGTGATTCCTATAAGGCTGAATACAAAAGAAATGAAACATCTGGAGACACAGGTTGCAGTCAGTGGGCTAAACAGGGAAGAATATCTCCGTACCTTGATCTTAGGGGCGGAAGTGCGTGCAAAGCCTTGTACCCATCATGCAGATTTCTTTGCGGAAAGTTGCAGGATTGTGTAATAATGCGAATCAGCTGGCACACGTTGCCAATGCAACAGGAACTGCCAGTCAGGAGAGTGTCAACGAAATGCTGAGGATATCCAGAAAAGTCTGGGAAGAAGTAAAGGGAAATGTGGTGATGGCTTATTGCATATACAAGTATTATTCCCGTTCACCGCCTGGACCGTTCTGTAGACTATATCCGGGATAAAGAAAAGACTCAAAAGAAAGGGAATACGGCCGGTTCTCTGGAAGAAGCAATCGATTATGCATTGAACCGGGATAAAACGGAGCAAGTGTTTTTTGAAGATGCCATTGGCTGTACCATAGATCAGGCATATCAGGATATGATTGCTACGAAAAAAAAGATTTCATAAAACAGACAAGGTGCAGGGCTTCCATCTGGTACAAAGTTTCGCAGAGGGAGAGGTTAGTCCGGAACTGGCACATTTGATAGGAGTGGAGCTGGCAGAGCGTCTGCTGAGAGGTCGGTTTGAAGTGGTTATCACTACTCACTTAAATACCAGTCATTTTCACAACCACTTGGTCTGGAATTCCGTGTCTATGGAAGATGGGCATAAGTATCATAGCAATGAACAAAGTTATTATATGGAGATTCGAAAGATCTCCGATGAACTTTGCCGAAAATATGGGTTGTCCGTAATCCAGACAAATCAGAAAAAAGGGATACATTATGTACAATGGAAAGCGGAGAAAGAGGGAAAACCAACCTGGCGGACAGCCATCCGTTCGGATATTCGTGAGACAGTGAAAGCAAGCTACAGCTGGACTCAGTTTGTAAAAGAAATGGAAACAAGAGGTTATGTATGGCGGACAGATAGGAAATATCTTGCTTTAAAGGCTCCTGGAATGGAACGATATGTACGCTTACGATCTTTGGGAAAAGGATATGGAGAAATGGAAATCCGGGAGTGGATCTTAAGACCAAAGATTCGGGAGACAGAAAAAGTATATCTGCAATGGTCAAAACAAAGAAAGAAACGGACCGGACTACAGGCATTGTATTATTCCTATTTGTATCAGATGGGTGTTTTTCAAAAGAAACCCAAGCGCATCCCTTATGAAGTGCGGGAAGATATCCGCAGGCTGGATCAGCGGATTGCGCAGATAGAATTTCTTCAGAAACAGGACATTTCCACCCGAAGCAAAAAGCAAGAGGTCTTTTTTATATGTCGTCATTAAGGATAAAAAAGAAACCAATCAATAACGAGATTATGGTATTTGCAGAAGACGCCGCCAAAATGAACCGGGTATTGGATCGCATGGATATTGACTATGTAAAAGCAGAATCCGGGAAAGTGGAATTTGATACAAGCGATCCCAAGAAAGAAGAAACAAAGGGAATGGAACTGGAAAGAACCACTAAAGAAGGACAGGAAAAGAAAGTCCAAACAGTATCTATGCCGGAAGGAAACCATTGAATTTGAAATTGATGAATCGGATCAGAAGTTTGATTTTGGGGATATGTTCTTTGAAGAAGGAAATTTTACGCAGGGGAAGGAAGAAAAGCTTCCGTCCGGGACTTCCTCGCCCAGCAGAGATTTTTTTCTTCCGGTCAGAAAAATAGGGAACATGGAGCAAAGCCCTCTGTGCGTGCAGAGATCAAAGAGATAAAAAAAGAGCAGGCACAGAAGAATCGGCAGAAGCAAAGCAGACAGCGTCAGAAAGCGAAAAGGCGAAAATACAAGAAAAAAGGGAAAAGGGAGGTAATGCTATATGGATTTAACAGGTATGATTCAGAATCCTGTGGAGGATCAGAACTCGGAGCAAAAGTTATCGAAAGAAGAATATGCAGCTTTAAAGAAACAGGAGCGGGAAGAAACGTGGATGCAGATCGATGGACAGGCACAGTCGGTGTTCCGTGATGGAGCGTCCTTGCAGAAGTTTCTGGATTTTATGACAGGGCAGTATAATATGCCAAAGGTTCCGAACCTTTTGCTTTTATATTCCCAGAATCCTGAAGTAAAGCTGGTAAAATCTTTTGATGAGTGGAAGCATGACAGACGTTCCTTGAGAACAGGGGTACATGGCTATACTTATATTATTGATACAAAGTATGAGAAGGATGGAGAAATGCGTTCCGGTTATGCGATCAGCAAGGGCTATGATATTACGCAGACCAAAGGAAGGCCGATAGAAGAACGTCCTCAGAGAGATATCCACACATTATTGGAAGCAGTGTTGAAAAATCAGAATATCCGTCTGCAGATTGCGGATAATCTTCCGGATAAGATTCAGGCACAATATATTCCAAATCAAAGGACGATTTACATACGAAACGGAATGTCAGAGATTACTACTTTTCATGCTATTAACCGAGAACTTGCCTGTGCAGCACTAGACCAGCATGATGGAAACTATGCCAGAAATAGAGTTAATGCACAGGCATTTTGTGCCACATACATATTAGGAAAAAAGATATGGTGTGGATGTCTCCGGTTTTGATCTTGAGAAAGTGGCAGGAATTCAGGAGCATGGTCAGAAAGATCCACAGGAGTTAAGGTTATTCTTAAATGATGTCCGGACAGCAGCTTATGGAATCCGTGGTCATATCGAACGAAATTTGCGGGAGCCGGAACAGCAATTTGTGACAGAGGATACCTTTTACAGTAGGAGAAAGCGAGAAAAAATCTCCGGACAAAGGGAAAAAGAGTAAAAATGAACCAGAGCGATAAAGCACAGTAAAAGTTGGATTTGTGATAGCTATTGCGGAACGTGTGTGATATGGTTGGTGTAAGAAAGGCAGGTGTCATATATGACAAAATATTATATCGAAATGAAAGAAACCAGAAGAAATATGATGTCAGATGCATTGCTGAGTCTTTACCGGAAAAAAAAAGGACCTGAATCAGAAGAGGCAAGACAAATGGGTTTAAAACTCTGGGATTTTGATCTGAAAGAAAAGAGGATGGAAATCACTTCTGATGAACAGAGGGTTCTTCGCCATGCCTTAAATGATCTCCGCAATCAGCGTTTAGAGGAAGGAAAATATACTGATGGTGTGGAAGCAGCTATCATGGAGGTTATGAAACCCCATAGGACCAAGCACTTCCCGTGGTAAAAGGAGGGGTGATCATTCAGATATTAGATCGAAAACAGGTAGAACGCATACGAAAGATGTATCCAGAAGGAACGCAGATTTGCTATGAGATGGAGGGTGAAAGGAATATGCCCTCTGGATTAAAAGGAAAAGTATGATACGTAGATGATGCCGGACAGATCCATGTGAACTGGGAGAATGGTAGTTCCCTTTGCGGTTTTGCCAGAAGTGGATTCGTTCCATAAAATAGGAGAGCCGCATAAGAGAAAGGAGCATGACATGCAGAGGTAACATTTAGAAAAGCAGACTTGATTGTCTGGGGGATTTTTTTCTTCCGATTGTCTGGTGGATGGGGGCTTCCCTTGCCTGTGCGATTCAACCAGGGGGAAAATATATTTGAAATTTTAGACAGGCTGAGTCAGATTCTTCGCCAGCCTTTTTCTTTGCACTACACCGTATATACGGGAAAGTGTATCTTGATTCTATCATTTGCCTATATCACAGGTATCTGTATCTATTATTCTCAGCAGAAAAATTATAGAAGAGGTGTGGAACACGGTTCCTGCCCGTTGGGGAGACGTCCATCAGATTTGTAAGAGATATGCCACAACCTAAAACCGAAGAAAGGAGCGCAAGTTATGAGAAAAAACGAGAAAATCACAGCTCTGTACGAACGACTGAGCCGTGATGACTTTGGCAAAGATGATGACCAACAGCGTGAGAGCAATTCCATTTCCAATCAAAAGGCTATGTTGGAGGAGTTCGCCGCACGGCAGGGCTTTACGAACATTGTCCATTTCACGGACGATGGCATTAGCGGTACCTGCTTTGACCGTCCCGGATTTTTGGCAATGATGAAAGAAGTTGAAGCCGGGAATGTGGAGTATCTGTGCATCAAGGACATGAGCCGCATGGGTCGTGACTATCTGAAAGTCGGTCAGATTATGGAAATCCTGCGTCAGCGTGGCGTTCGCCTTATCGCCATCAATGACGGCGTGGACAGTGCCAGAGGGGACGATGATTTTACCCCTTTCCGCAACATTATGAACGAGTATTACGCCAGAGACACCAGCCGTAAAATCCGTTCCACTTTCCAGTCCAAAGGCAAGTCCGGCAAGCACCTCACAGGCACAGTCATTTACGGCTATCTCTGGAACGAAGCCAGAGACCAATGGTTGGTTGACCCCGAAGCCGCAGAGGTGGTCAAGCGTATCTTTGCCATGACGATTGAGGGCTACGGTCCGTATCAGATCGCCAGCAAGCTGAAAGAAGAAAAAGTCCTCATTCCGTCCGCTTACCTTGCCCAGCACGGCGAGGGCGTGAACAAGAACAAGACCTTCAAAGATGTGTACGGCTGGGGTTCTTCCACCATCTGCAACCTTCTTGAAAAGCGTGAATATCTGGGACACACCATCAATTTCAAGACCCGAAAGCACTTCAAGGACAAGAAAAGCCATTATGTCCCGGAGGACGAATGGACGATTTTTGAGAATACGCACGAGCATTATTGACCAGCAGACCTTTGACCTTGTGCAGAAAATCCGTGGGAATGTCAGACGCTACCCGGACGGCTGGGGCGAAGCGGCTCCCCTCACAGGCTTGCTTTATTGTGCCGATTGCGGCGGCAAGATGTATGTCCACCGTACCAACAACGGCAAGCGCATTTCTCAATACACCTGCTCCCAATACAGCAAAGTCCCAGTTGGAAAGCTCTGCAAGACCCAGCACCGTATCAATGAAGATGTGGTACTGTCCCTTGTTTCCGAAATGCTGAAAGCCATTGCCGAGTATGCGAAGCATGACCGAGCCGAGTTTGTCCGAGTGGTACAGGAAGCGCAGTCCAGCCAGCAGACAACAGAGGTTAAGAAACAGCGGATACGCCTTGCCACCGCAAAGCAGAGAGTTTCCGAGCTGGAAGTCCTGCTCTGTAAAATCTATGAGGACAACATTTTAGGAAAGCTGTCCGACAGCAGATACGCCACTCTGGACGCTCAATACGAAAAGGAGCAGACCGAGCTTACCGTTGAAATCTCCGATCTGGAAAAGGCTATCAAGAGCTACGAGAAGCACGAAAAGGACGCTGACCGTTTTATCGCTCTGATTGACAAGTATGAGAACTTCGACAAGCTGACGATTGCCATGCTCAATGAGTTTATTGAGAAAATCCTTGTGCATGAGCGTGACCGCAAGGGCAGTATTCAGACCACACAGGAGGTCGAGATTTACTTCAATTTCGTGGGTCGTTTCGTTCCCCCTGCGTTTGGCGAAGTGGAGCTTACCCCGGAGGAATTAGAGGAAATCCGCAAGCGTGAGGAACGCAAGGACAGGCTCCACCAGAACTACTTGAAGCGGAAAGCCAGCGGAGCACAGAAGCGATACGAGGACAAAATCAAAGGGAGAAAAAAGGCAGAAATCGAAGCCAAGAAAGCCGCCATTCGTGCGGAGGATATTGCAAAGGGCGTGTTCGTCCCTGTCAGCAGTTTACCGCAGAGAGAGCCGATGAAAGGAGTACAAACAGCATGAATATCACTTACACACAGAACGGAGATTATCTTATCCCGAACATCGTTATCCGCAAGACCAAGCCCATCGGACACTACGGCAGACTTCGCAAGGCGTATTTAGAAATGCACCGCCCGATACTGTTCAATGAACTGGTGCTATCCGACAAGCTCTTTGAGCATTGCGCCGAGATTGACGAAGCGGCACGAAACCGCATGGAGCTGATCGTGCGGTCACTGGTAGAGCAAAACGGCGTGACCGAGCAACTGAAAGCCGAAACAAATGGAATGGGTGCGGCAGATGAACGCTTGCAAAGGCACAGGCAGAGGAGATTGTGAAAGTGGAATTGATTTATGATTGAGCGAGGAAGTCCGGGCAGAAAACTGTTCGGACTTTTCTCATGTAGTCCAAAGTTGCGGTAGAATTGTTCACAAGTTTTATGGTACAATTTATGCGAATAAAGAAAACGGAAAATTAGAATCTAACAAGAGAATGTGGTTGTATGAAAAAATCCATATTAGTATTTTGGGCAATCGTGTGTCTGTTACCTATTCAAAGGAGGTTTAAGAATTTTAAATGAAACATATAAGAAATATATTGCTGTTGATTACGATTATTTTTGCTTTTGTTATGCAAGCTGAAGTATATCAAAATATGCTCTGGAACTTTAATGGTGCTTATTATTTATCGTCCAGATACACAACTACTAATGACGATATGGATTCATTTTTAGCCAATGCAGAAGATACAGCTGAGAAGCATGGTGTTCATATTTTCGACTTTTAATCAGAGAGTTTCTAATTATCAGACAAGACTTTATATTTATGGTGATGATACCGTTGTTCGGGATAGTCTTAAAAGCACAATGGATATTGAGGAAAAAACATATACGGCTTTGATAGGTGGAATCACCGTAATAGAATTTGAAGATTTTAGAGAAGCAAAAAACACAGGCAATGGACAGGAAATAATGGAATTTATATCGGGAGCGTATGAAGATCATCTCATTTTGGCAGTGTATTGTGCCGGAGCAGTTCTTTCCGTAATTCCTTATGCTGCTTTTGTCCGCTTTGATGTAAAAAATCTTTTTCAGAATTTTGCACTGCTTGAAAATAAGACAGTTAAAGAAAATTTAAGTTTGATTAAAAAATCAAGCCGAACTAAAGTATCACTTAAAGAAGCTCTTAATCGTGTGGGGTTATCAAAGGAAGTTAACAAAAAAGTTTATCAGCTTTCCGGTGGTGAACAACAGAGAGTTGCTTTAGCTCGTCTTATGATGAAAAAATGTTCTGTTGTTTTGGCAGATGAACCTACTGGCTCACTTGACAAGAAAAAAATAGATGATATTTATTTATGAGGTTATGAAGCCGCACGAACTCAATGAAGAAGGGTCACATGGCGATTACCCATATCAGCCAAGCAAACAGAGAAAAGGAGTTGAAAGCCGATGGCACTATTTCAT
>VOFI01000798.1_pt1 | contig 36000 bp, 49 predicted proteins | sample 5384131 | NCBI WGS metagenome assembly VOFI01 (sample SAMN12384728, study PRJNA508395) | human gut metagenome | isolation source: healthy gut H | host: Homo sapiens
TCAGGCATCCAGCTCCATCGCCCAGAAACACAACTGCAACCTGTGCCGGCTGGATTTCCAGCAGGAGCAGGGGCTGATGAGCAGTCTGCCGCTGGCAGACTGTCAGATCGAAATTCAGCGAGGGCTGACCACCAGCAGTACCGCCATCTTCATTCCGTTCACCACACAGGAACTTTACCAGTCTGGCAAAGAAAGCCTGTATTACGGCCTGAACGCCCTGTCCAACAACCTTATCATGGTGGACCGGAAAAAGCTGAAGAACCCGAATGGCTTGATTTTGGGCACTCCGGGAAGCGGCAAAAGTTTCTCGGCAAAGCGTGAAATCGCAAACGCTTTTTTGGTGACTCAATCCCATGGACATTAACGCCAACTACTCCGAGGAAGATAATCCGCTTTCCTTAAAAGCCGACTTTATTCTTTCCTTCTGTGAGCTGGTGGTGGGCGGCAAAGAAGGGCTGCTGCCGGTGGAGAAAACCGTCATTGACCGCTGTGTGCATCTGATCTACCGCAAATATTTTGCGGACCCCTGCCCGGAGAATATGCCCATCCTTGAGGATTTGTACAATGCCCTGCTTCAGCAGGACGAAAAGGAAGCCCACCACGTTGCCACCGCACTGGAAATCTATGTGAAAGGCTCCCTGAACCTGTTCAACCATCGCACTAACGTGAACGTCAATAACCGCATCGTCTGCTACGACATCAAGGAACTGGGCAAACAGATGAAGAAACTCGGTATGCTCATTGTGCAGGATCAGGTGTGGGGGCGTGTTACGGCAAACCGCAGCAGTGGCAAGTCCACCCGGTATTATATGGATGAGATGCACCTCTTCTAAAAGAGGAGCAGACTGCCGCGTATTCCGTGGAGATCTGGAAGCGTTTCCGCAAGTGGGGCGGCATCCCCACAGGATTAACGCAAAATGTGAAAGACCTGCTTTCTTCTCGTGAAGTCGAGAATATTTTTGAAAATTCGGACATGATTATCATGTTGAATCAGGCTGCGGGAGACCGCCAGATTCTCGCAAAGCAGCTCAACATCAGCCCTCATCAGCTTTCCTACGTCACCCACTCCGGTGAGGGTGAGGGGTTGCTTTTTTCGGCAATGTCATTCTGCCCTTCGTTGACCGTTTCCCCACTGATTTGGAACTCTACCGCATTATGACCACCAAGTTGGGTGAAGTCTCGGAGGGCGCACAGAAATGAGCGAAGCGAAACTGAACATCAAAGAGGAAACGTCCGCAAAAAAGACCGTTCTCCCCCGAAGAAAACCAAGGTGGAGCAGTCGGTGCCCAAAAAGAAAAAGCTGAAAACCGATGCAGATAAAGCTGCGGAAAAGGCACAGCATCTGCGGTTTGGCAAGGCGGAACTGACCCCGGACGAACTGAGCCGGTTGAGTAAGGCGCAGAAGCGGGAGATGTACGCTGCCCATGCCGCCCGGTCTGCGGTGCATCGGGAGGTTGACCAGTACGAGGATGAAAACGTCGGCGTGCAGGCGTTGAGCGAGGGCGAAAAAACGGCAGGAAATGTCCGGGATATTTCCAAGAACAGATACGCCCGGAAGCTGAAAAAGAAAGCCAAGATGCAGGGCAAGAAAGGCGCCCGAACCGCAAAATCTTCTGCGTTCGGGTCAGACAAGGCTCAAAGTGCAGAAGCAACCAGCAGTGAGGGCAACTCCAACTGGTTCTCCCGGTGGTGGCAGAAACAGGCGCTGCACAGACCGCAGGCGGCAAAGCGGCATCCAATGGCACCACTGCTGCAAAGTCCGGCATGGAGCAGGTCATCGACAAAGGAAGATCGGTGGTCAGCACCGCAGTCAACGGCATTGCCAATTTTGCAAAAAGCAACGCGCACGTTCTTTTGATCGTGGGCGTTTTTCTTTTGCTCCTGCTGCTGGTCATGTCGGCATTTTCGTCCTGTTCCATTCTGTTTTCCGGCACCACGCAGGTATCCGGGCAGACCATTTACACCGCAGAGGACCGGGACATTCGGGGAGCCGAAACCGACTACAAGAAGCTGGAAAAGGAACTGGATAAAAGATCAAGCGCACTCCCACCGACCACCCCGGCTACAACGAGTACCAGTACCACCTTGACCCCATCGAGCACGACCCGTGGCAGCTCACTTCTTTTTTGACTACGCTCTATGACGATTATACCCGGTCGGAAGTACAGGCAAAATTGCAGGAGATTTTCAAGAAGCAGTACAAGCTCACCACATGGGTGGAGGTACAGATACGGTATAAGACGGTCTGGGTTATCAGTCCGGCAGGTATCCCTGTCCCTACCCAAGTGCCGTATGAGTATCGAATCTTCCACACCAAGCTGGAAAACAAGGGGCTGGAAACGGTCATTCGGGAAGAACTGGATGAAGATCAGTGGAAACGCTACAAGATTTTTTCAGGAAACATTGGGCGGCAGACCGTACCTGTTCAACGGCGGCTTGCCGTTCGGTGGTTCGGATGGCTCCAGCGAATCCGGCATCGACTATACCGTGCCCGCCGAAGCTCTGACCGACAGCGAATTTGCGGCCATCTATGAGGAAGCAAAGAAATATGTCGGTACGCCCTACGTCTGGGGCGGTTCCCCCCCGAAACCGGCTTTGATTGCAGCGGCTATGTCTGCTGGGTCTACAACCAGAACGGCTACGATGTGGGCAGAACCACCGCCAACGGATTATGGCAGAAAAGCCAGCACATTTCCGAAGCAGAAGCAAAGCCCGGTGATCTGGTGTTCTTCAAGGGAACCTATGACACCCCCGGTATGAGCCATACCGGGATATATCTCGGCAACGGGATGATGGTGTCTGCCGGCGATCCAATCAAGTACGCAAACATTCACTCGTCCTACTGGGAGCAATATCTCGCAGGTTTTGGACGGCTTTCAAAATGAAACGGAGGATTATTTATGGGTGAAAGACTGGAAAGACTCAAGGTGATGCTCAAAAAAGAGCAGGAACGCCGCATCAAGCTGAACAACCGCATTGCGATTCTGGAACGGCGCATTCAGGAGGAATCGGCGGCAGAGGTTGCCGACATGGTGCGCACTGCAAACGTGACCCCGGAACAGCTTGCGATCCTGCTGCGGCAGGCGGCAACTACGCCCCCGACCCCGGCTGCACTGTCCGCAGTCGGCGCAGAATTCGACAAGGAGGATATGGAAAATGATGATTAAGAAATTCGGCGCACTGCTGCTGTCGGCGGTGCTGTGAGGGCGATACTGCCACGGTGGAACAGCCCGTCCTGCCGGAAGTCGTGGAGGAAGATGTTGTCACCATCACGGACGAAACCACCGGCGCACTGACCCCGGAGGGCAATCTGACGTTGGTGGACGATTACTACACCAATTATTCGGATGGCAGCGGCCAGCAGTTCATCACGCTGGTGTCGAAGTCTGGTGCGACATTTTATCTGGTAATCGACCGAAATAGCAAAGGCGCACAGACCGTACACTTCATGAATCTGGTGGATGAAGCCGACCTTCTGACCCTGATGGAAGAAGAGGATGCCGAAGTCTATACTGCTGAAAAAGAAGCGGCGGCGAAGGCGGAACAGGACAGGCTGAAAGCCGAGGAAGAAGCCAAGAAGGCTGCGGAAGAAGCGGCGGCATCCGGCACGGAACAGCCCAAGGAAAATAAGGTCACAAAAATCGCATCCGGCTTTCTGGGTGTGGTGGTGCTGATCGCACTGGCTGCGGGCGGTGGTTTCTATTTCTATCGCCAGCAGGAGCAGAAGCAGAAAAGGCAGAAAAAGAAGCCCTTGACCCCGATGCAGATTACACCGAGGACAAGGGCGATTTCGATATCCCCACCGATGTGCCGGACGAGGACGAAGCCCCGGACGAGCAGGACACTGAACCCATCTGATTTTAAGGCGGCGTTTGCCGCCGTACATAATTACGATTCAAATCGTCCAGATTGGAACGATATAGTTGTCTCGATCTATGATGCCGACTTTTGGCTTCATGCAGACGATAGCACCTTTCCCGCGTGGGACAGAGGCTTTGTCCAGCAAAGAGAACACCTTCGTCAATTCGGTGCCGGGATTCGAGGTCTTTTTTGATCTCGATGGGATTCAGGACGCCATCCTGCTCCAGCACGATGTCGATTTCCTTGGCATCCTTATCCCGGTAATAGTACATGAACGGCTCCCTGCCGGTGTTCAGATAGGTTTTGGATTTCGGAAACGACATAGTTTTCAAGAATTGCCCCATTCATGGCACCGCATTCCAGAACCTCGGCACTGCTCCACCGGGTCAGGTAGCAGACCAGCCCGGTATCGTAGAAATAGAGTTTCGGAGTTTTTACCAGACGCTTCAGCAGGTTGTTGGAGTAAGGGTGCAGATAGAAAATGATTCCAAGCGTTTCCAGAATGTGCAGCCAGTCTTTAGCCTGTTTCTGGTTGATGTCCGCATCCTGCGCAATGTCCGAAACGTTCAGCATCTGAGAACAGCGGGCTGCAACCGCCGTCATAAAACGCAGGAACTTCAACGCATCAATGGCATCTGAAAGCTCTTTTACGTCACGTTCAATATAGGTAGACAGGTAGCTGCTGTAAAAAATCTGACTGTTCGTATTCTTTCCGCTTGCAATAGCGGGCATGGAGCCCCGATAGATCCGCTCAAAAATGCCCTTGGTGTCCACCGACTTGCTTTGTCTCTCCCGCTTCAGCAGGTCATCCAGATCAACCCGGAACGGCTCTGTTTCCGCTCCGTTCAGCTCCGACTGCGAAAGAGAAGTCATTGACAGCACTGCAACACGCCCGGCAAGTGATTCCTGTACCCCGTGCATCAGCTTGAACACCTGCGAGCCGGTCAGCCAAAAGGCACCCGGCTCATGGTGAGTATCTGCATAGACTTTGATATAGGTAAATAGTTCCGGTGCATATTGAACCTCATCAATCAGAACCGGCGGCTTATGCAGCTGCAAAAACAATTCCGGATCATTTTTTGCGAGTGCCCGCTCGTTCAAATCGTCCAGTGAAACATATCCACGGGAAGTTCCTTCCATAAGCTTTTTTTTTCAGCATAGTCGTCTTGCCAACTTGTCGGGGACCCGTCACAAGAACGACCGGGTATTCCTGTGTGACTTGCTCCACAACTTTTTCCAGACTTCTTTGAATATACGCCATCTCATTCACCGCCTTTATGCTTCGGCTGATTTTTCTTGCAATTCCATTTTAGCCGAAACGGTTGTAACTTGCAAGCACATTTTGCAATCCATAGAAACTTATAGAGGAGTTGATGCTTATTGCCTTATCGCTTAGTTGTCAGCGAAAAGCCCTCCGTTGCGATGGCTTACGCAAAAGTCCTTGGTGTAACCAATCGCAAAGACGGCTATCTGGAGGGCGGCGGCTATCTGGTCAGCTGGTGTATTGGTCATCTGGTAGCGCTTGCACCGCCCAATGTCTACGATGCCAAGTACGTCAAGTGGAGCATTGCCGATTTGCCCATCCTGCCGCAACAGTGGCAGTATCTTGTGTCTGCATCCACCAAGAAGCAGTTTGGTGTTCTGAAAGATCTGATGAACCGCCCGGATGTTGACAGCATCGTCTGCGCGACAGATTCCGGCCGGGAGGGAGAACTGATCTTCCGCCTTGTCTACCAGCAAGCGGGGTGCAAAAAGCCCTTCTCCCGCCTGTGGCTGTCCAGCATGGAGGAAAACGCTATCCGGGAGGGCTTTGCCACCTGAAACCATCAACTGAATACGATGCGCTGTACAACGCAGCGCTCTGCCGGGAACGTGCCGACTGGATGGTTGGCATCAATGCGTCCCGGCTTTTTTTCGTGCCTGTACGGTCAACCGCTGGCGGTGGGGCGTGTTATGACCCCGGTGCTTGCCATGACGGTGGTGCGGGAAGCTGCGATAGCCGCTTTTGTGCCGGAGAAGTTCTACACGGTGGATCTGGAACTGACCAGCGGCTGCACGGCATCCAGCCGCCGCATTCCTGAAAAAAGCCGTTGCCGAAAACCTGCTGGAAGCCTGCCGAAAGGAGATGGTAGCAACGATCCAGCGCATCACCCGCAAGGAAAAATCCGAAAATCCGCCGCCGCTGTACGATCTGACCACCCTTCAGCGAGATGCCAACCGCCTGTTGGGATACAGCGCACAGCAGACGCTGGACTATGTGCAGAGCCTGTATGAGAAGAAACTTACCACTTATCCCCGAACTGATAGCTGCTATATCACCGATGATGACGAGGAAATGCTGGAGGAACTGACCGAGGAGTTGGAAGGTTTTCTCGACATTGCCCCGGAAGATGTGGACGAGGCTGTGCCCCGGACACGGCGCACCGTCAACAGGGAAAAAGTCACCGACCACCACGCCATTCTGCCCACTCGCAGTATGCTGCAAGCCGATCTGGACTCACTGCCCAAGGGGGAGCAGAACGTCCTGAAGCTCATCATCGCCCGGACGCTGATGGCAGTCAGCAAGCCCTTCCGTTATCTGGAAACCCTGCTGACCACCGAATGTGCCGGGGAGGAATTTACCGCCAAGGGCAAGGAGGTTTTGGAGGAAGGTTGGAAAGCGGTGGAGCGCAAGGTGCTGGCAGACATTCTGAACCGGAAACAGGAACTCACCGCCCTGCCCAATGCGGCAGAAAACGAGTGCGGCATCCTCAATGCAGAGCTGAAGGAGGGTCAAACGTCCCCACCGAAGCATTTTACCGAGGACACCCTGCTGCACTCGATGGAGACCGCCAGTGCGGACAGTATGCCGGAGGGTGTGGAGCGTCAGGGCATCGGAACCCCAGCGACCCGTGCCGCTACTATCGAAAAGCTGGTGGCGAAAGGTTTTCTGGAACGCAAAGGTGACAGGAAAACGAAAGTGCTGCTGCCAACCGACAATGGTAAAGCCCTTATCACCGTAATGCCCGAAGAAATCCAGTCACCGGAAATGACCGCCGACTAGGAAACGAAACTGTTGCGCATCGAGCGCGGCGAGATGGAGCTGGAAGAATTTATGACCGAAATCAAAGATATGATCTCCTCGCTGGTCAATACCACCGAGGCTATGAAGGGAGCAAATGTGCTTATGAAGAACAAAATCGTTGGTGTCTGCCCGAACTGCGGCAAGTCTGTTGTGGAGCGCGAAAAGGGCTGGTTCTGCGAGAACCGGGAGTGCCGTTTCGTGCTGTGGAAGGATAATGCTTTTCTGAAACGGCTCGGCAAACGCATGGACGCTCATGTGGCGGACAAGCTGCTGCGGGATGGTCGGGTCCGCCTGAAGGACTGCAAGAGCGCCAAGGGCAAGACCTACAACGCCACCGTGCTGCTGTCCTGTGAAGCCGATGGCCGCAGCAAGTTTTCGCTGGAATTTGAAGGTGGGTGCTGATGGAGCAGATAAAAGAAGCGGTCTACCTTATCAACGATGAACGCTATCTGCATCTCCGGGAAAACGGTGCAGGGGTCGGCTTTGCCACTTATAACAAGGTAACTGGCGAGCCGCTGGAAAGTGGGCAGATCTCGGAAAAGAATCTGCCGCCAGATGGACAAAACACCATCCCTGCCGCCCGGAACTGGTATCTGTTTGAGCTTTCCAGCGATATCCGCAAGGCAATTCAGGAGGTCAGCTTGCAGCACCTCGATACCATCCCGCAGTCTGGTGTCCGCAGGCGGCGTATCTGGGATGACCCCACGATTCCCAGAGATGATGTCCGGCTCATCAACAGCCACTACGATGATCTCTACCGGGTGCCGAATCATGGCGTGATTCAGGTTGACCGTTCCGATGGCAGCAGTTACACGGCACGGGTCGAGCATATGGATGACTATCATTTTGATCTGGGCGAGTATGGGAACGTCTATCACATCTGTCAGTTCGGCGAGATGATGGAGCGCAGCGGTTCGACCGCCTATCCCGAAATCCAGACACAGGACGAGCAGGGCGCATGGGAACTGGGTGGCAAGGGCTACCTTGCCATCCAGAGTTGCGAGGATGGCTGGGATTATACCCTGTATCACAGTGACTTTTCCGTGATGGACGGAGGACAGACCGATGCTCCCGAACTGACGATTCAGGAAGTGCGCGAGGAAATCCTTGAAGCGCACCACATGGAAAAGGGGCGGCGTGTGCTGAAAGACTATGACCTCATCATGGACAAGGTTGCCGAAGCCGAAGAACTGGGGCTGTCTGACCGTCCTTCCACACTGGAAAAGCTGGCAGAACTGGCTGGTGCAAAAGAAAAATGCGATGCCCCGGAATGCAACCCTTTTGGATGTAAGAAAGCGAGGAATGTCCATGAACTTTGACAGAACTGATGCTGATGATGCTTTACAACACCGGCACCCGGCTGGGGGGCTTATCCATGAACTGCGGCTCATGCAGTGCTACCTGATGCCGGATGAAACTGCCCTGCGGGAACTGTCCGAGGGCGTTATCGAAAAGCTGAAACTGCTGACCGATGCGGAGTTTTCCAATCTGGAATTTTCCCCGGACTGACTTTTTGCCGCCTGCAGGCGGCGTACATAAGGACTACCAATTTCTTGAAAACATGATATACTTATTGCTGTACCTTGTTTCCATCAAGGCCCGTGGGAGATGATTGTAGAAATGAATAAAATAACATTAAAAGAAATCCGTTTCAAAAAATTAAAAGGGTTGTCAAACGTAACCATCAAATTCTCAAAGCCTCTAACAGCTATTATGGGCGTCAATGGGTCCGGAAAAACAACTGTAATACATGCATTAGCATGCTTGTACAATCCAGACGGGAACGGTGAGAATCATATATTTCCTGAATTTTTTCCAAATACAGATGCTTCATGGTCTGGCAGTGAATTGGAAGCCGTTAACGAAATTATTGGAACCGATGGTGTTCCTACATTGCTTCCACCTAAAAAGTATTACAAGGCGTTCGACCGCTGGGCACCACGTTATCAGACTCGTCCAAAGAGAAACGTATATTATATTGGAATAGAAACCTGCCTCCCGGATATTGAAAAGAAAAACCAAACAACAAAAATTTCATATGTTTCTCAATGCCAAACCAGCAATGTGGCACGAAAAACAATTCAAGGTGCAGCGGGCATTCTAAACAAAAATTATACTGCATTGATGGACAATTGCTATAAAGGAACTCATTTTCCGGGCGTTGAGTTAAGCGATGGTCTCAAATACTCATCACTTAGCATGGGGTCAGGTGAGCAGCGCACAATTAAAATTCTTGAAAAAGTCACTCGTGCAGAAAAATATTCACTAATTTTAGTCGATGAACTTGATTTGCTACTTCATGTATCTGCTTTTCGGAAATTAGTTAAAGAACTCAATAGAATAGCTGTTGAGAAGAAATTACAAATTGTATTCACAACTCACTCATTAGAAATTCTTTCTATGTCTGAATATATCGGAATACAATATATTGAAAATGTAACGTCCCCCACAGGATCAGCAAACTCATTCGTTTATGATAGACTCAGTGAAGAACTGATTTATAACATGTCCGGCGAATGTAATAAACCCGTCAAAATATATGTGGAAGATTCCCTTGCGAAAGATATTGTTCACGAAATTGTTAGAGACTTGCAAATGACATTTCTTGTTGAGATTTGCAAATTTGGCGCAATCGAAAACGCTTTCACCCTTGCCGCAAGCTTTATCATAGAGCAACGAGATACTCGCAACCTCCTTATTGTCACTGATGGTGATAAATACTGTACTGATTCCGAAAGGATGGATCACATTGAGAAAAAATTATGTGGGACAGAAGATGATGCTGAAGACAAACGTCAGGCAGCACTTCAGTTGAGCCGGGAAGTTGGTCGCTGATTACTGGGACAACGCCGCCATCAGCGTCACCTACACGCTGCTGGAACGCTGCGGCTTTGAGCCGACGGGTGGTTCGACAAGGACGATTTTCAGGCAATCTACAATTTTTCAACCCCGGATGCCGTCTTTGCCCTCGGCGCAGCGGTCAGCGACATGAGCCGGGAGGTGCTGCGGAATATCGAGCGCACCGTAAAAACAACAATCCGCCGCCGCAATGTAGAAAGGAGCCAATATGAATTTGAACAGCAGGAACGTGACCTACTCGACCGTCGGGGACTACCAGCTCCCGAACCTGACCCTGAACCAGCCCCGGAAACCGCTGGGCAAGTACGGCAGGATGCGCCGGACGTATCTGATGAAGCAGCGCCCGGTGCTGTACCACACGATGCTCCTGAACGGGGAGCCTGTACCCGCACCTGATGGAGGTGTAGACGGCAGAGAGCCAGATGCAGCAGACCATGGAGCAGCTTCTGAAACAGAACCCGGCCCCGGACAAGGAGCAGCCGGCAGATGGCGTGGGTGCAGCACATGAACAGCCTGAAAGCGCAAGCCGAGGAACTGGTGCTGACGGAGCTGATCTACAGCTAAGTTTCTTCGATGCCCACATCCCTACCGAAGCTGAACAAATTGGAAAAATCGACCAAGCGGAGAGCGAAAAATTGCCCTCCGCTTTTGTTTTGTCGCAGGCTGAAATTGAGAACGAGTTGCGTAAGCACGGTTCAGGGATTTACAGGCGGTAAGCAGCGCATTATGGCGCTATACCAGACCCAGCCTGACCGCAAACTCCGTGCCAAAGCACTGGCAAAGGAGTACGGCATTGGTGGGCATTCCCACGATTTTCTGGATGGCAGCAGCGGTTTTGTAAATCATGATGGAAAAGGACTTGAATTTGACCACTACCCCGACCACCAAAAATTACCCTGAATGGGCGCAGGTGGAACAGTATATCGACCTGATGATTCAGTCTGACCGCTACCTGACCGATAAGGAAAAAGAGCATCGTGCCGCCGTGCAGGAAGCGGAACGACAGCTCCCAATGCTGGATGGTGATGCCGCTGCCGAATACAATGCTCTGAAAGAGCAGTACCCCAACACCCTCGTGGGCTTTGAACTGAACGGTAACTATCTGTTCTATGACAAAGATGCAATCACTGTAAAGGAAGTTTTTCGTTCTAATTTGCTGTCACAGGAAAATGCGCTGGGAAAAGTCAAAGTGACCGGCTTTTTGCGAGAGCAGTGGGTAGCCAGCAGAATCGCAGAAGCTGTGGGCCGCGGGCAACAACGTCTATCTAGCCGGCCAGGGCGGAGATGGTACCCACCACCAGGCAAAATATCTGCGAGAAGAAGATTATCTGCCGATCGGCAGCATCATCAAGCTAGATGGCCGGGATTTCCGTGTGGATCACGTCAACTTCATGTTCATCCGTCAGCTTGCAGGACATGGACTTGACCAACAGCGGACAGCCCATCTTCCGGGTTGAACGGTTGCCCAATATCCGGGAACTGTATGAACAGCAGCAGGATGAAATTATTGACGTTTCTCCTGGAAAAAAGGCTGTTGATTACAAGGTCGGTGACGAAGTTGTTGTTGACCTTCCCCTACCCGAACCATCGAAGGCAAAATCGGCTATGTAGGCGAAACCGATGTGCGCATCGACACCAGTGCGCATGGGCAGTCGTGGGATAACGAGGTACTCAACAAGCAGCAATTCGAGGACGGTCTGCGGCAGGTTGAGCCGCAACTTTCCGACGAAGATCTGGACGCTGCCCATCTCTGCTGTGATGGACGGAGAGGTGCAGACCTTCCCGGATGCCGCTGCCTTGGATGAAGCTCGGAATGCTGAACCTGTGCCGGAGCCTGCTCGGGAACTTCCACATCACGTATGATGATTTGGGTATCGGAGGTCTAAGCAGAAGTACGCACGAACATTGAAGCCATCCGCACCCTGTTCAAATTGGAACAGGAGCATCGTGGTGCCACCGCCGAGGAACAGCAGGTGCTTTCCCAGTATGTAGGCTGGGGCGGTCTGGCGGATGCTTTTGACCCCGGCAAAGATAGTTGGGCGAAGGAATATGCGGAGCTGAAAGGGCTGCTTTCCGAGGACGAATACTCCGCAGCCCGTTCCAGCACCCTGAACGCCCACTACACCAGCCCCACCGTTATCCGTGGTATCTACGATGCCGTGGAGCACATGGGTTTCCAGTCTGGCAATATTTTGGAGCCGTCCATGGGTGTGGGCAACTTCTTTGGAATGCTGCCGGACACCATGCAGGATAGCCGCTTATACGGCGTGGAACTGGACAGCATCACCGGGCGCATTGCGAAAAAGCTGTATCCGCAGGCAGACATTACTGTGGCGGGCTTTGAGACCACCGACCGCCGTGATTTCTACGATTTGGCGGTGGGCAACGTGCCATTTGGTCAGTACAAAGTCAACGATAAGGCGTACAACAAGCTGGGATTTTCCATCCACAACTACTTTTTCGCCAAAGCCATCGACCAAGTGCGTCCGGGCGGCGTGGTGGCGTTCGTCACCAGCCGCTACACCATGGATAGCAAGGACAGCACCGCCCGCAAGCACATGGCGGAACGTGCTGATCTGCTGGGTGCAATCCGTCTTCCGAACAATGCGTTCCGTGCCAATGCTGGCACAGATGTTGTCAGCGACATTATCTTTTTGCAAAAGCGTGACCGCCCTGCGGACATTGAGCCTGCATGGGTGCAGCTTGGCAAGACCGAGGACGGATTTGCCATCAACCAGTATTTCGTAGACCACCCGGAGATGGTGCTGGGCGAGCTGACCACAGAAAGCACCCAGTACGGACGGGAGGAATTTACCGTTGCCCCCATCGAGGGTGCAAACCTTGCCGACCAGCTTGCCGAGGCAGTGCAGCATATTGAGGGGCAATACACCGAAACACCAGATATTGCGGATGCCGAAAATGAGAAGCACATTCTCCCGGCTGATCCCGATGTAAAAAACTTCTCCTACACTGTGGTGGACGGAGAGGTGTTCTACCGGGAAAATTCCGTGATGACGCAGGTGGAGCTGTCCGGCACCGCCAAGGGGCGTGTCACTGGCATGGTGGAGCTGCGGCAGATCGTCAACGACCTGATCGACCAGCAATTGAACGACTTCCCGGACGAGGACATCAAGGCAACGCAGGAGCGTTTGAACGCCGCCTACGATGCCTTTGTGACTGCACTGGAAAAGGCACAGCCCAAAGAACTGGAAGCATCCGAAATTGATGTGCGGTTGGGTGCAACGTGGCTTGCCCCTGAAATTATCCAGAAATTCATGCAGGAGACCTTTCAGGTTCCGTACTATCTGCGCCGTGATGTGAATGTGCGGTTCTCTCCGTATACGGCAGAATGGCGTGTGCAGGGAAAAATCCGCATTGGGGCATGGCGATATTATGTCCACGGAAACCTACGGAACGCACCGTGCCAATGCCTACAAGATTCTGGAAGATACGCTTAATCTCAAAGATGTCCGCATCTATGACACAATCGAAGATGCCGAGGGCAAACCAAAACGCGTGCTGAACAAAAACGAGACCACCCTCGCCCAGCAGAAACAACAGGCAATCAAGGATGCTTTTGCAAACTGGATTTGGCAAGACCCCCAGCGGCGTATCTCACTGGTGAAGCAGTATAACGAATTATTCAACTCCACTCGTCCCCGCGAATACGATGGCTCGCATATTCATTTCGTGGGGATGAACCCTGAAATCACGCTCCGAGAACATCAGAGAAATGCCATTGCTCATGTGCTTTATGGCGGTAATACGTTACTTGCACACGAAGTGGGCGCAGGCAAGACTTTTGAAATGGCGGCATCGGCAATGGAAGCAAAACGCCTTGGTTTGTGTCAGAAAAGTCTGTTCGTGGTTCCCAACCATCTGACGGAGCAGTGGGCATCGGAGTTCCTGCATTTGTATCCCAACGCAAAACTGCTTGTTGCACGGCGCAAGGACTTTGAAACGGCGAACCGTAAAAAGTTTTGCGCCCGCATCGCCACCGGCGATTACGATGCCGTTATCATCGGGCACAGTCAGTTCGAGCGCATCCCGCTGTCTTTTGAGCGGCAGGAGCGCATTATTCAGGATCAGATTGCGGAAACGCTCTTGGCGATCAACGAACTGAAAGCCAATGCCGGAGAGAATTTCACCATCAAGCAGATGGAAAAGACCCGCAACTCTGGAAGTAAAGCTGGACAAGCTGCGCGCCGACAGCCGCAAGGATGATGTTGTGACCTTTGAGCAGCTGGGTGTTGACCGTCTTTTTGTGGACGAGTCGCATTTTTACAAGAACCTCTTTCTCACGACAAAAATGCGCAATGTCGCAGGATTATCCACCAGTGAAGCGCAGAAATCCAGCGATATGTTCGGCAAATGCCGCTATTTGGATGAAATCACCGGTGGGCGCGGCGTGGTGTTTGCGACCGGTACCCCGGTCAGCAATAGCATGACGGAGCTGTACACGGTCATGCGGTATTTGCAATACAGTACCCTCCAGCAGAAGAAGCTAACGCACTTTGACTGCTGGGCATCGACCTTTGGGGAGACCACCACTGCCATCGAATTGGCTCCCGAAGGCACCGGCTACCGCGCCAGAACGAGATTTGCCAAGTTCTTTAATCTGCCGGAACTGATGTCGATGTTCAAGGAAGTTGCCGACATCAAGACTTCCGACCAGCTGCACTTGCCTGTGCCGGATGCGAAGTTTGAAACCGTGGTCGCAAAACCGTCCGAGACCCAGAAAGCAATGGTGCAGGAACTGAGCAAACGCGCCGCCGAGATTCACTCCGGCAATGTAGATGCGTCCGTGGATAATATGTTGTGTGTCACCAACGATGGCAGAAAAATCGGTCTGGATGTCCGCCTGATGAACCCCATGCTCCCGGATGACCCGGACAGCAAGTTAAATGTCTGTGTGTACAATGTCCTGAAAATCTGGGAGGAAGGCAAAGACCAGAAGTTGACGCAGCTATTGTTCTGCGACCTCTCGACCCCGAAAAACGATGGCAATTTCAACGTCTACGATGATATTCGCAAGAAGCTGGTTGCTGCCGGAGTACCGGAAAGCGAGGTCGAGTTTATTCATTCCGCCGATACCGAAGCGAAAAAAGGCCACACTGTTCTCCAAAGTGCGCTCCGGCGATGTGCGCATTCTGCTGGGCAGCACCGCAAAGATGCGCAGGCACCAATGTCCAGCAGCGTCTTGTGGCAGTGCATCATCTGGATGTCGGCTGGAAGCCCAGTGACATGACCCAGCGCAACGGTCGTATCATCCGGCAGGGCAATATGAACAAGGAAGTCAAGGTGTTCAACTACGTTACAGAGGGCACGTTCGACAGCTACCTCTATCAGACCTTGGAGAATAAACAGCGATTTATCTCGCAAATTATGACATCCAAATCCCCGGTGCGCTCCTGCGACGATGTGGACGAGCAGGCGTTGTCCTATGCGGAGATCAAGGCCCTGTGTACCGGCAATCCCTATATCAAGGAGAAGATGGATTTGGATGTGCAGGTCGCAAAACTCAAGGTTCTGAAAGCCGACCATCAGAGCCAGAAGTTCCGTTTGGAGGACAAGCTGCTGACGAAATTCCCGGCAGAGATTCAGGAGCTGACTGCAAAAATTGCAGCCCTGAAATCGGATGCCGAAATCGCTGCGGCGCATCCGCAGGATAAGGAGAATTTCTGCGGCATGGTCATCAAGGGCGTGATCTACGACGAGAAAAAAGACTGCCGGTGAACGGCTGATCCTCGCCTGTACGGAACTGCCGAACACCGAGGAACAGGCGGTGGGCAGCTATCGCGGCTTTGAACTTTCCCTGCGGTTCGACACGTTCCGCAATGAGCATCAGGCAGTTCTGAAAGGCAAGCTGAAATACACGGTGTCACTCGGCTCCGACCCGCATGGCAGCATTGTCCGTCTGGACAATGCCCTGAGCAATTTTGCCGACCGCATCACCGCTGCGGAAAACGAACTGGACACCCTGAAACAGCAGCAGGCGGCGGCGCAGATCGAGGTTGAAAAGCCTTTCCCACAGGAGGAGGAACTGGCACAGAAATCCGCACGTCTGGCCGAACTGAACGCCCAGCTGGATGTGGACGAAAAGCACCGTGAGCCGGAGCAGGACGAGGAAGAAAAAGGAGGATGCACCCCCGCCGCTCTGTGCTGGCCGCTCTGGAAGAAAAAAAACGGAAAAAACGGAACCCGTCAAGCCTTTCAAATCCTATCCCGACAAGGACGGTGATGCCCGGTGAGAGAAAAACGGGATGAGGTCATTATCCTGCGCCTGACAAAGACGGAGAAGAACCGCATCTATGAAAAAAATGCTGGGTATGGGCATCCGCAGTCTGAGTGCCTATATCCGCAAGATGGCTCTGGACGGGTATTGCTTATATCTGGACTTGAAAGAACTGCGCCGCATGGCGTATCTGCTCCAGATGTGCAGCAACAACCTCAACCAGTACGCCAAATGCGCCAACGAAAGCGGTCAGGTCTATGCCGCCGATCTGGAGGACTTGCGCACCCAGCTGGATGAGTTGATCTCCATCGGCAAGCAGATTCTTTCCCGGCTGGCTGACCTTTGACCCTGCCCCACGGCTCCGGCTGTGGGGTACATAACGCTTCGGCATCGTTGACGGTGCGCAGAATCTTCTATATACTGAACTCAGAAAGGCGGTGTCAACAATGAGGTTCATGGTAAAAATTCTTCTACTCCCTCTGGTTCTGGTGAGTGCATTTCTGGCTTTGATACTGCGGTGGACGCTGAATCTGTCCGCTTTCATCCTTGCACTGCCGATGATGTATATTTTCGGCTGTGGACTTTATACGCTGTACTGTCGGGAGTGGACGCAATTCTTGATCCTGTTGGCAGCAGAGTTCGGTTGTTTCCTGCTCATCACTGCCGGAACGGTCATTGTGGAAGCCGTGGAATGGTTCAGCGGCTGGATTGCAGAACTGTGACGGGCAAAGTTCCTGCATATCGCCCGTATTCGCGCATTGATTTTATAAGTTTTGCGATTTGAAAACGCAAAACTTATTTATTTCTTTCAATTTTGCGGTAAACAACATATCATCATGCCGCCATTGTGTGGAATTTTTTTGCCGGGAGGTGGTAGAACTGGCAGCAACCCGATTGATTGCACTGCACAAGAATAAGGGAAAGTCCGTTGCGGCTTGCCTGAAAGCCGCACGGATTACGTCCAGAACCCGGACAAGACACAGCAGGGCGAACTGGTCAGCAGTTACGAATGCAGTCCCTTGACGGTCGATGAAGAATTCATGCTCTCCAAACGCCAGTATGAATTGATGACCGGGCGCAGGCAAAAAAATGATGTGATTGCCTACCAGATTCGTCAATCGTTCAAGCCCGGAGAGATCACTGCCGAGGAAGCCAACAAGGTCGGTTATGAGCTTGCCATGCGGTTCACGAAAGGCAAGTACGCTTTTATCGTTGCGACCCACACCGACCGGAAACACATTCATAACCACATCCTCTACAACTCCACCGCACTGGACAGCACCCGGAAATTCCGGGATTTTTTGTTATCTGGGCTTGCGGTGCAGCGACTGAGCGATTTGATTTGTCTGGAACATCAGCTGTCCGTCATTGAAATCAAGCCGTATCGGGAGCGACAGAAGCGCACCCTTTATCCGTCCAGAGAAAGCAGCCGGGATAAGCTGTGTGCCGTAATCGACGGCATCCTGCTGAACGAGAAGCCCTCAGACTTTGAAGCCTTTCTTCAAAAGCTGGAACAGCAGGGCTATGAAATCAAACGAGGTAAGCACACCTCCGTCAAAGGCACCCGGCAGAAACGCTTTGTCCGTTTTCGGACACTGGGCGCAGGGCACAGCGAAGATGAAATCAAGGCGGTCATCGCCGGAGAAGCCGAACGCCGCCCTCATCAGAAACAGCCGCCGAAAGAGCAGCCGTTCCACCTGTTAGTGGACATTCAGGCAAAACTCTCCGAGGGCAAGGGCGAAGGTTATGCACGGTGGGCGAAACGCTACAATCTGAAAGAGATGTCCAAGACCCTGATCTTCTTACAGGAAAATAAAATCGGCAGCATCGAGGAAATGCAGGAGAGAGTAAATGCAGCGACTGCACGATACCATGAGCTAGGGGATTCCATCAAGGCCGCAGAGAAACGTATGACTGAAATTGCTGTTCTGCGAGCGCACATCGTCAATTACGCCAAGACCCGGTCTGTGTATGATGCTTACCGCAAAGCCGGATACAGCAAGAAGTTTCTGGAACAACACCGGGAGCAGATCACACTGCACAAGGCGGCAAAAGCCACTTTTGACGAAGCTGGACTGAAAAAAGCTGCCAAAGGTAAAAAGAACTGAACACAGAATACTCCACACTGCTTTCTCAAAAGAAAGCTGCTTATCCAGCCTACCGCAAGGCACGGGATGAGATACAGGAACTGATGAAAGCTCAGAAGAATGTCGAGATGTTCTTCGCAGAAGAAAAGGCTACCGAGGAAAAGTGCAGACCCGATAAACAGAGAACACCGAGGATTGCTCCCGCTCTGGGAGAGTCCTCGGTGTTTTTTTGTTATAGAAGCATTTGGCACAAATGCGCAGCCTGCATCCGGCGGATGCAGTACACAAAGGGTTTGGGACTATCCCAACAAGCATTTTGCAACGCAAAAATGGCGTTTGTATATTGCTTGCAAAAAGAAACGCACTTCACTGTTCATCAAACATAAACCGGAATGTTCCATCCAGTTCCTTCAAAAAATTCGGTGTGTTTTAGTAAAACATTGTACCCTTGATCATAATGCGGATTTGGAAAAAGACTTTTTGAGAAAGAAGTTCTCCTGTTCCAATCCATTTACTGGCATCATCAACTCTAATTCTTAGTATAGCAACAACATTACTTGCCATATCTAAATCGTGTATATTATCCGATGTCTTTTTTCTTAACCGTCCAGCCGTGCTGAGCGTGCGGGCGAAGAAATGTAGACGGTAGTGTATTACGCAAATCCACAGAAATTGTGTCTGTTCCTTCATTGATTCCGTTTCCGAAGGGTGTTTCCTCTTTAGAAACTGCAATCATTAGAAGATATTGGTACATATCATCCCTAATACTCGCCAAGAAATCAGCGTAGTCGTTTTGCGAAAGTTCTGTCCTTTTTTGTAATACATCAATCAGATTGATTGTTCTTTTTTCGTATTTACAAAAGGAATCCTTCAAGTATGATATGTACCTATTTCCTCCAAACCAAAGCGCTGTCCAATGATTATCAACAACATCAATATAATGAGTTGGTATGCCATAGTGTTGAAAAACCGATTCTATTTTTATTCTTGAAATTGTGCTTCCATCTAGCTTCAAAAAATTAGCAAATCCTTTATCGTTCATTGCCCGACTTATAATTTCATTTAATAGAGCATTTCTTCGCTGTCTTGCTTTATCAGAAGTTATACCGTGATAAATACTCGGTTCAATGCTATCATGCAATTTACACTGCCCACGATAGAATACATTTCCGTACGAAGAATTTATATATTTAACATACCCAATTATTTGTGTCAATGAATAAACTGAACCGACATGATATATGGGCACATTATTTCCGCATGAAAATTTATAATCCCCTATATAAACAGCATCTTGTATAACTTTGTTTGGTTCTATTACGTTTAGACTCATCTTCCGTTATGCTCCATTCTGTTTCACAGTTGTCTCCTGCGTAGCCAATGTTTATCATCCTTGATATTTTTTATAAAAATCATCGCAAATGCTCTGAAATCTCGTTGGTTCGTTCTTGTAAAGATCATATGTCTTATAAAACAGATTGCTTGCGCCAGACATACCTTCCTTGCCGCCTGTTACAACATAATGAATACACCCAAGCTGCATCTTCATTCCTGAAAGATTTCTGAACTTATCGTCCACATTCAGCCCCAAGATATTGGCACGATTCCGATAGATTTGAGACAGCTTCAACAACTCATCATTCGGAACACCGAGGGTTGCCCCGTATCTAAAGTACAAGTTCATCAAAGCAACTGCTTCTTCTAATTCCCAGCGCACTCGAATCATATAAACGTCCTCCTCGAATGGTTGCCCCAAAGATCTATTTACAGCATTTCCTTTGCTACAGAAAGTAGTTCATGGATTGATGCAGCAAAAACTTCAGGGGCGATATTGGGTCCCCAGCTAATTCTCACTGCGCTTTCAATGCGATCTGGATTTAATTTCATTGAGGTCAAAACATAACTTGCACTGTAATCATGCGAATTGCAGGCCGACCCATTAGAGATTCCGCAGTATTGTTTCGATGCCAGCATCAACGCTTCAGACGATATACCATCTATGCTAAAGTTAATTGTATTGGGCACACAATATGTTGGATTTCCGTTGATTTCGTATTTAAGACCACTATTTGACAATTCCTGAAGGACAATTTCTTTTAATGCTGCACAGTGTGCGTTATTCTGCTCATACTCCGCCAAAGCAATTTCACAGGCTTTTCCCATTCCAGCGATCAACGCAGTAGGAAGTGTTCCCGGTCGCAGGCCGTGTTCCTGTGCCCCACCAAACGTGATTGCCTGTACGGGCGGAAGTTTATAACGCCTCTTTTTTAGAATCAGCGCACCGATTCCTTGTGGGCCAGATAATTTATGCGCACCGATGGACAGCATATTATAGTTGAGCGTTTGCAATTCCTTGACGAGTTTTCCGCAGCTTTGGGTTGCGTCAACATGGAACAGTACGTTTTTCTCTGCAAGTGCCTGTCCGATTTCATGAACTGGCTGAATAACGCCGGTTTCGTTATTGACGTGCATCACACTTACAAGCAGCGTATCCTCTCTGACTCTGTTTAACACATCCTCTGCCGAAATCCGCCCTGTTGCATCTGGTGAGACACATTCAACAGAGAACCCATACTTTTCCAAATGCCTTGCTGCATTGATCACAGCCTTGTGTTCAATGGACGTTGTGACAATATGCTTTTTCCCGGTCTGCTCGCCATATTCTTGCAGTCCGAGAATCGCAATATTTGTACTTTCAGTTGCTCCGCTTGTAAAGAACACCTCACCCTTTGACACATTTAATAATTGCGCAACCTGTCCTCGCGCTTTTTTCTACGATTTCTCTGGAATCATTTCCAAAATCGTGAGTCCGGCTATCCGCATTTCCATAATGGTTTTTATAGGCATCGACCATCGTTTCTAGCACCCTTGAGTCAATCGGTGCAGTTGCGTTGTAATCCAAGTAGACGCTCATTTTTAAGCCTCAATTCCAAGTCTGAGTAGATCATCAATACTTTTTATGAAATTTGTGCCGGACAGGTGTGCTATGCCACGTTCAAGGTGCAGCTTGAGTATTTTGACACGGTGTCCTCATCCGTAGGCAAGCCCATTTCCTCACACCACGCATACACCAATGCTTCATACAGCTCGTTGTACTCGCCGCCAAACGTATACCACGACATTTCAACATTGCTGTCCAATGCAATCGGGAGATCCGTCGGAACAGTGTGTTCGCTTAAAGAATAGCACAGTGCCCATCGGCATAGGATATTCCAGTTTTTTATCCCGGTTTTCCCTTTAAGCCGTGAAAGACGTTCTTTAGACTGATTTGATATTTTGACCTGTTTGACAATCATTTGAACTCCTCCGGGAAATAACCACTTATGATACTTGAACTCTTGGAAAAATCATCATAAACCAAGGTGTATTCATCATCCACATTCTCTTTCATCAGATCGTAATAGTGCTGGTCGATTTCCGAATCGGTGGAGAGAATAATTGTTTGGTCACTCGCATGAGGGAAATATGTTTTTATTAAAGCTGTCCTGTGGTTTGAATCCAAACGAGAAAGGGTCAATAATTACAGGAAGCCGCTTCTTGGAACAGATTCCCAAAGCCCAAAGCAACGCAATAACCATCAGTTGTTTTTCGCCTGCCGAAAGAGAATCTTTAGGAACAATGTTGCCATCGTAATTGTAATACAGGAGGTTGAGTGTGTTTTCATCCATTTCAATGTGTTCAATCAGATTCTTTTTATCAGCCAGCCTCTTGTAACACTCGGTCATTGTTTTTGCGAGGACGTCAATCTTCTGCGCCTGTAAACGAATTCTGTATTCACCCAAAACCGATGTGATTTGATGAATATACTTATCAATCCGTTCGCCATCATCATGGACTTCAAGTGTTTTCAAATATTTCTCAACAAAACGATTATATGCTGTTGTCGTGCGAATCACATCACCGTGTAATGTAGCACGTTTTTCCTTTGCTGCTCGGAGAGCGGCCTTAAGTTCAATTATTTTCTTTTCTGCTGCGGAAATTTCACTGTAAAGTTCGGTCAATCTCTGCGTATCGACTTCAACCGCCAGATAATGCTCGATTTCATTGATCTTATTCTGTAAATCTGTGCGAGTTTCCAAATGTTTTTTAGCGTCAATAATATCAGCATCTAACTTTTGACGCAGCAGTTCCCGCAGTTGATAGGTTGCAATATCTGACAGGTTGATGCTTTGTGCTTCACTGGTTGGGTACTGCTCTGAGACAAATTTGACAAACTGACGGGCATCCAATTCGTCTGTGGAACTCGCAGCCTTATATGCCTCAAAAAATCATTGATTCGTTCAATCGCCAGACGATTCAACTTATCATTTTGCGCTGTTTCTGCTTGACCTTTGATTTTCCATAGGAGATTCTGAACAAGCGCAAGCGGAAGATCGCCCGATGCATCCGTAATCAAGTCTTCGTTAATCTGATCCAGCTGCATTGTCAGGACGGTCTTTTGGTGAAGCATTTCCTGACGCTGAGACACTATATCGCCGCCAATGGATGAATATTCAGCCCTCTTGCCTCAAGTGCCTTCGTCTCGCAATCTACCTGTTGCTGGATATTTGCAATTTCTTCATCGGTTTTTTCAAGATTTTCTTCTACGGCATCTTTCTCCGACTTCAGTTCCGCAAGTTTGTGTTCATCGCTTCCTTCTTGGGCGAGACGAATGTTCTTGGACAAAATTCTTCTCAGATCATTCTCCAACGAATCCACAACAGAGATTCCAAGCAAGGCTTTGATGGACTCTTTCATCTGAGAGCTTGTGCTTTCGACCGCAAGTTCTGCTATTTTTTCACCGTCGAAAAAGAAAAAGCTAGACAGTCCACTCGGCAAAATATTTTCAATAAACATCGCCCAGTTTTTAGTCAGGAACTGGCTATATTCGCCATTTTTGTTGCCGAAATTTGTTCTCCTGTACGCAGCCCCTGTGCAGACCACTCTCTGTGAATTAAATACGTTTCCGAATCATCCGGATTAACTTTGAACTCCAGATCAATATAGCTTTGATTTGTTCCATCTTCCCGATTGACGTAGTTCTTCAGATACTGTGCATAGCTAGAATGATGTCCCTCCGCGTAGGCGAAAGAACTAGCTCCATACAAAGCCAACAATACGGCCTCCAGAAATGTTGTCTTTCCGCGACCATTCATTCCGCCAATAAGTACAACTGGTTTTTTTCCATGAAATTCAAATGTGTTTGTCCCGGCATAAACTCCAAAATTATGCAAGACCAACTTTGTGATTATCATTCGTCCACCTCAGGCTCCTCAGAGCTGTCCTCTCCATCCGATGCAAATTCTTCCGTTTCCTCTTGAATGTTTGCAAAAATTTCTCATCATACTTCCCACCGTATGTCTTTTTTTTCCGCGTGAGCTGGTCAAGATAATACTGGGTCGCATCTGCTTCATCTTTATAGAAAGTATGTTTGATACATTTTTCCAGTGTATCCAAAATACCTTTTCGCTGATTCAAGGAACTTGCTTGATTTTCAATATCAATCAAGCTATACGCCATCTCAAACAGAAGTTCTTCATCAGGGAATTTTTCGTCGCACACATCCTTTAGTGTGTCCCACTCTGGTTTTCTAAATGCTTCCGATCCAACCCATTCAGGATCATAGAATTCTTTTCCCATTACGTCCTGATAAATACGAGGCAGCGCATCGTCAAACTCGTGCTTATCAAAAACCCATATTCTACGGATTGCTCGAAGTTCCGGCAAAGTAATCAACTCCAAATGAGAAAACTCCTCTGGGCCATTCTGATTGACTTCAATTTGCATTTCCAAAAGTCGCCGCAACCACTTTTCACGATATTCTTTTTAGATATGGGCCATGATGCAGGCGACCATAACTTCCTTGCAGAAATCCGCCCAGTTTTCTAAAGCTGCGCCGCTCACGATCATGTTCTTCATCACCAAATTCATTTCTGAATTCGAGAAGCGGTGTCATCCATGCTTTTTTCATCATCATTTGCAATCATAGCTTCCATAGATTTATCTTTTTCAACCATTGTACATACCCAACAGCCAAATCTGCTATTGCCACAGCTGGGAAGGCTTTTATCCTGCATTAGTGGGCATTCATTATCAGCTGTTGCGCCACGATACAGCGTCAACAAATCCTGATTAGAGTATCCCCATGGATTTTTATATTGCATCAAAAAATCCAAACATCATCATCTGTCCACTCCGAAAGTGGCGAAAAACAAGCTCATTCACCAGCGTGGGATTGGGGCTGAGCAACTCGCGCACTCGCTTTTTTTTTCGTAGTAGGCCATTGTTCTGGCTCTGTTTGCGCTTTCTGCTTTCCGAGTACCCAAAACCATAATGATCTCGCCGTGTTCAGCAATTTTTTCTTTGATGAATTTATTCACAGGCTGGATTTTCATTCGGTCTGTACACCATCTAAACTTCTTCCGAGGAAAAGGGTAGCCGCGTCCCAGCAAATTGACCCAGAATGTATTATCGGCATCCGGCGTTAATCTATGGGTTACAAAGGGGAGGTGCTGTTCCTTGGCTGGCATCCATCATTTTAAGAGAGTTCTGTGCCCATTTTGCAACAACAGGTGATTCAACCAACGTATCCGTGTTGATCACATGAATTGTTTTATGCCGTTTTTCTTCCGGCAGCTCCTTGATTGCAAGCCAAATCAACTGCACTGTTGCAGTACTATCCTTTCCGCCTGAATAGCCAATGACCCAAGGAATCTCATCAGACAAATATAGATTGCGTACGGTTTCTTTTAATCCCTCTAATGCTTCTTTTGTCAGAGGTTTATGCACATTTTCTGCTTTCATTTTCTTCACCAATCACTTAATTATATGATTTTCCTTGTTTTCCTCATCTCTACTCAGAGGGAGTCCAATACTCTTTTTATAGCCGAGCAAGTCAAGATGATGGCTTCATCACTCGTTTGCACCTTTCCATTTTCTCGGATTGTACGCCCCATCCAAATCGGATTTGATCGCATCCAATCTATATTTTTCAATTTACAAAGATAGGATTCCATATCATAGTCTCGAATTTTATAAAAGACTCTCCCTAATCGCCCAAAGGCGTTTATGGTGATTGAAAGCGATATGATATAATCTTCTCGCAAGGATTTTTTTTGCGAGTTGTTTATTCATAACATCCTGCCATTCTTCAATGTTGTCCGAAAGGAGTTTCCAATATTGAATCAGAAACCGTTCGTCTTCCTTTGAACATTGTGTGGAGTGCAGGATTTTTTGATTTGCTTTGTATAGCGTACTTAACGTAAAGAGCTTTGACGAATTTTTTCCGAGAATATCTCTTTCCTTATCCGTATACTTCTTGAAAAACGGAATTGAATCAATCACATTCTTAGTAGCAACAGCAATCTGATCTCGTGCATCATAAAGCGTCGAAAGCGAATTGGATGTTTTCACGGCGTGCTTGTTCAAGTCAGTGAACATCTGCTGGCTTCTCTTTAAGCCCTCATCATTAAAAAACACAACCGATATAGTCTCGTTTTCCAACGTCGGATCTTCAGCAAGTGCTTCCTCGATAGCGGATTTTCTATGTTGACCATCATTGATTAGAAAAATAGCTTCCATGCTCACGGTCAAAACGCCTGCGTCTCCATCCGCATAGGGTATAAACTTGTGTTCTCCATTTATGGCAGCTGATAATGCAGAAAAACATAGTTTGTTCGATTATCCAAGATATACTTTTTGATTTCAGGGATACGGGATTCATTGATTCGTCTTTGCGCTCGACATTCAGGCGGCACAATTTCGTCATCAGACGGGAAAAGACGGGGAGTAATTTAAGAGGAACCATTGAAACATAATACTCCCTACCAGCTTGTATGCCTCGAACAGCTGGGAAATTGTATGAAAAATCCATTTGCACACTCCAAAAAAGCCACGCATGATGTGTACTTAAGTATATACTTAAGTGTACCATGCGTGGCTTTCCTTGTCAACGGAATCAGCTCATTTCAATGTCGTCAACGGCAAGTTCATCCAATGCCATATCATCCGGCAACCCATCAACATCCAAATCGCGGCCTTCCACGATTGCTGCCAGATACTCATTGATTTGATCCATCGTCTGGAGAGAATCCACTCCAATCTTCTCGACGAGTTTCGTAACTCCATAGTTTGCAAACTCCAGCAAGAATCCGATTTTATTGAACTCGGTCGATTCACCAAAAGCTAATCTCAGGCGTTCTTCCTCATCATAGCTTTCAGTTCTTGTAGACAAGATCGCAGCTTGGAACATAAAGTCCAGTTTGCCATTATCATTGTTCTGCAAAACATTACGCGGAACAGAAGGAGGAGTGTGATCTTCCATTTCTCCCATATCCGGGTTTTTAATCCGCTTGTCGTACATAATTCCTAGAGAAAGAGAAAGCATAAACAAGCTGTAATTCGTGCGTGTTCTAAAAATATCAGAGAGGTTCTGCACGGCAGTTGCCCAAGCTGCCCCACGCAGGTAAATATCTCTCGTCAGTTCCACAAGAATCCCTCCTCTACATGAGCCACATTCTTTTTCCTCATTGCTCTGGATTGTCCATACAGAGCCGATGCTCTCTTTACTGAACACTTCCTGCAAATCATCCTTGGAAAACAGGATTACCTGCGGAGCAAATTGAGGGAGTTCATCGACAACATTCTGGCGCTGAATCATATCCAGTTTCGAGAATGGACCGTCCAAAACCAACGGATATTCTTTTCCTTTGAGACTTCCCTCACTTTGAAGCATCTTTAGAATGCCGCCAATGTATGCAAACGAAACGACCGCAAACTGTCCTTCTGACTTTGACTCATCATTGTAGCTATCCGTAATCCGAACAGAAAACTCTGGAGTGACAGATACTTTTCTCTGGCTTGTCAGCATACGGTTGATAAGATCCTGAATATTTATCTCAAGTTTTTGGCTAAAGGCCAAAGACTCCTTCTCCAGCTGACTCTGAAATCCTTCCGAAACAGTTTTCAAGATTTCAATTCTACGCTGTGCAATCTTTCCAGCCTGACTTTGCTTTGTCTTTTCGTCAAATTCGTTCATTTTTTTTCTTCAGAAGCGCATTCCAAGCCTTAATCTTTGTTGAATAGTCTGTAAGTCGCTTATCAAGTTCTCTGATTTCCTGCTCTGCCTGCTGCCGCTGTACAATCAGGTCTTCAACATCAGCACTCTTTTTTTCTTCCTCGTCGAGTTGACGGATTGCCTGTTCACAGGCTTCAGCTTCAGCATTGTTATGGGATACTGCAATGATTTTTGCATCAATAGTACCCTTATCGTATCCCTTTCCCCACAATCTAGCCGTTTGAACAAACTCATTATAGAGATTGGTATACGATTTCGGAGGTAGCATATCCAAAAATCCTTCTAAGTGCTTTCGCTCATCCTCTCCTAATGGTCTTCCACAAATGCACTCTGTGGTACTTTTGGATAGGAGATAGTGTAAGAGCCTTTTCTGCAAACCGGCAGGGAGCTTATTCTGAGCGATTTTTAGATTGATTTTATTCTTCGCATCATCAACAGATTTTGAAATCAGCAGCGGAGGAAACATATCCATTACCGCATCACCAAACTGTTTTTTGCTTTCATCGGCATTGCTCAGGAACACATCTCTCTGACGTTTCAATTTACGCCGCTCTGCCTCATATTCTGCCTTTGATTTATGCTTTCCGATCTGTTCCGATACGCTCTGAATAGCCTGCTGAAGTTCTGATTTACGAGTATTATCTTTTTCGAGTGCATCTTTCAGTCGTCCAATTTGGGATTGAATCCCTTCAATGTCCGTTTTCAATGCTTTTGTTTCACTATCACTTGCAATCGTGCCTTTGCTCAAAAACAGCTTTCCCAACGCCGTTGTCTTCAAATCATCTCGACCAATATCATTTAGAGCTGCTTCGATTACATCAAGGTCAAACATCGAATAAAGTGCCGACTTCAGCTTATCAGCCGAATCCCTCCCTTTAACGCGAAGGTCGGCAATCATGCTCTCGCCATCAAAAAAAAGAAATAATCGGAAAGTCCAGAGGGAATCAATTTTTCAATAACATCTCGTGGGTTATCCACTCTGCGCCAGTTATGATCCTCATCCTCTACACTCACCGAAAAATCTTCCGCAACCTTAACAGATTCCTGCAAACCTTTTTTATAGGTATACATCCGCCTTGCAGAATACTTTTTTTTTCCTTCGTGCTCAAAGTCAATGCAGCCTAAAACCGGGAATTCCTCTCCAAGAGCAGCTTTGCTTTCATACTGATGATTGTAAAGTCTATCAGTGGTAGTTTTATTGAAATGAACTTTACCATAAAAGACCCACTGGAACAGCTGGTGCAAGGTGGTTTTGCCATCACCGTTTCTGCCATAGATGATTGTCACCTTTCCGTCTGTTGAGCAACGAATCTCTCCATGATCCTTAAAATTTCTGAAGTTTTCAAATTCAATTTTGCTGATCTTCATCTGTTACCACCTTCTCAAGCTCTCCCAAGATTGAGTTTACAATACTGCTTTTGCTCTGTGTCCCAGAAATCAATTTGTTTCGTAGCGCAGTCTGCTCCAATTCCCTTATGTACTCTGTCATGTGGGCTACTGCCTCCTGATCATTCATCTACATCAACCTCCATATCTTCATAGTCATAAGCATTTACATCTTCCTCAGTCAATCCATATTCCATCAATCGACCGTTCAAATCATCCTGAAGTTCATTCCAGTTCAGTGCGAGGTGTGCATATTCTCTATATCGGCGCAATTCAATTTTCGCCCATGTACTCATATCGTTAGGCGGCAACACAATGACATCATAGATTTTTGCATACTGCTTATTCTTATACAATCGAAGGATACGACCTCTACGTTGCACGAACTCACGATAATCGTCATTGCTTGATAAAATCAATGCACTTTTAATCGACGGGATATTTATGCCCTCATCCAAACAGCGAATTGCCGCCAACGCAGTAATTTCTCCCTTATTAAAAGCGTCTACCAACTCCATACGGTCATCCATGCTTTCAGTCGCTGTAAATTGACTTGCCTTGTACTCATGTTGAGCCAGTACCTTTTTATAGCTTGGATGTGTCGGAGTTCAGCACCTGTTTGATTATCAAAGAGTTTTCCATCACCGCAGTAAACCACTATATGATCTTTCTCATCAATTTGGTCAACAATTCGGTCGATGTTTTCCATTTTCTCGCTCGACATAGAAATCACTCTCAAACGACCTCTGAGCGACTTCACGAGCAAATCCGGGTTAATGCACCTTCCATTCTTGAAACAGGATAATATTTTTTGATTGAACGATCGGAATTGAGCAACTTCAGAATCTGTTGCATTCACATAAATCGGATAGTAATAATATGGAACCAGAAATCCTCGTTCCAAGGCGCTTTCAATCGGAAGACTAAACACCTGTCCGCCGAAGAACTTCATAAGTTCTTGTCCTTTTTGTGCCGAGCTTCCGCTGAAAGGTGTCGCACTCAATCCGAGCATATACTGAAATTGTTTATGCAGCGCATCCGGTCGCTCTGTAAAACGATGTGCTTCGTCTACAATCAGCAGCTTCTGCTCTCTTGAATATCCAAGAGTCTTGTTAAAACGTTGCATCTTAAACGATGCAATCGTAGAAATAACAATAATCTGTAGGTCTTTCTGATACTTCTTGCGAATTATCAAATCCGAGAGTTGACTTTCCCATTTTGCATTTTCCGAGGACACCATAACAATTTTTGCATCTGGAAACGCCTTTATTACGTCATCTGCCCATTGGCGAACCAAATGTTTGTATGGCGCACAGATTACGACCATCGCAGGGTGCTGTTCTAATAATTTTTTGCAGAAAAAATTGCTGTCCAAGTTTTTCCTGTACCAGTTGCCATAACATAAAAGCCATGGTAGTCATTTGCAACCCATGCTGCGATGGCTTCTTCCTGATAATCTCTAAGTTTAATAGGATCTTTAGCATCTTCCGCTTCAGTTTTTTTGTTGTGAATAATCGTAATCAAATTTTCTTTTGCGGACTCACTATAACTCAGGACATTAACATATGGATTTTTCCCTTGCCAAAGGGATTCAAACTCGTTTTCTTCCTCCTCAATTACATCATTTTCCGTTTCGTCCCAGCTCTTTACTACACGAATTTTCTCATAGTTGTTTTGATAGGCATTGATGCTTGAATTGGCTGAGCCGAAAAAGACGATAGCATTCCCCTCAAAGTCTTTTATAATACCTAGTTTATCATGGTAAATTCCAACAGAAGTCAATGTTGCGATCTTGATGTCTAATGTGCCTGAAGCGATGAGGTCAACCAACAACTGTAACTTCACCTCATCAAACTCTTGGAAACTACTCATAAAGTCGCGCGTTGCCGCATCCGTTATAACCTTATCTCTTTTTTCATATCCAAGGTTGATTGCCTGAATATCTTCTTCGCTTAACTGCGGACTTGCAATCAGCTGAATTTTTCCACCATTTCGGAACAGAGACACAATTCCATCCATAATGGGGAGAAACACACTGGATGAAAAAAAGCCAACACTTCTCTGGTAGGACTTTGCATACCGCAACGCTGGAACAAGAAACGCTTTTGGAATATTATCATCCCCGTAGCTGATATAGCTGCGTTTAATGTCCAGATTTTTTAATCCCATAGATTTTCCTCCAAAATAGAATCGCCATACTCTCCCGCAAGCAACTCGTCAATATCAAAAATCGGTATTTCTCCTTTATAATCCGGGTCTTTATAGGCATACTCAAACGATTCTGCACACATTTTCCCTTTTGGCGAAGCCAAAGGAATTGCATATCTAAATTGTTTATTTGAAGCCGCAAGATCAATTTTGTGAGACCACTTTTTTAGAACGCTGTACACAAGCCAATCCGTCCATGGAACATTAACTTTAGGAAGTTCTCTCAAGCCAATTATCTTATAGATTGGTGTTGTTTCTTCAATCTCACCGACAACAATATTTTCAACTTGCTGCGCAATCTGTTCATCCACGCCAATAGATACTATTCTCATCATCTTCTGATCGCTAATCATCAAATATTCATCATTGCAGCTGTCAATAAAATCCAATGTAGAATTTATTACAAGATGGTTTTCATTTGCAAAAGAACTCAATTCTTTTTAGATCGTAGGATTCATGTGAGTAGACTTCTTCGCGCAGAACATCCGATGTTCCGGTAATTTCCACTCCCTGTTGTGCAATAAATGGTCTTGTGAACTTATAGTCATCTCTGAAAAGATACTCGATCAAGCTATATGCCGAGAACGGATAAAACACACCATTTCTTGTAAAAATTTCCGGGCGTTCGATCGAAACCAAATTATAGAGTTCTTTAATGTGATGCTGTGCCCCATCAGCAATAATTGCGTCAATGTTTTGTTTCAGATACTCCCTCTCGCTCTCACTTATGCGCAGTTTACTGGCATGGATATATTTGCCAAAGCAGTTGATGATTTCAGGACTTTCAATCGCAAACTGAATCACAATATCGGGCACACCGGGAAAATGTTTTTGAATTTGAGCACGGTCAACCTGAAACTGCTTCTTTAATAAAATCAATGATAGTGGGGTACAGAGAAGTGTCCTCACCATCTTTGGACAGATAATCTCGTGTGAAAACAAACTCATCCCCATAGAGTTCATGTAAGATACCCTGCAAATAGTATTTGTTATCGACTCCCTCTTTTTCCAAATCTTCCTTAAAAACTTCATACAGCGTATTCATAAGGAAGATCGAAGATTGGCTTTCCTCAATATAGCTGTGAATCCGATTTGCAAGTTCCTTGGAAATATATTCTTTTTGTTTTAATTTATAGCAGCCCTTTCCACAGAGCACTCCGATTCGGGAAACTGCTGCAACTAATGCATGGTCATTCACAGGAAGGTTGACATCGCCATATTTTTTTTTTATGTTATCTCGGAACGTTTTAATTTCTGTTGCAGAACCCGTGCAAAAGCCGTTTGGGTATTTTTCTGAAAGAATGTCTCGATAAATCGAAGCCAGCGACAGACGAGAACGATGGTATGTTTCACCTGTTAATTTGTACAACCCATCAATTTCTTTAATAACAAGATCCTCTGGAAGACCCATCTCTATCGCATCAGTAATATAGCTGACCATCTTTTTTGATGTAAACACATCAGGAAGCGATTCAATATATGTCGAAATCTTTTCAGGGATGCTATTATTTCCTACAATTAGAACATCTAATCCCTTGTCATAAATGAAATTTCCGTTGTGGCTACCTTCCATCAAAAAGAAAAATTCTCGTGCGTGTAAAGGAAAATACTTTTCAATATCCTCACGATGGATTACAGGGTCTCCACCTTTTTCTGCTGAAACTTTAGCAATAAATCGTACCTGACTTTCCTTTCTCTCGAATATTCTAACAGCCTTACTTTCAATCTGGCGAATTCTTTCTCTGGTGATGCCATGCTTGCTGCCAATTTCTTCCAATGTGCGTCCATGTGCTCTTAAATGAAGAACATCCTTGACATTATCTCTCGGACACGAAGCGTCCCAAAGCTCCTGAGCTTCTTGGGTGAGATCAAATGTGCACCAAGACAAGAAACTTTTCAAAATAACATAATCGTTATAATCCAAATCATTTATCAAATCGGGCGTTTTCAGAATTGTTGAGTTTGCAAAGAATCGACAAAGAATATCCTGTGTTTCCTTATCGTCGGTATATGCAACAATATAATATTTAGCCAAGCTATTTTTTCTGGACGAAGGAATTCTATCAATAACCTCATAGATTTCCTTTTTCTTTTTTGTCTTTTGAGAAATCCAGAAGGCAACCAATAATTAAAGCTACACTTTGTGGATTATTTTTGCATTGCTCTAAAATATCACCATCCAGAAGTTTATATCCATCCTCATATATTTTCACTTTGTCAGCGTACTGTTCCGGGAAACCATCTTCTTCCGCAAAGGAAAAATCACCATTAAAAATTCGATCTCTGTACTGATAAAAATATGCCTTTTTCAAAGCCGAAGCACTTCTATCATCATACCTGAGCGACTTAGTATCCGTGCATCCGATTCTTTGCCCATCAGATTACTTCCATTCGCCTTAGAAAATCCGTTTTTAATTCAGAAACGAACTGATCAACCTCTGACAAAGAAAGTTTTCCAAAGCCCTTAATATTGCACAGATCACTTTCTGTACAATTCAGTAAGTCTTCTACTGTAAACACACCGATTTTTTTTTTAAGGCAATTTGCAGTCCTAACAGAAAGCCGAGGCGTATCTATTTGTATCAAGCGAAAATTATCTGGGTCTAAACTGTTTTTTTCGCCGTAGGTCATTTCGACTTGATGCACATTTATTCCATGACGACTCAGGATTGCAATAACTTCTCGACCTCTTATATTCAAGCCATGCGCAATATCCACAATCGGCTTTCCTTTTTTTATACAACTCAACGATTGTCTCTGGGGTAAACTGTTCCATATTATTGTATTTCATCTACTGCTCCAGCTTCAATTAGAATGCAGAAATATTCTTTGCTGTTCTATAATGGACTCAACCATTTTCCGATACTGGAAAACAACACTTTCAGGGGATCTAATAACGATTCTGCCGCCCCACCCGAAAATCCATCTGAAAAAATTCGGACTTGCGCTGACCGTTACCTGCGCGGAAAAATGATCATCATCATACCTCTCAGTATGAACATCTATTCCAAACTGATCTATGATATATTTCATCAGAGCATTTTCAACTATTAGCGTGATTTTTTCCGACTTATATGTGTCAAACATTTGAAACACTCCAAGTGCATACTCCGAAGTGTCAAAATCTGCTGGCATGGGATAGGCATCCTCACTCAAGATTTCCGGTTGACGCGCTATTCTGTCTATACGGAATGTATGAACGCGGTTTCTCGCTTCATAAAAACCTACAACATAATAATAGTCCCCGTTCCAAATTAATGAATATGGGCTTATGCAGTAAGGCTTTCCCCCATTTTTTATGATAAGATTCTTTTGCTCGTCGTATTCAGTATAATAGAAAGAAATTTTTTTGCCAGAATTAATTGCGGAATTGATTGCATCAATTATGTAATACGTCTTTTCATTTTCGGATTTAACCTTACTTGTATTGATAAGGTTTCGCCTGAGTTCTTCCTTGCTTTCCTCGCTTGCAAGGCTTGTGAGTTTTTCTACAAGTGCCTCGCTCTTTTTTGCAGATATGAATCGGGATGCTTGAACCGCATCTATTAGAAGTTTTAATTCTGGGAGATCAAATGTTCGATCGTTGACATAATACTTCTTGCTACGCGACCTGATTTCTACAACGTCTATTCCACTGCTGCATAATAGTTCGACATATTTTGAAACAGTCGTTCGATGCATTCGGATACCATACATGGAATCAAAATACTGAAGAATCTGATTGGTTGACAGAGGATGATCTACATCCGAATAGCGCATAAGTATTTTGTATAGGTACAGAACTCGAAGCGATGTTTCATTTTGCATTTAAGATTCACGCCCCTGCCATCTTCATTTCGCACAAAATTGACAATACTATATTTATAATAATACTTCATTCTCCACAACAATGCAACCATGAGATGTCATCATATGGTGACATCTCACAAGTAAAGTTGTTCAGCATTGCTTTATTAGACACCATATTGTTTTACGGCAAGGCTTTTTCCTCGTCGGATTCTGCCTGGGGACATTTTTCAAAATCCTTTTATATTCTTTATACAACCGTCTTGCCCTTTCTGGAAACTTTCCGTTAGCATCCCGTAGCGCATCAAATTCCCTCTCAGCGTATCCCTGCCAGTACGAACTGAGGTTTCCTTCTCTCGCATCAATTATGCAATCCTCTATTTCAGAGTAACCAATTTCATCGTAGTCAAGCATTTTCCACCTCTCAGCGACACATTTGATTTTTTCGTTCTCATACAAACAGTCTATCACGAATGACTGATTATATCAATTAAAAATTGTAGATAGAATCGTCCGGTTTTGAGCCTTCTCTCGACTACAATAAGATAGAGAAGGAGGGCGGCAGTTATACGAGAAACTTTTTTCAAAGAGGCTTGCTGAACTACGGATACAAAAAGGTGTCTCCGCAAGGGATATGAGTCTTTCCCTCGGACAGAATCCCGGATACATTCGTGCTATCGAGAGTGGATCAGCGTTTCCTGCCATGTCGAGCTTCTTCTATATTTGCGAATATCTCAACGTAACTCCGCAAGAATTTTTTGATTTCAATGAAGACCATGCAGATGGAATCAATGCACTTGTAAATCAACTCGATAAACTTGATGAAGAACAGATTCAAACTCTCACAGCCTTTATAAAGACTATTGTTAAGTAGGTAAGAACAACAGCAAAAATGCCCACCAGCTTTCAAGCCGGTGGGCATTCTCTTATTTGTACCGTATTACAGGTAGCTGCTTTACTTTGCCGCTAACCATTTTACGTTCAAGTGCAAAGACCATATCTGGAGTGCGTTCAAAGAAACCAATATCACGCTTCCAGCTTGTTCCGCACTTGCAATGAAACAGACCTATGAACTGCTGCTTCATCTTGCGCCCGCAATTCGGACAGATACGCTTGCTTGCGCCCATAACGCATCACTGGAGCTTGGCAAGGATTTCTTCAGCAGTCATACCACTGGCCAACAGCTTCTTCAGCACATCCTCGGCTTCGCCTTTCTTGGCTTCCTCTGCTGCCTTTGCTTCAACAGCAGCCTTCTTTGCTTCAGCCTTCGCCAGATCTTTAGTCGCAGCCTTTAGATTGGCCTTTTTGGTTTTCAGCTGCGCCTTCAGATCATCGATATTGGCAATCAGCGCAGCAACCTCAGATTCGAGTTTTTCCTTTTCTGCGGCCTTTTCTGCAACGACTGCTGCATAATCAACGGTAACTTTTACGGTACGGGTCTTGTTCTTGCTTCCCTTGG